>Ga0153956_1000080_pt1 | contig 120925 bp, 113 predicted proteins | sample TSFL040MetaG_FD_104704 | JGI IMG/M metagenome (GOLD analysis project Ga0153956, IMG submission 104704) | Attine ant fungus gardens microbial communities from Florida, USA - TSFL040 MetaG | ecosystem: Host-associated > Fungi > Mycelium > Unclassified | place: USA: Florida, Wekiwa Springs... | reverse complement strand
CGGGCAGTTGCCGAAGTTCCTCGCCGATCAGTTCGCGGCGATCAAGGACGTGACGGCAGATGAGGCGGACCGCCTTTGGCTGATCCCCACGGCCGAAGTGCCGCTGACCAATCTCGTGCGCGAGTCCATCCTCACCGAGGAAGAGCTGCCATTGCGCTTCACGGCGCTCACCCCGTGCTTCCGCTCCGAGGCCGGCTCGGCCGGCCGCGATACGCGCGGCATGCTGCGCCAGCATCAGTTCAACAAGGTCGAGCTGGTGTCGATCACCACGCCCGAGACTTCGACCGACGAGCATGAGCGCATGCTGGCGAGCGCCGAGGATGTGCTGAAGCGTCTCGGGCTCCACTATCGCGTCATGACGCTCTCGACCGGCGACATGGGCTTTGGCGCGCAAAAGACCTACGACATCGAAGTCTGGCTGCCGGGGCAGGACACCTATCGCGAGATTTCGTCGTGCAGTGTCTGCGGCGATTTCCAGGCGCGGCGGATGGAGGCGCGGTTCAAGGGTAAGGATGGCAAGATCCGCCACGTCCATACCCTCAACGGCTCGGCGCTGGCCGTCGGCCGCACGCTGATCGCCGTGATGGAGAACTATCAGCAGGAGAACGGCTCCATTGCCGTGCCGGACGTGCTGCAGCCCTACATGAATGGTCTCAAGCGCATCGGCGCCATGCCGTGAGCCTGCGCATTCTCATTACCAATGACGACGGCGTCGATGCGCCGGGCATCGCGATCATGGAGCAGATCGCCCGCGCGCTGAGCGACGACGTGTGGGTGTGCGCGCCCGACGGCAACCAGAGTGGGGCAGGGCACCGTTTCACCTTCGGCCGCGAGCTCGAACTCTTGGAACGCCGTTCCCGCGTGTTCGCGGTCGCCGGTGGCTCGCCCGCCGACTGCGTCGTTGCTGGAATGACGTTCCTGCTGAAGGATCGTCCGGCCGACATCGTCCTCTCCGGCGTCAACAACGGCCAGAACCTCGGCGATATCGTCAATTGCTCCGGCACTGCCGCCGGCGCCCGCGAAGGTGCGCTCCAAGGGGCGCTCGGCATCGCCATGAGCCAGGGCGTCGACTACGAGGCGGGCGGCGAGCTCGACTGGGCGGTCGCGCGGGCGTTCGGCGCCAAGGTGGTGGACGCCATCCATCGCGAGGCGCCGGATTGTGGCAAGGGGAGGTGGTTCAACGTCAACTTCCCCTTCGGCAGGCCGCAAACGGTCAAGGGTATCCGTGTCGTGCCCGCGCAGCGCTTCACCCGCTCACCGATGCAGTATTATCCGTCCGACAATGCCGGAAAATTCTTCATCGCCATCCCCGAAACGCCGACCCCGCTCGACGCCGACAAGGATTTCGGCCTCCTGATGCACGGCGACGTCGTCACCGTGACCCCGATGACGCTGCAAACCAGCGACCTCGCGCTGGCGGCGCAAATGGATGGCAAGCTGGGGCTGTAGGCGCAAGCGTCGCCAAATTCGTATGGCCGCCAGCCCGGCCGCGGCCTTTAACCCTAACGCCCCCTGAATCCTGCCGCTCCAACTCCTGCAAAACAGGATTCGCCTTAAACTCGTCTTTACCTAAAATGCCTAAAGTCCACTCATCAAGTACTCGCGTGATGAGTTGAAGTGATGAGTAATCGCGTAGCCGGTCGGGCGCTGAAAGGCGTCGCGTTTGCCGGGCTGGTCCTGGGGGCGACCTCGCTGGCCGGCTGCAGCACAATGGGCTTTGGCGGCGGTGGTGACGTAACCGGATCGACCGGCGAGTACATCGGCGCCGGCGGTCCGCAGGCGATGCCCGCGCCGCTCAAGCCCATCGGTTCGCCGACCAGGGTCGCCGAGGGCCCCTACGTTCCCCCCGAGGACATCAACGGCAGCGGCGGCGGCGTGCTCGTCACCGGCAGCCTGCCCATGCCCTCCGCCGATGTAAAGAGTTCTGCCCTGCCTCCGCTCACAGGAAGTTCGACGATGTCCCAGCCCGCTTACGCCCCCGCCGCGCCCAAGACTGCCTCGCTGGGCATGCCGGTCAATTCCTCGCAGCCGACCCTGGCGGTGGTGCGCGACACGCCGATGCCGGCGCCGGTCAGCGCCAACCAGTACACGCACACCATCGAAAGTGGAGAGTCGCTCTACACCATTGCCCGCCGCTACGATGTGACCGCGCAGGCGATCATGCAGGCCAATGGCATGACTGCCCCCGACAAGATTTTTGTCGGCCAGAAGCTGATCATTCCGGGCCGCGCCGATCTTCTCGCCAAGCAGAACCCGGCGACCACCAGGATCGCCTCCATCGCGCCGGTCGAAACGCCCGAGAAATCCGCCTCGGTCACCGCGCTGGCGCCTGCACCGCACAATCTCGCCGTCAAGCAGCCGACTGCGCTCGCCACTGCCCCCAAGACGCTGCCGCCGGTGGTGGCGCCGACTGCCGCGCCGGCCAGCACCACGCCCAAGCTCGCCAGCCTCGACGCGCCGCCGCCCAAGACCCCGCCGGCCGAGCCGACCATGTCGGGCGCCGACAAGTTCCGCTGGCCCGTGTCGGGCAAGGTGACCACCGACTTCATCACTTCCAAGGGCACCGGCATCAATATCGATGCGCCGGAAGGCACCGCCGTCCGCGCCGCCGAAAACGGCCAGGTCATCTACGTCGGCTCGGGCGTCGAAGGCTACGGCAACCTCGTCCTGATCCGCCATCCGAACGGCTACGTTTCGGCCTATGCGCATCTGAAGAGCACCAGCGTCAACAAAGGCGACAATGTCAGCCGCGGCGACAACATCGGCGCCGTCGGCATGACCGGCTCGGTCGCCCGCCCGCAGCTTCACTTCGAGCTCCGCAAAGGCGCCACCCCGGTCGACCCGATCCCGCTGCTCGCCGGCTGATCCTCGCTACATCATCGCGTTTCCACCGGCGTCCTCCCAGGAGGGCGCCGGTTTCGTTTGGGCGTTACGCCGACCGGTCGGCCGCCGCGAGCAACAAGGGCAGCATGATCAGGTTGAAATCGCCCTCGCCGCCATCCTGCCGGTTCCAGCATTCGGAGAGCGCGCAATGCGCGGCCGCCCATTGCAGCGTGCGCTTGCGATCGAAGCCCAGCCTTGCCGCGAAGACGTCGGCCAGCCCGTCGATGCGCTCGGGCTGCTGGGCGAGGGCGCCTGCGCCATACGGATTTCGGAAGACGTTGGCGACGTCGTAGTGAGGATCTCCGAGCACCCCCTTGGGATCGATGGCCAGCCAGCCACGCGCGCTGCCCACGATATTGTCATGATGGAAATCGCCGTGCAGCGGGATGGCCTCGGTCGTGGTGGCGAGCAGGGCGGTCGCAAGAGCCACGGCACGCGCCGCCATTGCGCGATGCGACACCGGCCAATCCTCCGGCCTGCCCTCGAACAACGGTGCAAAACGGCGCTCCAGCGGCTCGAGGCCTCGCGGTGGCGTACGATGCGGTCGATGAAGACCCGCAAGGACGTCGCAGAGGATCGCAGTGACCTCGGTGTCGCGGCCATCCCGGCGGACGAGATCGCCGAGCGGTCCGCCGTCCAGCCATTCCATCAGGATGGCGCGACCCTCAATGGCAATGATGCGCGCCGCACCCTCGCCGCCCCACCACTGCATCAGCCGCGCCCCGACGATCTCGTCGGCGCCATGCGGCTTGAGCAGCTTGAGCGCAGCAGCGCTGCCATCCGCCTGCCGCACGCGAAAAACCTGGCAGATACGTGTGTCGGCGATGAGTGCCGCATCCGCCAGCGACCACCGCGTGAACGCGCTATCGAGTTCCCCCGTCTCATCCGTTGTCGGCACGTTAGCCCCCGGCATCAAACAAAAAGGCCGGCCCCGATGGGACCGGCCTCGAACTCAATGGGTGCCAATCTTACTGGTGAACGACCACCAGCGCACCGACCTTGGCGCGATCGTAGAGATCGATGATGTCGTCGTTGGTCAGACGGATGCAGCCCGACGATACGGCCTGGCCGATGGTCCAGGGTTCCGAGGTGCCGTGCAGGCGATAGAGCGTCGCGCCGATATAGAGCGCGCGGGCGCCGAGCGGATTGTCCGGGCCACCGGGCATATAGGCCGGCAGGTCGGGTACGCGGCGGCGCATCTCGGCCGGCGGCGTCCAACCCGGCCATTCGGCCTTGCGGGTGATGGCGTGCTGGCCGGACCAGCGGAAGCCGTCGCGGCCGACGCCGATGCCGTAGCGGATCGCCTGCCCGCCGGGCAGCACGAAATACAGCCGGCGTTCGCTGGTCTCAACCACGATCGAGCCCGGCTTGAGCTTGGTCGGATAGTCCACCGTCTCGCGCGGGATCGGGGTGTAATGGCCGCGGCTGCCGCCGGCAGTCACCGTCCGCTCTTCCCAGCGCTGGGTGTCGGGATTGTAATAGAGCTTGGCCATCGCCGGCGCCGCGCCGGCCACGGACAGGGCAACCGCGCCAAGCGCGGTGAAAAGCATTTTGCGTCGGTTCATCATTGCCTCTGATCGGGTGCCGGGGCTCGCATCCCCAGCAAGACTTCTCATTCTGCTTAACTAAAGAACGATGCCCCCGGAAGCGAATGTGGCACGATTCCGGCAGCTTCTTTAGTGCTAGCCAACACGGTGTTGCGCTAAAGCGACAATCGGCGGTCACCTTTGCGTGAGTTAATGCCGTTGACACTGCGCTGGCCGGCTTTTAGCGGTGCGCCGAACGAGGTCCCAGCATGCCCGACAATCTCAAACGGCAAGCCGCGATGGCGGCGATGGTCGAAATCCGCCCGGCGATGCGGCTCGGCCTCGGCACCGGCTCCACCGCGCGCGAGCTGGTCGATCTTCTGGGTGAGCGCGTCCGGCAAGGTTTCGGCGTCATCTGCGTGCCCACCTCCGAGGCGACGGCCGAGCAGGCGAGGGGCCTCGGCATCCCGCTGACCACGCTCGACGAAACTCCCGAGCTCGACCTCACCATCGATGGCGCCGACGAGATCGGCCCCGGTCTCGGCCTCATCAAGGGGGGCGGCGCAGCGCTGCTGCGCGAAAAGATCGTCGCCGCTGCCAGCCGGCGCATGGTGGTGATCGCTGATGCATCGAAGCTGGTGCCGGCGCTGGGCGCCTTCCCGCTGCCGATCGAAGTCAATCCGTTCGGGCTACGCGCCACGCAGGGCCTGATCGAGCGCGTGGCCCGCAAGCACGGAGCACAGGGCGAGATAAAACTGCGGCGGAATGCCTCCAACGCGCCCCTCCTCACCGACGGCGGACATCTCATCGTGGATGCTTTATTTGGCCGTATTTCCAATCCAGAAGCGCTTTCGAACGACCTGCACGATATACCGGGCGTGGTCGAGCACGGGCTCTTCCTAAAGCTATGCCAAAGGGCCTATGTGGCCGGGCCTGACGGCGTACAGACAATCGACGCGTGACGCCTGCCGTCACCAAACGGGGGTTTTGAGGACAACATGACGACCACCAACCTGGCCCGACTGGGCAAATGGACCGCCGCCGCAACGCTGGCGCTGACGCTGGCTTTTGGCGCTGCCGCGCCCGCGCTGAGCCAGGAAATCCCGCCCGAGCAACTCGCGCTGGCCCGTAAATATGTGGACCTGACCAACAAGGCCGGCATCTACCAGGCGATCCTTGCCCAGACCGCGGCGCAGACCAGCAAGCTGCTCTCGCAGCAGAACCCAGACATCACCGACAAGATCGATGACGCCATCGGCAAGACGCTCGATACCTATAAGGACAAGCAGGACGATCTGTTCAACCAGTTCGCCCGCGTCTATGCGACGACCTTCACCGAGGACGAGCTGAAGCAGATCACCGATTTCTACTCGACGCCGGTCGGCCAGAAGCTGGCGACGACCGCGTTCGACGTGAACCGCGGCATCGGCAAGGTGATGGATGTGTTCACCTACAATTTCGGCACCGAGTTCGTCACCAAGGTGCGCGCTCTGCTCAAGACCGAGGGCTACAAGCTCTAAGCAGTCCGCAGCATAGCCAATCGAGACCCCGCCTTGTGCGGGGTTTCTTTTTGCCGTAACCGGCTCGCATGGCACACGACTTCGATCTGATCGTTATCGGCGCCGGCTCCGGCGGCGTCCGCGCGGCCCGCGTGGCGGCAAATCACGGCGCGCGCGTCGCCATCGTCGAGGAATACCGCATCGGCGGCACCTGTGTGATCCGCGGCTGCGTGCCCAAGAAGCTGTTTGTCTACGCCTCGCGCTTCTCCGACATGTTCGAGATCGCCGGCTCGTACGGCTGGACCGTGACCGCCGAATTCGACTGGCCGACCCTCGTCCGCAACAAGGACAAGGAGATCGCCCGGCTCGAATCCGCCTATGTCTCGACGCTCGAGAACGCCAAAGTCGAGATCATCCGCGACCGCGCCGTCGTCACCGGCCCCAACAGCGTCCGGCTGATGAAGGGCGAGCGCGAACTCACCTCGAAATACCTGCTGGTCGCGACCGGCGGGCACCCGCACATTCCCGATATCCCGGGCAAGGAGCTCGGCATCACCTCGAACGAGGCGTTCCATCTTGAGAAGCTGCCGCACTCGATCCTGATCTACGGCGCGGGCTACATCGCCTGCGAATTCGCGACCATCTTTGCCGGCCTGGGCGTCCACACCACCATTGTCTGCCGCGGCGACATGGTGCTGCGCGGCTTCGACGAGGACCTTCGCATCGCGCTCGATGCCGGGCTGCGCGACCGCGGTGTCAACCTCATCTACGAGACCACCATCCGCGACATGGAGAAGCAGGGCGACGATACGCTGGTGCATTTCTCCGACGGCGTCGACGCCCCGTTCGGGCTCGTGATGTTCGCCACTGGCCGCACCCCCAACACCCGCGGGCTCGGCCTCGCCGAGATCGGCGTCGAGCTGCATTCGACCGGCGCCATCAAGGTCGACAGGTTCTCGCAGTCGACCGTCCCCTCCGTCTACGCGGTGGGCGATGTCACCGGCCGGGCCGAGCTGACCCCGGTCGCCATCCGCGAGGGCTGGTACGTCGCCGAGACGCTGTTCAACGCCAACCCGCTGGCGGTCGACCACAGCCTGATCGGCACCGCCGTCTTCGCCGAGCCGGAGATCTCGACCATCGGCCTGACCGAGCTTGAAGCCGCCACCCATGGCGACATCGACGTCTACCTCGCCCGCTTCCGCCCGATGATCAACACACTCACGACCAAAACCGGCCGCATGATGCTGAAGCTCGTCACTGAGGCCAATGGTGGCAAGGTGCTGGGTGTCCATGTCGTCGGCCCGGACGCGGCCGAGCTGGTGCAGATGGCGGCGATCCCGATGGGAATGGGCGCCACCAAGGTCGATTTCGACCGCGCCATGGCCATGCACCCCACCGCCGCCGAAGAACTCGTGACCTTCAAGGCCCCCAGCTACGTCTACCGCAACGGCGCCAAAGTGTAGCTACTGGACGCAACAGCCGGCCACGACTATATTTTTGAGATGGCGACCGACACGACTGACGCGACACTCGAAATTCTGAAACGGATACAGGCGGAGCTTGCTGCACTGCGGCAGGAAATTCGCGCCAGCCAGCAGAACTTCGTGGACGTTGCGCGAACAGTCCAGCGCATGGATGCGCGTCTGTCCGACGTCAAGGCGGACCTCGAAACCATGTTCAAGATGGAGCTGATCGGCCAGCTCACGCATTTCGAGACCCGCATCGAGAACATGCTCGATCAGAAGCTTGAGTTGAGCCCGCTTCGGGGCCCCGAGTTCCGCTAAGCCGTGCTTCCCTTTGCCGCTTTCTCGCTGTAGACCGCCCGAAACGGTGAGGCGAGTGAGACAATGACGACCTGGAGCCCTCAGAGCTGGCGGCAGAAGCCGATTTCGCAGGTGCCGGCCTATCCGGACCCGGCTAGGCTGCAGGCGACCGAAAAGCAGCTTGCATCGTTCCCGCCGCTGGTGTTCGCCGGCGAAGCGCGCGAGCTCAAGGCGCAACTGGCCGACGTCGCCCGCGGCGAAGCCTTCCTGCTGCAGGGCGGCGATTGCGCCGAGAGCTTCGCTGAGCACGGCGCCGACCACATCCGCGACTTCTTCCGCGTCTTCCTGCAGATGGCGGTGGTTCTGACCCACGGGGCCGGCAAACCGGTGCTGAAGGTCGGCCGCATCGCCGGCCAGTTCGCCAAGCCGCGCTCCGCCGACACCGAGACCATCGATGGCGTGACGCTGCCGAGCTATCGCGGCGACATCATCAACGACATCGGGTTTTCCGAAGGATCGCGCACCCCGGACCCGGAGCGGTTGCTGCTTGCCTACCGCCAGTCGGCGGCAACGCTCAACCTGTTGCGCGCCTTCGCCTCGGGCGGCTATGCCAACCTTGCCCGCGTGCACGAATGGACCATGGGGTTCATGAAGGATTCCAATACCAATACGCGGTTCGAGGAGGTGGCGAGAAAGATCGATGACGCCATCAGCTTCATGCGCGCTCTGGGCCTCACCCCCGACAACACCCCCCCGCTGCGCGAGACCAAATTCTACACCAGCCACGAAGCCCTGCTGCTCGGCTACGAAGAAGCACTGACCCGCCGCGACTCGATCACCGGCGACTGGTACGCCACCTCCGGCCATATGCTGTGGATCGGCGATCGCACCCGCCAGCCCGACGCGGCGCATGTCGAATATTTCGCCGGCATCAAGAATCCCATCGGCATTAAATGCGGCCCTTCGCTGTCGAGCGACGATCTTGTCCGTCTGCTCGACCGGCTGAACCCCGACGACGAAGCCGGCCGCATCACGCTGATCTGCCGTTTCGGCTCCGACAAGGTGCGCGAGCACCTGCCGCGCGTCATCGAGACGGTGCAGAAGGCCGGTAGAACGGTGGTCTGGTGCTCCGATCCCATGCACGGCAACACCGTCAAGGCCGCCAACGGCTACAAGACCCGGCCCTTCGACAAGGTGCTGAGCGAGGTGCATTCGTTCTTCCAGGTGCACCGCGAGATGGGCACTCACGCCGGCGGCATCCACATCGAGATGACCGGCGACGACGTCACCGAATGCACCGGTGGCACGGCCGGCGCCGTGACCGAGGCCAGCCTCAAGGACCGCTACCACACCTATTGCGACCCGCGCCTCAACGCCAGCCAGTCGCTGGAGCTGGCCTTCCTCGTCGCCGAGGAAATCCGCGTCATGCAGCCCAGGCGCGAGCTCGCCGCCGCGAGCATGTAGCGCCGATTAGCGGTTGACGCCGCCCCCGGGCGGCGCATACTTCGAACGTGCAATTCGTGGAACTGGAAGCGGGTGGAAATCCCGCGCGGTCGCGCCACTGTAACCGATGAACGCTCGCAAGGCGTGTTGGAAGTCAGACCCGGCCACGGATGCAAAACCCAACGGGACGCGAAATCCCAAGGAGCATGATGTCCGATATCGCTTTGGCGCCAGAGGCGCTGCCACAACCGATCCCCCTGCGCGAACTCTGGCCGTGGCTGCTGTTCGCCGGACTGATCGCCGTGATCGCCATTTACTTCGTCGGGGCGGAGGAGGGAGCCACGTCCCTTATCTCCGGCATGTACGTGCATGAATTCACCCATGATGGCCGCCACATGCTCGGCTTCCCCTGCCACTGAGGGATGCGCAACATGGCTAGAAGTTTTCTCATCCGCGGCATGCTGAGCGGTATCGTCGCCGGCTTGCTCGTTTTCATCGTCGCCAAAATCTACGGCGAGCCGAATGTCGATGGTGCCATCGGCTTCGAGGAGCACCTTGCCCAGCTCGCGGGTGAAGCCCCCGAGCCCGAACTGGTCAGTCGCGCCGTGCAGGCGAGTTGGGGCCTGTTCACCGGGGTGATGCTCTACTCCATCGCCGTCGGCGGCTTGTTCTCGCTGCTCTACGCCATCGCCTGGGGCCGCATGGGCCGGCTGAGCCCGCGTGCCAGCGCTGCGGTGCTGGCGGGCGCGAGCTTCGTCGCGGTCTACGTCGTGCCGTTCCTCAAATACCCGGCCAATCCGCCATCGGTGGGCAATCCCGACACCATCGGCTACCGCACCGGGCTCTATTTCGGCATGATCCTCGTCTCGATCGTGGCGATGGTCGCCGCGGTCAATCTCGGCCGGGCGCTGACGAAACGCCTCGGCAACTGGAACGCCTCGCTGGCCGGCGGAGCGGTGTTCATCGTCCTCGTGGCGATTGCCGCGGCCTTGCTGCCCACCATCAACGAAGTGCCGGCCGAGTTCCCGGCAGCGCTCCTCTGGCAGTTCCGCACCGTCGCCTTCACGCTGCAACTGGTGTTGTGGACCAGCCTCGGCCTGCTGTTCGGCGAGCTGACCCAGCGCAGCCTCGCCACGAAGCCGGCCACGATGAAAGCCCGCGTCGCCTGATCCACGACGCTGGCGGTTCCTGCCGTGACCACCTCTCCCTTTGGGGGAGAGGTCGGCGCGCAGCGCCGGGTGAGGGGGCCTTGCTTCCTGCACCAAGGCCCCAGGCCACAACCCAGCCGCTTGCCCTCCCGAGGGTGAGCGGCTAATCGTTCCGGCGTCCTCATCAGCCGGAAAATCCCGTGGCAGACCGCCTCCGCATCGCGCTCGCGCAGCTCAATCCTAAGGTCGGCGACCTCAAGGGCAACCTTGCCCTCGCCAAGGCCGCGCTGCAGCAGGCCTTGGACGCGAAAGCCGACATCCTGATGCTGTCGGAGCTGTTCCTCACCGGCTATTTCCCCGAGGACCTGTTCTTCAAGCCGCGCTTCGTCGAAGACGCGCTGGCGACTGCGGGTGAGCTCGTCCGTGCCACCAAGGGCACCGGCGTCAGCCTGCTGCTGCCCACCGTGTGGCGCGAAGCCCAGCACCTCCACAACGCCGTGCTGCTCGCCGAAGACGGCAAGGTCGTCGCCCGTCGCTACAAGCGCGAGCTGCCCAACGACGACGTGTTCTACGAAAAGCGTTATTTCGTGCCCGGCCCGCTGCCCGAGCCTGTCACCATCAAGGGCGTCACCATCGGAGTGCCGATCTGCGAAGACATCTGGCATCAGCCCGTGAGCGACTACCTCATGGCGCAGGGCGCCGAACTGTTGCTCTGCCCCAACGGTTCGCCCTACTGGACCAACAAGCAGCACGTCCGCCTCGAACTGCTGCGCGCTCGCGTGCGCGAAACCAACCTGCCGGTGCTCTATCTCAACCAGGTCGGCGGGCAGGACGAGTTGGTGTTCGACGGCGCCTCGTTCGGCCTCGAGCCCGGCGGCCGCCTCGTGGTGCAGGCCAGAAGCTTCGAGGCCGATTTCAACGTCTCCGACTGGGAGCGCACGAAACATGGCTGGCGCTGCGTCAAAGGCGACGTGACCCCGCTTGCCTCGGTCGAGGAGGCGCCTTGGCAGGCGATGCTGCGCGGCCTCCGCGACTATGTGCGCAAGAACGGCTTCAGCAAGGTGGTCCTAGGCCTCTCGGGCGGCATCGACAGCGCCGTCGTCGCGGCCATTGCCGCCGACGCGCTCGGCCCCGACAACGTCCACTGCATCATGCTGCCCTACCGCTACACCTCCGAGGACAGTCTCGTCGACGCCAAGGACTGCGCTGCCCGCCTCGGCGTCCGCTACGACATCGTTCCAATCGGCAAGCCTGTCGATGAAGCGCTGCACGAGCTCCAGCCCGTATTCGGCAACGCCGCGCCCGACCTGACGGAGGAAAACATCCAGTCGCGCATGCGCGGGCTGGTGCTCATGGCGGTCTCCAACAAGACCGGCGCCATGCTGCTCACCACCGGCAACAAATCGGAAATGGCCGTCGGTTATGCCACCATCTACGGCGACATGAATGGCGGCTTCAACCCGATCAAGGACCTCTTCAAGATGGAGGTCTACAAGCTCGCCGACTGGCGCAATTCGCACGTGCCCGACGGCACGCTCTGCCCGCATGGCGACGTCATTCCGCAAAACATCATCGACAAGGCGCCGAGCGCCGAACTGCGCCCCGACCAGAAGGACCAGGATTCGCTGCCGCCCTACGCCATCCTCGATGAAGTGCTGACGGGTCTGGTCGAGAACGAGCTGTCGGTCGCCGAAATCGTCGCCAAGGGTGCGGGCCGCTTCGACCGCGCGCTGGTCAAGCGGGTCGAGCGCCTGCTGCTGCTCGCCGAATACAAGCGCCGGCAGGCGGCGCCCGGTGTGAAGCTGACGCCAAAGGCCTTCGGCATCGGCCGCAAATACCCCATCACCAACGGCTATCGCGACGACAGCGAAGCCTTGCCGCGCGAAGCGACGCTCGCCAGGCAGGGCGTGCAGTGACCATGGCCGCGCCGATCGTCCGCTACGCGCCGTCGCCCACCGGCCGGCTGCACCTCGGCAATGCCCGCCCGGCGCTGCTCAACTGGCTGTTCGCGCTCAGGACCGGCGGTACCTATATCCTGCGCCTCGACGATACCGATCGCGAGCGCTCGACCGAAGCGTTTGCCCGCGCCATCGAGGCCGATCTGGCCTGGCTCGGCGTCATGCCTGCGCTGCAGGTACGCCAGTCCGATAGAACCACGCTCTACGATGCCGCCCGCGACCGCCTCATTGCCGCTGGCCGGCTCTATCCGGCCTATGAGACCGAGGAAGAGCTGGAGATCGAGCGTGGCCGCGCCCGACTGCTCGGCCGCCCGCCGATGTACGACCGCGCCGCCCTTGCCCTGACCGACGCACAGAAGGCGGCATACGAGGCCGAAGGCCGCAAGCCCCATTGGCGCTTCAAGCTCGATGGTCGCGCCGTGCAGTTCGCCGATCTGATCAAGGGCCCGCAGACCGTCAACACCGGCTCGATGTCCGATCCGGTGCTGATCCGTGGCGACGGCACCTACCTCTACACCCTTTGTTCGGTGGTCGACGACATCGACCTCGGCATCACCCATGTGATCCGCGGCGAGGACCACGTCAGCAACACCGGCACCCAGATCGAAATCATCGAGGCGCTGAGCGGCATGGTACCGGCCTTCGCCCACCACAACCTCCTCACCGGCGCGGAAGGCGAGGGGCTCAGCAAGCGGCTCGGCTCGCTGTCGCTGGGCGAACTGCGCGACGACGGCTACGAGGCGATCGCCGTCGCGCTCGTGGCCACCCTCACCGGCACCAGCCTGCCGGTCGAGCCCTATCCCGATCTCGCCGCCGTCGCCGAAAAGCTCGATTTCTCCATGATCTCGCATGGCCCGGCCCGGTTCGATCCGGCGGAACTCGCGAGCCTCAACGCCCGCGTGCTCCACGCCATGCCCTATGACACCGCAAAGCCGCGCCTGCCTGCCAGCATCGGCGAAGCCGCGTGGACCGCCCTGCGCGGCAATCTCGGCAAATTCGCCGATGTGTCGCCCTGGGCCGCCATCCTCGGTGGTGAACTGCATCATCGCCCCGACGACGCCGATCGCGGCTTCCTCACCCTCGCCGCCGAGCTCCTGCCGCCCGAGCCGTGGGACGATCAGACCTGGTCCAGTTGGACGACGGCGCTCAAGGAAAAATCCGGCCGCAAGGGCAAAACGCTGTTCCATCCGCTGCGGCTGGCGCTCACCGGCCGCGAGGATGGGCCCGAGCTCAAGACCCTTCTGCCCCTGTTGGGGCGTACGGCGTGTCTGGCCCGACTACTCTGACGCGCTTGTCGCCGAACATCACGATCCGCTCGGGCTGGTTGGCGGCCTGCTGTACGACCACGGGCTTCGGTTCCTCGCCTGGCGCCGCCGGTCGCGGCCGGGGCAGGGGGATATCGACGAACTTCGCCGTCGCGGCCTCGACCACCGTGGCGTCGGTCTGCCGGCGCGGATCGCGCATCGGCAGCGGGAACGTCAGATCCTTGAAGGTGATCATCGCCCGCGTACTGCCGTCGCTCCCGGTCGCGAGGTTGATGCTGCCGTAATCGACCGCCGGCTTGCAGCTCAGGCTCTGGTCGAACTTGGTGCGATAGGCGAACGCCGTGGGTAGCGACTTGTACGGCGTGCCCCCGAGATTGATCATGTCCTCGGGCTCCTGCCCGGGATTGCGATAATAATAGAGGTCGACGTCGACCCCCGGGCATTGCGCCTGGCACTCCAGCAGGTCGTTCTGCGCGTAGTCGATCAGCGTCGAATAGCTGATCGGCCAGTAGAACCCGTCGGCCTTGCGCACGCACACCGTGCGGATGGTGTCGTAGCCCTGTTCGCCCGAAAATTCGTCGCCGCGCGTCGTGTTGCCGTCGCCCAGATTGTCTTCGAAATTGCCGAACAACTGGTCGAAGATATTGCCGCGGCGCTGCTCGTTCGAAACGCCCGCCGACGAGCGCGAATTGCAGTTGAAGCGCGCCATCTCCTGCAGCACCGCCTCACGCTGCTGCGCCACGGCATTGCCGGTGGAGGCCTGCGCCTGGGCCTGCTTCAGCGCCGCGCGGGCCGACAGCACGTCGCGGGCTTCGGCGCGACACTGCGCGTTGAGCGTCTCGCCGCGCTTGGCCGCCGCGTTGCAGCCGTCGCGCACATATTGGCTTTCGGCCTGCTGCACGTCCCGCTGCGCCTGCCGTGCCCGGTCGTTGGCGTCGTCGAACCGGTCGAAGCCGCCACTGTTTTCGATGCGCTGCAGCGTGTTGGCGAGCGCCCGGCAGTTCTGCGATTGGGCGAAAGCGTCGGAGGTATCGAGCGCAAACAGCATCAGCGCGCCCAACAGCACGGCCAGGCGGAGCAGCAGTTTCGACGCGTATGCCATGTAGTCCAAAGAGAGGTACCCGATCCGCAACAAGGGGTTAAGAGAGCAATTAGCCCAAAATCCGACTTTGCCGTAGCCCGGCAGAGCTTAAACCGGCAGCGTCACCGCAACGTGAAAATCCCTCCCCGGTTGCCGCCGTTTCCGTCTGGTTCAGCCTTTCGACGCAGACCCCTTGCTTTCCGGGCCGTTCACCGTCAGATTGCCGGCCATGACGACCGCTAACCCGATCATTATCGGCGCGATTATTTGCTGCTAACACCTGTTGGCGGCGCGGTTTTCTTCATCCTCTGAGTCCTGATCCCCGAAGAGCCCGCTGCTACGCGTATCCGTTGAGGCACGGCGAAATATGGCTTTGGGCGACCTGAAACTACGGCTCCACAACACGCTGACCCGGACCAAAGAGGACTTTGTCCCGTTGGACCCGGCCAATGTGCGGCTCTATGTCTGCGGACCCACCGTCTACGATTTCGCCCATATCGGCAACGCCCGCCCGGCCATCGTCTTCGACGTGCTGTTCCGCCTGCTGCGCCACGTCTACGGGCCGGAGCACGTGACTTACGTGCGCAACATCACCGACGTCGACGACAAGATCAACGCCCGCGCCGCCCGCGATTTTCCGGCCCTGCCGCTGAACGAAGCCATCCGCAAGGTCACCGAGACCACCGCCGCGCAGTACCAGAAGGATACCGCCGCCCTCGGCTGCCTCGAGCCGACCGTCCAGCCGCGCGCCACCGACAATATCGAGGGCATGCAGAAGCTCATCGGCCAGCTCATCGCCAACCACCACGCCTATGCCGCGCCCGATATCGGCGAGGTGCTGTTCGACGTCCAGTCGATGCCCGACTACGGTGCGCTCTCCGGCCGCGACCTCAGCGAAAACCTCGCCGGCGCCCGCATCGCCGTCGACGCCCACAAGAAGAACCCCGCCGATTTCGTGCTCTGGAAGCAATCCTCGGCCGGCGAGCCCGGCTGGGACTCGCCCTGGGGCAGGGGGCGTCCCGGCTGGCACATCGAATGCTCGGCCATGAGCGAGCGCTATCTCGGCCAGGTCTTCGACATCCACGCCGGCGGCCTCGACCTTATCTTTCCGCACCATGAAAACGAGATCGCCCAGTCGCGCTGCGCCCACGGTACGCCGACCATGGCGCGCTACTGGCTGCACAATGGCTTCCTCCAGGTCGAGGGCCAGAAGATGAGCAAGAGCCTCGGCAACTTCGTCACCATTGCCGAGCTGCTCGAAACCGAAAAATTCGGCGGCCGCAAATGGCCCGGCGAAGTGCTGCGCCTCGCCATGCTGATGACCCACTACCGCGAGCCGATCGACTTCACCGTCAAGCGCCTCGAAGAGGCCGAGGACAAGCTCCGCGGCTGGCAGCGCGCCGCTGCTGCGGCCAAGGGCACCGGCACGGTCGATCCCTCGGTGGTCGAGGCCCTGAGCGACGATCTGAGCTTCCACCGCGCCTCGATCGCCATCGACGTCATCGCCCGCAAAGCCAATCGCGGCACCGACACCGCCGTCGAATGCCTCGCCGCAACCCTCAAATTCTTCGGCTTTTCGACCAATGGCCTTCTCGCCGACACACAGGTGTTCGACACCTCGCGCATCGACGACGCCGTAACCGCCCGCCTCGCCGCCCTCAACAGCAAGGACTTCGCCAAAGCCGACGAAATCCGCTCAGCCCTGCTGGCCGAGGGCATTCAGCTAATGGATAGCAGGAACGACGCCGGCGAACGCATCACCAAATGGGAGATAAAGCGATGACTGCATCTGTGGACCATATCGGCCTCAACGTCGCCGACTACGACAAGGCCAAGGCCTTCTACACCGCGGCGCTGAAGCCGCTCGGCATGACCGTGATGATGGATTTCGGCGTCACCGTCGGCCTCGGCGAAGTGCACCCGTTCCTCTGGATCTCGGCCGGCAATCCGGGCCACGTCCACCTGGCGATCAGTGCCTCCACCCGGGCGCAGGTCGATGCCTTCTACGCCGCCGCCATTGCCGCCGGCGGCAAGGACAACGGCAAGCCGGGCCTGCGCACCGAGTACAGCGAGAACTACTACGCCGCCTTCATCATCGATGCCGACGGCCACAATATCGAAGCCGTCTGCCACGCCCCGGCCTGACGGGCATCAATCGAACAGGGTTCTACCATCGTGAGCGAACTGCGCACCTTCTATCCGGCCATCGAGCCGTTCGACAGCGGCATGCTCGATGTCGGCGACGGCCACTCCATCTATTGGGAGCGCGTGGGCACCAGGGGCGCCAAGCCCGCGGTGTTCCTGCACGGTGGCCCGGGTGGTGCCAGCTCACCGGCGCAGCGCCGGGTGTTCGATCCCCTGCGCTACGACGCGATCCTGTTCGACCAGCGCGGCTGCGGCAAATCCGTGCCGTTTGCCGGGCTGGAGCACAACACCACCTGGGACCTCGTCGCCGACATCGAAAAGCTGCGCCTTATGATGGGTGTCGACCGCTGGCAGGTGTTCGGCGGCTCCTGGGGTTCGGCGCTGGCGCTCGCCTATGCCGAAACCCACCCCGAACGCGTCACCGAACTGGTGCTGCGGGGCATCTTCACGCTCCGCCGCTGGGAGCTGGAATGGTATTATCAGCATGGCGCCTCGCTGATGTTCCCCGACAAATGGGAGCGCTTCGTCGCCCCTATTCCCGAGGCCGAGCGCGGCGACATGATGGTCGCCTACCGCAAGCGCCTCGTCGGCGACGACCGCGAGGAACAACTGCGCTGCGCCACCGCCTGGGCCAAATGGGAAGGCGAAACGCTCACCCTGCTGCCCGATCCGTCGGTGTCCGACGGCTTCTACGATCCGCAATACGCGCTCGCTTTCGCGCGCATCGAGAACCACTACTTCGTCCATGCCGGCTGGATGGACGATGGCCAGTTGCTGCGCGACGCCCATAAGCTCAAGGGCATCCCTGGCGTCATCGTCCAGGGCCGCTACGACATGGCCTGTCCCCCCGCCACCGCGTGGGACCTCCATCGGGCCTGGCCCGAGGCTGAGTTCCATCTGGTCGAGGGGGCAGGGCACTCGTTCAGCCAGCCTGGCATCCTCCACCATCTGATCGAGGCGACCGACCGCTTCGCCGGAGCCGCGACATGACCGACTATCTCACCGGCGGCTGCCAGTGCGGCGCCGTGCGCTACCGCGTTGCCGGCCCCGTGCGCCACGCCTCGATCTGCAATTGCCGCATGTGCCAGAAGGCGCTCGGCAACATCTTCGCGCCCTTCGCCGAATTCGATGCCCGCGTCGAATGGACCCGCGGCAAGCCGACTTTGTTCCGCTCGTCGCTGAAGGTGCAGCGCGGCTTCTGCAACCAGTGCGGCACCCCGCTCACCTATCAGTGGGGCAGCAACAACCCGGCGCTGACCATCGGCTCGTTCGATAGGCCCAACGACATCATGCCCACCGGCGAGCTGGCGCGCGACAACCGCCACCCCATCGTCGGCCACGCCGATGAGCTCAGCGAAGAACCGCTCGGCACCACCGACGAGGAGCGCGATATCCTTGCGATCCTGCGCTCGTACCAGCATCCCGATCAGGACACCGAGCACTGGACTCCAGGAGCAGGACTATGAACGACAACGGCTTTACCGGCGGCTGCCAGTGCGGTGCCGTGCGTTTCCACGCCGCCGAGCTGCGCGACAATCCGCACGTCTGCTATTGCCGCATGTGCCAGAAGGCGACCGGCAATCTCTTCGCCGCGCTGGTCGGCGTCCGCCACGAACACCTGACCTGGACGCGCGGCAAGGCCTCCGAGTTCAACAGTTCGGACGTCGCGGCGCGCGGCTTCTGCCCCAATTGCGGAACGCCGCTCTATTATCGCTCGCACGGCGGCCCGCATGTCTCGATCGCGATCGGCGCGTTCGATGAGCCGCATCGCATCGAGCTGCTTTACCAGATGGGTCTCGAGGGCAAGCACCCCTCGCTCATGCATCTCGACCAGATCGAGGAAGCCGGCACCACGGAGGAAAACGACGGCGCCGATGCCGTCGCGAAGATTAGCGGGTCCAACCACCAGCATCCCGACCACGACACCGAAAACTGGACCCCGTACTCGAGTAATCCGTGATGACCAAGGAACGCCTCTATCTCTTCGATACCACACGCCGCCGCCCGTCTGCCCGCAGGGACGTTCGTCCCGAGGACAGACAAATGCAAGACTCCGTCGCGGCAGCGGGAGTGGAGCGATGAAAGACCGCCTCTATCTGTTCGATACCACGCTCCGCGACGGCGCGCAGACCGCTGGAATCGAGTTCTCGCTCGAGGACAAGATCCGCATTGCCGCCCTGCTCGAGGAGATCGGGGTGGATTACATCGAAGGCGGCTACCCCGGCGCCAACGTCGTCGACGACGCGTTCCTCGCCGAGCCGCGCACCAGGCGCGCGACCTTCACCGCCTTCGGCATGACCAAGCGCGGCGGCCGTTCCGTCGGCAACGATCCGGGCGTCCAGGCGATTCTCAATTCGGCCGCCACCGCCACCTGCTTCGTCGGCAAGTCCTCGTCGCACCAGGTGACGCTGACGCTCGGCATCACGCCCGAGGAAAATCTGCGCAACCTCAGCGAGACCATCAAGGCCGCCGTCGCCGCCGGCAAGGAAGCCATGGTCGATTGCGAGCATTTCTTCGACGGCTACAAGGCCGACCCCGACTATGCGGTAAAATTCATCGAAACCGCGCTGGCCGCCGGCGCCCGCTGGGCCGTGCTGTGCGACACCAATGGCGGCACGATGCCGTCCGAGGTCGAGGCCATTGTCGCCGCGCTGCCCGTCGACAAAGCGAAGCTCGGCATTCATGCCCACGACGACACCGGCCAGGCCGTCGCCAATACGCTGGCCGCGGTGCGGGCCGGCGTACGCCAGGTGCAGGGCACGCTCAACGGCCTCGGCGAACGCTGCGGCAACGCCAACCTCGTCACCCTCATCCCGACCCTGCTGCTGAAGCCGGTGTTCGCCGACCATCTCGAGACCGCCGTGACCCCGGCCCAGCTCGGCGAGCTGACCCGCGTGTCGCGCGCGTTCGACGACCTGCTCAATCGCGCCTCCGACCGGCAGGCGCCCTATGTCGGGGCCGCGGCGTTCGCCACCAAGGCCGGCATCCATGCCTCGGCGCTGGCGAAAGACCCGACCACTTACGAGCATATCCCGCCCGAAACGGTGGGCAACGAGCGCAACGTCATGGTCAGCCAGCAGGCCGGCAAGTCCAATCTGCTGACCCTGCTCAAGCGCCACGGCATCGTGCTCGACAAGGATGATCCGCAGCTCGAGCGGCTGCTGCGCACCGTCAAGGAACGCGAGGCGAGGGGCTATTCCTACGACGGCGCCGAGGCGAGCTTCGTCATGCTGGCGCGCGAAGTGCTGGGCACGCTGCCGACCTTCTTCACCGTCGAGAGCTATCGCGCCTCGGTCGAGCGGCGGCACAACGCCAAGGGGCAGGCGGTCAACGTCACCGAGGCGGTGGTCAAGATCGATGTCGACGGCGAGCGGCTGATGTCGGTGGCCGAAGGCAACGGCCCGGTCAACGCGCTCGATCTGGCGCTGCGCAAGGACCTCGGCAAGTTCTCGGCCGAAATCGCCGATCTGGAACTGGTCGACTTCAAGGTCCGTATTCTCGACGGGGGCACGGGCGCGGTCACCCGTGTACTGGTCGAAAGCCGCGACGACAGCGGCGAGCGCTGGACCACCATCGGCGTCAATCCCAACATCATCGACGCCTCATTTGAGGCGCTTTATGAGTCAATCACCTACAAACTCTTGAAAACACGGGGAAGTGCTGCCTAGCCTGCCTCCCCAGAGGGGGAACGATCTTTGGCCGGGGCACGCGCCGCCGCATCCTTGTCGCTGACCATCGGCGTCGCTTTCGCGACGGTTCTGGTGGTCTCGGGGATTCTGGCCGCGCCCTCGATCATCGATTGCAGCCGCCAAGGCGGCAGCATGGGCGCGTGCCTCCGTGACAAAATTCAGCACGGCGCACTGCAGCCGGCCGAAATCGCGCCGCCAGCCTCCTCGCTGTCGTCGGCCGCAGCGCCGCTGTCGTCCGAAGCCGCACCGCCGGCCGCCACGCCCGTCACCGTCACGCCGATCCCGGTCGTGACGCCGCATGACGATGGCTGGATCGACGCCCGCGCCAATGAATACGATCCCGTTCCGCCGCCGCAGCCGGTGATCGACGGCGCTCTCGGCGGCGAGCCGCAGGTCACCGCATCCGCGCAGCTCGCCCCAGCGCCCGTTATCGCCCTACCAGCCGCCGATGGCGAAGTCGGCCGGCAGCCGCGCGCGAATGGCTCCGCCGCCCTGGTCGCCGCAGCCAGCGACCCTGCACAGCCCGAGGTCAGCGGCGATATCGGCCCGCGCTCGGAAGCGAATGCCTCGGCTACGCTGCTCGCCCAGTCCGGCGAGACGACACAATCACCGCCCGAGGCCGAGGGTGACATCGGGCATCAGCCTAGGGCCAACGGTTCCGCCGCTCTGGTCGCGGACGTCAGTGAGCCCGAACGAGCGCCACGCGCCGCTGGCGGTGAAATCGTCCCTAGGCCCACCCCCGATGTCTCCGCCCCCGTCTCCCTTGCGGGGAGGGGGTGGGCGACGCCCGCCGGGTACCCAGTCGGCACGGCCTTGCCCCTGACGATCACCGGCAGCATCGGCCCCAGCCGGCCCGCGACCACCTCGGCCACTCTCGTCGCCGCAACCCCGGTGCCCGCGCCGCCGTCCCATCCTCCCGTTGTCGCGCAGCGCCCCAGGGCCGACGTCAAACCCCGCCCGGTTACCGCTCCCAAGGGGCCGCCGCGCTATCTGCCGGCGCGAAAGCCGCCGCGCCACATCTTCAAAAACGATCCGCGCTTCCCAAATGTCACCGTGCTGCCGGCGCCGGCGACAGGTGCAGATTCATCGTTTGTGACGCTGCCAACCCGCTGAGCGGCCCTTGCGCGGCAGGCGCGGTTCTTTTATCGGTATTTTGCGATGGATAAGATGCACGACGACGAATTCGCCGATGTGATGCGCGCGCTGGGCCACCCGGTGCGCCTGTCGATCCTGCGCATCCTCGCCGAAAAGCAGCAGAACAATTGCTGCTGCACCGACGTCACCGAATGCCTGCCGCTGGCGCAGTCGACCGTCAGTCAGCACATCAAGGTGCTGCTCGACGCGGGCCTCATCGAGCGCCGTGCCCTTGGCACCCGCAATTGCTACTCCGTCAGCACCAACCGGCTCGAAGCGCTCAACGGCGCCTTCGCCGGTCTCTTCAGCGGCATTGCCGCCGATATCGCCTCGGCGCCCCGCCGTACGGAAACCGAGCCGGCCTGATGGCATCGCCAGAACCGACGAAAAAGCCCGCGACCGTCACCGCGGAGGGATCGCTTCTTTCCACTGCGAAGAACCTGTGGGTCTATATGTGGCCCGAGGGCCGCAACGACCTGCGCATCCGCGTGGTGCTCGCCATCGTCGCGCTGATGGTCAGCAAGGTCGCGACCACGCTGGTGCCCTTCGCCTACAAGGGCATCATCGATGGCCTCGGCAAGGCGGCGCAGGGCAGCGAGGCGCCGGTGCTGGGCATTGCCGTACCGGTGGTGCTGGTCGTCGCCTATGGCGTAGGCAACGTCGTCGACGCCGCCTTCCAGCAGATCCGCGATATCCTGTTCGCCAGCGTCGGCCAGCATGCCGTGCGCCGGCTCGCCTACCAGACCTTCGAGCACCTGCATAAGCTCAGCCTGCGCTTTCACCTGCAGCGGCGCACCGGCGGGCTGAGCCGCATCATCGAGCGCGGCACCAAGGGCATCGAAACCATCGTCCGCTTCATCGTGCTCAACACGGCGCCGACGCTGGTCGAGTTCGTGGTGGTGTCGGTCATCTTCATCACGCTCTTCGGCATCAGCTATCTGGGCGTGCTGGTCATCACTATCTGGCTCTACATCTGGTTCACCATCAAGGCGTCCAACTGGCGGATCTCCATCCGCCGCGACATGAACGACAGCGACACCGACGCCAACTCCAAGGCCGTCGACAGCCTGCTGAACTTCGAGACGGTGAAATATTTCGCCAACGAAAAGATGGAGGCCGAACGCTTCGACGCCTCCATGGCGCGCTACGAGCGCTCGGCCATCCGCATCTGGACCTCGCTTGGCTTCCTGAACTTCGGCCAGGCGGTGATCTTCTATGTCGGCGTCATCGTCATCGGCGTGCTCGCCGTGCAGGGTGTGCTTGCGGGCAAGCTCACCATCGGCGACTTCGTGCTGCTCAACACGTTCCTCATGCAGATCTACCGGCCGCTCAACCAGATCGGCTTCGTCTATCGCGAAATCCGGCAAGGGCTGACCGACATCGAGGAGATGTTCAAGCTGCTCGGCCAGGAGCCCGAGATCGTCGACAGGCCCGACGCGAAGCCGCTGGTCGTGAGTGGACCGATCATCCGCTTCGAGGACGTGAAATTCCATTACGATCCGGACCGCGCCATCCTCAAGGGCATCAGCTTCGAGGTCGCGGCGGGCAAGACCACCGCCATCGTCGGCCCCACCGGCGCCGGCAAATCCACCATCTCGCGGCTGCTCTATCGTTTCTACGACGTCACCGGCGGCCGCATCACCATTGATGGTCAGGACCTGCGCGACGTGACGCAGGCCTCGCTCCGCGCCCAGATCGGCATGGTCCCGCAGGACACGGTGCTGTTCAACGACACCATCGCCTACAACATCAGCTACGGCCGCCCCGCCGCCAGCATGGACGAGGTCGTCGCCGCCGCCGACATGGCGCAGATCGGCCCGTTCATCGCCAGCCTGCCCAAGGGCTACGATACGCCGGTGGGCGAGCGCGGGCTGAAGCTGTCGGGCGGCGAAAAGCAGCGCGTCGCCATCGCCCGCACCATCCTCAAGGGCCCGCCGATCCTCATCCTCGACGAGGCGACTTCGGCGCTCGACACCAAGACCGAGCAGGACATCAAGGCCGCGCTCGATGTCGTCAGCGCCAACCGCACGACGCTCGTCATCGCGCACCGGCTGTCGACCGTCATCAATGCCGACGAGATCATCGTTCTACGCGACGGCCTGATCGCCGAGCGCGGCACCCACCAGATGCTGCTGCTGCGCGACGGCCTCTACGCCCAGATGTGGAGCCGCCAGCGCGAAGCCACCGAGGCCGAAGAGCGCGCCCGCGAAGCCGCCAACGACGCCGAAGGTTACGTCAAGCGCGGCCTGCCCGCCGCCGAATAGAGCATTTCCAGGAAAGTGGCAGCGGTTTTCCGGTTCGAAAAACGCGACCAGACAAGGGCTTTAGGGAGGGGTCGATGACCCAATGGTGGTTCTACGTCGTCGCGATCTTCGTGGCGCTGCTGCTCGTCAACGGCGTACCGCATTTCGTCCAGGGCATTTCCGGCAAGCAGTTCCCTTCGCCGTTCTCGGGCGGGCCGGGCACCCTCGACAGCGCCGTCAACAATGTGCTGTGGGGCGCCGGCAACCTCATCGTCGGCGGCCTGCTGTACTGGTTGATCAGCCCCGGCCTGAACGCCGTTCTGGTGATCGAGATGATCGTCGTCGGCACCGCCTTCGGTGCGCTGCTCGGCTACGGCTTCGCCCACCCCGAACGCTTCGGCCGCAAGCGCGGCTAGGGCATCGGCGCAGCCTCCGGCAGCCAGTAGCCCATGGTCCAGAGCGTCAGCAGCCAGCCGCCGAGAACGGCGCTCGTCACGACGACCACCGTCACCAGATGCAGCGCGAACGGCCAGAACGCGAACGGTTTGTCGTCCGCCAGCGGCTGCAGCGGAAACTCGGCAAACAGATAGGCCGCGACCAGCGCCAGAAATGTCCCGTCCATCGCATCCCCGCCAATCCAAACCCGGTGTCCTTACGACACCATTATCGGGCGTCGACCACTAGCCCTGCCAGTCCGTCTTTTCGAATACCGCGATGGCGTCGCTGACGACATGCCAATTGGCGCTGTTGAGGATTTTGCTGACCGCCTGCTTGCTGACGGGCGGCGACAGCGACCGCGACAGCGCCTCATGCGTCGCATCCTCCGCCAGCAGCGCGGCCAGCACGATCTCGGCCTGCCGCCGGGTCCAGCCTCGCATCAATGCCGCCCCGCCCAAAACAAAAGGCCCGCATCGCTGCGGGCCTTTCACATTCATTCCGTCGGCGCTTATTCCGCCGCGTGGCGCGTCGCGTCCGGATCGTCGTTGGCCGGCTGCGGCCGCTCCAGCATCGCCGGCTGGGCCTGCGCCTCCTCCGGCACCTCGACCACTTCGCCTTCCGGCGTGACCGCCTTGGGCCGGCGCCGGAAGATCGCCCCGAACACGCGGCCGGGCAGGTGCCACAGCATCACGAAGAACCCGCCGACCTGATGCTTGGCGACTTTCGGCGCCACGATCATCACCGGCACGAGGATCAGCGTCAGGCTGGTCGACACGAACAGGCCCGACACCAGCGCCTCGCTGAGCGCCACGAACCACGTTCCGGCAAGGCCGCCAACCGTGATCTCGCGGCCGATGAAGTCGAACTCGACGTTCAACGCCATCGGGATCACGCCCAGCGCCGTCACCGTAGCGGTGAGCAGCACCGGCCGGACACGCTGGCTGATGGTCAGCAGCATCGCCTTGATCGGCTCCACCCCGTCGTCGCGGTTGTAGTGGTTGTAGGTGTCGGTGAGCACGATGCCGTTCTTCACCACGATGCCGGCGAGTGCCACGATACCTAGTCCCGTCATGATCATCGAGAACGGCGTATGCGTGATCGCGAGCCCGAGCATGACGCCCGCCAGCGACATGCCGATGGTCGAAATCGTCACGAACACCTGCCAGAAGCTGTTGTACTCGAGCAGCAGGATCAGTGCGATCAGCGCGAGGGCCACCACGAAGGCCTTGCCGATGAACGCAGCCGTTTCGGCCTGCTGTTCGTCGGCGCCGCCATAGGCGATATGCGTCCCGGCCGGGATTTCGCCTGCCTTGATCTCCTTCTGCTCCCACGCCTTGATCAGGTCGAGCTTCTTGTTGGAGTCGACGCCCGGGGCGACGTTCGCCGCCACGGTCATCGAATAGAGGCCGTCATACCGCCCGATCGTCGCGACCTTCTGCACCGGGGTGCGCTTGATGAAGTTGCTCACCGGCACCTGGCCGTTGGCCGTCGCGATCTTGAGCGAGTCGAGCGAGTCGAACGTGCGTTCGTCCTGCGGCAGGCGAACCCGGATATCGAGTTCGTCGGTCGTGTCTTCCGGCCGGTACGAGCCGATCTTCACGCCGTCGGTGACGAGCTGCACATAGGGGCTGAGCTCGCGCACGCCGATGCCGTACTTGGCCGCCGCGACGCGGTCGATCGTCACCTGCCAGTCGATGCCGGGCGAGGGGCGCCCGTCTTCGACGTCGACGGTGTCGCCGACGCCGTGCTCCACATAGTCGCGCAGCTTGGCGACCACCGGGATCAGGTCGTTGTAGTTGTTGCTCTCGACGCGCAGGTTGATCGCCTTGCCCGCCGGCGGGCCGTTTTCCTGCGCCGCGATCTGGATCTGCAGACCCGGAATGTCGGCGGTCTTGTCGCGGATCTCCTGGAAGATCTGCTCGGCCGGCACGCGTTCGGCCCATGGCTGCAACTGGAGCTGGAACGTGCCGATGGTGTCCGGCGGCGAGCTGGTGAAGCCGCCATTGCCGCTGCCGAAGCCCATCACCGAATCCTGGATGCCCTGCACCGTCAGGATGCGGTTTTCGACTTCGACCAGCAGGTCGCGCACCTGGATCGGCGAGTAGTTGCCGCGCGCGATGACATTGACCGTGCCCTGCTCGGCCTCCGAGGCCGGGAAGGCCACAAAGCCCGAGGGGTGGGCAAACAGGAACGCCGACACGATCAGCGCCAGCCCGATCGGGATCGTGACCAGCGGATAGTGCAGCAGCACCGCCATCATGCGCACATAGACGCCGGTGAAGCCGCCCACCTTCTTGGTGTCGAACTTGTCCGGATACATCACGATGTCGGCCTTGGCCTTCTCGACCGGATCGACATGCGAGCTGGCGATCATCGCGCCGATGATGGGCATGAACACCAGCGCCGACAGCAGCGAGGCGCACATCACCACGATCACGATGATCGGCAGGTAGCTCATGAACTTGCCGATGATGCCCGGCCAGAACAGCAGCACCACGAACGCGCTCAGCGTCGTGAACGTGGCCGAGACCACCGGCACGAACATCTTCCTCGCCGCCATGATGAAGGCTTCCCGCTTGGGCACGCCCTCCTGCAGCTTTCGTTCGGCGTATTCGACCACCACGATCGGATCGTCGACGAGCACGCCCACCGCCAGCACGAGGCCGAACATGATCATCATGTTGAGCGTCATCCCGAGGATGCCGGTCACGAGGAACGCGATCATGAACGAGATCGGGATCGAGGCGCCGATCATGAGGGCAGGGCGCACGCCCAGCGTCGCCACACAGGTGATGAGCACCAGCGCCACGGCGGTCAGCACCGCGGCCTGCAGCGAGTTGAACAGGCTCTTGGCCTGTTCCGACTGGTCGAGCAGGAACGCGTGCTGGATGCCCGACGGCCAGGTGGCCGACACGTCGCTGGTCACCTTCTTGGCCTCGTCCACCACGTCGATCACGTTGGTGCCGAGCTTCTTGACCACGGCGAGGGTAATCGCCGGCTGGCCGTTGACGTGGGCGTAGCTGGTCGCATCCTTGAACGTACGGGTGATCTGCGCCACGTCGCCGAACGTCACCACCGTATCGCCCGACGTCTTGAGCGGCAGGGAATAGACATCGGCCGGGCTGGTGATCAGGCCGGGAACCTGGACGTTGAACGAACCGTTACCGGTATCGATCGTGCCGCCGGGAACCACGAGGTTGTTCTTGGCGAGCGCGTCGAGCAGTTGCGACGCCGTGAGGTCGTAGGCCTCGAGCTTGTTCTGGTCGATCGTCACCGCCAGCATCTCGTCGCGCGAGCCGGTGAGGTCCGCCGACTGCACGTCGGGCAGCTTTTCGAGCGCGTCCTGCAGGTCCTTGGCCTTTTGCACCAGCGCGCGCTCGGGCACGTCGCCATAGAGCGCAATCGAGATCGACGGGAAGCTCGCCGTCGACACCGACGTCACCGTCGGCACCGTCGCATCGGTCGGCAGGTCGGCGCTCACGCCGTCGAGCTTGGCGCGCACGTCCGACAGGGCCTTGTCCTTGTTGGCGTTGACGTCGAACTCGAGCAGCACCGAGGCAAAGCCCTGCGTCGCGGTCGTGGTGTAGTGGCTGAGGCCGTCCACGTCCTTGATGCGGTCTTCGATGGGCTTGGCCAGCAGACGTTCGGCGTCGGCCGGCGACACGCCGGTCTCCGTCACCGAGATGTAGAAATACGGAATGTCGATTGCCGGGAAGCTTTCCTTGGGCAGCGACAGATAACTGAGGACGCCGCCTACGAGCAGGACGACCATTACTGTCATCACCGCTCGCGGCATGCGCAGGATGCGCTCGAGGAAGTTCATCATGACGGCTGCTCCGAGCTGGCGCTGGCTTCAGCACCGTCGGCAGTCGCGCCGATCGGTGTATCATCGGTCTTGGCATCGACGATCTGGCCGGGCTGGACGAAATCCTGTCCGACGGTGATCAGGTTGATGGTGCTCGGCAGCCCGACCACCCATACGCCTTCGCGGGTGTCCTTCACGACCGTAATCGAGTGGAACGCCACTTTATTTCCGTCTTCGACAGTCCGGATTCCCAGCACGCCGTTGTCGTCGAGCGTCAGGGCCGACTGCGGCAGCAGCAGCGCCGGCGCCGTGCCGACATTGACCGTCGCGTCGGCGGTCACGCCGTCATGGATTTTGCCCCCCGGATTCGGGATCGAGATTTCCGCCGGGAACGAGCGGGTCGCATCGTCCGCTGTCGGCGCGATGTAGGTGACCTTGCCGGTCGCCTTGTCGCCCGTGACCGTGGTCACGTCGGCCGACAGTCCGAGCTTGGCATAACCGATCTTGGCTTCCGGCACCGAGGCGACGAAGAGCATCGGGTCGAGCTGGACCACGGTTGCACAGGGCGTCCCGATGGCGAGCAGCGAGCCGACCGTCGCCAGCGGATCGCTGACCGTGCCGCCGACATCCGTCTTGATCGTCGCCCGGTCGAGTTCGAGCTGGGCCTGTGCCAGTGCCGACTTGGCCTGCGCCAGCGCCGACTGCGCGGCGAGCGCGGTATTCTGGGCGGCGAGCCCCTTGGTCACCAGGGCCTGGTTCGAGTCGGCGGCCGTCTGCGCCTGCGCCACTGCCGCGGTCGCCTGGTCCACCGCCAGTTGGCGGGCGCCCTTGTCGAGCACGCAGATGGCGTCGCCGGCCTTGACCACTTCGCCCTTCTTGACGTTGACCGCGGTCACGATGCCGGCGGTCTGCGCCACGACGCTGACCTGCGCGCTGGCCTTGGTGCGGCCGCGCAGCGGCACGTCGATCGGCATCGGCTGCGCTTTGACCACCTGGATGCGCACCGAGCGCGGCGCCGCATTGGCGACATTGCCGCCCGCGTCGTTGCGCTCGGCAATGGTCTGCGCCGGGTCGATCTCGCCCGACGAGGACGCCTTGTTGTTGAGGCCGTCGACCGCATTGGTCAGCGGTCCGCCGTTCTTTTCGATGAGCGAGACCACCGGCTTTTCGCCCTGTCCCGGACCATGGCCGCCATTGACCAGCATGCCGCTGCCCAGCCAGACGGCGAGCACGATCACGATGACCAAGGCAACGCCATACGAGTAAATCGCACGCATAAGGTATAGCCCTCTATTCTGCTGCCTGGGCGGCATCGGGCCGCGCCAGCGCAATCAGTTCGCCCATGTGGGCGTCGATGTAGTCACGCGCGAACGCCATGCAAGACCGGCCGTAGTTGATTATCCAGCAGTCTGCGGGTTGCGAATGATTGGTGAGGTGGTGGTCCATCTCCGAAATGGCCGTGTCGAGCGAGGCGATTCGCTCCTTCAGCCGCACCGTCACCAGCGATTGCGGCAGTTCGGCCGCAAAGCGGGCGAACAGCAGGAATTCGCTGCGGAATTCGTCTTCGCCGAGCTGTTCGAACAGCGAGTTGATGAACTCGCGGCGCCCTGGTTCGGTGATGGCATAGATCTTCTTGGCCGGCTTGCCGTCCTGCTGCTCGACCTTGGACGTCACCAGCCCGTCCGCTTCGAGCTTCGCCAGCGCCGGGTAGATGGCGCCATAGCTCGCATCGATGAAGTAGGAATATTCCCCTTCAACCGACAGTTTGCGGATCTCATAGCCGGTCGCCTGCGCGTCGTAGAGGATCGCCAGGCAGATGGTTCGAACGTTCATGCCGTATGTCCGTGCAGCATATGCTGGGCCAGAATATGGCGGCCCTATATACGCACACGGAAGTCACCGCAACCGCGCCTGCCGCACGTAAGCCATGCGCGGTTAAGGGGGTGTTTCGACGGTTTCGCGGATTTCTCGGCTTTACTGGCCGCCCACCAGCCGGCGCATTTCCGCCGCGCCCCGGCTCGCGAGGTCGGCATTGGCCGCCGCGATGAAGAACGGGTTGAGGTTGTCGCCGCCCTTGCCGTAGCGGAGCGGCGACCCGTCGAGCGCGAGAACGGCGCCGCCTGCGGCCACCAGCACCGCTTCGCCCGCCGCCGTATCCCACTCGCAGGTCGGGGTAAAGCGCGGATAAAGCTGCGCCTCGCCCCGCGCAACGAGGCAGAATTTCAGCGACGAGCCCACCGATACGTCGTCAACCACCTGGAATGTCTGGCAAAATCCCTCGAGCGCCCCATGCCCGTGCGACCGCGACGCCACCACCTTCATCGCCCCGTCGCTGACCGTATGCAGCGCCAGCCGCTCGTCGCGCAGCGTGATCTCGAACGCCCCGTCGGGCGAGCCGACAAACGTCGCCCCGGTCGCCGGCGCCAGCACCACGCCATGCGTCGGCCGGCCATGCTCGACCAGCGCGATGTTCACCGTGAATTCGCCGTTCCGCTTCAAAAACTCCTTGGTCCCGTCCAGTGGATCGACCACGAAGAACCGCTCCCCCAGCGTCGGCACAACGCCCGCGGCGGCGCTTTCCTCGGCCAGCACCGGCAGTCCCGTCGATTTCAGCATTTCGACGATGATCGCCTCGGCCCGCTGGTCGGCCACCGTCACCGGCGAGCCATCCGCCTTCTGCTCCGGCTCGAAATCCTCGAAGTCCTGGAGATAGACCTCCATGATCGCGGTGGACGCCGCGCGGGCGGCATCGAGCATCAGGTCGAGCAAAGGCTGGGTCATGGTGTAAATCCGGTGGCGCGCCGCGGGTTTAGGAGCCGAGTGCATCCGTGTCTATCGACTTTTGCGCGAGCCTCGGGAAGATGGCGCCCATGAACCTCTCCGATGCCGAGGCGCTCGACCGCGCCGATCCGCTTGCCCTCCACCGCGACCGCTTCGCGCTGCCCGGGGGCGTCATCTATCTCGACGGCAATTCGCTCGGCGCTTTGCCCAGGGCCGTGGCCGAGCGCCTGTCGCGCACCGTGGCGGAGGAATGGGGCCGCGACCTCATCACGAGCTGGAACAAGCACGACTGGATCGACCTGCCGGCCCGCGTTGGCAACAAGCTCGCGCCGCTCGTCGGCGCCGCCCCCGGTACCGTGATCGCCGCCGACTCCACCTCGGTCAACATCTTCAAGCTGCTCGCCGCCGCGGCTGCCATGCGCCCCGGCCGCAACATCATCCTCACCGAAGCCGGCAATTTCCCGACCGACCTCTATATGTCCGCCGGCCTCGGCAGTCTCACCGGCCATACCGTCCGCGCCACCGACCTCGGCGACATCGCTGCCGACGTCGCTGTCGTCCTCGTCACCGAGGTCAACTACCGCACCGGCGCCCGCCACGACATGCGCGCATTGACCGCCCGGGCCCACGCCGCCGGCGCGCTGATCATCTGGGACCTCTGCCACTCCGCCGGCGCGCTGCCCGTCGACCTGAGCGCCGCCGATGCCGATTTCGCCGTTGGCTGCGGCTACAAATACCTCAACGGCGGCCCCGGCGCCCCGGCCTTCGCCTATGTCGCGCCGCGCCATCTCGATGCCATCCGCCAGCCGCTCACCGGCTGGCTCGGCCACGCCGCGCCCTTCGACTTCGCCGCCGACTACCATCCGGCCGCCGGCATCGATGCCCTGCGCGTCGGCACCCCACCGATCCTCTCGATGTCGGCCCTCGACACGGCGCTCGACATCTTCGCCGGCGTCGACCTCGCCGCCGTAAAGGTCAAGGCCGACAGCCTGTTCGATCTCTTCACCACCGAGATCGCCGCCCGCTGCCCCAGTCTCGAACTCCTGACGCCGACCGATCCCACGCGGCGCGGCACCCAGGCCTCGTTCCGCCACCCCGAAGCCTATGCCGTCATGCAGGCCCTCATCGCCCGCGGCGTCATCGGCGATTTCCGCCAGCCCGACATCCTCCGCTTCGGCCTGACGCCCCTCTACCTGCGCTACGCCGACCTCTGGCGCGCCGCCGAAATCCTCGCCGACATCATGACCACCCGCGCCTGGGACCGCCCCGATTTCAAACGCCGCAACAAGGTGGTCTAGAGCGTTTCCGGGAAAAGTGGCCACGGTTTTCCGGTCGGAAACGCGATAAAACAAAGACTTGGATCGTTTCACCCTTTCATAAGAACGGTGAAACGATCCAGCCTTGCGCAAATAATTGCGCAGTGCATATATATGCGCACGAACGGAGTTGGACGTGCAGCACGAGACCAACACCAAAAAGATCATCGCCCGCCTGCTGCGCGAGGGCTGGGTGAATGCCGGCGGCGGCAACCACGATAAATTCGTCAAAGCCGGCCACTCGCGAATTATCGTCCCCGGCATGCCACCGTAACCGTCGGTGTCGCCCGAGACATCGCCACTCGCGCCGGCTGGAAGAAATAGGAGTTAGAGATGGCCCGCTATGTTGCATTGGTCGATCACGACAAGGCGGGCTTCGGCGTCGTATTCCCCGATGCGCCAGGTGCGACGGCGATGGGCGACACGTTGGACGAGGCCCTGAGCCATGCGGCTGAGGCGCTCGCGGACTGGATGAGCGGCGAGATCGAGGACGGTCGCTCGATCGTCAAACCACGCACGTGGGCTGCGCTGCGGAAGGACAAGGGCGTCATCGAGGCGCTGTCGGAGGGCGCGGTCATGGCCTTGGTGCCGCTGATCATGTCGGCTGGCCGGGCGGTGCGGGCCAACCTGTCGCTTGATGAAGGCCTGTTGCAGGCCATTGATGAAGCTGCCAAGCGCAATGGCGTGACGCGCTCGGCCTTCCTTGCCACCGCGGCGAGGGAGAAAATCGCCGCCGGCGCTTAAAACCGCCGCATCGCCCGCTTCACCTTGTCGATGAAGCCCTGCAGTTGCCCGCGCGTGACATTGTTCATGTCGTAGAGCGCCAGATACTGCGGGGGCAGGGCGCTGCCGAACGTCACCCAGCCCCAGCGCTTGGCGAAGCGCCGCGGCGGATCGCCCATCAGCCAGGTGCGCCAGCGGTCGCCGCCATACGACGTGACGAACACCACCTTGCGGATATGCTTGAGGTTGGGCTTCAGCGTGCCCTTGTCCGGCTCGTCGCCGCCCTCGAGCACGAACGACACGCCCGGCATGAATACCCGGTCGAAATAGCCCTTGAGGATCGCCGGCATGCCGTAGTTCCACACCGGATGGACGATCACCAGCCCTTCGGCCGCCATCAGCCGGTCGACATAGGGCTTGAGCTCCGGCGTCACGTTCTCGGGCACGTCGTGATAGTGCAGCCGCCCCTCGCGGCTCATCACCGGGTCGAACCCCTCGGCATAAAGGTCCACCGGATCGACCTGGTGTCCGGCCGCCGTCAGCGTCTCCAGAACGGCGTTATAGAGCGCGTGGTTGAAGCTCTCCTCGATCGGGTGGGCATGCAGCACCATCACCCGCATCAGGCCGCTCCGAGCGTCTTGAGGCCCTCGAACAGCCAGGCGCGCCCGCTGTCGAAATCGAAGGTCGGATCGTCCCAGGCGATCATCTTGCCCGGGTTGAGGATGCCCTTGGGGTCGGCCTGCCGCTTGAATTCGAGCTGGTTGCGGTCGGTCCGCTTCATCCCGCCTTCCTCCAGCGTATAGCGGTGCGGGTTGAACACCAGGCAGTCATTCGCCTCATGCAGCGCGATGATCTCTTCGAGCCGCGCCTCGGTCGTGTAGCGCACGATCGGCAGGCCCGAAAACACGATCTTGCCGTCGAACCGGGTCATTTCGAGATGCATCGGCATCTCGTCGCCAAACAGCTCCACCGCCCATCTGACATGCTCGAGATCGGGGTATTGCGTCTGGAGGTACGTGATCCCCGGATCGAGCTTCAGCCCGCGCAGCGTCGTGTGGTTCCACGCAAGTTCATAGATCGGCGGCAGCTTCTTTTTCTCGTCCTCGGCCAGCGTGTCGGTGCGCAGCAGCAACTCGCCCTGGTGGAACGCCGTGAGGTCGAGCAGCGCCGGCAGCGACGCCGGCGCCACCATCAGCAGCACCACCGACTGATCACGGTGCCGGATATAGGGCCGGTGCCGGTTGAACCAGTCATAGGCGATCGGCGCCGCCACCGGCGCGATCTCCTTGAGCAGAATCCCGTCCTGCCGCGCGCATTGCTCGCCGAACGCGCAGGCCGCCATGATCGTCTCGAATCCCACCATCACGTCGACCCATTCATGCGCCGTCGCCAGCGGAATCTCCGCTTCGACGATGATGCCGTTGGTGCCGTAGGCGTGCGCGACTTTGAGGATGTCCGGACCAGTGAGGTCGAGCACTCGCGGCGTCTCTTCGCAGGTAATGACCCTGAGTCCCAGCAGATTGCCGAACGCTCGCAGGCCACCCCAGCGGATCGAGCCGACGCCGCCCGAGCCGCCGGCGATGAAACCGCCCAGCGTCGCCATGCGATAGGTCGAGGGGTGAAACCGCATTTCGCCGCCGACGGCAGCCGCCGTCTCGTGGTCGAGCTTTTCGAGAATCACGCCGGCTTCGGCCCGTACCCGGTCTTTCGAGATGGACACGATCTTGTCTAGCCCACTGAGGTCGAGGATCACCCCGCCCGACAGCGGCATCGCCTGGCCGTAATTACCGGTGCCGGCGCCGCGCGGCGTCACTGGAACACCGCTCTTGTAGGCGGCCGCCAAGATGGTCTTCACCTCGTCCTGCGTGCGCGGCGTCACCACCGCCTGCGCGGTGACATTGTCGAGCTCGGCCTTCAGCCGCGGCGAATACCAGTAGTGGTCGCGGCTCTTCTGCTGCACGATCCGCGGATGGTCCTGGAACGGAATATCGCCGATCGCGGCGCGGAAAGCGGTCAGGTCCAAAGAACTAGCCAAAGCTCAGGCCTCCATCAGGTCGTCGAGTTCGCGATAGTCGGGCAGGGTGGTGTCGATGGCCTCGCCGCCGCGCAGCACCACCCGGTCGGTCTGCGGCCGCGACAGCAGTTCGGTCCAGTTCCGCGCCCGGAACAGCACCAGATCGGCTGCCGCACCAACCTCGATCTTCGCGCCGTACTCGAAGCCGGCAATCGCCGCCGCCTCCGCGCCCACGGTACCGGCCCAGCCCCACGCCTCGTCCTGCGGATGGTCGAAATGGAGAATGCGCGCGCCCTCGCGGAACACCTCCAGCGCGTCGAGGTCGCCATAGGCGTAGAACGGGTCGCGCGTGTTGTCCGACGCAATCGCCACCGGCACGCCCGCCGCGCGGAACTCGCGCAGCAGCGTCACGCCGCGGCGTATCGGGGTGGTCCGCCCGCCCGGCGCGCGGTCCTGCAGATACATGTTGCACATCGGCAGCGAGACGATGGCGATGCCGGCCTCCGCCACCTTGTCGATGGTGCGCCGCTGCGTCGCCTCGTCCTGCACCGTCAGCACACAGCAATGGCCGGCGAGCACCTTGCCCTTGAACCCCGTCTCGATCACCGCTTCGGCAAGGCTCTCGAGCGCATGCGACTTGGGATCGCCCGTCTCGTCGGTGTGGAGGTCGAGATCGAGCCCCAGCTCGCCCGCCTTCTCGACCACGCGCAGCATGGCCTCCTTGGTCCGATCGAACACCGCCACCGAGCCGCCGAGCCGCCCGCCGAATTCTTTCGCCTTGCGCGCCACCGCATCGAGCGATGCGGGGGTCACCAGATCGTCCGGCCCGACCAGCGCCACCGCCTGCAGCTCGATCCGCCCGGCCCATTGTTCGCGAACTTTTGCAAACAGGTCCCACGACACGCCATGCTGCGGCGGATTGGAGTCGAGATGCGTGCGGATCGCCGCCGTGCCGTGCGCATAGGCGGTGCGCAACGAAAAATCCATGCGCCGGCCGACATCTTCCGCCGACCACAGGCCCACCCGGTCGGTCTGCACCGCGAGCAGCGCCCCGAGCCAAGTTCCGTCCGGATTTTCCTTGCGCGGCCAGATATGGCCCTTGTCGAGATGCGTGTGGATGTCGACGAACGCCGGCAGCACCAGCCCACCATCCATATCGCGTCCCGGCCCCCGCGCGGGCGCGGTCAGCGCAACGATCCGTCCATTCTCGATGCCGATGTCGATCCGCTCGACTCCGCCGCCCGGCCGGCCGAGTAGTGCGGACGGAACTGACGCGTTGCGCAGCGTCTCCATCAGTTTTCCCGCCGCACGGCGCTCTCGTGCCAGCGATGCAGCACCAGCCACGAGATCAGCGAGGTGACGCCGAAGATCGCGACGCCCGTGAACGTCAACAGGATCAGCGCCGCGAACAGCCGCGGCATGTTGAGCCGATAGCCGGATTCGAGGATGCGGAACGCGAGGCCCGAGCCGGCGCCCGCCGATCCGGCCGCGAACTCGGCCACCACCGCCGCGATCAGCGCAAGGCCGCCGCCGATCCTCAGCCCGGTCATGAAATATGGCATCGACGCGGGAATTTTGAGATAGATCAACTGCTGCCACCGCCCCGCGCCGTAGAGGTCGAACAGGTTGAGCAGATTGTGGTCGACGCTCTTCAGCCCCTGCACCATGTTGGAAAGGATCGGGAAGAACGCCACGAGGAACGCCACGATCAGCAGCGCCGTCTGCGTGTTGGGCGCATAGATCAGCAGCAGCGGCGCAATCGCGACGATCGGCGTCACCTGCAGGATCACCGCGAAGGGAAACAGCGCCAGCTCGATCCATTTCGACTGGATGAGAATGATCGCGAGGCCCACGCCGCCGATCAGCGCCAGCCCCAGCGCCTCGAACGTGATCGTCAGCGTCACCCACAGCGAGGGCAGCAGGGTCGGCCAGTCGGTCGACAGCGCAATCCCCACGTCGATGGGGCTGGGGAGGATGTATTTGGGCTGCCCCGTGAACACCACATAGGCCCACCAGATCAGCACCGCGAGCACCAGCATCATGATGGGCACGACGACGCGCAGCACCTGTTCGGAGACGGCCGTGCGCACCGGCGCGATGATCGTTGCGGCGTCGGTGCCGGTGGTATCGGTCGCGGCCATCAGCGCACCTCGGAGCTATGGATGGCGTCGTGCAGCGCCTTGGACACGATGGCGCACGTCGCACGGTATTCCTCCGAGCTGCGGTACAGCTCGTCGCGCTCGGTCGATGTCGAGATCGGCAGGTCGGTGAACACCTGGCCCGGCCGCGCCCGCATCACCACGATACGGCTCGAGAGGTACGCGCTCTCGAACACCGAATGGGTCACGAAGATCACCGTGATCCCCGATTGCCGCCACAGCATCAGCACGTCGTCGTTGAGCTTCTGCCTTGTGATCTCGTCGAGCGCCGCGAACGGTTCGTCGAGCAGCAGCAGCTTAGGTTTGGTCACCAGCGCCCGCGCAATCGACACGCGCATCTTCATGCCGCCCGACAATTCGCGCGGATAGGCATCGGCGAAATCGCTGAGCCCCACCAGCGCCAGCGTCTCCATGATCCGCGCCCGCGCCGCCTCCTTGCCGATGCCCTTGAGCTTCAGCGGCAGGTGCACGTTGCCGAATACGGTCTGCCACGGCATCAGCGTCGCGTCCTGGAACACGAAGCCGATATCGCCCTCCGGCAGGCCCTTGCTGTTGATGTGTGAATGCGGCCATTCGATCGTGCCGGATGATGGCCCGCCCAGTCCCGCGATGATCCTGAGCGCCGTCGATTTGCCGCAGCCCGATGGCCCCAGCAGGCTCAGGAACTCGCCCTCGGCCACGTCGAGCGACATGTTGGATAGCGCCAGCGTGCCGTTCGAGAAGACTTTCGACACCCCGTGCATCGCAACCACGGGACGCGGCGCCACGCTTGCGGCGGTGGGGGCAGGGGCGGTTGGGCTATCGGTCAAGGTCAATCGTTGGTCCGGCGGACGAAGGGAGCGCGAGGCGATGCCCCGCACTCCTTGTTATCGGGAAGTCGGCTGTTGCACAGCCCTTACTTCTTGACGAGGTCCATGCCGACGCCTTTGCACACGAACTGCGTCGTATAGCCCTTGGTGTAGTCGATCGACGGGTCGACGAGGCCGAGCTTGCTCATCTTGTCGAAGAACGATTTCTGCCGCGCGTCCGTCATGCAGCCGATGCCCTTGGTCTCGGCGTCGCCCGACACCACGATGCCGTAGTCCTTGAGCTGCTTGATCGAGAACGCGAGCTGCTCGTCCGTCATCTCCGGATTGTCCTTCTTGATGAGGTCGTTGGCCGCTGTGTTGTCGCCGTAGAGGTAGTTGTACCAGCCGATGGTTGAGGCATCGATGAAGCGCTGCACCAGGTCCGGATTGTCCTGCACCAGCTTGGTTGTCGTCTCGATCGTGGTGGAGTAGGGGTCGTACCCGGCATCGGCCAGCAGGAACACGTTCGGCGCCTCGCCCATGGCGTTCTGCACCGCCAGCGGCTCCGAGGTCACATAGCCCTGCTGCGCCGACATCTTGTCGGCGATGAACGGCGCCGGGTTGAACGTATAGGGCTTGTACTGCTCGTCGTGGAAGCCGGGGAAGTTTGCCTTCATCCACACGAAGTCGGTGACGAAGATGTCCTTGCCCATGAAGATGGTGTCGGCTTTGGCGAGGTCCGCGAAGCTGTCGAGCCCGACGCCCTTGTGCGTCATGAAGATCTGCGGGTCCTTCTGGAACATCGCGCCGACATTGATCACCGGAATGCCGTTCTTGACGTCGTCGTAGAGCGAGAACATCCCGCCCATGTAGAAGTCCACCTTGCCCGAGATCAGCAGCGCCTCGTTGGCCGATTGCGGCCCCCCCTGCACGATCGTCACGTCGAGCCCGTATTTGGCGTAGGTCCCGTCGGCGACCGCCTGGTAGAATCCGCCATGCTCCGCTTCGGCCAGCCAGTTGGTGCCGAAGCTCACCTTGTCGAGCGCCAGCGCCGGCGCCGCCGTGCCCAGCGCCAGCAGCGTACTCGCCGCCAGCAATTTGGATGTCAGATGCATTTTCGTCCCCTGTTGAGCATTCCCTCCGGGATTAAATCAGCCTCGCGATGCAAATGAAAAGCGCAAAAGTGCAGCATTTACCGGCTTGCCCGGATTTTCGGCAGCGGTGGCCGATTTGGGGCTGGCCTTGCGCCGTCTTTGCCGGTTAGCTGTGCACCAACCCCGAGACCGCCATGCATCGCCCGCTTTCCCCACCGACCATCCACCCGCCGTTTTCCGCCTATTCCAACGGCGTGGAGATTCCCGCCGGCCAGAAGCTGGTGCTCTGCTCCGGCCAGCTCGGCATCGCCGCCGATGGCACGATTCCTCCTACCACCGAGGCACAGGCGCATCTCGCCTTCGACAACATCGCCGCCATCCTCGCCGAGGCCGGCCTGGGGCTCGAGCACGTCGTCCGCCTCAACGCCTACGTCACCGGCCGCGAGCATTTGCGGCCCTACATGGAGGCCCGCAACGCCCGCTTCGCCGCGGCGCCGCTGCCGGCCTCCACGCTGATGATCGTTTCCGGCTTCTCCCGGCCGGAGTTTTTCGTCGAGGTCGAGGCCATCGCCGCCGGCCCGGCTTCGGAGGTCTAATCGATGGCGCGCAAGATCTGGTGGACCGATTTCGCGGCCCACGAATTCGACCACATCGACCCCGGCAAGACCATCGCGATCCTCCCCATCGCCGCCGTCGAGCAGCACGGCCCGCATCTGCCGGTCGGCGTCGACATGCTGCTCAACCGCGGCTGCATCGACCTCATGATCGAGCGTGCGCCTCGCGACCTCGACATCCGCATCCTCCCCATCCAGCAAATCGGCAAGTCCAACGAGCACATCTGGGCCAAAGGCACCGTCACCCACACCGCTCACACCCTCGTCGACGCCTGGTTCGAGATCGGCCAGTCCGTCAGCCGCGCCGGCGTCAAGAAGCTGGTCTTCGTCAATTCGCACGGCGGCAACGAGGAGATCATGGGCATCGTCGCCCGCGAGTTGCGCGTCCGCGAGCAGATGCTGGTGGTCAAGACCGGCTGGACCCGCTTCCAGCCCCCCGACGGCATGCTGAGCGACGTCGAAAAGCGCCACGGCATCCACGCCGGCGACCTCGAAACCTCGCTGATGCTGCACTTCCATCCAGAACTCGTCCACACCGACAGGCTCTACGACTTCAAGTCCGTCGCCGCGCACAACGAGCAGCAGTTCAAATATCTCCGTCCCACCGGCACCCACGCCTACGCCTGGATCGCGTCCGACCTCAACCCGGCCGGCGCGGTGGGCGATGCCGCCAATGCCACCGCCGAGCGCGGCCGCATTTTCGCCGAGGCCGAGGTGAGCGGCATGCTCGAACTCCTCGCCGAAGTCGAGCGCATGCCGCTGCCGGGTGCCGCCGGCTGACACGGAACCGCCGCCGAAAATATTCGTTCATCGGGGAGCAGCCCCCCGCATGTCCGGATACCAATTGAAACGCAATACCGAAGTTGCCCAGGCGATCCGAGCGACGGCCTATTTCCTGTGGGAACAGGATGGCCGTCCGGAGGGCCGCAGCTTCGAGTACTGGCTGCGCGCCAAGGAAATGACGCAGCGCCGCCTGGCCTATGACCGCTGGCTGGCCGAAGGCAGCCCGGCCGGCCGCGACCTCGACATCTGGGTCGAAGTCAGCCACGAGATCGACGACTAGCGTCGGCTTACCGCGATCGCGGTTGCCCTCTCCCATCCACAACAGCTAAAGAGACCCCGGCGAGAATTTGCTCGGCGGCGCCATGGCTTGGCGTGGCCTCATCCGATTTCGGCCAGGCAGGACGGACCCGTCGACTTTATGCTGGAACAGTTCCGCAACGCCCTCAACCGCCTGCCGCGCCGCTGGAAAAGCCTGGTCCTCGTCGCCTTCGACGCGGTCGCGCTCGTCGTCGTGCTCTGGCTCAGCTACCAGTTGCGCCTCGCCGGCAGCTTCGAGCCGACCGGCCCGCAATGGATACTGATCCTCCTCGCCCCCGTCGTCGCCCTGCCGATCTTCCTCCGGCTCGGGCTCTACCGCGCCGTCATCCGCTATCTGCCCGAGCGCGCCATCTGGACCATCCTGTGGGCCATGGTGCTGGCGACGCTGGGTTGGGTGTTCGTCCTTTTCCTTGCCGAAATCAGCCGCATGGCGGTGCTGCCGCGCACCGTGCCGATCTTCTACTTCCTCCTCGGCACCATCGTCATCGCCGGCTCGCGCTTCGCCGCCAAGGTGCTGCTCTACCCCGGCCAGCGCGCCCGCCGCGGCCGCGAGGTGCTGATCTACGGCGCCGGCGAAGCCGGCCGCCAGCTCGCCATGGCGCTCGCGGGGCAGGGCGATACCGCCGTCGCCGGCTTCATCGATGACGACACCAACCTTCAGGGCCGCGACGTCGCCGGCGTCCGCGTCTATCCGCCCGACCGCCTCGCCGACCTCATCAGCGATTCCGGCGCCAAGGAGATCGTGCTGTCGATGCCCTCCATCGACGCTTCGCGCCGCCAGGCCATCTACTCCGAGCTCAGCCGCTTTCCGGTAAAAGTCCGCACCCTGCCGTCGCTGCGCGAAATCGCCTCGGGCAAATACCAGGTCAACCACCTGCGCGAGATCGACATCGACGATCTGCTCGGCCGCTCCTCGGTGCCGGCCGATCCCGAACTGCTGCAGCAGATGATCGCCGGCCGGACCATCCTCGTGTCAGGCGGCGGCGGCTCCATCGGCTCCGAGCTTTGCCGCATCATCGCCCGGCTCGGGCCGAAAAAGCTGGTGGTGCTCGAAGCCGGCGAGTTCGCGCTCTACCAGATCGAGCGGACGCTGGTGAGGGACGCGAACTTTCCCATCGTGCCCATCCTCGGCTCGGTCACCGACGACGCGCTGGTGCGCCGCACGCTCGCCCAGCAGGGCGTCGAGGTCGTCTTCCATGCCGCGGCCCACAAGCACGTGCCGATGGTCGAGCTCAACGCGCTCGAAGGCATCCGCAACAATGTGCTGGGCACCCTCACCATCGTTCGCGCCGCGTTCGAGGGCGGCGTCCCCGATTTCGTGCTGATCTCCACCGACAAGGCCGTGCGCCCCACCAACGTCATGGGCGCCACCAAGCGCTGGGCCGAGCTCGTCGTCCGCCACTATGGCGACAAGGCCAATGCCGGCCGCACCGGTCAGCATTTCTCCGCCGTGCGCTTCGGCAACGTGCTCGGCTCCAACGGCTCGGTCGTCCCGCTGTTTCGCGAGCAGATCGCCAATGGCGGCCCGGTGACGCTCACCGACGAGCGCATGACCCGCTATTTCATGTCGATCCACGAAGCGGCCGAGCTCATCGTCCAGGCCGGCGCTTTGTCCGAGGGCGGCGATATCTTCCTGCTCGAAATGGGCCAGCCCGTCCGCATCCGCGATCTTGCCGAAAACATGATCCGGCTGGCCGGCCTCACCGTCCGCTCGCCCGCCAATCCCGGCGGCGACATCGAGATCGAAGTCACCGGCATCCGCCCCGCCGAAAAGCTTTATGAAGAGCTGTTCTACGACGAGGCCGCCGCCGCCCGCACCCGCCAGCCGAAAATCCTGCGCGCCCGGATGGGCGCCACCAATGTCGATGTCGAGGCGGCGCTGGCCGACCTGATCGATGCGCTGTCGCGTCAGGACGAGGCGGCGGCCCGCCGCCTGCTGTTCGACTTCATTTCCGAATGACCGGCTGCTCCGGCGCTCCGGCGCCGGCAGAGAGCGCGACGGCGATCAGCGGCACATAGGCCAGCAGCAGCGCGCCGATGCTCCAGCCGGGCAGGGCGGCGACGAACGCCAGCGGCAACAGCCAGATCACATTGACGCCGATGAAGCCCAGCGTCACGGGCAGGTGCCCGCCCCAGCGCCGCGACAGCACCTGGTAGGCGTGACGCCGATGTGCCTGTGACAGGTTCTCGCGCAGCGCCAGCCGGCGCAGCAGCGTCACCGTCGCATCGGTGACGAAACTCGCCGCGAGGATCGCCCATTGTACTAGGGTCAGCCCCCAATAGACGATCGTCAGCATCGCCAGCACCGCCAGCATGAAGCCGAGATAGGTGCTGCCGGCGTCCCCCATGAAGATCTTCGCCGGCGGCCAGTTGAGGACGAGGAAGCCGAGCGTCGCCGCCGCCAGCTCGATCAGGATCCAGAACAGCGGGTCCTTGGCGAACTCCGGCCCATGCGGGACCAGCACCACAGCGGCCAGCGCCATGAAGATCGCCTGCGACCCGGCGATGCCGTCTATGCCGTCCATGAAGTTGAAGAGGTTGATCCAGTAGACGCTGGCCACCACCGCGATCGCCGCGATCGCCAGCGTCGGCAGCGGCAGGCCGACCCGTTCCGCCAGCGGCTCGAGCGGCACCGCCAGCCACAGCGTCACTGCGACCAGCAGCAGTTGCGCGATCAGCCGGAACCGCGCGGGCAGGGGCTTGCGATCGTCGTAAAAGCCGATGCCCGCAATGAGCACGCTCGCCACCAGCACCACCAGCGTCGGCTGGCTGCCCACCGCCGCGACCGCCGTCGCGAGGCCGCCGCCAAGCACAATGCCCACGCCGCCGCCGCCCGGTGTCGGCACGCTGTGCGATGAGCGCGCATTGGGCGTCTGGATCAGCCCAAGCCGCGTCGCGTTGCGGCGCACCAGCCACGCCGCAACGAACGCGGCAATCCCGGCAACGATGGTGACGACAAGCCCGGCCAGCATCTAGAGCGCCGCGAGCAGCGGCGCCGCGGCATCCTTGGGCGCCAGCAGCACATCGCGCATCGGCCAGTCGATGCCGATCGCCGGATCGTCCCAGCGCAGCCCGCGCTCGCTGTCCTTGTCCCAGAAATCGGTGGTCTTGTAGAGAAACTCCGTGCCGTCCTCGAGCGCGAGGAAGCCATGTGCGAACCCCTCGGGGATCCACAATTGCCGCCGGTTCTCGGCGCTCAGCGTCTCGCCCACCCATTTGCCGAAGCTCGGCGACCCGGCCCGGATGTCGACGGCGACATCGAACACCGCGCCGCGCACCACGCGCACCAGCTTGCCTTGCGCATGCGGCGCCAACTGGTAGTGCAGCCCCCGCAGCACGCCCCTCCGGCTGATCGAGTGATTGTCCTGCACGAACCGGCTCGCAAGCCCCGTCGCCGCCTCGAACGCCCCGGCGTTGAAGCTCTCGAAGAACGCGCCGCGATCGTCGGGGAACACCCGCGGCTCGAACAGCACGACGTCGGCAATGGCAAGGCGCGTCGCGTTCATGGCACGCCCCGGTCGTTGGGCAGGTCCTGCAGGTAGCGGCCATAGCCGCTCTTTGCCAGCGGCGCTGCGAGCGCCAGCAATTGCTCGTCGCTGATCCAGCCCTTGCGCCACGCGATCTCCTCGGGGCAGGCGACCTTGAACCCCTGCCGCCGCTCCAGCGTCGCGATGAACTGGCCGGCCTCGAGCAGGCTGTCATGCGTGCCGGTGTCGAGCCACGCATAGCCGCGCCCCATCAGTTCCACCTTGAGCTGCGCCCGCTGCAGATAGAGCCGGTTGAGGTCTGTGATCTCGAGCTCGCCCCGTGCCGATGGCGTCAGTCCGCGCGCCAGGTCCACCACCTGCCGGTCGTAATAATAGAGCCCGGTCACCGCATAGTTGGACTTTGGCGCCGCCGGCTTTTCTTCGAGCCCGATCACCGTGCCGTCGTCGTCGAACTCGGCGACGCCGTACCGGTGCGGATCGTGGACGTGATAGGCGAACACCGTCGCGCCGTTCTCGCGGCTGTCGGCCTTGTCGAGCAGTGCGCCGATCGAATGGCCGTAATAGATATTGTCGCCTAGGATCAGCGCGCTCGGATCGTCGCCGATGAAGTCGGCCCCGATGATGAACGCCTGCGCCAGCCCGTCCGGCCTCGGTTGCACCGCGTAGCTGATGTTGAGCCCCCACGCCCTGCCGTCGCCCAGCAGCGCGCGAAAGCGCGGCGTATCCTCGGGCGTCGAGATGATGAGGATATCGCGGACGCCGCCATGCATCAGCGTCGTCAGCGGATAATAGATCATCGGCTTGTCGTAGACCGGCAGCAATTGCTTGCTGATCGCCAGCGTCGCCGGGTGTAACCGCGTTCCAGCGCCCCCGGCGAGAACGATGCCCTTGCGCGTCATGCCGCCGCTCCCTCGATCAATTGCCGCACGCTCCGTCGCGCCCCCTCGCGCCAGTCGGGCAGGACCAGCCCCAATGCCTGCCGGACCTTCGTCGTATCGAGCCGCGAGTTCGCCGGCCGCGCCGCCGGCGTCGGATACTCCGCCGTCGCAATCGCCACCACATTCTCCGGCCGCGCCCTGAGCGGCGCGCCCAGCGCCAGTGCTTCGCCGATGACGAACTGCGCCAGCCCGTGCCAGCTCGTCTGGCCGCTGGCCGCCAGATGATAGACCCCGTCCGCGAGTCCGGCGCGGATCGCCGTTGCCGTCACGTCCGCGATTAGTTCCGCCGACGTCGGTGCACCCACCTGATCCGCCACCACCCGCAGGCTGTCGCGCTCGCCGGCCAGCCGCAGCATGGTGCGGATGAAATTGTGCCCGCGCCCCGCATGCACCCAGCTCGTCCGCACGATCAAATGCCGCGCGCCCGACGCAGCGAGCGCCCGCTCCCCCGCCAGCTTGCTCGCACCGTAGACGCTGCGCGGTCCCGTCGCATACTCCTCGCGATAGGGCGCGCTGCCGCTGCCGTCGAACACGTAGTCCGTCGAATAATGCACCACCAGCGCCCCGCGCGCCGCCGCCATCGCCCCGAGCTCCCCTACCGCCCGGTGGTTGATCCGGTCCGCCAGCTCCGGCTCGCTCTCGGCCTTGTCGACCGCCGTGTATGCCGCCGCGTTGACGATCACGTCCGCCGCCGCATCCTCCACCGCCCGCCGCAGACCGGCCGCGTCCGCAAGGTCCGCCCCGTCCCGCCCGAGCGCCACCACCTCGCCGAGCGGCGCCAGCGCCCGCTGCAGTTCCCCGCCGACCTGGCCGTTCCGGCCGAGCACCAGCAGTCTCATGCGTAATGCCGCGCGACCCAGTCGCGATAGGCGCCCGAGGTCACCGCCGCTACCCACTGTGGGTTTTCGAGATACCACCGCACCGTCTTTAGAATGCCGCTCTGAAACGTCTCCGTCGGCGCCCAGCCGAGCTCGCGCGAAATCTTGTTCGCATCGATCGCATAGCGCCGGTCATGCCCCGGCCGGTCGGCCACGAACGCGATCTGCTCGGCATACGCCTGTCCATCCGCCCGCGGCCGCTCTTTGTCGAGGAGGGCGCAGATCGTGCGCACCACCTCGATGTTCTCCATCTCGCTGTTGCCGCCGATATTGTACGTCTCGCCCGTGCGCCCCGCCTCCAGCACCCGCCGGATCGCCGCGCAGTGGTCGCTCACATACAGCCAGTCGCGCACCTGCCGCCCGTCGCCATAGACCGGCAGCGCCTTGCCCGCGAGCGCATTGTGGATCACCAGCGGGATCAGCTTTTCGGGAAAATGCCGAGGCCCGTAATTGTTGGAGCAGTTGGTCGTCAGCACCGGCAGCCCATACGTCTCGCCATACGAGCGCACCAGATGGTCCGATGCCGCCTTGCTCGCCGCATAGGGGCTGTTCGGCCGGAACGGATGCGCCTCGGTGAACGCTGCGTCCTGCGGCCCCAGCGTGCCATACACCTCGTCCGTCGACACATGCAGGAACCGGAACCCGTCGCGCGCCGCCCCCGCAAGCCCGGCCCAATGCGTCTTCGCCGCCTCCAGCAGCCGCAGCGTGCCCACCACATTGGTCTGGATGAACGCCTCGGGTCCGCTGATCGAGCGGTCCACATGGCTCTCGGCGGCGAAGTTCACCACCGCGCGCACCGCGTGCTCGCGCAGCAGCCCCGCCACCGTCGCCGTATCCTCGATCCCCGCCTCGACGAACCGGTAGCGGTTCGATCCCGCCAGCGACGCGAGGTTCGCGGGGTTCCCCGCATAGGTCAGCTTGTCGAGATTGATGACGCTTTCGTCATGCGCGGCGATCCAGTCGAGCACGAAGGTCGAGCCGATGAAGCCGCACCCTCCCGTCACCAAGATCGTCATCGTCGCCCTCGCGTGCCCCGTCGCTGACCTAACCTGCCGCGCCGGGGGAGGCAAGCTGCGCCTATTGCGCCTTGCCGGTCACCGCGGCCTTGGCCTCGTCGTACCACCAGATGTCGGGAAAGCCGATCGAGTACTCCGGCAGCTTGTCCGGATGTCCGAACCGGTCCCAGCGCGCCACCCGGTCGTTACGGTTGGAATATGACGGAATGACGTAGGTGTGCGCCAGCAGCACCCGGTCGAGCGCCGTCGCCGCCGTCAGCACCGCCTCGTGGTCCTTGGCCTGCACCAGATCGTTGATCAGTGCGTCGACCCCGGCGTCCTTGATCCCCGCATAGTTCTGCGTCGTCGGGTCGTCCGCCGCCGCCGAGCCGAACATGAAGCGCTGCTCGTTGCCCGGGCTCAGCGTCTGCCCCCACGCATTGTAGGTCATGTCGAAATCGCGCGAGCGCAGCCGGGCGGTATATTCGCTGTCGTCCACCGCGCGGATCGTCATGTCGATCCCGAGCTTCCTGAGGTTCTGCTGGAACGCCTCCGCCACCGGCTGGATGGCGTTGGTGTCGAGCAGCAGCTCGAACGTGAACGGATTGCCGCTCGGGTCGAGCAGCGTGTTGCCGCTGAGCTTGTAGCCGGCCGCCATGAGCAGATCGAGCGCCGCCTTGAGGTTGGCGCGCAGCTTGGCCGGATCGCCCGCCACCGGGTTGGCATAGGGCGTCGTGAACACCTCCGGCGGCACCTTGTCCTTGACCGTATTCAGCAGCTCCAGTTCCTTGCCCTGCGGCAGCCCGCTCGAGGCGAACGGCAGTCCGAAATAATACGAGTTGATGCGCTGGTACTGTCCGTAGAACAAAGTTTTATTCAAACTTTCGAAATCGAACGCGTCGAGCAGCGCCTGCCGCACCCGCTGGTCCTTGAACGTGTCGAGCCGCAAATTCGGGATGAACGCCACCATCACCCCGCTTGCGGCATAGGTCTGCGGGAACAGCTCCTGGATCACCCGCTTGTCCTTGACCGCGGGGAAGCCATAGCCCGTGGCCCAGCGCCGCGCGCTGTTTTCGCTCCACCAGTCGAACTGGTCGCCGGTAAAGCCGGTAAAGGCCACGTCCGGGTCCTTGAAATACTCGAAGCGGATGGTGTCGAAATTGTTGGTGCCGATGCCGAACGGCTCCGTCGCGCCCCAATAGTTCGGATCGCGCTGGTAGGTGATCGACGAGCCCGCATCGTACGAGCTCAGCTTGTACGGCCCCGATCCCATCGGCAGCTCCATCGTCGATGCGCCGATGTCGCGCGCCTTGCCATTGGCGTCCTTGCCCGTCCACCACGCCTTGGGCAGCACCATCACCTGCCCGAGGATCACCGGCATCTCGCGATTGTTGGTCGTCGACAGCGTGAACGTCACCTGGTCCGGCGCCGTCACCGTCGCCGATTTCACGTCGGCATAATATTGCTGGTAGGTCGGGTTGAGCTTCACCAGCTCGTCGAACGACCACGCCACGTCGTCCGGCGTCACCTGCGTGCCGTCCTGCCACTTGGCCCTGGGGTTGAGCCGGAATGTCACCGACGAAATATCGGGCGGATACGCCACCGCATCGGCGATCTGCGGATAGGCCGCGCTCGGATCGTCCAGCGACGCCGTCATCAGCGGCTCGTACACCAGCCCGAGCCCCGCCGCCGCATCACCCTCCGGCAGGATCGGATTGAACGTATTGAACCCGCCCAGCGTACTGAGCCGCACCAGCCCGCCTTTGGGCGCATTGGGGTTCACATAATCGTACTGCTTGAACCCCGCCGCATATTTCGGCGTCCCCACCAGCGACAGCCCGCTCTGCCACGGCCCGTTCTGCGCCGGATCGGCCAACGCGGGCAGGGACAGCACCGCCAATGCGGCCAGGGCAAAAACAGCAAGCTTCATCGCATGAGCCTCACAACAAACGTCCAGTCTTCAGCCGGATCGTGGTCAAACTGTAGCACGCCGGCCGCCAATGTCCTGTGCCATCGGCGTCCACCGTGGCTGCACTTTCCACACCGTGGCAACCGTCAAAGCTCAAAAAACTTCGGATAGAGGTCGTCCCACTCCGGGTTGCTCTCTTCGATCAATCGCAGCTTCCACGCCCGCCGCCACTTCTTGATCTGCTTTTCCCTCAGGATGGCGCCCTCGATCCGGTCGGTCCATTCGTACCAGACCAGCCTATGGACGCCGTAGCGACGGCTAAATCCGGCAACCAGGTCCTCCGCGATGCGTATACGTGCGCCCGACCAGATCGCCGGTCACCCCACAATAGAGCGTGCCATTGCGACGGCTCGCGAGCAGATACACAAAGTAATTGTGGTCCCTCGCCACAGCTCTCTCCTGAACTTGGCCGTGCGCCCGGTCCCGGTCACAACCCTATCAATAAACCACGGTGTCATTCCCGCGAAGGCGGGAATCCAGTGCCGGGCCATCCGCCAACTCCGCGCCAGAGGACACATCCCTCTGGATTCCCCCCTTCGCGGGAATGACACCGCTGTTCTCTTCCGCCCCTGCGATAGGTCCCCCCCCCACCTCTCCCTCTGGGAAGAGGCCGGCCGAAGGGCGGATGAGGGAGCTTCGAGCCCGCAGCGATCCGTCACTCAACCACGGTGTCATTCCCGCGCAGGCGGAATCCAGTGCCGGGCCATCCGTCAACTCCGAGCCAGAGGACGCATCCCTCCGGATTCCCGCCTGCTCGGGAATGACACCGCTGTTCTCTTCCGCCCCTGCGCATAGGCCGCTCACCCACCGCCTCTCCCTCTGGGAAGAGGCCGGCCGAAGGGCGGATGAGTGGCTTCGAGCCCTGCAGCGATCCGTCATTCAACCACGGTGTCATTCCCGCGAAGGCGGGAATCCAGTGCCGGGCCATCCGTCAACCCCGAGCCAGAGGACACGTCCCTGGATTCCCGCCTGCTCGGGAATGACACCGTGGAAAGACGTCACTCATCCCCTCATCCTCGGCCCCATCCCCACCTCTCCCTTCGGGGGAGAGGCCGGCCGAAGGCCGGGTGAGGGGGCCTTCCCCATCCCCCCGCGTCCGAGCGACCCACGCCCCCTCATCCCCCCAGCGCTGCCGCCATCAGCGCCCGCGTGTACTCCGTCTGCGGCGCCTCGAACACCTCGTCCGCCGGCCCGCGCTCCACCACCTTGCCGTCCTTCATCACCAGCGCCTCGTTCGCCAGCGCCCGCACCACCCGCAAATCGTGCGAAATGAACAGATAGGTCAGCCCGTGCCGCCGCTGCAGCTCGCGCAGCAGATCGACCACCTGCGCCTGCACGCTCATGTCGAGCGCCGACGTCGGCTCGTCCAGCACCACGAATTTGGGCTCCAGCACCATCGCCCGCGCGATGGCGATGCGCTGCCGCTGCCCCCCGGAAAACTCGTGCGGGTAGCGGCTCGCCCACGCCGGGTCGATCCCCACCTCGTCCAGCGCCCGCTCCACCCGTCGCTGCCGCTCGGCCTCGCCAAGCGACGGCATGTGGACGCCGAGACCCTCGGCGACGATCAGCCCGATCGGCAGCCGCGGCGACAGCGAGCCGAACGGGTCCTGGAACACGATCTGCATGTCCTTGCGCAGCGGCCGCATCTGTTGCCACGAGCGCGCCTGGATGTCGCTGCCGAGGAACGCGATCCGTCCCTCCGACGCCACCAGCCGCAGCAGCGCCCGCCCCAGCGTCGTCTTGCCCGACCCGGACTCGCCGACCACGCCCAGCGTCTGCCCCGCGCGCACCGTGAGGGTCAGCTCGTCCACCGCCCGCACATGCCCGACCGTGCGGCGCAGCACGCCGCGCTTGATCGGAAACCACACCCGCAGATCGCGCGCCTCGACCACGACCGGCGCATTCGGGTCCGCCGCCGGCGGCGCGCCGCTCGGCTCGGCCGCCAGCAGGTGCTTCGTGTATTCGTGTTGCGGCGCGGCAAAGATCGTCGCCGTCGGTCCACGCTCGACGATCTCGCCTTTGGTCATCACGCACACCTCGTCGGCCATCCGCCGCACGATGCCGAGGTCGTGCGTGATGAACAGCATCGCCATGCCGAGCCGTGCCTGCATCGCCTTGAGCAGCGCGAGGATCTGCGCCTGCACCGTCACGTCGAGCGCCGTCGTCGGCTCGTCGGCAATCAGCAGGTCCGGTTCGTTGGCGAGCGCCATCGCGATCATCACCCGCTGCCGCTGCCCGCCGGAAAGCTGGTGCGGAAACGACAGCAGCCGGCTCTCGGCATCGGCGATGCCCACATCGCGCAGCAGCTCCAGCGTGCGCGCCCGAGCCGCCGCCCGCCGCATGCCGCGATGCACCATCAGCACTTCGCTCACCTGATGCTCTATTGTGTGCAGCGGATTGAGCGAGCTCATCGGCTCCTGAAAGATCATGGAGATGTCGGCGCCGCGAATGCCGCGCATCCCGCGCGCGCTGGCGGTCGCGAGGTCCTTGCCCTTGAACGCAATTCTACCGCCAACCGCGGCCGAGCCCGGCAGCAGCTTCAGGATCGAGGCGGCCGTCACCGATTTGCCCGAGCCGGACTCGCCCACCAGCGCCAGCGTGCGTCCCGCCTCGAGCGCGAACGAGATGCCGCGCACGGCGTGAATCTCGCGCTCGTCGACGCGAAAATCCACCGTCAGGTTTTCGACCTCGAGCAGGGCGCTCATGCCTGCGCCTTGCGCGGATCGAACGCGTCGCGCACCGCCTCGCCGACGAACACCAGCAGCGACAGCATCACCGAAATGGTGATGAACGCGGTGAACGACAGCCATGGCGCCTGGAGATTGTCCTTGCCCTGCGCCAGCATTTCGCCGAGCGACGGCGAGCCCGCCGGCAGGCCGAGCCCGAGGAAGTCGAGCGAGGTCAGCGTCGTGATCGAGCCGCCGAGGATGAACGGCAGGAAGGTGATGGTCGACACCATCGCATTGGGCAGCAGGTGCCGCCGCATGATCGTCCAGTTGGAGACGCCCAGCGCCCGCGCCGCTTCGACATATTCGAAATTGCGGCCGCGCAGGAATTCCGCTCGGACCAGCCCGACCAGCGTCACCCATGAGAACAGCAGCAGGATGATCAGCAGCGTCCAGAAGCTGGGCGCAATGACGCTGGAGACGATCAGCAGCAGGTAGAGCGATGGAATCGAGGTCCAGATGTCGATGAAGCGCTGGAACAGGAGGTCCGTCCAGCCGCCGAAATAGCCCGACACCGCCCCGATCAGGATGCCGACGATCGACGACAGCACCGTGAGCACCAGCCCGAACAGCACCGAGATGCGGAACCCGTAGAGCAGCCGCGCCACCACGTCGCGCCCCTGGTCGTCGGTGCCGAGCCAGTGGAGATTGCCGCTGTTGCAGTCGGGGTCGGCCGTCTGCTGGTCGTAGCCCGAGCAGATCGTCGCCTCATCCATCGTCCAGCTCGGCGGCGAGGGCGCCGCCGCCGGCAGATTGTTGTCCACCGTGTCGTATGAAAACCGGATCGGCGGCCAGATCATCCAGCCATTGGCGTCGATCTCGTCGCGGTTCACCGGATCGCGGAAATTGGTGGTCGCAAGGAACCCGCCGAACTTCGACTCCGGATAGTCGACGGCGAACGGAAACAGCAGCTCGCCCTTGTACGAGGCGACGATCGGCCGGTCGTTGGCGATGAATTCCGAAAACAGCGACACGAAAAACAGCAGCGCGAACAGCCAGAGCGACCAGCTCCCGCGCCGGTTGGCGTTGAACACCCGCAGCCGCCGCCTTGTGATCGGCGACAGGCGAGGGGGCTTGGCCGGAGGCGCAGCGGCGTCGGTCAAATCTCGCGGCTCTCGAAATCGATGCGTGGGTCGACCCAGGCATAGGTGAGGTCGGAGATCAGCCCGATCACCAGTCCCAGCAGTGAGAAGATGTAGAGCGTCGCGAACACCACCGGATAGTCGCGGCTGATCACCGAGGTGTAGCCGAGCAGCCCGATCCCATCGAGCGAGAAGATCGTCTCGATCAGCAGCGAGCCGGTAAAGAACGCCCCGACGAACGTGCCGGGGAACGTCGCGATCAGGATCAGCATCGCGTTGCGGAACACGTGGCCGTAGAGGATTTTACCCTCGCTCAGCCCCTTGGCCCGCGCCGTCACCACGTACTGCTTGCCGATCTCCTCGAGGAACGAGTTCTTGGTGAGGAACGTCGTCGTCGCGAACGCGCCGAGCCCCATCGAGATCACCGGCAGCGTGATGTGCCAGAGATAGTCGAGGATCTTCTGGCCCCAGTTGAGGCTGTCGAAATTAGGCGACACCAGCCCCTTGAGCGGAAAGATGCTCCAGAAGCTGCCGCCCGCGAACAGCACGATCAGCATGATGCCCACGAGGAAGGCGGGGAGGGCGTAGCCGATGACGATGACGCCCGAGGTCCACACGTCGAACCGCGAGCCGTCCCGTACCGCCTTGGCGATGCCGAGCGGGATCGAGATGCCGTAGCTCAACAGCGTCATCCACAGCCCGAGCGAGATCGAGACCGGCAGCTTCTCCTTGATCAGGTCGATCACCGAGATGTCGCGGAACACGCTCCGCCCGAAGTCGAACCTCAGGTAGTCCCACAGCATCTTGCCGAAGCGCTCGAGCGGTGGCCGGTCGAAGCCGAACTGCGCGTTGATCTGCGCGATGATCTTGGGGCTGAGCCCGCTCGCGCCGCGATAGCTCTTGTCGGTCGGCGCCGTCACCTCGTCGCCCTTGGCTACCGGCGACGCCCCGGAGGACGACGAGATGCCCGGCTTGCCCATCCGGGCGATGATCCCCTCGATCGGCCCGCCCGGCGCGAACTGCGTGATCAGGAACGATACAGCCATGATCCCGAACAGTGTCGGGATCATCAGTAACAATCGGCGAACAATATAGGCGCCCATCGAGACTCCGGGAGCGGCGGGTCGTCGTCATGCAACGTCCTATATCGTCATTTGTGACATACGATTGTCGTCTCGCAAAGCCATCCGAACACATTGGAAACCATCCATGACGCGGATGTGTTTCCTCACCCCGGCTTGTAAGGTTCGGCCCCAACCTATAAACCCGCCGCACTTTTCCGAGGGGACCCCGCCGCTGATGTCGACAGCCCTGTTCGCCGTGCTCCGCCTGGCCCTGGTCCCCCTGCTGCTGGTGTCGGTTCTGCTCCTTCCCTACATCGGCGGCGATCCCTCGGCCTACGTCGCGATCCTCTTCGCGCTGCTGATCGTCATCGTCGACTTCGCTCTGCCCAGGCGGCAGAACTTCGACCCCACCAGCGCCTGGTTCATGGTCTCGTTCCTGCTGCTGGCGGTGGTGTTCGTCATCACCAACCGCCCGGGAACGCTGGACTTTCTCTTCATCGTCAACTTCATCATGTTCGCGCTCTTCGCGCCGCTGGCCACCGGCCTGCTGCGCGTCGCCGGCCCGCTGAACGCCCGCCGCGTCGCCGACTTCGCCCTGCTCGGCACCCTGATCGCCCTCGGCTTCGCGCTGTTCCAGGTCTTCGTCGAACACCACAGCCGCGCCCGCGGCTTCGAATCGAGCCCCATCCGCGCCGCCACCGCCGCGCTGTTCCTCGGCTTCCTCGCCCTGATGGGCTTCATCCAAAGCCCCGGCCCGCGGCGCTTCATCTACCTGCTGGGTCCCATCATGGGCATCGTCGTGGTCTATCTCTCCCGCTCGCGCGGCCCGTTTCTGGCCCTGTTGCCCTTGCTGGCCGTCGCGTTGCTGCTGATCCCCCGACGACGAATGACCGGCATTGTGGTGCTGGTCGCCATCGCCGTGGTCGGCACCGCCGCGCTGTTTCTCGTGCCGCAATTCTTCGGCCGCCTCGCCCGCCTGCCCGAAATGATCGGCCAGGTGCTCTCCGGCCAGACCGTGACCGACGGCAGCGGCAACATCCGCGACCGCATCCTGCAGGGCTCGCTGGCCGCTTTCGCCCACTCGCCATGGGTCGGCTACGGCTGGGGCGCGAAGACCGCGGTCGTCGATTCCTATCTCGTCCGCAAGGTTTTCGGCGCCTCCGACAGCTACCACCTTCACAGCGATTTGCTCGATTTCGGCGTCTCGGGCGGCATTGTGGGCCTGCTGTCCTACGCCCTGCTGCTGATCGGCCCCGTGGTCGGTGCGCTGCGCTCGCCGCGCGACAGCCAGTTCAAATCGCGGCTTTACGCCGTTCTTATTCTCGTCGTCGGCTATGTCTGCTGTGGCGCCGTCAACCTGATGATCGGCTTCGAACTGATGACCACCTTCTATGTCTGCATGGTCGCGATCGTACTGGGCTATTGCCGGGACGAGCCGCTGCCGCCACGTCTGCCCTAGGCGAGCCGGGCTCCTACTTCCACACCGTGTCCGCAGATGGTAACGAGCGCTCCCGAGCGTCTAGACGTTTTCAGGAAAGCCGCAGGCTTTCCGGTTCGAAAACGCGACCAAACAAGAACTTGGATCGTTTCGCCGTTTCAGACGAGCGGTGAAACGGTCTAAAGTGCCAGGCGACTGGCGGAAGGATTTCCGTTGCCCAATTCGACCCATTCCAGAACCGTTTCCGTCATTGGGTTGGGTTATGTCGGCCTTCCCGTAGCGGTCGCATTTGCCGCAGCCGGCACCAGGGTCGTCGGCTTCGATATCAATGCGGATCGCGTTGCCGAACTGCGCCGTGGCCACGATCGCACGCGCGAGGTTGAGGCGGAGGCATTAGCCGCCCCTCTGCTGCAGCTTTCGACCGATCCCGAAGCTCTGAAGCAGGCGGATTTCCACATCGTCACCGTGCCGACCCCGGTTACGGACGACCATCGGCCCGATTTGCGCCCGCTCCTCGGTGCCAGTCGCACGGTCGGCCGGGTGCTCAAGCGCGGCGACATCGTCGTCTATGAATCGACCGTCTATCCCGGGGCGACCGAGGAAGATTGCGTTCCGATCCTCGAAGCCGAGAGCGGCCTGAAATTCGGCCGGGACTTCACCGTCGGCTACTCGCCCGAGCGTATCAACCCGGGCGACAAGGAACACCGCTTCACGACCATTCGGAAGGTCGTCTCGGGGTCCGATGCGGCAACGCTCGACACAGTAGCCGCCGTTTACGGGTCGGTCGTTTCCGCCGGCATTCACCGGGCGTCCTCGATCAAGGTTGCCGAGGCGGCAAAGGTGATCGAGAACACCCAGCGCGATCTTAACATTTCCCTGATGAACGAGTTGGCGATCGTTTTCGACCGCATGGGCATCCGCACCAGCGACGTCCTCGAAGCGGCCGGCACGAAATGGAACTTCCTCCGCTTCTCGCCGGGGCTGGTGGGTGGCCACTGCATCGGCGTCGATCCCTACTACCTGACCGCCAAGGCCGAAGCTGTCGGCTACACGCCGGAGGTGATCCTTGCTGGCCGCCGGACCAATGACGGCATGGGCGCCTTCATCGCCCAAAGCCTGATCAAACGGCTGGTCCGCGCCGGCAAGGGCAACAGCGCCCGCATCGGTATCCTCGGCCTGACCTTCAAGGAGGACGTCCCGGACCTGCGCAACAGCAAGGTGCCGGATATCATCAAGGAGCTACAGGAGTTCGGCCTGGCCCCCGTGGTGCACGATCCGCTCGCCGACAGGGCGGAAGCCCGCCACGAATACGGCATCGACCTGGTGGACGAGGACGCGCTGTGCGACCTCGACGGCTTGATCCTCGCCGTCAAGCACCGCGAATATCTGGAGCCGGGCATCGACGAGCTGATCGGCCGGCTGCGTGCCGACGGCATTCTCATCGACGTGAAGTCCTGCCTCGATCCGGCAAAGATCCCGACGGGCATCTCCTATTGGAGCCTCTAATGGCCCTGCGGGATGTACTTTGAAGTCGAAAAAGCTGCTTTTCGTCGTCAACGACCCCGGGTTCTTTTTGTCGCATCGTCTGCCGATTGCCCTCGCTGCGCAGCAGCAGGGCTACGATGTCGAAGTTGCGACGGGGCCCGGACCTGAAGGTCGCCGGATGACCGAACTGGGTCTGCGCTTTCACGAATTGCCGCTATCGCGACGCGGCGCCAACCCATTTGCCGAACTGCGGGCATTGTTCTCGATCGGCCAGCTTTTCCGGCGCGTGCGGCCCGATATCGTGCATCTGGTCACGATAAAGCCCGTCCTCTATGGCGGATTGGCCGCCCGGCTGACCCGGGTGCCGGCGGTCGTCGCGGCGGTTTCTGGCCTCGGCACGGTGTTCATGGCACGCGGGTGGCGGGCTGCCGCTCGGCGCGCCGTTGTTTCCCGGCTCTATCGCGCAGCGTTCCGGCACGCGCGGCTTCGCGTCATTTTCCAGAACGACGAGGACCTGCGTCTGTTCGTCGACAACGGCGTGGTCGGGGCGGACCAGAGCATCCTGATCCCCGGCAGTGGCGTCGATCTGTCGCAATACAAGGCCGTCGCCGAGCCGCAGGGCGCCGTGGTTGTCACGATGGCGTCGCGCCTGCTTCGGGACAAAGGCGTCTTCGAATTCGTCGAGGCCGCCCGCCTCGTGCGACAGCAGCATCCCGACACCACATTTTGGCTGGCCGGCACCGCCGACGAGGGCAATCCGTCGACGTTGTCCGCAGCCGACATGGACCGCATCGGCGAGGGCGGAGACGTCAGGCTCCTCGGTCATTCGACCGACATCGCCGGCCTCTTTGCACGCTCGCACATCGTCGTCCTGCCGTCCTATCGGGAGGGTTTGCCGCGCGTCCTGATCGAGGCGGCCGCCTGCGGTCGCGCGGTTGTCACCACGGACGTTCCGGGTTGCCGCGACGCCATCGAAGCGGGCACGACCGGGCTGCTGGTCCCCCCAAAATCAGCGGAGGCGCTTGCCGAAGCGATCAGTCTTCTTGTAGCGGATGCGCCACGGCGCCGTGCGATGGGCGAAGCGGCGCGGCGGTTTGCCGAGAAAAAATTCGGTATCGACAAAGTTGTCGCCGCCCATCTTGATCTTTATCGGGCGTTGCGCGCCGATCCGCAGCCGCATGGAGCCAACTGATGTTCAACGATCGACCTGAGGCTCTTCCAGCATGAAAATTCTCGTGACGGGCAGTGCCGGGTTCATCGGCTTTCACCTCAGCCGGCGCCTGCTGGAGCGCGGCGACGAAGTCGTCGGCTTCGACAGCGTCAACAACTACTACGATCCGGCGATCAAGGAAGCCCGGCTGGCGTTGCTGTCTCAGCTCGCGGCAGAGCAGGGCGGCTCGTTCAGCTTCTATCGCGCCAATCTGGCCGATCGCGACGTGGTGGATGCCTGTTTTGCCGAGCACCGCTTCGACCGGGTCATCAACCTCGCCGCGCAGGCCGGCGTGCGCTACAGCATCGAAAACCCGCTCGCCTACGTGGAAAGCAACATCGTCGGCTTCACCAATATCCTCGAAGCCTGCCGCAAGGGCGAGGTCGGCCATCTGACCTATGCGTCGACCTCCAGCGTCTATGGCGCCAACACGCATATGCCGTTCTCCGAGCACGAACCGGCCGATCACCCGCTGCAATTTTACGCGGCGACCAAGCGGGCAAACGAATTGATGGCGCATTCCTATAGCCATTTGTTCCGCCTGCCGACCACGGGCCTGCGCTTCTTCACGGTCTACGGGCCGTGGGGCCGGCCGGACATGGCGCTGTTCCTGTTCTGTCGGGCGATTTTGGAAGGCAAGCCGATCAAGCTGTTCAATCACGGCAGGCACACCCGGGACTTCACCTATGTCGGCGACATCGTCGAGGGCGTGATCCGCGCCAGCGACCAGGTGGCCCAACCCAACCCGAACTGGGACAGCAACCATCCCGATCCCGCCACCAGCAGCGCGCCCTGGCGCGTGTTCAACATCGGCAACAACAATCCCGTGCAGTTGAACGACTATGTCGGGGCGCTCGAGAAGGCGCTGGGACGCCCCGCCATCCGCGAATACCTGCCGCTCCAGCCCGGCGATGTGCCGGACACCTTCGCCGACAGTTCGGCGCTCGAAAGCGCCGTCGGATATAAGCCAGCCACGACAGTGGAAGAGGGGGTAGGGCGGTTCGTGGAGTGGTATCTGAGCTACTACGGGACGGCGGCATGAGTACGTCGGACGGCCCGACGCCGGGCGTTCTGCGCCGGCTGTGGGCACAATTGTCGCCGCGCCGCAAACGGCAACTGTTCCTGGTTCTGGCCATGATGCTGCTGGGCGCGGTGGCTGAAGTCGTCTCTCTCGGCGCAGTGCTGCCGTTTCTGGCGGTCATCGCCGACCCCGGCAAAGTCATGAGGATACCCGGGGTCGATGCCGTGCTTTCGGCGCTTGGCCTCACCACGCCCGGCTCACTGTTGATCGCCTTGACGATCCTGTTTGCCGTGGCCTCCCTGCTGTCTGGGCTGATCCGCGTGGCCTTGAGCTGGGCCTCCAACAAATACGTCTTCGCGTTGGGCCACGATCTTGGCACCGAGCTCTACAAGCGGGTGCTCTATCAGCCTTATCGCTGGCACGTGGCCCGCAATACCTCCGCCGTGATCGCAGACGTGCAGAAGGTGCAGACAGTGACCAACGGTATGCTGCTCCCGCTGATGCAGGCCGCGATCGCCGGCCTCATCGGCCTGTTCATCGTTGCGGCGCTGTTGGTGGTCAGTCCGCTGATATCGGCAATCGCCTTCGCCAGTTTCGGCCTGCTTTACCTTGGCGTGTCTTACTTTTCCCGCCGCACCCTCAACGCCAACAGCAAGGTCATTGCGCGCACCCAGAAAGAGCGCGTGCAAGCGGTGCAGGAGGGGCTCGGCGGCATCCGCGACGTCCTGCTGGATGGCAGCCAGCCGGTATTCCTTCGTCGGTTTTCCATCCTCGATGCACAATTGCGAGAAGCGCAGGCGATGAGCACGCTGATCGGCGCTACCCCGCGCTTCATGATCGAGGCGGCCGGTATGGTGTTGATCGCTCTATTGGCACTGTGGCTTGCCGGCGGGCAGGGCGGCTTTAGCTCGGCGCTCCCCGTGCTGGGCGCCCTGGCGCTCGGCGCACAGCGCCTGCTGCCGCTGATGCAACTGGTCTACAATGGATGGACGCGCGTCGCCACCAACGCGCACGCGCTTGATGATGTTCTCCACGTGCTCGAAACGCCGGTTCCTGCCGCCTGGGGCGCCGGCGTCGACGCGGAGTTACCGTTCGCCCGCGACATCGCGTTCCGCCATCTTTCCTTCGCCTACACGCCGGATCAGGCACCGGTGCTAAACGACGTCGATTTCATTGTGCCCAAGGGCGCGCGCGTCGGCATCGTCGGCAAGACGGGCAGCGGCAAGAGCACGCTGGTCGATTTGCTGATGGGCCTGCTCGAGCCAAGCGCAGGCAGCGTCGAGATCGATGGCCACCCGCTTGACGACGCCACCCGCCGCGCCTGGCAGCGCCAGATCGCCCATGTTCCGCAGGCGATTTTCCTCGCCGACGGCACCATCGCCGAAAACATCGCCTTCGGCGTGGATCCAAAAGCGATCGACCTCGAGCGCGTGCGCGACGCCGCCCGCCGGGCAGAGTTGGCCGAATTCATTGAGACACTGCCGCAGGCCTATGAGACAGTCGTAGGTGAGCGCGGCGTACGCCTGTCGGGCGGCCAGCGTCAGCGCGTCGGGATCGCGCGCGCGCTGTATAAGCAAGCGAGCGTGCTCGTGTTCGACGAGGCGACGAGTGCGCTGGACAATGAGACGGAGGCGGCCGTGATGGGGTCGATCGAACGGCTGGACCGCCGGTTGACGCTCTTCATCATCGCGCACCGGCTGACGACAGTTCAGGACTGTGATTGGCTCATCAATCTCGAGGCGACGTCCGTGCAGATACGACCAGCCAAATCCAGCCGCATCGCGGCCGACAAAAGCGTCAGTCTCTAGTGAACGCGCAAATGCGACCCACAGTTACGATCATATCGCACAAAAAACATGTGAGCGGAGCGGCACCTGATCAGTTTGGAATCGAAGGTGGATTTCATGCGATTATTTCGGAGCTAGCCAGACATTTTTCGACAGTTCTGTTGTGCGTGCCCGTAGTCGCCGGAGGGCGTGGCGATTTGCGGTATCCGGAGAATGTCCAAGTCGTCCCCCTTCCATCCTGCGCCACGCGAGTTGAAATACTAAAAAAACTTCCAAGTATCGTTGCGACGATTTCTAGGACAATCAAAAAAACGGACCTGACATATGTTATGGGGCAAGATGATGTTGGGCTGATTGGGATAACCATTGCGCGGGTGATGCGGCGAAGGTTATTTTGCTATTTCGGCACTGATCGCGCTGCGATGATAAAAACACGAAACTATGGCGCGGTGATTGGGAGGACAAAGTACTGGTACAGCAGATATTTTGTCTATCCCTACCTGAGTGTGCTCTGCGGGTCGTTGCCGGTGTTTTTTAGCGGTAATGTTTTCTTCGGACACTATCCGGGATGGACCGCCATTGTGAGCACGACTCATAAGAAAAGCGAAATGGTTGGCTATGCGCCAAGAGCCATAGATAAGAACGAAGTACGGGTTACCTTTGCCGGTCGGCACTCTCCCGAGAAAAACATATTTATGCTTATCGATGCAGTGGAGAGGTTGCGCGGCAAGATAAATATTCGGCTGAATATTGTTGGAGATGGCGTCCTGACGACAGCGCTCAAGGAGTATGTGACAGCGCGCGGTCTGTCGGATTGCGTAGAGATGCTTGGAAGGATTGAAAACAGGCTGCTGCTCCAGTCCAATTTCATGGACGCCGACATTTTTGTGCTACCCTCGTCTGAAGAGCGGGGCGCGAAAGTTATCGTGGAGGCAATGTCCCGTAGTATTCCGGTCATCGCCTCCCGCGTAGGTGGGATCCCCGATATTATCGAAGACGGGAAAAACGGCCTTCTGTTCGATCCAAGCTCCGTGCAGCAACTGGTCCAGTCGATCGAACGTATTGTGGACGATCCCAGCCTACGCGACGCGCTTGCCGAGGGTGGGTATGATTTTGCGGCCGAGCATTCCGTGGATGCTGAGTTGGGCAGGCTGACGCAGATGACCTTTGAGCATTTTGGCCTAAGCGCGAGTTGAGAATGCCGAGGTGGGCCGCACCCAGATTTTTCAGGAGGTGCACCGGCCTCCGGTTCGTCGTCCCGGCCAATTTAGCAACCCGTCGGATCGTCCGCCGACGTGCAGGACCGCATCCTGGGACGTTGAACATCTTAGGCGGAAACCGCCGAACCGTCACGATCGCGGAGCACCGTGACAGTTGCGGCATTTGGGGCGGAAGCAGGATATTCTCCGGAACTGTCGATGGAGATGGCATGGCGAGCGGCCTCCTTGCTACTCGCCGACGACTCCCATGGCGAAAAGCGTAGAAGTTCGGGAAAATGTTATGAAGGTTGACGTTGCCCTTTTTCTCCCCTCGTTGAGAGGGGGAGGCGCGGAGCGAGTAATGGTCACGCTCGCCCAGGGCTTCGCTGAACGGGGTCTGGTAGTGGACGTTGTGCTGGTGAGAGCGGGCGGACCGTTCCTGGAGGAACTGCCTCCAGACGTAAGGGTGGTCGACCTCAAATCCTCTCGGACACTGGTCGCTTTGCCCAAGCTAGCCTACTATCTGGCGACAAAGCGACCCCGAGCGGTACTGGCGACCTTGAGGCATGCAAACATCGCAGCTTGGCTCGCACGTTGCATTTCCCGGACCTCGATGCCGATCGTTTTTCGCGAAACGAATGCTCGGTCGCTAGGGGCCTTGGCTCGCTTTTGTTACGCAAGAGTAGAGGGAGTGGTGGCATTATCGGCCGCCGCGCGAGAGAAGCTTGTGTCGCAGGGAGTACCCACTGACAAAGTAAAATTAATTTACAATCCTGCGAACACGCCAGACATAGATATTAAAGCGAGAGAGGAGGTCGTGCATTCGTATTTTTATGGTGCTAGAAAAATTATATTGGCGGTTGGAAGATTAGTTCGCGAAAAAGACTATCCGACACTGATAAGATCGATTAAAATCTTGAGAAAGAAATCTAACGTCAAACTACTTATTCTTGGGGAGGGGGGGCGTCGAGGCGATCTTGAAAATATGATTGTTGAAGAGGGTCTGGAAGAATTTGTTTCCATGCCCGGATTTGTCGAAAATCCTTTCGCTTACATGCGGGCGGCGGATCTATTTGTGTTGTCATCTGCATCTGAAGGTTTGCCAAACGCCCTTATCCAGGCAATGGCCTGCGGAACTCCAGTGGTCAGCACCGACTGCCCAACAGGCCCAAATGAGATATTGCAGGACGGCAAGTGGGGACGGCTCGTGCCGGTAGGCGATGCCGAGGCTTTGGCGAGCGCCATGGCTGCCGCGCTGGACGACCCGTCGCCCCCTGACGTCAGGACGCGCGCTGCCGATTTCAGCGTCGACAAGGCCGTGGACGCTTACCTCGATGCCCTCGGGCTGAAACCCGCGCCGAGCCGGTAGTGCGCGTCGTCCACATCATTACCGGCCTCGGCGACGGGGGAGCCGAGGGCGCGCTCTTCCGGCTCTGCGCGGCGATGGCGGCGGCCATGCCCGAGGTTACCCAAACGGTGGTTTCCCTTACGGGTGCGGGTAAATACGGGCCGCAGTTGGAGTCGGTCGGCGTCACCGTCCACAGCCTGAATCTCTCCGGCGAGGCGGCAATCTCGGGGGTCGTGCGCCTCGTTCGCATCCTGCGCGATGCGAGACCGGACGTCGTCCAGACCTGGATGTATCATGCCAACCTGCTGGGCGGCGTTGCGGCCCGGGTCGCGGGGATGCGGAATGTGCTGTGGAACATCAGGCACTCGCATCTCGACCCGCAATCCATCGGGCGCGGCACGCGCCTGGTGGACTGGCTGTGCGCGAGGCTGTCCGGCTCGGTGCCGAGGGTCATCGTCAGTTGCTCGAGCCGGGCGGCGGAACAGCATGTGGCGATGGGCTATGCCGCGTCAAAATTCTCTGTGATTCCAAACGGCTACGACATGGCGCAGTTCGCGCCCGATCCGCTTGCCCGCCAGAAGGTGCGGAGCGAGCTCGGCATCGAGAACGGTACATTTCTCGTCGGCCTGGTTGGCCGCTGGCATCCGCAGAAGGACCACGCCACGTTGCTGAAGGCGCTCTCGGGGCTGACGGGCAGCACGAAGCCCTGGCAACTGGTGCTTGTCGGCACCGGCATGGACGCCGGCAACGCCGAACTGGCCGGCCTCATTGAACAGGCCGGATTTGCTGAGCGAGTACAGCTACTTGGTCGGCGAAACGACATCCCTGCCGTCATGAGTGCTCTCGACCTCCACGTCCTCTCGTCGTCCGATGGTGAGGCCTTCCCCAATGTCGTGGCGGAGGCGATGGCCTGTGGCACGCCGTGTGTCGTCACCGACGTAGGGGATGCCGCCTATATCGTGGGCGACAGCGGCTGGGTCGTGTCGCCCCGGCAGCCCGCGGCGCTGGCGGCGGCCATCGGCGAGGCATTGGCGCTGGCCGATGACTCGGAAGCGTGGATGGCGAAGGGCTTGGCAGCGCGTAGTCGGGTGCTCGAGAACTTCAGGATCGACGCGATGCTGGAGCGTTACCTGCGCGCCTGGCAGGTTTGAGGCTGGCTCGGGAAGCCGGATTCGAACCGGTTTTGACGATACGCGGTTCGTGATGGCTGGACCCTTCGGCGGGGTTGAACGCGCCCCGAGCCATGCGATACGCCACAGGGCGCGCCGAGGACCAGCGGCGCGGTTCAACGCGTGTCCATCGAGGATCCATGCAGCTTGGGACTTTTGAGTCGAACCGTCTGAGGCGCCTTGCGGCGCCGCTCGTGACGCGCATCAGGCAGTCACCGGCTTTATCATCCATCGCTCGCAGCCTGCGTAGGGCATCCGGCGCAGCGAAGGAGACGTGGCCGGTCGGCGCCGACACGGTGGAGCCGCGCTACCAGGTGGACTTCAAGAGCCTGCTTCCGCCCTCCGGCTTCGCCGGGAATACTTGTCTCGTCGTCCAGGCCGGGCATCCAATCATCGCGAGCTATCATCGTGCGCTCAAGCTGTTGGACGTGCCGGGACGGGTACTCGATCCCGCCAAGGATGGTTTCTATGATGATTTAGTCCACGGAAATGACGACGTTATCATCTACAAGCCGTCTGCCACTACCAATCTGCAGAGGCAGATGTCCTGGGAAAAGGCACTTCCGCTCTATGACAATTCGAGGTGGTCAATTCATCCGCGGCCACCGGAGCTGAGAATTTACGAATCAAAGCGCGAGTTGTTCTATTTTCTGAAGTTAAACGGCATACCTCATCCTGAGACTCACGTGTTTTTTGATGTAGATGAGGCATTGGAGTTTGCCGAGCATTGCGAGCTGCCGCAGGTATTCAAAACAAACACAGGAGCATCGTCCAAAGGCGTAGAGATTTTTCGGGATCGGCGAAAATTAATCGATCTGGTGAGGGACGTGTTTCGCAGGCACTATATAAAGCGGTCGCTTTGGGACTATCGCGATATCGACTACGGATATGTCTTGCTTCAGAAATTTCTTGCGCCCGTCCGGGAGTTTCGCGTCATCAAAGTTGGTGAATCATGGTTCACCTACGAAAAGATGCCGGGCGCGACCGAACTGATGAGTGGGAGCGGCGTTTCTGCGTTTCCGCAACCGTCAGAGAAACTGCTGAATTTTTGCAGAGATATCTCCAAACGCTTTGCCTTTAACGTCATGTCGTTCGATGTGTTTCAGAGCGGCGAAGATGGGGCGTATTTGATCAACGAGATGCAGACATGGTTTGGCAGCTACGACAATTCGAAATGTACATTGATGGAGTGCCGGGGCGCCTCGTTTATGCTAACGAAGCGTGGGAGTTCCAGCCCGGATTTTTCAATCAATTCAAAAGCATGCCTCTAATTGTGGCGGCCGCGATAAACGCCGCGACAGGCGCCCCCAGCGTCGAGAGCTCGATCCAGGCGCCATAAGTCCGTCGGACGGCGTCGACGCGTACCTGACTGAACTCGGGATACGCCTTGCGGCTGAGAGGCTGGCTGGGGAACCTGGATTCGAACCAAGATTGACGGAGTCAGAGTCCGTAGTTCTACCGTTGAACTATTCCCCAAAGGCGGGCAGCCTCAGGCGAAACCGGGTCTGGGGCCAGCGGCTTCGGCGTGCCTTCTAGCGACATTCGCGAGGCCGATCAACACGCAAAATAAATGCGTTGCAATGGTGCTGTGGGACGACAAATCACCTGCAGGGATGGTGGTCCATGACGGTTTACCGATCGGTAACGTCTCCGCCGCATCCGCGCCGTGATTGATCGCCATATGCCGCGATGAACCTTCGGGCCTGCTGGCCCGTTATGGGGCCAGTTTTCGCGTCTGTTCGCGCTCGTGTTGCCCCTCCGACCATCCATTTTGCGCCGGTTGCGTGCCGGCCTGAGGACTGATGATGAAACGCTCCCTTATGGGCCTGGCCGCGCTCTGTCTTGCGGCCCTTTCAACTGCGCCGGCGCTCGCCGCGTCGGCTTCGCCGATCGGCCAGTGGCAGGTGACGACCGGCGAGGCCCGCTACGCCGTGACCTCGTGCGGCGGCGGGCTGTGCGCCAAGCTGGTGTGGCTGCGCGACGACGCCCGCACCGCGCAGAACCTCGCACTGCTCAATCACTATGTCGTGCGCGGCGCCCAGCCGGCCGGCGGCGGCACCTGGTCGGGCCAGTTGCGGCTCAACGGCAGCAGCTATGAAGGCACCATGCAGATGGTGTCCAAGAACTTCATGACGCTCAAGGGCTGCTCCGGCATGCTGTGCCAGACCTTCGAATTCACCCGGATCTGACCGCCCCATCCCCGATTGGTCGCAAGCGCCCCGGCTCGTTCCCGGGGCGCTTTGCTTTGACAGGCCGCACCCGCTTGCCCTAAGGTTTTGGGGACGTTCGAACAAACTGCGCAGGGGCGCCGCCGAGGGTTTCGGCAGGTGACCGCGCGGAAGGAAGTTGGCGAGTGACCGACGAGGATCACCCCGCCACCGCAGCCGCGCCCCCGAGCGCGGCATCGGCCGAAGGCCCCGGGCCCGGGCGGCCAGACGCCGGCAGTGGGTCAAAATCCCCACGCGGCGAGGCGGAGCGGCGGAAAGACAGCGCTCAGAGCGCGCCGCGCCGGCCGCGCGGGCCGGTGTATGCCGCGCTAGACCTCGGCACCAACAATTGCCGCCTGCTGATCGCCCGCCCGCATGAGCAGGGCTTTCGCGTGCTCGACGGCTTTACCCGCATCGTGCGGCTGGGGGAGGGACTGTCGGTCACCGGCCGGCTGAGCGACGCCGCCATGGAGCGCACCATCGAGGCGCTGAAGCAGTGCCGCAACAAGCTGCGCGAGCACGAGCCGGCGCGCATGCGCCTGATCGCCACCGAAGCCTGCCGCGCGGCCAGCAATGGCGAAGCCTTCATCGCCCGGATCAAGGAGGAGCTCGGGCTCGAGCTCGAGATCGTCGACCGCCGCACCGAGGCGGAGCTGGCGGTGACCGGCTGCGCCGATCTGATCGAAACCGAGAGCGACGGCGCGCTGATGTTCGATATCGGCGGCGGCTCGTCCGAGCTGGCGTGGCTCGATTTCCGTGGCGGCCGCCCGCGGCGGCAGGGCAGGATGTCCGCCTCGATCCGCTCGTGGCAGTCGCTGCCGGTGGGCGTGGTGTCGATCGCCGAACGCTTCGGTGGCGTCGACGTGACCGCCGAAACGTTCGAGGCGATGGTGGCGTTTGTCGGCGGGCATTTGCGCGAATTCAAGGGCAGGGGCAAGCTGCGCCAGATGATCGCCGAGCACCCCGTCCACCTGATCGGCACGTCGGGCACGGTGACGACGCTGGCCGGGCTCCATCTCGGGCTCGAACGCTACGAGCGCCAGAAGGTCGATGGCCTGTGGATGCAAAAGACCGAGGTCGACGCGACGATGGCGGCGCTGCTCGCCATGCCGTTCGACCGGCGCGTATCGCACCCCTGCATCGGCCGCGACCGCGCCGATCTGGTGCTGCCCGGCTGCGCCATCTTCGAGGCGATCCGGCGGGAGTGGCCGACCGAGCGGGTCCGCGTCGCCGACCGGGGCCTGCGCGAAGGCATCCTGATTTCACTGATCGACGCCGACCGCTCCACCGGCCGGCGTCCGCAGGCGGCGAGGCGCTGATGGTCAAGACCACCAATATGGGCGGCGGCACGGGCCGGCAGTCGGACCGCGACCTCAAGGTGCGGGTCAAGACCAGCAAGGGCCGCAAGATCGGCTCGACCCTGTGGCTGCAGCGCCAGCTCAACGACCCCTATGTGGCCCGCGCCAAGGCCGAAGGCTATCGCTCGCGCGCCGCCTACAAGCTCATCGGCATCAACGAACGCCAGAAGCTGCTGCACCGCGGCCAGCGCGTGGTCGACCTCGGCGCGGCGCCCGGCGGCTGGAGCCAGGTAGCGGCGCGCGAGGTCGGCTCGACGGTCGAGAATCCGCTGGTGGTGGGCATCGATTATCTCGACATGGACCCGATCGAGGGCGTGATCCTGCTCAAGAAGGATTTCAACGACGCCGACGCGCCCGAGCAGTTGATCGCGGCGCTCGGCGGGCACAAGGCCGACCTCGTGCTGTCGGACATGGCGTCGCCGACCACGGGACATCGCGCCACCGATCACCTGCGCATCATGGCGCTGGTCGAGATCGCCGCCGAGTTCGCGATCCAGATTCTGGCACCGGGCGGAGCGTTCGTGGCAAAAGTGTTCCAGGGCGGCACCGAGCACGAGCTGCTGGCGACGCTGAAGCGCCACTTCGCCACGACGCTCCATGCCAAACCACCCGCCTCGCGCGCCGACAGCGCCGAGACCTACCTCGTCGCCAAGGGGTTCAAGGGCTGAGGCGGTACGAGGAATGGAACCGGGAACCATTTAGAGGTTCTCAAGGTTCGGGATAGATTCTTGGGTGGGGTGGGCCAAGCGCACCGCACCTTGTTGACTTGGCACACTTCCTGCTCCTACATAGCGATTACTCCGATACGCCCCGCTACAATATATGTGGTCGTATCGGCATATAAGGGCCCCCGCGGGGGCCCTTGCTATTTGGGGGGAAGCGTGGAGCGCGTCGCCGTCTTTGTTGATGCCGGCTACCTTTTTGCTCAGGGCAGCACCAATCTTGCCGGCAGCAGGAAGGCTCGTGTCGATCTTGTATTCAACGCGCGAACGGCAGTTGAGCAACTGAAGGCGTTTGCAGCGCAGAAGGCTCCGCACTGCTCGCTGCTTCGCATTTATTGGTATGACGGCGCCATTTCCGGCACGCAGCCGACGTCGGAACAATCGCAGATAGCGGGGATGGATGACGTCAAGTTGCGCCTGGGCTTCATCAATAGCGCGGGGCAGCAAAAGGTGTCGATTCACTGATTGTCACAGACCTCATAGAACTCGCCCGGCAGAAAGCCATCTGCGATGCAATCCTGCTGTCTGGCGACGAAGATGTCCGCGTAGGCGTACAAATCGCCCAGAACTACGGCATCAGAGTACACCTCCTGGGTATCGCTCCGGCGCGCGGCTCCCAGTCTTACCAGTTGATGCACGAGGCCGACACGACATCGGTGTGGGAGAAAGATACGGTCTCGAACTTCCTTTTCCCTCCGGGCGCCGTCAGTCACCACGGCATCGCCTGATGCAAATGTTGCCAAGCCGACCAGCTCGCAGGTCGACGTTGCCGTCGCGGCGGTAGTCGATGCCATGGTTATGAGCCTCGAACACGCCGATTTGAAAGCAATTCAGTTCTTTTGGCAGAGCAACCGAGGCTTGCCTTCCGACTTCGACGGCAAACTGCTGGCTCAAGCTCGCCAAGCCTTTGGTCGCGATCTTGATGTTCACGAGAAGAAGACCATGCGAGCGTACTTTCGGCGGCGAACATTAGAGCGATTGGGGTAAATCTCTTGCTTCGGGGTCGCCTGCCCCGAAGGTGTCCAAGGTCGTCGTCTTGTTGCGTTCGGTGCCGGAAACCGTTGACCTTCCCGGAAACGCCCTTATTCGGCCGCCGCTTCGAGCGCGGCGGGGCCGTGGCTGGTCATGTGGCTGCCGGCGGTTTTGGGGAGCCGGAAGAAGATGAAGGTCGAGACCAGCGCCACGGCGGCGATGGCGAAGAACGCGATGTGGAAGTCGCCGAGCGCCGGGTCGCCGCCATGGGTGAGCCGCATCCCCTCGAGCACCCCGCCGCCCAGCGCGATGCCGAAGGCAATGGTCAACTGGATCACCACCTGGCTGATGGCGGTCGCCTGGCCGGCGTCCTTGTCTTCGATATCGGCGAAGGTGAAGGCGTTGGTCGCGGTCCAGAAAATGGACTGCGTAAACCCGGTGATGACGAGGAACACCAGCATCAGCGGCACTGGCGTCGCCGGCGAGTAAAGGCCCATGGCGCCGATGCCGAGCACGGCGATGAACGTCGCGATGACGAGCGTGACGCGGAAGCCGAGGCGATTGAGGATGGGCTCGCTGACGAATTTGGCCGCGAACGAGCCGATGGCCGTCGCGAAGGTGACGCTGCCGCTCTGGAACGGCGTCAGGCCGAACGAGAGCTGCAGCATGAGCGGGAACAGGAAGGGCATGGCGCCGGTGCCCAGGCGGAAGAAAGTGCCCGCGACCACCGTGGTGCGGAACAGCGGAAAGCGGAACAGCCTGAGGTCGAGGATCGGATATTCGGTCCGGTTGAAGTGCCACATATAGCCGGCCCAGCAGAGCGTGCCGACGACGAGGGCGACGACGCCGAAGCCGGCGGGCAGGGCGGGCAGCGTCAGCACCGACACGCCGAACACCCAGCCGGCGAACGCGAGGCCCGTGAGGAAGAAGCCGGGAAAGTCCATGCGGCGCGGCGCGTTGCGTTTCCAATCCGGCAACAGCCAGCTCACCATGACGATGCCGAGCAGGCCGATCGGCACGTTGATGAGGAAGATCCAGTGCCAACTGGCATAGGTGGTGATGAAGCCGCCGATGGGCGGGCCGACGATGGGGCCGATGAGGCCCGGAATGCTGAGCCAGGCCATGGCGTCGACAAGCTGGCTGCGCGGCGACACGCGCACCACCACGAGCCGCGCCACGGGCGTCATCAGCGCGCCGCCGAACCCCTGGAGGAACCGCGACACCACGAAGGTGAGCAGCGAGTTCGAAGCCGCGCAGGCGACGGAGCCGAGGATGAAGATGACGATCGCCACGCGAAAGACGTTGCGCGCGCCCCAGCGGTCGGCCGCCCAGGCGGAGATCGGGATGAAGATCGCCAGCGCCACCAGGTAGGCGGTCAGCGCCAGCTTCAGCGCGATCGGCTGGGCGCCGATATCGTGGGCGATGGCGGCGAGCGAGGTGGCGATCACCGTCGAATCCATGTTCTCCATGAACAGGGCGACGGCGAGGACGATGGGAACGAGGCGGTTGTGCATCAAGATCGTGGGCGGCGAGGGGTAGGTGCCCTCTAGCATGTCAGGTCAAAATTAAGCCACTGCTTCCACCTTGGGCAGTCTTTGCGCGCGGTGGCCCGACACGTTCGCCCCGGCGTCGGGCGGCAGCCGGATGAACGAGAAGACGCTGATGGCAGCCACCAGGGCGACCACGTACCAGGCGACGTGGAAATCGGCGAGGTTCAACGGCATGCCGCTGAGCTGGGTCGACAGTTCCAGCACGCCACCGGCAACGGCGACGCCGAGGGCGACGCTGATCTGCTGGTTGACCGCCGCGATGGCCGTGGCCTGGCTGGCCTCCTCCTCGCCGATGTCGGCATAGCCGAAGGCATTGATGCCGCTGAAGAAGAACGAGCGGATCAGGCCGCCGATCAGCAGCACGAACATCAGCAGGTAATGGTTGGTCTCGGGGGTGAAGAGGCCGTTCACGGCGAGGAAGCCGCAGCCGAGGATGGAGCAGACGACGAGCACGCGCGGGAAACCGTAGCGCGTGAAGATGCGCTGCGTCAGCGTCTTGCTGGCGATGGCGCCGATGGCCGAAATGAACGTCGTCAACCCGGATTCGAACGGCGTCAGCCCGAACACGAGCTGCAGCATCAGGGGCATGAGGAACGGGAACGCGCCGATGCCGACGCGGAAGAACGCCCCGCCCACCATGGCGCTGCGAAAGAGCTTGTTGCGGAACAGGCTCGGATCCAGCAGCGGATATTCGACGCGCCGCGCGTGCCAGAGGTAAATCACCATCGCGACCGCGCCGACGGCGACGGTGGCATAGCCGATGACGGTGGGAATGGCCGGCAGGCTGATCACCGACAGGCCGAAAATCATGCCGGCAAAGGCGATGGCGGTCAAAAAGAAGCCGAGGACATCGAGCGGCCGGGGCGTGCGCGGCTCGTTGGCCGGCAGGAACCGGGTGGCGAGCACGACGCCGAGGAGCCCGATCGGCACGTTGATGAGGAAAATCCAGTGCCAACTGGCATAGGTGGTGAGGAAGCCGCCGATGGGCGGGCCGGTGAGCGGGCCGACCAGCGCCGGCACCGTCAGCCACGCCATGGCGCTGACGAGCTGGTTGCGCGGCGTCGAGCGCAGCAGCACGAGGCGCCCGACCGGCGTCATCATCGAGCCGCCAAGGCCCTGGAGGAAACGCGAAACCACGAATGTCGGCAATGAGTTGGACGCCGCGCAGGCGATCGAGCCGAGGATGAACACGCCGATGGCGATGCGGAAGATGTTGGACGCGCCGAACCGGTCCGCCATCCATCCCGAGATCGGAATGAAGATCGCCAGCGACACGAAATAGGAGGTGAGCGCCAGCTTGAGGGCGATCGGGCTGGTGCCGATATCGGTGGCGATCGCCGGCAGCGACGTGGCGATCACCGTCGAATCCATGTTCTCCATGAACAGGGCGACGGCGAGGATAAGCGGGGTGATACGGAGCAACTGCGGGACCGGCCGCGCCGGAAAACTGAGGATGGTCTAAAACCTTGGCACAGCTCGTAACGAGTCGTCTTCTGAGACGAAAGGCTTGATCGCGAGACCGTGAGCGCTCATTTTGAGCACGGATTGACCCGACAGGGTGTTGTAGTGTGAATAGGCCGCCGCTCGAACTATAGGGTTTTGATGAAAAGCTTCTCGTCGTCCAGCTTCGCCTCCGACCATGCCGTGGCGCTGGACATGGCTGCCGCCGCCGTTCGCGACAATCCGTACGCGCTCTTCACCGATTTCCAGTGGTTCCTGCTCGAGGGCAAGGACACGATCTTCTTTACGGCGTTCTCCAAGACCCGCTTCGACAAGGCGGCCATCGAGAATCTGACCGCGCAGATGGTCGCGCTGGCGCCGCAACTCACCCACGGCTTCGTGGGCGCGCGGCCGGGCTACCCGTTCCCGCAGCACGTGCTCGACGCCATCACCTCGGTGGAAGAGGTCGACAGCTTCGACGGCTACCCGGACAAATGGCTGAGCTCCAGCCAGGACGTGTTCGACCAGCCCGACCTGCCGCTGTTCCGCGTCATGGCCGCCAATCTCAAGGGCGGGCCGGACGCCGAGGGCCGCGTTTCGGTGATGCAGGTGCGCTCGGCGCACTGCCTGATGGAGGGCTCGGACGCGGCGCTGCTGACCCGCTCGCAGACCGCCAACCACGGCATCCAGTCCGACAAGGGCAACAAGGCCAACTGGCTGAAGCGCCTGCAGGGCGCCTTTGCCGGCTATTCGATGGCGCTGATTTCGGCGCTGGCCGCGGTGCTGGTCAATCCGCCGGAGCGGCCGCTGTTTTTCCGCACGCTCGCTCTGCCGCGCCAGCGCATCCGCGCCATCGCCAACCGGCTGGGCGTGCGCCAGCGCTCGCTGTATTTCGCGCTGACCACCTACGCGCTCCACGCCGAAAAGGACCGGCGGGTGAAGGACAAGGTGATCACCGCCGCCTACACCATGCTCGACACCAAGCGTACCGCCGAGGACGACGATTTCTTCCGCGTGCGGGCGCTCGAGGCGAAATTTCCGGTCATCACCGACTTCCCGTCCTATGCGCGGGCGGTCGATGAGGTGATCGACACCAGCGAGGCCAAGGACCTCAGCAAGTTCCAGCTCGTCATCCTCGCGATGATGCGCGCCATGCGGCGGCTGAAGTCGATCGTGCCGTGGCTGATCACCGACAAGTTCTGGCGGCTGCAGGGCACCACGGCCGACCTCGTGCTCACCCTCGTGCCGCCGCACCGCAGCATGGGGCCGCTGACCGAATGGATGATCGAGCCGATCTATTGCGGCGCGTTCCACCAGTCGACCAACATCTGCACCTTCTGCCCCGGCCGCGAATACATGACGCTGAACTTCGTGGTCGAAGAGCGCCATCTGAGCCATATCGACCGGGTCGAGAAGCTCATCGCCGAGCTCGAAGCGACGGCCTGAGCCACTAGGCAACGCCGGGGGTCGATGATATTGACCCTCGCCAACCCGCGGGGCGCCGAGTCGCCTGCGCGGGCTTCCTGTTTTTCAGCGCATGGAAGGCCCTGCCCTTGGCGAAGATCATTACCTCCATCACCGGCGATGCCGCCCTGACGTTCGACGACGTGCTGCTGCAGCCGGCGCGCTCGGATGTGCTGCCCACCGACGTCGACGTCCGCTCGCGGGTGACCAAGGACATCTTCCTCAATTTGCCGCTGATGTCGGCGGCGATGGACACCGTGACCGAATACACCATGGCCATCGCCATGGCGCAGGCGGGCGGCATCGGCGTCATCCATCGCAATTTCGAGCCCGAGGCGCAGGCCGAGCAGGTGCGGCAGGTCAAGAGCTTCGAGAGCGGCATGGTGGTCAACCCCATCACCATCGGCCCCGACGCGACCCTCGCCGATGCGCTGGCGCTGATGAAGGCCAACCGCATCTCCGGCATTCCGGTGGTGGCGAACGGCGGCGCCGGCGGGCGTGCGACGGGGAGGCTCGTGGGCATCCTCACCAACCGCGACGTGCGCTTTGCCACCAATGAGCGCCAGAAGATCGCCGAGCTGATGACGCACGAGAACCTCGTGACGGTGCGCGACGGCGTCGGCAAGGACGAGGCCAAGCGCCTGCTCCACACCAACCGCATCGAAAAGCTGCTGGTGGTCGACGAGGCGGGCAACTGCATCGGGCTCATCACGGTCAAGGACATCGAGAAGGCCCAGCTCAACCCGATGGCGATCAAGGATGCGCAGGGGCGGCTGCGCGTCGCGGCGGCCTCGACCGTGGGCGACAAGGGCTATGAGCGCTCGATGGCGCTGATCGATGCCGGCGTCGACCTCCTGGTGATCGACACCGCGCACGGCCATTCGGTGCGCGTTGCGGAGGCGGTGGAGCGGGTGAAGCGCGAGAGCAATTCGACCCGCATCGTCGCCGGCAACGTTGCGACCGCCGAAGCGACGCGGGCATTGATCGATGCCGGCGCGGACTCGATCAAGGTCGGCATCGGTCCGGGCTCGATCTGCACCACGCGCATCGTCGCCGGCGTCGGCGTGCCGCAGCTCGCGGCCGTGATGTCGTGCGCCGAGGAAGCCGACAAGAGCGGCATTCCAGTCATTGCCGACGGCGGAATCAAATTCTCAGGCGATCTGGCTAAGGCATTGGCCGGTGGGGCTTCCTGCGCGATGATCGGCTCGCTGCTGGCGGGCACCGACGAGAGCCCCGGCGAGGTCTATCTGTACCAGGGCCGCAGCTACAAGGCCTATCGCGGCATGGGCTCGGTGGGCGCGATGGCCCGCGGTTCGGCCGACCGCTACTTCCAGCAGGAAGTGCGCGACAGCCTGAAGCTGGTGCCCGAGGGCATCGAGGGGCAGGTGCCCTACAAAGGCCCCGCCGGCAATGTGCTGCACCAACTCGCCGGCGGCCTGCGCGCGGCGATGGGCTATACCGGCGCCCACACGCTCGAGGAGTTCCGCAACAACGCCACCTTCGTCAAGATTTCGGGCGCGGCGCTGAGCGAGAGCCACGTGCACGACGTGACGATCACGCGCGAGCCGCCGAACTACCGCGGCGGCATCTGATGCGTCTGCCCGGCCGGCTTGCCGCCGCGATCGAAGTGCTCGAGGACATCGACAGGCGGCACCGCCCGGTGGCCGAGGGGCTGAAGGCGTGGGGCCTCAACAACCGTTTTGCCGGTGCCGGCGACCGCGCCGCCATCGGCAACCTCGTCTATGACGCGTTGCGCCGCCGGACGAGCCACGCCTGGGCGATGGGCGAGGACACGCCGCGCGCGCTGGTGCTGAGCGTCGCGGTGCGCGACTGGGGCGAAACGCCCGAAGGGCTCAACGATCTGTTCGCGGCCGACGCGCACGCGCCCGCAGTGCTCAGCGCCGGCGAGGCGCACCGGCTGGGCGCCAAGGAGCCGTGGGTCGGCGCGCCGGATCATGTGCTGGCCGACGTGCCGGAATGGGCGGCGCCGGCGCTACAAAAGAGCATGGGCGGCAATTGGGTGAACGAGGGCAGGGCGATGAGCGCCCGCCCGCCGCTCGACCTTCGCGTCAACACGCTGCGCGGCGACCGGGCGCGCGTGCTGAAGGCGCTGGAGCGGTTCGCCGCCGAGCCGACCGCCATTGCGCCCGCCGGCATCCGCATCGCGGCCGGCAACCGCGACAGCCGCACACCGAACGTCCAGGTGGAGGAGGGCTACCTCAAGGGCCAGTTCGAGGTGCAGGATCAGGGCAGCCAGATCGTAGCGATGCTGGCCGGGGCGACGCCGGGCGAGCAGGTGCTCGACCTGTGCGCCGGGGCCGGCGGCAAGACGCTGGCGATGGCCGCGGCCATGGGCAACAAGGGCCAGATATTCGCCTATGACAGCGACCGGCACCGGCTGGCGCCGATCTACGACCGGCTGAAGCGCAACGGCGCGCGCAACGTGCAGGTGCGGGCGCCGCTGCCGGGCGCGCTTGACGATCTGGTGGGCAGAATGGACCGCGTGGTGATTGACGCGCCGTGCACCGGCTCGGGCACCTGGCGGCGGCGGCCGGACGCCAAATGGAAGCTGACGCCGGAGCAGGTCGCGGCGCGCGCCGCCGAGCAGCGCGCCATCCTCGCCGAGGGCGCGCGCTACGTGAAACCGGGCGGCACGCTCATCTACATCACCTGCTCGGTGCTCGACGACGAGAACGGCGCGCAGGCGACGGCCTTTCTCGACGAAAACCCGCAGTTTCGCATGATGCCGCTGGCGCCGGCCTTCGAAGCGCTGTCGCCCGGCGGCCGGCATGCCCATTTCGACCGCAGCGGCGGGCTGCTGCTGACCCCGCTCGTCACCGAAACCGATGGGTTTTTCGTCTTCGGCGCGCAAAAAGCTTCCTGACACGCGTGAAACCGGCAGCGGGTTTACGTCGTTGACGCAGCTATGAGCTCACTGGCCCTCGATTATCGCAGCCCTCGCATCTGGGTGACGACTGTGGCGTTCATCGTCGTGGTGGTCGCCATCGGCGGCTTCATCGGCATCACCGCGGCGCCGGATGCCTGGTACCAGTCGCTGGCCAAGGCACCGTGGAATCCGCCCGACTGGGTGTTCGCGCCGGCCTGGTTCACGCTCTACGTGCTGATCGGCATCGCCGGGGCGCGGACCTTTCTCAACGATCCGGCGAGCCCGCGCATGACGATATGGGCGCTGCAGATGGTGCTCAACTTCGCCTGGTCGCCGACCTGGTTCTCGCTGCATCAGGTGTGGGGCGCGCTCGTCCTGATCGTCGCCATCCTCGCACTGATCGTCGCCTTCATCGCAGTGAGCTGGAACAAGGACCGCGTCTCGTCCTGGCTGTTCGTGCCCTATGCGCTCTGGGTCGCGTTCGCCACCAGCCTCAATCTGTCGATCGCGCTGCTGAATTAGGCGGCCTGCCGCGCGCCTTGCGGAATCTAGCGGGAGCCTTTATTTCCCCGCCATGACAGCTCCCGTTCCGGTCGACTCCATCCTCATCATCGATTTCGGCTCGCAGGTCACCCAGTTGATCGCGCGGCGCCTGCGCGAGACGGGGGTGTATTGCGAAATTCACCCGTTCAACAAAGCCGCCGAAGCCTTTGCGGCGATGCAGCCCAAGGGCGTGATCTTTTCGGGCGGACCGGCCTCGGTCACCGACGAGGGCAGTCCGCGGGCGCCGCAGGCGGTGCTGGCGGCGGGCGTGCCGATCCTCGCCATCTGCTACGGCCAGCAGACGCTGGCGCTGCAATCGGGCGGCAAGGTCGAGGGCGGCCATGCCCGCGAGTTCGGCCGCGCCGACGTCGAGATCAAGGCGCCGAGCGCGCTTTACGAGGGCGTCTGGGAGATCGGCGGGCGCTATCCGGTGTGGATGAGCCATGGCGACCGCGTGACCGAGCTGCCGCCCGGCTATCAGGTGGTGGCGACCTCGCCGAACGCGCCCTTCGCCATCGCGGTGAACGAGGCACAGAAGCGCTATACGACGATGTTCCACCCCGAAGTGGTGCACACCCCCGATGGGGGCAGACTGCTGCAGAACTTCGTCCACAACATCGTCGGGCTGAAGTCGGACTGGACGATGGCGACCTATCGCAGCCGGATGATCGACAAGATCCGGGCGCAGGTGGGCAAGGGCCGGGTGATCTGCGGGCTGTCGGGCGGCGTCGATTCCTCGGTGGCCGCGGTGCTGATCCATGAGGCGATCGGCGACCAGCTCACCTGCATCTTCGTCGACCACGGGCTGATGCGGCTCAACGAGGCCGACGAGGTCGTGACGATGTTCCGCGACAACTACAACATCCCGCTGGTGCATGTTGACGCTTCGAAACAATTTCTCGGCGCGCTCGCCGGCGAGGCCGACCCCGAGACCAAGCGCAAGACCATCGGCCGGCTGTTCATCGAGACCTTCGAGGCCGAGGCCAACAAGATCGGCGGCGCGCAGTTCCTCGCGCAGGGCACGCTCTACCCGGACGTGATCGAGAGCGTGAGTTTTTCGGGCGGACCCTCGGTCGTCATCAAGTCGCACCACAATGTGGGGGGCCTGCCGGCGCGCATGAACATGCAGCTCGTCGAGCCGCTGCGCGAACTGTTCAAGGACGAGGTGCGGGCCCTCGGCCGAGAACTGGGACTGCCGGAAAAATTCGTCGGCCGCCACCCGTTCCCTGGCCCCGGCCTCGCCATCCGCCTGCCGGGCGGGGTGTCGCCCGAAAAGCTCGACATCCTGCGCCAGGCCGATGCGATCTATCTCGACGAGATCCGCAAGGCCGGCCTCTACGACAAGATCTGGCAGGCCTTCGCGGTGCTGCTGCCGGTGCAGACGGTGGGCGTCATGGGCGACGGCCGCACCTACGAGTTCGTCTGCGCGCTGCGCGCCGTGACCTCGGTCGACGGCATGACGGCGGATTTCTACCCCTTCGACATGGCCTTCATCGGCCAGGTCGCCACCCGCATCATCAACGAAGTCCGCGGCATCAACCGCGTCGTCTACGACATCACGAGCAAACCCCCAGGCACAATCGAGTGGGAGTGATTCAGACCCATCCGTGAGCATCCAAGTGTACGCTATAATTTCCGGCAAGGCTATGATATAAAACGGAAAATCAGTCTGCATGGTTCGGCGTCTATCGAGGGGCAAGCGTCATAGATGACGGACTTTTCAACGGTCCCCGCAAACTTGCTCAATTGATCTTTTGAAAGTACCGTCAGCGTTATGAGAGCCGCTGACGGACTTTTTTTGACCATAACACATTGGAAATGCTTGATAAAGATTTCCATAATCGGGCTCAAAAACGGCTGACGTACTTTTTTGGTGGCTTCTCCTCTTTCTATCTCGTTTTGGAGGGAAAAATGCTCACTGACGCAGCCATTAAGGCATTGAGACCACGAGAGAAAATGTACAAGGTGACGGACCGAGACGGGATGTACCTGTTGGTGTCACCGACCGGAGCGTTGACCTTCCGCTTCGACTACCGATTGAACGGGCGCCGGGAAACGGTGATCATCGGCCGGTACGGCCCAGCGGGCATTTCGCTTGCTCGCGCCCGCGAGAAGCTGATCGAAGCCAAGCTGATGATTCAGGAAGGCGTCTCGCCGGCCTTCGAAAAGCGACGCGAGAAGCGCCGTATCAAGGAAGCCAAGAGTTTCGGCGAATTCGGCGAGCGCTGGCTGCAAGACGCCCGAATGGCCGACAGCACGCGCGCCATGCGCCGCACCATCTTCGAGCGCGATATTCTGCCGACTTTCCGGAACCGGCTCCTGCACGAGGTTCTGCCTGAGGATCTGCGCGCAATGTGCGAGAAGGTGAAGGCCCGGGGCGCACCGGCGACGGCAGTCCATGTCCGGGACATTGTGAAGCTGATCTTTGCCTTCGCGATCCTGCACGGCGAGAAGGTGGCCAATCCAGCCGATCAGGTTGGCCCATCCTCAATCGCGACCTTCGTGCCGAAGGATCGGTCGCTATCTCCCACCGAGATACGGATCATGCTCACCCAGCTCGAGCATGTAGCGACTTTGCCGACGATACGGCTCGGGATGAAACTATTCCTGCTGTCGATGGTGAGAAAGAGCGAGTTGCAAGATGCCGTATGGGACGAGGTCGATTTCGAGAACGCGGTCTGGTCTATCCCGAAGGAGCGAATGAAGCGATCGAAGGCGCACAACGTCTATCTGTCGCAGCAGATGCTCGACATTTTTATCGCCCTAAAGACCTGCGCCGGAAACTCGAAATACGTTCTTCCTTCGCGTTACGATGCTGACGCGCCTATGTCGCGAGCGACGTTCAACCGGATCACGGTAGCCGTCGTGGAACGCGCCAAGAAAGAGGGGTTGCCTCTGGAGTCCTTCACGGTCCACGATATGCGGCGCACTGGTTCCACCTTGCTGAACGAGGTGGGTTTCAACAGCGACTGGATCGAGAAGTGTCTGGCGCATGAGGATGGTCGGTCCTCTCGTGGCATTTACAATAAGGCCGAATACGAGCATCAGCGCCGGCACATGATGCAGGAATGGTCCAACCTGGTGGACGCTTGGGTCGCCGGCCAGAAGTATACGCCCACCATTTACCCGCCGAGGATGGACCTGCTTACGCCGGAGCCTGATGCCTGACGGGCCGTGTCTTGCGGAGTTGAACGTCGGGAATGGGCGCGCGCTTCAAGGCTTTGGCGCGCGAAGCCCGACGCCGTTCTTCAAGCCAGGCCTCGACTTCACCAAGATCCCAGACCACGCATCGAGAGGTGAGGTAGAAGCGTTGGGGAAATTCGCCGCGCTGTTCCATGTCATAGATCGTTGTGTCAGCGAGGGGCACGATTTCCCGGAGTTCATGCCGTCGGATCGTGCGCTTCGCGATTGCTCTGGCTGGCTGAGTCATCTGAAAACCCTTCAATTCGTTTTGCCAGGATGAATGAAGGCGATAGATGGCGCCGAATAAAAGCTCGAATTGATGGGCGTAGAACTACGTCGCGTTCTGGCGTGCATATCGGATAAACGGATGCGCAGCACGGTCGCGCGACCGTCGGGCATGTTGAAATGTGCCCGACCCGTCTTCAAATCCTGTCGCGCAAGGCGACATATTGATTGTTCGGCCCATCGCTTCTCACAGCCAGGTACTCGTTGTTTGATACGAGGTAGGCTAAGGAACGTGTTAGGTTGAATGGGAAAAGCACTGGCTGCGATTGAAGCCCTGAAATTGCAAGCGGCTTTCCCGTGAAACGCAACGCGGCTTCGATCAGCCATATTGTAAGTTCATCGTTCTCCACAACGGTGGGGGCCAAGCGGAAAACGCGCTTGCCCTTTTCAGCCCGTTGCACGGCGCCCCAGTCAGCCTGACTCTGGATGACCATATTGGTCATGCGATAGGTGCCTTCGCGCTCACCGTAGGTTTCACTCATCCGGCGATGAATTTCGGCTGATGCACAATCGCCTTGAAGGGCGGATAGGCGTCCGATCAGTTCAGCAACCTTGCCGAAAAACGGGTAGGCGGCGACTGCCATGCCCCAATGTACCGTTGCGGCAGGCACTTCCGGGTAAGCCTTAAAGATCGCTGCACCACGATCCGCGTAGCTCTTCAATTCAAGACGCGGCTCCAGCCACAGGCGGTTTAACACCGTGCGGGTTTTCGTTCGGGCGGCAGCGCCAAGCCCGGCAGCATCGAGCACTGTTTCCAAGTCATCGAGCTGCGCCACCCCGGCGCGAACCTTCAGCGCGGTTGTTGCCCATTCGACAGAAATGAACCGATCAAAGCCAATTCGAGGCGCTGACGTCATCATTCGAAAACTCACCCAATACCATTTACATTTGTGACCCTCACGAAGGGGACGATCAGTTCTTCGACAGACAGGCCGCCGTGGACAACCACTTGATCGCCGGCGGGAACGAACGCGCTGCGTCCTCCAGCGAATAGAGGTTTGAAGTTCGTGGGAAGTCCGGCGATGTCCAGAGCGAGTGTGCCCGGATAGGCGGCCGCCGATTCAGAACGCAATGGTTCGCTTCTGTAGACACGCACACGCTCGCCGCGCGTTTCCGCGATCACGCCCTGATTGGGTCGGCCGATGCCAACAGCATCGACGTTGCCATGGTCCGCCGTGACGTAGATGCTGAAGCCTTCGCCCAGCAGGAAGGCAAAGAGACGCTCAACGAATCCGGTGTCGAGCCAGCGCCCGATCCACGATGCTACATCCTCTTTGGACCGCTCCTTGTGCAGTCGCTCATCCACTTCATCGATGACTAGGCCCAGCACCTTGGGCTTGCGGTTCACGATTTCGGCTTCCAAGGTGTTCAGTTGCTCGACCTGGTGCAAGGCGCGCCGGTACATGACATCGTTGGCTGCGACGCCGCCTTCGTTCTGCCAGTATGCCTTCCACAAGGCCTCTTCCTTGTTGGTGTGGTCTATCGAATCCTCGAATTCGCGGGGCCTTAAGCCCGAGAACAGTGCCTGACGAGATACCGACGTCACGGTAGGCGACCACGCGAAGGCTGTGCTCTCGTCGAATGCCAATGGCTGCTGACCCGCGATCAGATGCTCTCTGATCCGTACCCATTGATCGAAGGCCAGCCCGTCGAACACCAGCAGTGCCACCTTGGCTTCGCCGGCGCTGCGGCGCTGCCGCAGGAAGCGCGGAACGTGATGCACCATGACCGGGCCTTTGATTGCCGGCTGCAGGATCAGGTCGGCATAGTGGCCGGCGATAATCCACGCCTGCAACCGTTCGTCAGTCAGCGCCTGGATCGCCTTGATGCGTTCCCGGATCGCGACTATCCGTTCGCCGGCATCCTTGCTGGGCAATTCGTGAACCCGGCTCAACATCTCGCCGTAGCGTTTGGCAAAGTCGCCCCACAGCTTGTGCGGGGCGTCGGCTTCCGGCACCGCTGCGGCAAGCGCCTCGATGCCTTTTTCCGCCAGCGCGAATTGCGACCAGACATCCTCGACGACACCTGCCTTCATCCAGCCCGGCATGGCGGTGGGAACGTCGGATACCGCCAGCGGATGCAAGCTGCCATCAAGGAACATCGAGTCGATGATGGCGCGCACGTCGGTGTGATCGAAGGGAATCTCTATCTCAGTGCTGATCTCGCCTGAGCCAAAGGGCGGCGGATCCGGCTCGGATATGCGCCGGCCTTCCAGCTTCAGTTTTTCGAGATAGCGATACCAAGCGTCCTGCACCACGCGCAGCAGCGCGCTCCTGGATGACAGCCACTCCGCAACCGGATGGCCGACGAGCAAGCCTCTACTGCGCAGGATTGCCGTCACATGCTCGGCGAACGGCTCCGGCAGGGCACGGCCGGCGAAGTGCAGCCGCAGTGCTTCTCGCCAGAAGTCCACGGGGGTGCGGATGGATCGCGGCGTCAACTGATAGACGTGCTCGAGAATGAAGTCCTTCGACTCGCCTTCACCACGCGCCGACTGCAACTCGGTTTGATGGGCGTCGAACAGGATTTCCAACCGTTCCGGTTCCACCTGCCGCACGGCGCTGTAGGCCAGCTTGGGGAACAATTCGGCAAGCTTCAGCCGTACCGCGGGGCGGGCATTATGCACGATGTCCCACGGCAGATCGTTCGAGTTGTCGTGGCGCAGATGCACGATTAGCGCCGGTGATGGCGGCTGCTCGTTGGCATCCCACGCTGCGCGATACCGCTCCTCGTACTCCGCGCGGAACCGGAACGGGTCGTCGTATCTCATCACCTCGAAGCCACGGGCGCGCAGTTCGGCCAGCAGCTTCTCGTCCAGCAGCACGCCGTCTGGATCGCAGGCCACCCACAGCCGGGACAGATCGGCGGTGAAAGAGCCAAGAATGCGCTGATGCCATTGGCTCATAACGCACGCTCGCTGGTCTTGCCGGCTGTGGCGTCGATCCGCACCATCGCCACGGCATTCAGCTCCGGCACGCTGGATTTCATATCGTCCAACGCGGCCAGACGTGCCTCGTGCTCGGATTGTAGACGGCGGCGGCGGAACTGGCGCACGGCCGGCAGTCCGATGCGTCCGATGGCCTGATTGCGAGCGTCGAAGGCGTAGGTGGCGCGATCTCGCTCTTCCTTGATACGGACGCGATGTTCGTCCGCCAGCACCGCGAACAGGGCTTCGCCTTGCGCGCCGGCCACCGCGAACGACGCCTCGAACCAGCGTGCGGAATCCTCTGCGTCCGCTACCGACTGCACGGATACGGTTTCTGTCAGCAGCAAATCCCAAACCCGCTTGGCGGTGGGCACGAAGGGGCGGCCGTCGTCATTGATGAAGACGGGCAGGAAGCGCTTGCGGTTCGCACCCGGCGCCGCCAGTCCAATCTCCCACAACGACCAGATGCCGTTGACCGAATCAGGCAGGCCCGTCACCCGGATCACCGGCAGAGGCTGACCTGCCACAAAACGTGGCACTTCGCTGATGATCGCCCGCGCGCGCGGGTCTTCCATCGTCAGCCATTCCGCCGCCGGATTTTCACCTGCCGTGCGCGCATCGAAGCATGCCTGGGGCGTCTCGGCGCCGTCGGCCCAGCGCACGCGCCAGATATTGCCGTCCTGGGTCGCCGATCCGCCGCGCGTCGCCAGCCCATTGACGACGGCGCGCTCCAGCCAGAACTGAGCCGGATGGTCGCGCCACTTGCGCGCCTGGTCCGCGTCGAGATCGTGCGGCACGACCAGCAGATCGCTGTTCCGGTTCGATTCCTCCAGCGTGGTCCGCAACTGTGAGACCACGCTGTCGCATTCGCGCTCGATGGCTTCGGGGTGCTGGAGGCTCTGCACGAACAGCTCGTCGAACACCGGCTCCACTTCCGCCGAGTCCATGACGTCCGCCGCCTTGTCCACGCCGAACTCCTCGGCGATGACGGCGAGCTTCTCTTCCAGTACCTGCCGGACGCGGTGTTCCACCGTGTCTTCCAGCACGAAATTGAGAGCACGCACGACATGCTTCTGGCCAATGCGATCCACACGGCCAATGCGCTGCTCAATGCGCATCGGGTTCCACGGCATGTCGAAATTGACGATGACGTGGCAGAATTGAAGGTTCAAACCTTCGCCGCCCGCGTCGGTGGAAATCAGCACGCGAGCGTCCCCTGCGAAAGTCTGCAAAGTCCGGGTGCGAGTTTCCATGTCCATGCCGCCGTTGAGCGTGGCGACCGTGAAGCCCCGGCTTTCCAAATAGTCCGCCAGCATCGCCTGCGTGGGCACGAACTCGGTGAACACCAGCACCTTCAGCGCCGGGTCGCCTTCTTCCTGTTGCAATTTGTAGACCAGCTCCAGCAGGCTTTCGGCCTTGGCGTCCGTGCCGGCGGCCTCGGTGGAGCGCGCCAGCGCCAGTAGCGTCTCGACCTCCGACTTCTCCAGCTCCAGACCATTGGCTTGCAGCGCTAGGTCTACCTGCGCCTCACCGTCGAGATCGGCCCATTCGTCCGGGCTGAGCGTGTCGAACAGGCGCGCTTGGGTCTGCGGCGCGTCCAGCACCGCCTGGCGCTTTTCCAGCGTGGCGCGGATTGCGGCGGTGCTGGATGTCACCAGTCGCTGCATCAGGATCATCAGAAAGCCGACATGGCGCTGCTTGGCCGCCAGAGCCTGGTTGTAGCCATGGCGCACATAGTCGGTGACGGCTTCGTACAACTGCTGCTGCGCCGCGTGCCGAGCCTGCCAGGCGACCGCGTGCAAGCGCGTGAGCCGGGGTCGGAACAGCGGCTGGCCTTCGGCATTGATCGCAGCGCGCTTTTCGGTGCGGATCACAAAGGGCTGCACGCGCTCGCGGCTGACGCTGCCTTCATCGGGGAATGTGTCCCGGTCCAGCAACTGCATCAGCCGCATGAACTGGTCGGTTTTGCCCTGATGCGGCGTCGCCGAGAGCAGCAACAGATAGGGTGAGGCTTCTGCCAGAGCTGCGCCCAGCTTGTAGCGCGCTACCTGCTCCGTGCTGCCGCCCATGCGGTGGGCTTCGTCGATGATGACCAGGTCCCAGGCCGCCGACACCAAGTCTTCGAAGCGCTCGCGATTGTAGGTCTGGATCTGATCCAGACCCCATCCACGCCGAGACTCGAGCGGTTTCACCGAATCCAGCGCGCAGATCACCTGGTCGTGCATCCGCCAGGCATTGTCTTCCGCGCTGTCTCCGCGCCATTGCCGTAGGGCTGCCAGAGACGAAGGCTCTACGAAGTGCAATGGCTCGCCGAAGTGCTGACGCATTTCCGCCTGCCATTGTCGCACCAGCCCCTTGGGCGCGACCACCAGGATGCGCTTGGCGCGGCCGCGCAGCTTCAGTTCGCGCAGCACCAGACCAGCCTCGATGGTCTTGCCCAGGCCCACTTCGTCGGCAAGCAGGTAGCGGATGCGGTCCTGTCCGACGGCGCGGTTCAACGCGTAAAGCTGGTGCGGCAGAGGAATAACGCTGGACTGGATGGGGGCGAGCAGCAGATTGTCTTCCAGCGCGTCCTGCAACTTTGCCGCTGCTGTGGCATGCAAGATTTGCTCGACCGTGGGGCGGACGCTGGAAAGCACCGCCAGTTCCGCCGAGCGCGCCCGCAACACGGCGTCTTTCGCGGGCAGCCACACGCGGTAGGCGGCTTCACCCCACAGCGCCAGCCGCTCGACCACGCGGCAGGGCGTAGCCTGCCGCGTATGCCAGCACCAATCGCCGATGTTGAAGCCACCCTCCGTCACCGATTACGCCCCATCTTCGCTGCGCGTCAGCGCCATGTCGTAAAGGGTGAGCAGCCGCTCATCCTCTTGCAGGGTTTCTTCCGGCAGTTTGTTGGCGATGGCGAGGATGGTGGCGTAATCCTTCGCCGCCCAAGCCGTGTTGAAACCTGCCCGCAGCACTTCCAGCCGTGATTCCTTGATCTTGCGGCCGGTGAACGCCTTGTAGGTCTCGAACTCCTTGAGCAGCGCCTTTTCGCGCTTCTTTTCTAGATCCTGCGCCTTGTTCGGATCGGGCACATACCAGCGATCTTGCGCGCGGGCGTTGAGGCGCGGATCGGCTTTCTCCAGACCGCGCAAATCGTGGTAGTTGGTCGAGAGATAGCGGTGGATCTGGCTCGGCACTTCGCCCGCGCCATCGTAGCGCAGGAAATTGGCTTCCAGCAGCGCCGACAGTTCCGGCCGCGCCTCGTGCTTCTTCCAGCCCGCCCCCAGTTGCTTGATGAACTCCGGGTGGATGTCCTGATAGGTGGACGGTCGCGCCTTCAGGAAGTCCGCCACCCAGTCGATGGCGCTGCGCTCGTCGGAGACGAACAGTTCCATCTGCGGAGCCTGCGCGGTCTGCGCGCGCTTCTTGTCGTATTCCGTCACCTGCTCGGGCAGGAAGACCATGCTGTCGCGCTCGGGGAATCGGCTGCGCAGGCCGGAGAGAAACTCGTCGCTGGACAGTGGCACGGGTGAATCGTGGCGCACGAACCATGCCACCAGCCGGTCGTAAATGCGGCGCGGGTCGCGCTCAACGATGAACTCCAGCTCACCGTCTTTCACCTTGGTGACGGAGAGATTGCGCAGATGGGTCTGCACGAAGTCCCACGCCGATTCCACGGTCGCGCCGCTCTTCTCGAAACGGTCTTCCAGCCCGCCATTGGGCTTGTAGGCGGAGATCACCAGGTCCTGCTTCACGGCGGTAGTGGATGTCACTTGCCGGTAACTGCCTTGCACCTTGTCTAGCGCCGTTACCTCGGCAACGACGAAGCCCGCCTGCTGCAAAGCGACCTGAATGGCGTTCCACACCGCCGCCTTGCTGTTGGAAAACACCACCGTCATCCAGCGGCCCGGCTTCAACACGCGGTGGTATTCGGCGAAGCAGCGCTGCATGAGGTGCTGGTAGTCGGGCAGCGCCTTGTTCTTGAACTTGTCGATGATGGCTTCCGGCTTGGCGTCGGTGGTGACGCCGTGCCAAGCCTCGACCAGAAAGTTCAGGTCGGCGTAATAAATATTCTCACCGAATGGCGGATCGGTGAAGATGTAGTCGACGGAGTCGTCTACCAGCGGCAAATGCGCCGCCGTGCCAGTGTTGATCGCCACATAGCCAGCGCCAACTTTAAAGTTCCGGAAGGCTTTACCAAGCCTGTCCAACTTACCGCCGAGGTTATACCAAGGGCTGCATTCAGCGTGCTGCGAAGCGACGTAGTAGACACCAGTCAATTGACGATTCACTTGCGAACCACCTGGTCGCCCTTGCTGAATTGGCTGGTAGCGATTGAGAACTGACAAGCCCCAGATTGCCTGTTCGACCATGAAAACGAGGAAAGCGCGAAGCCGCGCATCAGGGTGCGCTTGTGCCCCCACCCACAATGCGCTCATCGCCTGCGCCGCACGCGGCAGGAAGAAGTGGTGGATGTTGGTGAATCCTTTGGGCGCTATTCGTGAACCGTGATACATGTCCTCAATTGGAAAACGGCTCGTCGGCATGGACGTGGGCATCGGCAAGGTATCGATCTTCGCCAACGTGGCCAGGTCGGCCGCATCGGGTTCCTTTTCGTAGCGTGTCTTGCCGACCGTATAGACGATGATGGACGGCTGGAACTTTACTCGCTGCCATGTTTGGCCGGTCGCCGGGTCGACGCGCGTCTCCAGCACACGCTCTAGCCTGTCCTTGTTCAGCTCTGCGCCGCAATGCGGGCACGGAAAAACTTCGCGCACCCGTTTGCTCTCGCTTTCCAGCGCCTCGTCGAGAAAATTGACGGTGCCCGCGCATTCCGGGCAACTGAACACCTCGCTCCAAACCGTGTAATCGATGCGACCCTTGGTCTTGCCGTCGCTGTGCAGCGTTTCGTACATCCAGCCGATGTCCTGCTCCACGGCCTTGAGCAGTTGCTTGCCCGCTTTGGCGAAAGCATCGACGTCGAAGGGGATGTTGTAATTCGCACCAATGAAGGTGGCGGCCGGCGACAAGTCGTTCAGGATGGCGCGGCGCGCGCCCCATTTGGGCGCGGCGCGGCCTTCCTTCTTCCAGGTCAGTTCCAGTTCGTGCCGGTAACTGGACGGCGCCGTGCCGCACCATTGCGCAGCCACGCCGGTCATGCCCGAACCGGCAAAGCCGTCCAGCACCACGTCACCCGGCTGCGTATAGTGCAGGATCGACGGCACGATGGCCAGGTGCGGTACCTTGGTATGATAGCTGTGCGCTTTGTAGATGGCGTCGGTCTTGCCGACGCTCACGTCAATCGCCAACGGCTCACGACTGTATTTTACCACGGGATCGTAGGGCTTGCCGTAGTGTGCAACGAACTCCGCCAGCCACGGGTTCGGGCAGGCGGTGTAATATGGTGGATCGGACATGGCGAGGATGGCCGCGTCCGATCCTGTCGGAAAGCCTTCCTGCTTGCGAAATGCCGGGTCTTGCAGCTTCTCGGCCAGCAGCGTCAGGAAGTGCTCGCGCCGCGCGCCGTCGCTGGCGAAGGTCTGGCCGAGGCACTCGACCGGGCCATTTGTCCCGCTGCGATGATTTTGTAATAGATCGGTCATATCAGCCTATCTTTTCTTTATTCATTGCCAGACGATTTGATGTCGTCATGTTCGGCGGCGTATTTTTTCATGCCTTCCCGCAGGATTTCGAGGAAGGTGTGGTTCCTGCCTTCGGCATCAGCGATGATCGCATCGAAAGAGACCACGAAGGTCGGCGTCGGGATGACGCGGCCATCAGGATGCGGCGTTTCAAATTCCTGATAATAAACCCTGCCCTTCGAGAAAAAGGGCGTCCACTTAAGTTGCCTTAAGCGAAAGGCCATTGTGTCGTTGACGTTCATAATCGCGTAGTACCAAACGCGCTGAATGTTCGGGCAATGCGCAACGAGCTTGCCGGCGCGGTCCAGAAGCTGATTTACAGCGTAGGAATTGTCTTTCTCGTCATCCGTCTTCTTTTTGATCTCAACTACAACGACATCGACTGGCGTCGTGTCGTTGGGGTCTGCCGAGAAGATCATCGCAATATCCGGTCGGCCTGTGTCTCCAACGCTTTCGTCATCCAAGCGTATGGCATTGATGACGGCATCCATGCTCTTCTCGCTCAGGATTGTCCTGAAGACCATGAACTTGTCGTCGAGCAACCAGGCATTGTTCTGGTAAATCTCTGATGGCATGGAGCTTTGCGAATACTCCTTGAATCGCGGAACGATAAGGTTGTGTATTTCGGATTCAGCATTGCCGCCCGTCATCTCCTTCATTCGCCTAATTATTTTATCCCGATACAGGATATATTCAGTCAGCGTTCGGGAAGACATTTCCAAGGATTTTTCGTATGAGGCGTCGCTCAGTTTTTCAGACTGAAGTATTGCCTTCTGCTCTTTGAAAAATCTCTGTTGTGCGATCGACAAGGCATCATCCCGGTCAATCAGGCCAACGGTGTCGGCCTCAAAGAATCCGAGCAAATGCGGGAATTGCTCTTCAAATTTTTCTTTGGTTTTTTCATTTCGCTCGGTGATCTGCGGGATCTTCTCCGCCAGAACCTTGCCCAGTTCACGACGCAGAACGCGAAAAAGATGAGCCTCGGGCGTTCCCTCGGGCAGAACAAGCCTTTGCCGGGAGCTGTCCGCATTCGAGTGGAAGAGTTCGGACTCGAAGAGAAAGACGCAGAGATAGCCCGACGGAAACGACGAAGGGGGGATCAGGTTCGCCGGTATCGTTCGGCCATCGATGCTAAAGGCGACGAGTGAACTGCCTTTTCCCGTTACGGGAGCAACGTGATAGTGCATATCAATGGTTGAGATGGCATCCAGTGTATCGTCCTGGATGGTGATCTTGGTCATTGTCGGCAGATCATTCGGTGTTATTTCTATTTCCTGCGGGAAAAACTCCTTCTGCGCGTTACTTTCGTTCGTCGTCAGATTTATGGAAATTTTGAATGCCTTGCCTTCGCGCTTGCGTGCGTCAAGCGTTGGCAAAAATTGCTCAATCAGAAGCGGCTTGAGTGCATCCGGCTTCAGATCATCGTAGGACTTAACACGCTCTTTGGCGAAGCCGCTGAAAACCAGTGAAGTTTTCGCTTCCTGTTGATCTGCAAGGGCCTGCAGTGGCGCATTGCCATCGAAGCCATCCTTGAAGGTGAAGGTTCTCCGCCATTTTTCGCGAGCGCTATCAACATCCACACGAGCGAAATAGTTGAGGAATACGAGGCGGCCGATGCCCTTGTGGAACTTATCTCTTGGCCGCAGGAGTTTCCTGAACCGCTCAAAATTCTCGTCCGTGAAGCCATCGCCGTTGTCCGAAACGGTAATTTTCAACGTGTCTGGCTTATCAAAAGCTTGAACGTCGATATTGATCGATACGTCGGTCGCGCCTGCATCCAGCGCATTGGCCAGTGCTTCAAAATAGACCAGCGTCAACGACGGATTGGGGAAAAACAGCCTGATCGCGCCGGAGGTTTCAATATCCATTTTCTTCGTCCGGCTTGGCCGCGGCCTGTTCGTGCAGCAGTTTGAGTTGGATGCCCGCTTCGGTGAGGACGTAGCGTTGCCGTGACGAGCGCGGCTTGTCGGGGATAGTCGGGCGCAGTACACCACCGGCTAGGAGTGGCTCCATATGCGTGGTGACAAAATGCGGACGCTGGCGATAGCCGGCGTGGGCCATCAGTTCGGCCATCGAACGCGGGACATCGGCGTAGTCGACGATACGCCACTGCACCTCCGTCAACCGATCAAGTGACCGATCAAGTCCTGCCTGCTCTGGCGCTACTTGTTCGGTGACTTGATCGGTGGCCCCCGCCACCACTGTTTCCGCATCGGCGGGTTGACTCTCCGTGGCATTTTCGCCCGCCTCGGCGGCGAAGCGAGTGCGCAGGTGGGGCACCAGACGCCAGGTGTGGGCCGTTTCACCCAGCGGTTCCGTCAGCACTTGCACAGTCAGGCGTTGCGCCAGATCCAGCGCCTGCGCACCGGGGAGGCCGGTCAGAGCCTTGATGTCAGCTATATCGACCTGGCCGCTGCGCAGAAGGAAGGCAAATACCGCGGCTTCGTGCTCGGACAGGTGTGCGCCCAAGCTTGCCTGCGCCAAGAGCTGGGCTTCGGTAATGAGCTTTACCTTGCACAGGCGCAGGCGGAAGCTTTTTTCGGCCCGGTGATTCTCGATCTCGGGAGGCAGGTAGCCCAGTTTGCGCCAACCGTCGAAGATGGCACGCACACCGGTGCCGCCCTGATCGGACAGACCGATGCGGCGGAAGGCGTTGACGATGCTGGGGTTGCGGACCTCCTTGTCGCCCGGATCAAGCAGTTGCTCGCGCGAGGCAAAGGCGTCGCCCGGGTTGAAGAACTCGGTCTGGTCACGGAAAAAGCGGATGACCGGAACGCGGGTAGTGTCGCCAAAATCCTGATGGATCAGCAGGTTGATGGCGGCTTCGCGGAAGGAGATGTAGTCGGGCGGATCGTCGTCGCGCCGTAAGGTGGCGGCGTCCACGGCAAAGGGTCGCTCGCTGTGACGGAAGTAGAACTCTACTATGGCCTGCCAGGCCTTGATGAGATTGTCCTCCACGGTGAGGCGATCGGCCCAGCGGACGGTGGAGTCATATTCGGTGCTGGCATTGCGGTAGAGCTGCACGTCAGTGACCATGCGTGGCAGCACCTGCCGGACGTATTCGCCGCTGCCCAGCACGAGAATGGCGGCGCGGGTGGGACGTAACACACCGCCTTGCTCAACCAGAAAGCCCCAGTTTCGCAGGAATGTGATGTCGTCGGCAGCGGTGTCTTTGCCGGGATTGCTGGCGGCAAAGCGAGCGCGATACCAGCGCACGGAGGCTTCATCGAAACAACGGCCAGTGTCCACATCCAGCGTTTCGGCATCGTATCGGATGTTCGATCCGTCGCGGATATAACGTAGCAACTCGTCGCCCGTGCAGGTATCGTCACGACCGCCACGGCGGATGTAGGCTTTTTTTGGATTCCCATCGATATAGACAGGCTTCTGCTGCCGGGAGGCTTCGGGAATGTAGAACGCCAGCACAATGCCTTCCGGCAAGTCGTGCTTTTTCGGCTCAACAGGCAGGAGCACGCTGATCTTGTTGGTATCGCGTATCTGGCCGAGGAATGTGTTCTGCATCTGATCGGCGTCGGTCACGCCGGTAACGGTAAATGTGCCGTTGGCCTGCTTGACGCCGAACACCAGGTGCCCACCATCCGTGTTGGCGAAGGCGCTGACGGTCGAAAGCGCGTCCCTGGGCACAGCCCAGGTCGCTTCCTTAAATTCGATGTCGTTCCATTCGATGGATTGAAGTGCAGCGAGCAGGTCGTCTCTGGTCATGGCGTCACTCAATCACGAACCGGAGCTTGGTGGAGTCCTTGCCCTTGCCGCGCTCACTGATAAGCGCGTCGAACCGCTTGCGTAGTTCTTCCGGTGTCGCCGGTGAGCCGCCTTGTAGCAGGGCCTGACGCAGTTCGTCGGCTTTGACCGTGATCTTCTCCAGCCCCGACAGCGCTTCCTGTACGGCGCTGGCGAATTCAGTTGTGACAGGCTCCGGCAGGTTGCGCGCGGTGAGGAAGGCGTCGATCAGCGCTTTCAACGCGGGAGGCAGCAGACCCAGGCTGTCTTGCGTGAAAGGGTCTTCCAGATTCTCCAGCAGGGTCTGCTGCCAGTTTGCCTGCAACTGATCCAAATCATCGTCCAGCTTATGCAGGCGATTGGCGGCGGGCAGCAATTCCAACTGCTCAGCGGACGGGCGGAACTGGCAGTGAGGGCATACCGGGGTTCTGAGCAGCGTCGGCTCGTCCAGCGCGGAGCAACTCTTCAGGCCGTTGAGCGCGTCCTCGAAGCCGGTGAGTTGACTGGTGGGCATCAACGAAACGCCTGCCAGCACACGCAGCGACAATAAGCGATCGTCGCGGCGCAGCGCATTGCGTGTTTTCTCCTCGGCAACGCCGAGCCGCGCTTTGCTGTGAGCAGCGATATAGGCGGTGATGTAATCCTTCTTGAGCCCGGCGAGAGTTTGACGGCCTTCGCCAAGGATGGCAGCGGCGCGTTCTGCCGTGCGGTCCTCGGCCAGCTTATCAAACAGTGCTTTGCGCGCTGCTTCGGCCTGTTTCACCCAGTCGTGACCGGGCTGCAAGATCATCTCCGCCTGTGACAGGTAGGATGCGGTGCTGCCGAGTTCGGCAATCAGGTCCAGCAAGCGCTCAACACCAGTGAGTACGTCTAAATTCTTCTTCTGGACATCGATGTCTTCCTGCGTAACGCGCAGGTTTTTGAGCTTGCCAACAGTGTTGTAGGGCGACAGCGCTTCGGTAAACTTCTTGAGCGCGTCGAGCCGCGCATACCAATCCTTGGCTTCTTCCTCGCGTAGCAGACTCTGGCCCCAGAAGCCGAGTTTGCCTTGCTGGAGATCAGATCCGGCCTTGAGCACGCGCGGCACCAGGACGCTGATCTTTTCCTGCAAGGCGACGACCGGTTCAGTGTCGCCTTGGCTGGCCTTCTGCGCCAGACCGGATGGCAGGCCAAGTAACTCAAACAGAGCGCGTAGCACTGCGAGATTGATTTCTTTTGGCGCCTCGATGTGTTTGAACTGCGTGAGTTCATCAAGTGAGCGTTCGGCCAGCAATGCGAGCTTGCCGGAGTCGATCTTGTCGCCGGTGATCGAGAGAACGATGTCGCCGGAATAGACCAAGACGCCCAGCACGATGACAAGCAGATCGGGTTCGAGCCGGTGCTTGACTGGCGAGAAATACTCTACATCGGTTGCGCCGGTGATGAGTTCATTGCGATTGAGAACCTGCCCATGCCCCTTGGCTTTGAGGCGGGTCAGCACCTCCTGCGCATAGCGGGAACCGGCCGGATCTATACGCTCGCCATCGAGCACTTCCAGCGCATCAAGCACGGCGGTGGCGTCCTTCGTGCGCGTGCCTCCCGCCAACGCGCGCAGCGTGGCGCCGATCAGGGACTTACGATTTGCCTCGGTGACGAGGACCGGAAATTTGGGATATTCCGGCGCAATGTCAGCGAAATGCTGGGACAAGACCAAACCCGAGACGATATTCACAATGTCGCGGAAATTGATTTTCTCTTCTGGCCCCAAGCGGGCGCGATCGCGCAGCGACACGCCCTTGGCCCAGTCTTGCAGCGTCCTAGCTTTGCCCTGATGGGAGACCTCAAAGGCGGTCAACTGCTTTTCTTGCAACCACTTGCTCATGCCGCGCAGGGCGTCCTGCGCCTTGGACTGATAAACAGCCTTTGCGCCGCCGCTGGCGGTGGATGCCAGATCCAACGATGCCGCGTATTGAGACAGGTGGCGCCTGTAGTCCTCGTCTGGCGATTTCAACCGGAAGAACACTTCGTCTGACTGCTGCGCGTCGGTGAAGCGTGGCTTGTCGAAAGGCTGAATGAAGTAGATGTAGAAGTCGCGCTCGGGCTGGGCCGTGGGCCGATCGTTCGGCGCTCCGAAGAATAGATAACCTAAACGCTCGACGCGGCGCTCCTGCCACTCGACCTGGTATTGCCAGATTTGGAAACCCGGATAGCGGAGATCGTCGCTGCACTCCATTAGGGCCTTGATGGCGCTGTAATAGGCTCGATCGAGCGCATCGTCGGATAAGGCTTCGGCGCGCTTTTCGATCTGCGCGTCGTAATCGACGTCCTTCTTGAGATCGAGGTAATACTGCTCCGTGTCCGCTGCCTTGGAGATGAACTGGCCGTTGACGGTCTTCAGCACCTCTCGCATCACCGTCTGAACCATCGACAGCAGGTTCTCGGCAGGTTCGCCGGGCATGTCGCCAACGCCGGGCTGGAAGAGGCACAAGGAGTCGCGCAACTCGGCGGCGGTGGGACCGATCGGCACGTGAATATCGCCGCCGGTGGTCAGCCGATGTACAGCCAGGCCGTTGATGACGCGCAGCGCCATCGGTTTGTAAGCTGGCCGCGTGAATGCCTGCTGGATGCGAGACTCCAACACTTCGGAGACGCGTAGAACCTCCTTGATATTGGGATCGGCGCGCAGAACCTGATTGCTCTTCACCGTGTTCCAGAAGCTTTCATAGGCGATCAGTTGCGGCCGGTCGGTCGGCACGTCCAGATCGAGAATGGCCAGCATTGCGGCTTCAATCGTCTTCAGTGCGCCGCGTTTTTCGGTGAAGTGGATCTGCTCGAAAGTCTTGAGGTAGTCGGGATGAACCGGGAACAGCCGGACGTATTCGTCCATGCGCTCATTCATGGATCCGTAAAACTTAGCGAAAGGCTTGAGGTATTCGCGGATTTTGTTTTGTTGGTCGGCAGACTTCTTGAGCAGACGCGCCGACACGACGAAGCTGACGTCCTGGCGATCGATCAGGATTTGCGTGAAGCGTTCGTTGACGCGCCGAATGCTGTCGGCCACATGCTGGAACCGGCCGCTATCGAAGATGGCTTCCTGAACACCCGCTACAAAGCGGAATTTCAGATGTTTTGCGACCTCGCCGATCTGACGCAGAATAGCCAGATCGAGTACCAGCTCGTGGTCTCGGCGCGATTGCAGGTATTCGAGAAACTCGTCCACGACGAGCAGAAGCCCTTGGTTCGGAAATTTCTCTCCGAACGCTGCCATCATCTCCTCGAAGGAGTCCTTGTTATTCAGCTCCTGATCGGCGCTCGGGAACGTGAAGTCGACACCAAGCTTTTTTAGGAAGCGCTCGATCTGCTGGGTAATGATCTGGCGCAGCGGCATTTCCAAGCCACCAATCTCGATGCGCAGCACCTTGAAACGACCGGCGACAGACGCGACCGCATCCTTCACCTTGGGGTGTTGAATCATTGACGCATAGGTCGCGTCCTCGGCCACCAGCGACAACACCGACATCAAGTGCGATTTGCCGGTGCCGTAGTTGCCGACGATCAGCACGCCTTTGTGGTCGACAGCGTCGTCGAACCCAAGCTGCGGCACCATCAGCTTGGCAATACGGTCGGCCATGTCGTCGGAGATAACGAAGGTCGACACGAGCTTTTTGGCTTCGTCGGGGCGCTCGGCGTCGAGCAGTTGAACAACCGACTCGATCTGCTCGAACTGGATGAGGTCTTTATATTTCATATTCTTGACCTTCCGGTCCCTTGATGGCTTTGCGCCGGTTCAAAAATAACAATGCCATCGCGGGTGTAGTCGCGGTGTTCGGGATGCCCGATGTCGGCGTAAATTAAGCGCTCACCACGCATCTCGCCGGGCCACGCGGCGATGACCGAGCGAGAGTGCGCCAGCAACTTGATGACGTTGAGTGGATTGACCTTGAGGCTGGGCTCAAAGAGCACCTCAAGGTTATCGAGGAGCAACGGCGTACCGTCGCGACCGTTGTCCGTGATTTCCCGTAGCAGCTCGTTCGTCGAGAATCCGCGATCGGAGAAGGGCGTGGCCGCCAGACGATGTCCCAATTTCACACCGACATTGATGGGCGAGACGTTCAACCGCCGCGCCAACGCGCGTAGGAGTCCTGTCTTACCTCTGTCGCCGACTACCAGGATCAGCTTGCTTTGTAGATCGCTGACCTCTTCGATGAGCCGCTCGAGGGCGGGGAGATTGGCGACGTCAGCGGCCAATGCAAACGCATGAGTCATGCCTTCCTCTCTTCCGGCTTGGGCTTTTCCTCCTGCGTGGCGATACGGGCTGCGATCCATCGATCCAGCTCGGCGCGGTGAAAGCGCCATGTGCCCCCCAACTTGAAGGCCGGAATCTGACCATTGGCCGCAAGGCGGTAGACCGTGCGTCGCCCAGCCTTCAGGTAGGCGGCGACTTCCTCGAGTGTGAGGATTTCATCGGGCTGTTCGATCATGGGTTGGCCGGCATGTTGATGGTTTGTTTGTGCTCTAATGGCATAAATTGGCAAGACTCGGCAAGCTTGGTATGGCGGGGTGACACGGCAGCCTACCGAATGAGAAGACCGATGCCTTGAGCCGAGCGGTCTGGTTGGAGCTTTGCGCAAGCGGATTGTTCAAGTCGGTTCGGATGGCTCAGGGGCCATCGGGCGAGGCCTTGGGTAAATGCCACTTCGAGAGAGGATCTGACCGGACGATCGGGTGAAAACATGAACTTTCGACATCTGCGGTATTTCGTGGCGGCTTCCGAGCATGGGAGTTTCCGCAAGGCGGGCGTAGCGTTGGGCATACAGGAGTCCACGATCAGCCGCCGGATTCGCGACCTGGAAGACGGGCTCGGCTCGGCACTGTTTCACCGTCACAGCGGCGGTGTATGTCTGACCGTTGCCGGACAGCGGCTTCTGTCGAAAGCCCAAAAGGTTCTTCGATACATCAATGAAGGCGCGGAGATCGTGGACGCGGTGGGGCGCGGCACGGCAGGTCAATTGCGCGTGGGCATCTTCTCGTCCCTGGCATCGGGGTTTCTGCAAGATCTTCTCCGGACCTTCGCCGCAGAGCATCCCGGCGTGCACGTCGAGGTTGCCGATGGCAATCCCGCAGAGCATGTCGCCGCGATCCGGCAGTTCCGGTTGGACATCGCCTTTCTGACGGGGACGTTGGAGTGGCCCCGATGCGAGACCACCTACCTCTGGTCGGAACGTGTGTTCGTGGTGCTGCCGGAAGCACACGCCCTTGCCCGGAAGGAGGAGGTGAACTGGCATGATCTGGCGCACGAGACCTTTATCGTCAGCGATGTACCGCCGGGCCAGGAAGTCCATGACTATCTGGTCCAGCGGGTCGCCGATCTCGGCCATCACCCGAAGATTCAGGCGCAGTTTGTCGGGCGCGACAATCTGTTGACGCTCGTCGCGATCGGCAGCGGGCTTACGGTCATGAGCGAGGCGGCGACGGCCGCCCATGTGCCGGGCATCTGCTATCGGCCGATCATCGGCGAGGTCCTTCCCTTCAACGGCGTGTGGTCGCCAAAGAACGACAACCCGGCGCTCAGGCGCTTTGTCAGCATGGCGAAGACGATGGCGCGTCGTCAGGGCGTGGATTTATGAACTGACATCGCCCGCGGGCTTCGCGCGCCGGGCCTTGGCGAAGCCGCGATCGGTGGCGATGAAGCGCTCCAGCATCGGTACGATCAGCTTCACGGGATCGCGGACAGGCTGGCCAGTCTGCCTTCCCAGCAGCTCGGCATATGCCGCGAGATCCCGGTGAAGCGACGCGGGCAGATCCAGCGTCGCCTTCACCGGCTTTTCCTCGGTGATTGGGCCGAGCTTCAATTTCGTCATGTCAGCCTCCGTAAGGTTCGAGGACGAGATCGCGGGTGACGATCACGCGGACAGGGAAGCCTGGCCGGATCGTCAGCGTCGGCGCGACGTTGAGCTGGCGCCGAACGATCTGCTGACCAGAATCATTGATCGTGTCCTGGCCGCCATTGCGGATGGCGCGCAGGAGCCGGTCCTGGTCATCAATGGCAAGCTCGGACCCGACTGACAGAAGCGTCGAGAGCCCCGCCGCTTTGGCGAGATCCCACCAATGGTAATCGACGCCGTCTTCCAGACCGGCATAGCCCTGGGTATCGGCTCCGGGCTGACGTTCGAGCACAATGGACCGGCCGTTCGGGAGAATGAGCCTGTTCCAGACGAGAAGCACGCGGCTCTGCCCGTATTGGACGCTATTGTCGTACTGGCCGATGATCCGGGTGCCTTGCGGAATGACGAGGATGCGGCCGGTCGGGCTATCGTAGATGTTCTCCGTCACCTGCGCGGTGATTTGTCCAGGCAGATCGGAGCGGATGCCGGTGATGAGGGCGGCCGAGATGACCGCGCCCGTCTGGAGGACATAGGGCGATGCTGGCGCCATGATGCGGTCGGCCGCAGTGGTGCGGCGGTCGACGGGAGCATTGAGGAATGCGAGTTGTCGATCTTGAGCCGTCTCGGCACCTGGTTGTGTGCCAGATTCCGCGCCGGCAAATCCCAGGACATTCGGGCCAGCGGTCGCCGACGTTGCGGCCGGACCGGCCTGGAAAAACACGCGGCTGGTGCGTGCGGCCTCCAATTCGGCGCGGCGACGTTGTTCCTCGGGATCAGGCCCCGGCGCCGCCATGGTGGGCGGCACGACAGGATGCCCCTGATTTTGCGCGCTGACGATCGGGCGGCCGAGGTCTCCAGGCAGCGCCGGGCCGAGGACCGGGCCGGTGTAATCGCGTGGCAGGCCGGCCAGGCCGTCGGCCGTGGTGCGGTTGTCGGTCGAATAGAGTTCGTCGGCGCTCTTGCCGGGGTCACGGGTCTGGAGCGCGTAGATGAGAGAGCCGCCGATACCGACGAGGGCAACTGCGGCGACGCCGGCGAGCACTTTGCGCGACAGCCGGGTGACACGCGGAGGTTCCGCCCGCAGGCGCATGGACGATGACGTATCGACGGCGGGCGTCGATTGGTCCAGCGGTTCGGCATTGTCGTGGTCGGTGTCGCTCATGATGCAGGTTTCCCATCGGTTCGCACGATCCTGACGGTCTGCTGCTGCTTGCCGCTGCCGAGGCGCAGTTCGGCGGCTCCGAAGATGCGGTCAACGATCAGGATGTTTTGGTAGATGCGGCTGTTGACGAGCTGCGGCTCGCCGTCGGTGCCGAGGACGAAGATCGGCGGCATCTCGCCTTGAGCGATGCCGCGTGGAAATTCGACATACACACGCCTGCCGTCGTCATAGACGGCGACCGGCCGCCAGGGCGGCATGTCGCCGGTTATGCCGTAGCGGTAGTGACGCGCGGCGGCAGTGGGAATGATAGGCGTCGCAGGGACCGTTCCGCGCTGCGATGCCGGTAGCGCGGGATAAGCCCATGCAACGGCCGGCATATAGGGTTTCGCCTCCGCCCTCAGCTCAAGCATGTAGATGCGGCGGTCAGTCGTGATGACCAGGTTCGTGGTGATGTCGGGGCGCGTCGGTTTGACGAGGATGTGGACGCGGCGCGAGAGGCCGGAACCGCTTTCGGTATCACCGATGATCCAGCGGGCGGTGTCACCGGCGGCGATTGGACCTGCGCCGGTCAGGCTTTCGCCCGGCTCGAGCGCGATGTTGGTGATCTGGCCGGGCGCGGCATAGACTTGGTAAAGCGCGCCTTCGCTCCAGGGATAGATCTGGATGGCGTTATAATAGCCCTCGCGTCGCGGTTCGACACGCGCCGCAGCATTGGCGTTTTCCACGCGGCCGCTCGGCGTATTCGCGGCGGTTCCACCATGCGCGACCGTCCAGGCAGGAGGCGTGTGCAGCGGACGCTGCGGCTGTTCCGTGACCGCCGCCGGCACCGCTGGGAGCGGCGGCACGTCACTGTCGTAGCTGATGGTGGGTGGTTTGAAGGTCGCGCAGCCCGCCAGCATCGTTGCCGAGAGCAGCATCATCGCCAAAGCGGATTTACGGAAAGCCGGAGAGCCGGACATGCGCAGAGACGTGCTCATTGGGACATCTCCCGCGACCAGTTGATGGCGTTGATGTAGATGCCGAGCGGATTGGCGCGCAGCCGGTCTGCGTCGCGCGGCGTCTGGATGACGATGGTGAGGATGGCGGTCCATCGCTCCGTGCCCGCGAGCTGGCCATTCTCGTAACGCTTCTCGGTCCAGGCCACGCGGAAGGAATCCGCCGATGCGCGGATGACGCTCGAAACCTCGACGGCGATCTGCTGTTTGCCGACCTTGGTGAAGGGATCGTTGGTGCGGGCATAGTCGTTGAGCGCACCGGCGCCGCGATCCGTGGTCCAGTCATAGGCGCGCAGCCAGTTCTGGCGCACGATGATCGGATCGGCCGGGATGCTTCTGACCTGCTCGATGAAGCGGGCAAGATGCCAGGCCACTTGCGGATCGGTCGGCCGGTAGTCGGCCGACGCTGGTGCAACGGACTGTGCCTGGCCGAGTCGATCGACCTGCACCACCCAGGGAACGACGGTGCCGCGCGCCGACTGCCAGACCAGCGCGGCGGCGAAGCCGGCCGACAGGAACAGCGAGCCGAAGGCCATGATGCGCCAGTTCCTGGCCTGGACGCGGGCCGAACCGATGCGATCGTCCCAGACCTGCGCTGCGCGCTGATAGGGTGTTTCGGGTTCGGGCGATTTCCCATAGTGGGCGGCGGGTCGTTTGAAGAGGCTCATGAGCGGTTACTTTCGGAGAGATTGACGGAAGAGCCGCCGCCATGGCTGTCGCCGGATTTGACGGCATGCGCTGCGAGGGTGGCTCCGTGGCTGAGGGACTGATGGCGCTTCATGCGCTCGGCCCAATCGGGCGGACCGTCGCGGGGCGCTGCGGCGGCGGCTTCGCCTGCAGAGCCTGAGCCGGGTATCGTGCTCATGGTCGAGGAGCCGCCCGTCGCCCCGAAGCCTGCCTTCGCACCTGCGGAGAAGCTGGACTTGACGCCTTCGGCGGCGCGCGCCGTCGTGCGTTTCAGGGGTGACACGGTGGCCGCTCCGGCCGCGCGGGCGACACCGCCGAGACCAGAGGCGACACCGGCTGCGCCGGACTGGCCGAGCGAGCCGACGCTGTAGGCCGCAGCGGCTCCGCCTGCCGCTGCCGCACCGCCCCGCACGGCGGCAGCGCCGCCGGACATCGCAGCCGCTCCTCCCTTCAGGGCAAGGCCTGCCGCGCCACCAGCTGCGAGTGCCGCACCACCGACGGCAAGCCCGGTGCCAACCACTGCACCGGCGCCAAGTTGTGGTCCGCCGCTGACAAGACCGGCAGCAATGCCGGGGCCGAAGATGCCGAGCCCGAGCAGCGATAGCGCGGCAAGGACAATCGCCATGGCGTCGTCGATGGTGGGCGTTGCGCCGCCGAAGCCGGCCGTAAATTGGCTGAACAGCGTTGAGCCGATGATGAAGTTCTCGAAGAACGCGATCCAGCCCATCAGGTCGGAGATGGATTCGAGCAAGGGGCGCGCGGCGTCGAGCCCGGTCTGCGCGACCTTGCCGGGTCGCATCAGATCCTGCGCGGTGAAGCTGGTGCCGGAAGCCTTGAGGCCGAGGCCCGCGAACGAGTCGAAGACGATCTTGGCGAGGTTGTTCCAGTTGCCGATGAGATAGGCGAAGACGCCGACGAAGAGCGTCTTTTTCACCAGCCGGGCGATGATGTCGTCTTCCGCGCCCCAGCTCCAGAACAGGGCGGCAAGCGTCACATCGATGACGATCAGCGTTGTGGCGATGAACGCGACCTCGCCGTCGAGCAGTCCGAACCCGCTGTTGATGTAGGAGGTGAAGACCCCGAGGAAATTGTCGATGACACCTGCGCCGCCCATGGTTCACCGTCCTTCTGTTGTCGGGACGGCAGGCGCCGGGGGGCGGCCGAGGAAGCGATCGCGGCTCTCGGCCCAGATACGCATGCAGTCACTGTCGCTCGCCGCTGCCTGGCCAAGCTGCTGGCACCGGCGCTGCCCTTCGCGGAGCGCGTCGCGCTTGGGTTCGACAGCGTGGACGCGCTCCGTTTCAGAGGCCGCGTCCTTCCGGGTCATCTCGATCGCCGTCGCCGTGATGGCGAGCGATACGAAAACGATGGCGCCCAGCCGGGCCAGCATCTTGCCGTCCATGGCCGCGCTCTCAGTTGCCGTTGCCGAACATCTGCGCGTTGCCGGGCTGATAGCCCGCGCCCGGCGTGAGGAAGCGGCGGCGCTGCTCCCGGCCTTGATCGGCCGCCGCCGCGCGCTCCGCGTCAGTCAGCGCCGTGGCCCGGCCGTTGGCGGAGATCAGCGCGATCAGGTCGGAGAGCTGCTGCGATTGCAGGGCGAGAAGCTGATTGCCGGCCTGCGTCGCCTGCAACGCACCCTGCGCGCCCTGGCTCTGGCTGACGAGGTTCGACATCTGCGTGCGATTGCTGTCGATATTGCCGACGACGCCGGCCTGAATGCGCATGGCGTCCTGCAAACCGCCGACGGTGTTCTGCCAGCGCGAGCGAGCGTCGGTGATGAGCTTGGCGTCCGACGACGACAGTGAGACGCTGCCATATTGCTGCTGGAACATCCGATCGACGTTCTGGACGTCGAAGGCGATGTTCTGCGCCTGGCTGAGGAGCTGCTGGGTGCGCTGGACGTTCTGCTGAATCTGTTGGAGCGCCGAGTACGGCAGGTTCGCCAGATTCTTGGCCTGGTTGATGAGGCTCTGCGCCTCGTTCTGAAGCGAGCGGATCTGGTTGTTGATCTGCTCGAGGGAACGCGCCGCCGTCAGGACATTCTGGGCGTAGTTGCTAGGGTCATAGACGATGCCGCCGAAGCCGAATTGCGCGTGCGCTGGCGCGGTCAACACCGGCGATGCGGCGAGCGGTATCGCCAGGATGAAGGCCGCGAGCGACAGCGCGCGCGGGCGTGAACGAAGCGAATTCATGATCATTACTCCTTCTCGGACTGCTGAGGGGTGAGGTTCGTGAGGTCAGGGATGAGGTCTGCGGCCCACTCGGTGCCGCGTAGGCGCAGCCAGGCGGCGAGAAAGCCCTCGCGGCCATGCTCGGCGACGGTGCGCGCGATCTCGGACTGGTCGGTCTTGGAGGAGGTGGCGGCGAGCGCGAGACCGACTTCGGAGAGCCCCAGCTCGAACAGGCGATTGCCGCGCCGCGACTGGCAGTAATAGTCGCGCTTGGGCGTGGCCCGCGCGAGGATTTCGATCTGGCGGTCGTTGAGACCGAAGCGCCGATAGATCTCCGTGATCTGCGGCTCGATCGCGCGTTCGTTCGGCAGGAGGAGCCTTGTCGGGCAGCTCTCGATGATGGCCGGGGCGATGTTGCTGTTGTCGATGTCGGACAGCGACTGCGTGGCGAAGATGACGCTGGCGTTTTTCTTGCGTAGCGTCTTCAGCCACTCGCGCAATTGCCCGGAGAAGGCATCGTCATCGAGTGCGAGCCAGCCCTCATCGATGATGAGCAGCGTCGGCGAGCCGTCGAGACGGTCGCCGATGCGATGGAAGAGATAGGCGAGGACGGCGGGCGCCGCGCCAGTCCCGACCAGTCCCTCGATCTCGAACGCCTGCACCGATGCCGAGCCGAGATGTTCGGTCTCGGCGTCGAGTAGCCGCCCATAGGGGCCACCCACGCAATACGGTCGCAGCGCCTGCTTCAGGTCGTTCGATTGGAGCAACACCGTGAGTCCGGTGATCGTGCGCTCCTCGACCGGCGCCGATGCCAGCGAGGTCAGCGCCGACCAAAGGTGCTCCTTCACCTCGGGGCTGATCGCGATGCCCTCGCGGATCAGGATGGCGACGATCCAGTCGGCCGCCCAGGCGCGTTCAGGCGTGTCGTGAATGCGCGCGAGCGGCTGCAGCGAGACCGAGGAGTCCACACCCTCGGTGAGATCGCCGCCGTCTCGGCGATCAGGGCGCGCGGGACCGTGACGACGGCCTCCTGGATGAGTTGTTCAAGGCGGCGCAGCGCGCCGATGCCGCTCCCGGCGTGGATCGTGCCGATGCCGCCGGGGTGGCCGGTTCCCCATGCTTTCAGGAGATCGAGAGCTTCGGAGCCGCGCACCTCGCCGATGGGAATGCGATCGGGGCGCAGGCGTAGCGAAGAGCGAACCAGCTCCGAGAGCGTGGCCACTCCATCCTTGGTCCGCATGGCGACAAGATTGGGCGCGGCGCACTGAAGCTCGCGGGTATCCTCGATGATGACGACGCGATCCGCCGTCTTGGCGACCTCGGCCAGAAGCGCATTGGTCAGCGTGGTTTTGCCGGTGGAGGTGCCGCCCGCAACAAGGATATTGGCGCGCGCCATCACGGCAGCGCGTAGCGTCGCCGCCTGGTCGGCCAACATGATTCCGGCGGCCACATAATCGTCGAGCGTGAAGATCGCGACGGCGGGCTTGCGGATGGCGAAGGCCGGTGCGGCGACAACGGGCGGCAGCAAGCCCTCGAACCGCTCTCCCGTGTCAGGAAGCTCGGCGGAGACTCGCGGGCTGCGCGGATGCACCTCGACGCCGACATGGTGAGCAACCAGCCGCACGATGCGCTCGCCATCGGCGGGCGACAGCGTCTCACCCGTATCGGCCAGCCCTTCGGAGAGGCGATCTACCCAGAGACGGCCGTCCGGGTTCAGCATGATTTCGACGACGGCCGGGTCTTCGAGAAAATGGGTGATGGTCGAGCCGAGCGCGGTGCGAAGCATGCGCGCACCGCGCGCGAATGCTTCCGGCTTCTGGCTGATATTGGTCATTCCTGCCCCGCTTCCTGACGGGGCTGGAAAAGAGGGTCCCCGGATCGGGGTGATTAAAAGAGCCGCGAATTGAGCCGATTCAACAAGTATCGACCGTCGTAGCAGCGTGGCGTGCAAATACAGGAGAACGGCGGTCGGGCGATACTATTGATCCACGGGCGCTGAAGCCTATGGATCGCTCTCTGTCGCGTTCGGCGGCGACTCGCCGACATCTTCAACGATCTCCTGCCGAAGTTTCGGTCCCTGAGCCAAGCGCCGTCCAAGGGCCGCGATGAACGCCTCGTAGCGCTTCCCGACCATGGCGCGCGCTGCCTGGGCTGCGGGCTCGGGCAGCGCCGGCGTCGTGTTGAGCCAGAACCGGATGAATACGGCCATGGTCTCGACGGAGATCCCGATGTCCCGCTCCATGCGGTTGAGACGGCGATCGATCTGGTCGAGGCGTTTGGCGATCACTGCTTCACGCCGCTCCGCGTCGTCCGGCGACAGGAAGGACGCGATGGCGGCCTCGGCGATCAGGGAGAGCGGTTGTTCGCGACGGCCTGCATAGTCCGATAGCGTCGCCATGATGTCGGGGTCGAGATAGACGGAAATCGGCACCTTCTTCTTGCGTCCGGGCATGGTGCTACAACTCCATGCCGTCATTGGGATCGAGCGAGACCTGGCGGGCAACGCCGCGCATGACGCGGGTCATCCGCTGGTTGCGCGCGGCTGCGTCCTCTGTGTCGTCAGGCAAATCGATCTCAAACTCATTGTCGATCGGCGCCTTCTTTTCGATGGGGTTCACCCGGTTGAGTTCGGGCTGATGCCGACGCTCGGACTCGGTGGAATCCTCTTCATCGTCACTGCTCGTCGTTGGCGCAGCGCCTTCGGTCATCTCCGGGCGCGCGGGGATCGGCAGCTTGCTCCAATCGTCGGGCCGACCTTCAGCAGGCCGCGCCAGTCCCGGCGGTGACATGATGCGTTCCTTGAAGCGGGCATCTTCATAGTAGCGCGCCTTCTTCGCCCGGATCGGCGGCGTCCCGGCGACCATGACGATCTCGTCGCTCGGCGGGAGCTGCATGATCTCGCCTGGTGTCAGGAGCTGTCGCGCGGTCTCCGAGCGCGACACCATCAAATGGCCGAGCCAGGGCGAGAGCCGATGCCCGGCGTAATTCTTCATCGCCTTCATCTCGGTCGCGGTTCCGAGCGCGTCGCTGACCCGCTTCGCGGTCCTTTCGTCGTTCGTCGCAAAGGAAACGCGCACATGGCAGTTGTCGAGGATCGAATTGTTCGGGCCGTAAGCCTTCTCGATCTGGTTCAGCGATTGAGCGATCAGAAAGCTCTTGAGGCCGTAGCCCGCCATGAAGGCCAGCGCGGACTCGAAGAAATCGAGGCGGCCGAGGGCGGGAAACTCGTCGAGCATAAGCAGCAGGCGATGCCGCCCGGCCTTCGCTTGCAGATCCTCGGTGAGACGGCGGCCGACCTGATTGAGGATCAGGCGTATCAACGGCTTGGTGCGGTTGATGTCGGACGGCGGCACGACAAGGTAGAGCGTGGTCGGGAGCTTGCCGCCCACCATGTCGCTGATCCGCCAGTCGCAGCGCCGCGTCACCTCGGCGACGACAGGGTCACGGTAGAGGCCGAGAAACGACATGGCGGTGGAGAGCACGCCCGAGCGTTCGTTGTCCGATTTGTTGAGCAGCTCGCGCGCGGCGCTGGCGATGACGGGGTGCGGCCCTGCCTCGCCGAGGTGGCTGGTCTTCATCATCGCGGCGAGCGTCGACTCGATCGGGCGCTTTGGATCGGACAGGAAAGCGGCGACGCCGGCCAATGTCTTGTCGTCTTCGGCGTAGAGGACATGCAGGATGGCGCCGACCAGCAGGGCATGACTGGTCTTCTCCCAATGGTTTCGCTTTTCGAGCGAGCCTTCGGGATCGACCAGGATGTCGGCGATGTTCTGGACGTCGCGGACTTCCCATTCGCCGCGGCGCACCTCGAGCAGCGGATTGTAGGCCGACGATTTGGGGTTGGTCGGGTCGAACAGCAGAACGCGGCCATGCCGGGCGCGAAAACCGGCGGTGAGCTGCCAGTTTTCCCCTTTGATGTCGTGGACGATGGCCGAGCCCGGCCAGGTCAACAGGGACGGCACGACCAGGCCGACGCCCTTGCCCGATCGGGTCGGGGCGAAGCAAAGCACATGCTCGGGGCCGTCATGACGGAGATAGTCGCGATCATAGCGGCCGAGCACGACACCGTCGGGACTGAGCAGGCCCGCGGCTTTCACCTCGTCCTTTCCCGCCCAGCGGGCGGAGCCGTAGGTCGCCGCGCTTTTTGCTTCGCGGGCGCGCCAGACCGACATGCCGATGGCGACGGCTATGGCGATGAAGCCGCCCGACGCTGCGATCATCCCGCCCTTGGCAAAGACCTCCGGCGCGTAGGCGTCGTAGAAATACCACCACCAGAAGAACGCCGGCGGATAGTAGATTGGCAAGCCGAACAGGGAAAACCAGGGCGCGCCGAGCTGCGCCTGAAAGCCGAGGCTCCATGCGACATATTGCGTCGCCGCCCAGGTGGTGAGCAGTACGATGAGGAAGACGACGGCGATCTGGCCCCACAGGATTTTGGTCGCGGACATTGCTGCGGTCCTTTCTTCTTAGGTGATTAGAGGCCGAGCCCCCGCTTGCGGCCGAAGCTCCAGTCGACACCGCCGTCGCCGCGGGCGACCCCGGAGACGTGCTTGCCGAGCTGGTTTTCGAGGGACGGCGACCAGGGCACGAGCTGGAAGCCGAGGCCGTCATCGATCATCGCGAAGCGACCGGATGCGAGCGTCATGCGCTGGCGATAGGTGCCGGCGACATATTCGCCATTGCCGGCCGCTTTGAACTGCTGGCCTGTCTCCTTCGCCAGCCGGTCGGCAACAGTGCCCACCTCGCGGCGGCGAAGCGTCTCGATCAGGTTGCGGCTGAAGATGACGCGGCGGCCTTGCTGCTCAGCGAGACCTTCGTGGACCAGATGCTCCGCCCGTTGTCGCATCGCGTGCCGCACCTCGGCGCCGAAGCCGCCATCCGACATGGCGACGGGTTCGCGGGCGATGGATTGCCGGTCGAGCCAGGTCGCGCCCGAGGCGTTCACCTGATGCTGGAGATCGAGATCGGAGCGGACGGCGAGCGCGACGCGGCGTTCGCCGCGAGCATCTTCGAAGGTGCGCAGCTCGACGATCGAGCCCGGCGCGCTGTCCCCCGCCGCATCGAGATGCGGCAAGCGGATGTGGTGGGGCCGGCCATCGACGCCGTCGACCACGGCGTAGGCCGTTCCCTTCAGCTCGTCATCGAGGCCGCGCTCGACCAGACGACCGATGACCGGAACGTCGAGGCTTTCCCCAGCCAGGACGTAGTTGCCCGAGCCGCGGTCGATACCGCGTTCGGTGAGCGCGCGGTGCATGCGCTTGATGATGTCGCCACGTTCGCCGAGCTGGCGCAGCGTCACCTCAGCCTGATCGTCGATCATCCACTGGCCAGGTCCGACTTCACTGGCGAGGCCGAGGGCTGCGAGTTTGCGCAGGCGGCCCACCTTCTCGACGGCGTAGGCGTCGGGTTGGCGGCCGACCTCCGGGGCGACGTCGATGACGCCGGTCTTTCCAGCGTCGCGGACAAGCTGCCGATCAAGCTGCGTCCAGCGCTCCGCCTCGATCTGGCGTTCGAGCGTGCGGCGGATATCGAGATCCGTGCGCGGGCCAAGCTCCTGTGTGATGAGGTCACGCGCGCGATCGCGCATGCCCTCCTTGATGTAGTCGCGCGAGATCACGAGGTCCTGGCCGTCGTCGCGGACGCCGCGCACGATTAGATGGACGTGAGGATGCTCGGTGTTCCAGTGATCGACCGCGACCCAATCGAGCCGCGTGTCCAGATCCTTTTCCATCTGGCCGACAAGATCGCGGGTGAAGGACTTGAGGTCCGACATCTCCACGGCGTCGTCCGGTGAGACGATGAAGCGGAAATGATGGCGATCATCCTCGCATCGCCCGGCGAAGGCGCGGCCATCAGCTTCCTCCGTTTCCGGCCCGAACAGCCGGGCCTTTTCTCCATCACGGGTCACGCCATCGCGGCGGAGATAATCGAGATGCGTGCCGAGCGGCGCGGTGCGGCCGGAGTGCCGCACGACGCGGGCCTTGATGACTGCGCCGCGCGTGCGCGCAGTGATGAGGCGGTTCGCCTGGATACTGGCGCGCTGGCCGCGGCCGAAGCGCGAGCGATTGGCGGCAACGACGCGCCCGGAGCGCGAGACGCCGCCGCCCGCCTTCTTCGCGGCGGCCAGCGCCTGCGCGATGAAGGGCCGAGCCGACTGCGCGCGGGTTGACCGGATGCGCCCAGGCCGAACACGAAACTCATGGTCATCGGCCATGACGCGAGGCCGCAATGTGCGAAAAATCGCGCTGATACAGGCAATTGGGCGTCAGGCGCACATTGCCGATGAGCACGGCAATGTGCGGAGTGCGCCAAAATATCCTGTAAAAACAACCGCCCGACCGCCGCGCAATGTGCGGCCTTTTATCCTGCCATCGTGCGGTTGTTGTGCCTGCCTCTCCCCCTTGTGCCCTCCATGTCACGCCGAAATGCGACAGAGTGCGAAGGATACTTCCGCAGCTCATCGGGGCGTCCCCCCGTCAGAGCGAGCGACCACGATCGGGGCGTTCGAGTCTTCGGCGGTTTCGGGAGTGCGCGCCGCGACGGAGGAGCGGCTGTCGTTCGACCGCGCGTTTTCCGATGTCGATGTTGCCGAACGAGCGTCGGCGGAACGCACGACGAAGAGCGGCGCTTCCCGCCAATCCGGCGGCGGTGGCGGCGCAACCGATGGCGCGCTCGCCGGCGATGGTGCGCCTAGCTGCGGAGCCAGCAGCGCGATGTAGGCCCGCGTTTCGGCGGGCAGGGCGCGGCCGGTTTGGACGTATTCGTCGTAGCGGCCAGGCCCCGCATTGTAGGCGCCGAGCATTGCGGGGATCGTGCGGTAGCGGTCGAACATTTCACGCAGGTAGGCAGCGCCTGCGAGGATGTTGTCGCGCGGGTCGTATGGATCACGCCCGAGCCCATAGCTAACGCGAAGCGCGGCCCAGGTATCGGGCATGACCTGCATCAACCCCAGCGCGCCGGCCGACGATATGGCGCGCACAGCGCCGGCGCTTTCGGCGCGTTTGACGGCGACGATCCAGTGTTCGGGAATGCCGAACCGCTGCGAGGCTTCGGTAACGAAGGCCGCGTGCGGATCGCCAGCGACCGTGCGCGCTGCCGACACGGACTGGGCAAGAGCGGCGTCCGTTGCGCCCGCTGCGAGGGCCAGGCCGGTAAGGAGAAGGAGGGCCATGCGCCGGACGGTGTAATGCCGCCAGTGCGCATCCCTACGGCTCATCGTTGGACGGGGACCAGACATCGGTCAGTCCTTCCCGGCGCGGTCGCGCGGGCGCGACCAGTGCAGCGACCAGGCGTTCCCGGCGTCATCGTCGCGGAACAGATTGGCGCGGATCGGCTGCGGCAGCGCAGGGTCGTCGATCAGTACGGCAACGTATTCGCCCGCGCGCTCGCCGGTGCGTTTCCAGCCCGCGCCGATTTCCGGACCGGCTTCGGCTTTGCCATCGTCGCTGGCGTGAACGCGGTAATCCGGCGCGTTCTCGGCATCGGAGGGCTCTGCCGGCACGATGACGACATCGCGGAAGAGAGTGAACGTCTCCAGCTTGCCGGCGAAGCCCGTGTCCTGGCGCGTGAATTGACCAATCTGAGGCATGATGACTTCCTTTGCGGCGACGTTGGGAAAGCCATCGGTGGGCGCCGCCCCCGCCGATGGCGAGGTGTTCATCGCGTCGGTGCGCGCCATTCGAAGCGCCCCGTTCCGTCCTCGTCGGTCCACAGGGGGACGGCGCGGCCGATGATCTGGTCGGTGGAGGTCAGGCCGAAATAGCGACCGTCCAGGCTGTCGCGGACCTGCCAGTTCATGAGGAAGACTTCGCCGGTCGGGATACGGCGGCAGCCCTGCCAGACCGGGAGGTCGCGCCCGGCGCGATCACGCGGCAGCGCATCGCCCATCTCGACGCCGTCGATCGTGACGGAGAGGTTCGAGCGGCAAACGGTCTGCCCGGAAACGCCGAGGATGCGCTTCAACAGCGGGACGCCTTTGGGAAGATACCCGCGTTCGGCCATGAAGGTCGCGAGCGGCTCGGGCGCATCGACGGCAATGAGATCGGTGACGTCGAACGGGCCATCGACGTCGAGCGTGTAGAAGCCGATGGGGGCGCTCGCCGATGCGTTCCACAGGAGCTTGATCGGCATCGGGGTGAGCGCCGGATAGCTGATGCCCGTGGTCGCGAGAGCCATGACGAGGAAGAGACCGGCGCGCGTCACGACCGCGTCTTCCGGCGCAGGAGGAAGGCGCGATGCTGGTCGAGCGTATAGGAGCGCGGCTGATGTCCAGCCGCCATCCGATTGTGGACGTGACGCCAGTGTTCCGGTGAAACGGCGTCCGCCTCGATGCCGATCGCTTCAATGGCATCGGCGTGGCGCAGCACGTCTTCGACCTTTGGCCATCCGTCGATCCTGAGCAGGATTTCACCGCCCGGTCGGACAAAGGGCAGCGTTTGGTAGGGCTCTCCGGGCTCGACCGCGCGCACGATGTCGATGCGCGAGATGATCGTGCCGAAGTCGTTGGCCGCCCATCGCACGAACGCGAATACGGTGTTGGGAAGGAAGGAGACGACACGCCGGCGGCGGTCGAGGATCTGTTCATGCGCCTCACGGCCGAACCTGATCCAGTATTCGATCTTCTTCTCGATCCACGTCAGTTCGACGTGGGTCATGCTGTCATGGGGAGCGCTGACGGCAGCGGGCCGCCACGCATGCGGGGAGCCGCAGTGCCGGTCATGTGGGGTCTCCTGGTGTCGAGGGGAATTCACGCGCGAGCAGCTCGCGCAGCATGTCGGAGACGGTGACGCCGCGCCCGAACGCGGCGATCTTGATCCGGCCGCGGAGTTCGGGCGTCACATCGATGGTGAGCCTGGCGGTGAACGCAGCGACGTCAGCGGCGCGTGGTGCGTTGTCCGCAGCCTTGATCCATTGGTCGGGATCGGCGGGGCGCGAGGCGAAGCCACGACGAGGGGATCGTTCGTTCATTGTGCGCCCCCGTCGATCCGTAGACGCAAGAGTTCGTCGGCGAACGCCGCGATCTCGCGTGTGGCCGATGTCGCATCGGCGAGTTCGGCGACCAGGCGGCCGGTCTGCGCGGCGGCGGCGAAGGCGATACGTTGGCCGATGGTGGTGGCGAGCAACGGTGGATCGTGATCGGCCAGGGTCTCGGCGGTCTCGCGGGCCAGGACGGTGCGCGCACCGCAGCGATTGAGCACGAAGCGGGCGACCAGTTCTGGGCGATAGACGCGGGCTTCGCGGAGCAGCGCCAGCATCTCGGCCGATGCCCAGCCGTCGAGCGGCGATGGCTGCGCCGGGATCAGCACGAGGTCGGCGGCGAGCAGCGCCGAGCGCATGAGGGCTGCGACACGCGGCGGGCCGTCGATGACGACATGGTCGACATCGCGGGCCAGTTCCGGCGCTTCGCGGTGGAGCGTGTCGCGCGCCAGGCCGACGACGCCGAACCGGCGCGGCAGGCCCTCATGGCTGCGCTGCTCAGACCAGTCGAGGGCCGAGCCCTGTGGGTCCGCGTCGATCAGCGTAACGCGCTGACCGCGCCCGGCGAGTTCGCCGGCAAGGTTGAGCGCCAGCGTCGTCTTGCCGACACCGCCTTTCTGGTTGAGGAACGCGATGATCATCGCGCACCTCCAGGCCGATCGAGGAGCGGCAGCTGATCGGGGGAAGCCTGCTCGCTCTCTTTCCGGCCCGTCTGAGCCGTGGGAGCACCCTTGATCTGCGATTTGCCCGTGGCGCGGAGGTTCGCTGCGGCGGTGCGGATGAGGTTTTCCACATCGCGCGCTCTTCAAAGTTAGATTCTTGGTTAGACTCTAAGTTAAGGGCGCGAATCCGCCCACGATTTCCAGACGTTAAGGCCGGACTGGGTTCCTGATGGCACGAGCCTCGGGTTCCCGATGGCACGATAGGTCGGGTTCCCGATAGCACGAGGCCGTCCACAGGTTTTCGACAGGTGGCCAGTGGCTCGAAAGCCAGCAGCGTGCGTCCGCCGATTTCCACTTCGAGCGACAGGACGTAGCCGGGCAGTGGTTGGCGCCGCACGATGTCGCGCAGTTCGAAGGCGAAGCGCTTTAACGGCGACAGGCTGCCGGATTTGAGGTGGAGGTGGCGTAGGTCGAAACGCCAGCCGCCGCGCTGACGACCGCCGTGTTTGCGCACGATGCGGTAGAGCCAGCGATCGAGGCCGCCGGTGAGATCGAAATAGGCCGGGTCGATAGTGAGGATGAGCGCGTCATCGAGGACGGCCTTGTAGAACCAGTCGGGGACGATCAGCTCGATGCCATCCGGTCGTCCTTGGCGATCCGTGCGCTCCTGCCACTCGTTTATCCACGAGAAGCGGTGACGGCGGCCTTCAGCGGGCTGGCGGATCGACGTCGAGATGGTGGTCGATTGCAGCCGGTCGAGCGCGGCCTTGAGCCGCTGATAGTCGCGCATGGATGTGCCGCGCCCGACATAGGTGAGGATCTCATAGGGTGTCGCCGCCATCAGACGCGAGGTGCGCAGGCCCGCGTCGCGGGCCTCGACGATCTGGCTCGCGGCCCAGATCAGGATGTCGGCGTCCCAGATCGTGGCCATGCCATGATCGGGAACGGCCTCTACCCGGATGGAGACGCCGCCCGCCGAAAAGTCGATCGGCGCTATGCGGTGTGATTTCGAGAGGGAGAAGAAGGGATAGGCCATGAGATCCTGCGCGTCTCGTGGCGCGAAGTCGCCGGGAAGCGCGCGAAACAGGTCGAGCTGCCCACGCTCCGAGGGGTCACGACGACGCACCACCATGAAAGGGACCGGCCACGATCAGCGTGCGTATCGGCCGGCGATCTGGCCGGTCGGTAGCGTCTGGCGCTTCGCGGGAAGCACGGAGCCGCGCGGATCGGACGTCGAGGTCACGGCACCGCGCTCGGCCCAGGTCTCCAGATCGTCGACCGAATAGACGACGCGCCCGCCGAGTTTGTGATAGGCCGGACCTGTGCCGTAGGTGCGGTGTTTTTCGAGAGTGCGCGCAGACAGGCTGAGAAATTCAGCGGCTTCCTTGGTCCGCAGGTAGCGTGGCGGGAGCGCGGCGGTATCGGGTCGCATTGGGCGGGCCTCCGTGGGGTTGCTGGGGGCCGCTGGCGATCAGCGGCTGACAGCGACAACGGTGGCGGAGAACCTCCGGCGGGATGGATGGGGGACTTGGGATGGCTAAATTCCCCACCCCTATTGTTGGCGCAGGCTAGGTGCGCCGACGATGCCGAAGCAGGTGCAGATAGCCGCCACCGATGAGGGCCAATCCGGCTTCGGCGAAGGCGATCACGGCATCCCGCAGCGGCGAGGTCTTCCAAGGATCGGTATCGATGCGCGCCGCGCCATAGATTGCGATGGCGATGTCGCGATAGGTCGCGCCGTTCATGCGGCCGTCGGCAGCACGAAGTTTGAGGCGAAAGCGGCGGCGCTGCTCGGCGGTCATGCGCGTGTCGCGCAATGGCGGACGCTGGAGCCAGGCGCGCGCGAGGCGTGTCAGCGCATCAATGCGATCGAGGACGTCGTCATCGATGGGGACGATCGCCGCAAGCTGGTCGTGTGCGGATATGCCGGGTAGGAAGAGTAGCTGGAGGTCGTGCTCGGGAAGACCGGCATAGGCTCCTTCAGGGCCATCACGGCCCGCAGCGAACCTGTCGGCGAGGCTGTTTGAGCTGGACGGCAGAAAGTTCGGCCGTGCTGTCAGAAAGAGGACGGCGGGATCGCTCTGCGGCGACCACACCACCTGTTGCTGTATGGCAGAACGACCTGGTCTTGCGGGGAAATCGCAACCCCCAGCGCTGCTGCCTGTCGTCAGGCAGCGGCTGAGTCTCGGCGCCAGCATCGACCAGACTGGCGTAATCGTCCTGATAAGGGCGGTATCTGCGAAGGCACTCCCAGGCGAGACCTTCGATCGGCAGTGTATCGAAGAAATCGTAGCTGCGGTCGTCTCGCCAGTTCGATGTATCGGGCCTCATCGCATCAACTCTCCCGCGTGGTGCGCGTAAGTCGAGCGTGTGATTTTTCGGAGCACGACGAGGGTGTTGGAAGTCCGGAGGAGGGCATTGCGTGATGTCGAAAGGGCATCACGCAGGTTCGCAAGCCTCTCAGCGGTGAGCCTGTCGCAGGAGATGCCGATAGCCGGTGTGTGTCATCCAGCGGGCGCGTTCGAGATGGCTGTCATGGATGCGTCGGCAGCGTTCGGGTTCACGGGCGGGATCAAGGTCGAACAGCACCCGCACGGCTTCCTCCCAATGCGCGCCGTCAGCGGCCGCATCCAGCAAGCGCATGTATAGTTTGGCGTGCGACTTGTCGTAATCGGTGAGATCTTGCCCCGATGGCGCGAGGTCCTGGAATGGTGCGGTCATGGTGCAGACTCGGCGTATATGCGGTGCCTGTCTATTATCCATGTTTGATCCGAAATGGAGGCAGTGCGAATGATGAGGAACCTGGCTGCCCACAGGTCAGCGTAAGCCTGTAGATCGGTTCGGCTTGTTTCCGCGATCATCGACCAGCAGCACTCCTTGCCCTCGGTCGGTCGACAGGAAGACGATGCCGGCAGCTTCCAAGGCCCTGCGTGCCTGATCGCGCGTCGTCTCGTACACATCGAGCCCGCTTTCGGATTCGAGGCGCTTGAGCGCGGTCAGCGATAGGCGGGCCTTGTCAGCGAGCGTCTCCTGTGTCCAACCCAGCAACGCGCGTGCGGCCCGTGATTGTCGGGCGGTGATCATGCATGATCACCTCCCATCGCAACCGGCGCGCGCTCCAGAACTACGGCTATTTTAGTCGTATTGGCCCGTTTCTGCCAGCTCAAAGAGGTTGCCGAAGGGCCGTGTTGCGCTGCCGCCGATTTGCTGATTCGGGTAATCGAGGCGTCGTCTTCAATGAAGCGAAGGTTCTGCGGGCTGGCTTTTGCAGTAAAGCTGGAGAGCGCGCCTTCGGTGTGACCCGACTATTTGGGGCACTCATCTGCGATCGGGTGCGATTTGAGCAGGAAGGCGGCCCCGACCTTTCGGCCGGGGCCTCGTGAAGCCGCCTCAGTCTGCGCGGCGGCCGTTGGGGCGGGACCAGATCAGCGAGTAACCTTCGCCGTCTTCGTCATCGAAGAGGTTGGCGTAGATCGGAGCGTTGAAGCTCGGATCGTCGAGCTTGAGGCCCAGATAGTCGCGGCCCTCGTTGGAGCGCTTGGACCAGGCGGCGCCGATCTCGGCGCGGCCGACCAGGACCCGGTGGCTGGGGGCGTTCTCGCCGCTGGCGCGCAGGTCGGGGACGATGCGCACGCCCTTGGCCTGGACGCTGAGGGTGACGATTTCGCCGCCGAATTCGTTCGAGCCAGTCTTCTTGAAGGTGCCGATGGTCGCCATTGTAAGTCTCCGTTTTCCGTTTCGAGCCCGCACCATTGCGGCCTCGATGGCGATCGACCGGACGGAGGCGAGCGACGACACATCGCTTGCGACCGCAGCAAAGCGGAGGATGGCGCAGGCGCGACTTTGTTGTTTCGCGAGGAATGACGGCGCAGCCGGCAGGGGAAGAAAGTCGGGGCCAGCCGTTGTGGCTTAGGCGCTCGAGGCAAAGCCGTCCTTCGGCCAGATCAGGCCATTGAAGAGGCCGTTTTGGCGCGGGTGCTGGACGGATCGACGGTGAAGACGGCGGCGACCTTCGCATTGGCCCGGGAAGTCCGATCGGCGATCACAGGCGTAGACCTCCCTCGAACAGGCCTGCGCTGCGTATTTCGCCATTCCGCCAGCTCTGACGAACGCCTCGACGCTGAGGGGCTGCCGGCCACGATGTCGTTGCCGCCCCGACGCGCTCCATCGTTCCGTGACATGTGGGCGTAGCCGATGCTTCGCGATGCCGCTTCCCCATCGGGCGACCAGATGGCGTGGAGGGCAAAGGTATGTGCCGCTGGATCCCGCCGCGATGGGCGCTGCGGGTTTAGGCGTGGGACACATGCCCGGCAGATGGGTCGGAGGCCGCCATTCCAGTGATGCGCACGAAGGCGACGATGCCGACCGCGATCGCTCCGATGACGGAGAACACGGTCTGCCATGTCTCCGATGGCATGGTGTGTTTCACGATGCCATGGGTGGCATGGAATCCGGCGACGACGGCCGGGGCGACGAAGGCTGCGGTGATGAGCAGGCGTGCCCAGGTCGGACGGACGGTGGCGAGCAGGAATTGGCCGATGCCGAAGGTCAGACCGGCGGCGACAAAGCCGACGACAATCGCGCCGAGCCAGCCTGCGCCGGTGCCATAGGCCCATGTGCCGGCAGTCACGCCCGCGAAGAACGGAAGAGCGAACACCGCAAGCGTGAAGAGGAGCCAGCAGAGGAAACCGATGGCGGCGATGCTGAGGAGAATGCCGATGAAGATCATGGTGGTGTCTTTCGTCAAATGTCAGACGGACGCGCCTCCACCACCACCACGGCGCACATGCGAGATTAGCAGAATTCGAGCCGCGGGGGGAGCAGAAGCGTGAAGCGCCCGCCGACTGCGCGACCCGGTTCGCCTCATGAGGCGAAGGGGTCGATTTCGCCGACGATGGCGTTTTCATCGCCATCATATTCGGACGCCGGGGTGACGGAGAGCGTGCCGTCTCCGGCGCGATAGATGACGATGGCCGCCATCAGGGTGGTAGCGAGGCTGAAGGCGAAGGCGTGAGCGGTTTGGAAGGACATCGACCTGGCTCCTGTTTGAGCGGAGGTCCATCCCCCGCTGACAGGCGCCCGAAGAGTTCGGCCGGTGGCCGCAATCACCGTGCAGGCGAAGCCTGAGCGGCGGCACGCTATGCGTAGTCCGACCCTTTACGGGTTGATGGCGTCAGGCCATCGGCTGAACCCAAGGATCAGCGTCTTGAAGCGGGGGTGGTCGTCCGATCAGGAGACCGGGTTGTCTGCTTGCCGCGAGGGCTGTTGCCGCCGGCTCGGCTGGACTCACCTGCGCTGCCGGTGGCCGGATGTCAGCGCCCGGCCCGCCAGGGATCGATGACCGTGACATTCGCAGCCTCGAATGCGCTGTTGTCGCGCGTGGCGACGGCAAAGCCCTTGGCGGCTGCGATCGCCGCGATATAGCCGTCGGGAGTAGGGAAGCCTTTCCCGGCCGTTCGGGCTTTGACGGCGAGATCCGCATAGCGGCGCGCAGCATCGACATCGAACGAGAGGACGCGGTCTGCGAACAGTTCCATCACCCCATCCAGGGCTTCGGTAAGCCGGTCCTTGCGCTTGCCCTCGGGGAGCGCGCCGATGCCGAACATCAGCTCGGCGATGGTGACGCTGGAGAGAAAGAGCGTTTCCGCTGCCTGCTCGTCGAGCCATGCGCGCACGGCCTCGTCGGGAGCGGGCTTCATCGCCTCCGATACGACATTGGTGTCGAGGAGGGTCATTCGAAGCTCATCGGCTTGGCGGGCGCCTTGTCACGAGTCTGGTCGAGGGCCTCGACATCCTCATTGGTCAAGCCGAGGCGGCGGCTGCGTTCCGCGAGCGCCGTGCCGAGCCGGAGGCGCGTGTCGGGGCGGACAGCCATTTCGAGGATGTCGCGCATTTCCGCTTCGGCGCTGCGGCCGTGCTGCGCCGCCCGCACCTTGAGGGCGCGATGCGTCGCGTCGGACAGATTCCTGATCGTCACTGCGGGCATGATAGCGCCTCCTGCAAGTTTGATAGCGGTGATAGCATAATATAAGAATTGCTATCACTTTTCAAGGCAGCCGGTCCCGGCGGCGCTTACGCGCCGCTCGATCCGAACCGATAGACCGGGATGCCCATCTTGCGCGCCTTGTCGGCCAGGTTGTCCTGAATGCCCGTGCCGGGGAAGATCACGACCCCGATCGGCACGATGCCGAGCATCTGGTCATTGCGTTTGAACGGTGCGGCCTTGGCGTGCTTCGTCCAGTCCGGCTTGAAGGCAACCTGCGGCACCTTGCGGCTGTCGGCCCAGCGGGAGGCGATCTTTTCGGCGCCTTTCGGCGAGCCGCCATGCAGGAGCACCATGTCGGGGTGCTTGGTATGGATCTGATCGAGCTTGGCCCAGATCTGCTTGTGGTCGGCGGTGTCGCCGCCCGAGAAGGCGATTTTCGGCCCGGCGGGAACGAGCACCTCGGTATCCGCGCGTCTTTTGGCGGCGAGGAAATCCCGGCTGTCGATCAGCGACGCGGTGAGGTTGCGATGGTTGACCCGTGATCCGGTGCGTTGCGACCAGGGTGAGCCGGTGGCGACGAGGTAGCGTCCAGCGGCGGCTTCGCGGAAGGTTTCCATGCCGTCGCGGCGGTCGATCAGGTTCATGCCGATGTCGATGAGGCGCTCGAGCTGGAGGGACTTCACCTCGGAGCCATCCTGTTCGCGCTGAAGCTGCTTTTGCGCCTGCTCGTTGTCGTCGAGCTTCTGTTCGATGCGGTCCACGGCGCGGTGGAACATATTGACGGTCGACCAGAGGAGATCGGGGAGATCGAAGTGGAGGCTGGTGTCGGTGATCGTGGCGACCAGGGCGTCGAAGATGTCGGCGACGGCGCCTTCGATGATGCGGTCTTCCGGTGGCGGGCGCTGGTCCAACTCGTCTTCGGAGGGGCGGTAGCCGTGGAGCTGAAGTTCCTGGATCAGGTGGTCGGTCGGGGATGACTCGTGGTGGGGTTCGTAGTCGTCATGCTCGCTCATGGGATGCTCCGTCGGTTGGACCGCGACCGTCGCGGCCTTCATGGCGACGAAGCCGTCGGGCGGGACGGACCTGCACCCGGAGCGAAGCGGAGGGCCG
>Ga0153956_1000079_pt1 | contig 121849 bp, 101 predicted proteins | sample TSFL040MetaG_FD_104704 | JGI IMG/M metagenome (GOLD analysis project Ga0153956, IMG submission 104704) | Attine ant fungus gardens microbial communities from Florida, USA - TSFL040 MetaG | ecosystem: Host-associated > Fungi > Mycelium > Unclassified | place: USA: Florida, Wekiwa Springs... | reverse complement strand
CGCGCTCGCGAATCTGCCGCAGGCGACGTTCGCATCGAAAGTGACGGTTGCCGACGGGAAAGCTACCGTCGCGCGTGAAGTGGACGGCGGCGCGGAAACGCTGTCGCTGACGCTGCCGGCCGTGGTCACGACCGATCTGCGCCTGAACGAGCCGCGCTACGTGACGCTGCCGAACATCATGAAGGCGAAGAAAAAGCCGCTGGAAACCGTGAAACCCGAGGATCTCGGCGTCGATGTCGCGCCGCGTCTGAAGACGCTGAAGCTCGCCGAGCCGCCGAAGCGCTCCGCCGGTGTGAAGGTGCCCGACGTGAAGACGCTCGTCGACAAGCTGAAGAACGAAGCCAAAGTGCTGTAAGCAGGGGAAAAAAGAAAATGACGAAGTTGATAACGCTGGTCATCGCAGAACACGACAATCAGTCGATCAAGCCCGCAACGCTGAACACAGTTGCCGCTGCGCAGAAGATTGGTGGCGACGTGCACGTGCTGGTCGCGGGTCACAATGCGCAGGCGGCGGCCGCCGCAACTGCGAAAATCGTCGGTGTCGCGAAGGTGTTGCTGGCCGACGCGCCGCAACTCGAACAAGGTCTCGCAGAAAACGTCGAGGCCACGGTGCTGACGCTCGTGCAGGATGCGGCGAAGAGCTACACGCACATCCTTGCGCCGGCCACCGCCTACGGCAAGAACATCGCGCCGCGTATCGCCGCGAAGCTCGACGTCGCGCAGATCAGCGAGATCACCGCGGTCGATTCGCCGGACACATTCGAACGTCCGATCTACGCGGGCAATGCGATCGCGACCGTGCAATCCGTCGATCCGATCAAGGTGCTCACGGTCCGCACGACAGCTTTCGACGCCGCGGCGGCGGAAGGCGGCAGTGCAGCTATCGAGACGCTCGACGCGGCGGCGGATAGCTGTCTGACGCAGTTCGTCGGCCGCGAAGTCACGAAGCTCGACCGCCCGGAACTCACCGGTGCGAAGATCGTCGTGGCGGGTGGACGGGGCCTTGGCAGCGGCGAGAATTACACGAAGATTCTGGAGCCGCTCGCCGACAAGCTCAACGCCGCACTCGGCGCTTCGCGCGCGGCAGTCGATGCCGGCTATGTGCCGAACAACTACCAGGTGGGCCAGACCGGCAAGATCGTCGCGCCGCAGTTGTACATTGCCGTGGGCATCTCCGGCGCGATCCAGCACCTTGCCGGGATGAAGGACTCGAAGATCATCGTCGCGATCAACAAGGACGAAGAAGCCCCGATCTTCGGGCTGGCCGACTACGGCCTCGTGGGCGATCTGTTCACGCTCGTGCCCGAACTGGTGTCGGCGTTCCAGCTCTAAAAGCGCAACGCCTTTGCGATGCCGGGCGAGATAAGATGGAGAGCACGGGCGCGGCGTGACTGCGCCGCACTTCGATAACACTTTGCCGGATCCCATCCATGGACGTACGCCAGCTCCGATACTTCGTCAATATTGTAGATTTCGGCAGTCTTGGCAAAGCAGCGGAGAAGCTGTTCGTGGCGCAGCCTTCGTTGAGCCAGCAGATGGCACGGCTCGAGCAGGAACTGGGTGTATCGCTGCTGCTGCGGAGTAACCATGGCGTGACGCCGACCGCCGAAGGTGAGGCGCTATACCGCCATGCACGCATGATCCTGCGCCAGATGGAGCAATTGAAGCAGGAGGTCACCAAAGGCACGGGCGCCGAGTCTGGAACGGTCGCGCTGGGCTTGCCCACCACGATGGCTGCCGTGCTTGCTGTGCCGCTATTCGAACGGCTGCAGGATCGTTATCCGGGGATCCGTCTGCAGCTCTTCGAATCCATGAGCGGCTACCTGAGCGAGTTGCTCGCGAATGGCCGGCTCGACCTCGGCATTCTGTTTCGCGAATCGGACTCGCCCGGCATAGCCGCACTGCCGCTGCTGGACGAGACACTGTACCTGTTCGGAGAACCCGGCGGCGACATCTCGCGGCGTGCAACGACGTGCAAGCTGGCCAGCCTCGGTGGCATCCCGATCGTCGCACCGGGGACTTCGAATGGCTTGCGTCTTCTGCTCGAGCGCACCTTCCTGAGCGAGAAGATCGATCTGAACATCGTGGCCGATATCGACTCGCTCCCCGCGCTGCTGCTGATCGCCCATTCGGGCCGAGCGTGCACGATACTGCCCGGCTCGGCCGTCGCGCAATGGGATGCGTCCCGCCTGCCGAAAATGCGGAGAATCGTCGATCCGGTTATACGGCGCCCGACCAGCATCTGCTGGCCGAACGGCGTGCCGATCCATTCAGCCACGGTGGCGGTGCGCGCTACGCTGATCGGACTGATCGAAGAGCAGGTCGGGCACGGCGCATGGAAAGGCGTGGCGCTGCGCGAGCGCCACGCGGGCAGCTGATTGCACAAGCGTTCACCGGCTGCGGAGATATCAACCGAAATTCAAATGGGAGCCGCGCTCACGGCATGCGCTCTGCAAGGTTGTGCCAGCTCCGTCAACTGAGCCCCGATATGCGGCGCTTTTCGCGTCGCCGACGGCGGTGGCGCGAGCGCTGGAGATGGGCGCAACGGCGTCACCGCCAACGCCAACGCCTCCAGTTCGCGCTGCATAGGCACTAAACGCTGTTGAATCGTTACCTGAAGATGTTCGATGAGGGTGCGAATCTTTGCATCGGGGTAGCGGCCTGGCGCATGCACCGCGTATACGTTGAACGGACGAAGCCGATATTGAGGCAACACCCTGACGAGTGTTCCATTACGCGGATCGTCGAAGACGCTATAAACCGCAAGCGCCCCTATACCGGTACCGATCCGCAGCGCATGGGCGAGCGCATCGGGCGTATTCACCTGCAATGGTGAATCATCGACGGGAACGGTAACTGAACCGCTTGCATTTTCCAGCTGCCACTCGTTGGGCGGCGCAACCGGACTCGAAAACCGAAGCAATACGTGATTTGCAAGGTCTGACGGCTCAAAGGGTTCACCGTGTGCGGCCAGATAGACCGGTGATGCAACCAGTACCGAATACGTGGTTCCGAGCGTACGCGCGACATAACCGGAATCCGGCAGTTGCGACGCACATATCAACGATACATCGTACCCGTCTTCGAGAAGATTCGGCATACCTTGCTCGATGCCGAGCTCGACAGATACTTCCGGATGATCCGACTGATACGCGAGAAGGGCTGCGGTAACAAAGCTTTGAGCGAGCCCAGGCGACGAATGCACGCGAAGACGGCCCGATGGCGTGGTGACCATGCTGCGGGCTTCCGCGTTTGCGAAATCGATATCAGCGAGGATCGTCTTGGCACGCTCGTAATAACGGATGCCCGCCTCTGTCGGTGAGAGATGACGTGTGCTGCGGCGCAGGAGGGTGACCCGCAACTGCTTTTCGAGTGCCGATACCGAACGTGATATCTGGGCCGTGGTCGTGCCGTGTTCGTTCGCGACCGCGGTGAAGGTGCCGGCTTCGACTACACGAACGAACAACCGCATGCTTTGAATTGTCTCCATCACAGAGATCCCTGCTAAAACGCCGAAGAAAGCTCAGCATCGTCACATGCTGTCATTATTTGACAGAATCGTCAAATATATTTTCGAAATCCATTGCAGACCCCGGGTGGTTCAACACCTGAATACCATCGGTCGATGAAAAGGTGAGTATCGTGCAGAAGTCTTAAAGATCGACGTGCCGATATCTAAGCTTGGAATTGCGACGCGGAGTTCGTCACTCAATAGCGTTGATCGCAATCTCAAACAAGGTATCGATGATGAAACGAAAACTCGTTGTTTCCCTTCTGGCGTTTGTGCTCGCTCCAACCATGACTTTTACCCAGGCGTCGGCTTCCGTAACGCGCGCACAGGTTCGCGACGAACTGGTTCAATTGCAGCGGGCTGGCTATCGTGGCGATACGGATGCGTCGTATCCGAACAAGCTGCTCGAAGCAGAGGATCGGCTTTCCGGCAGATCCGTGCCGACATCGGAAACCGGTAAAAAGGCGCGCGCCGGCAGATCGACGCAGCCCAGTAAGCCTGCAATTACCGATACGACGGAAATACCCGGGTTTCGTCCGCTCTATTCGGGTAGCTGACATCTAATTGGCCGCGGGTGGCGGACGTGCGAGATGAAGCGCGCAGGGCACGGATCAAGGCAGACTACCGAGGGTTGTGCCGAAGATTACCGGACTCACGTCGGCACGCCTGTCCAGCGTGTCCGCACCCGGCGGCTAGCACGCTCCGGCCGGATAAACCCCATCGTCCGACGATTGAAACCCTTCCAGATGACGTTTCCGATATTCGGCCGGCGTCATTCCGACATTTTTTGTGAAAGTTCGCCGAAGCGAATCGACATTAGTGAAACCGCATTTGAGCGCAACCTGTTTCGGTGTGGCGTGCCCATTTTCGAGCAGTGTACGGGCCATCGCTACACGGGTAACCTCGACCCAGGCCGCCGGCGTCATACCGATTTCGGATCGAAACAGTCTCGCAAAATGACGAGGACTCATTCCCGCGTGCTTTGCCATTCCGGCGACGGAGTGCTCGAGCTCCGGGTTGGCCGCCACCCAACGCTGTACCTCTTGCAACACAGAGCGCCCGATGGGGTGCGCCTCCCCGTTGCGACTGAACTGAAGCTGCCCGCCAGGACGCCTGAAATACATGACGAGTTGCGCTGCAACACGCAGTGCGATTTCTCGGCCGAGATCCTCTTCCACGAGCGCCAGTGCGAGATCGAGGCCCGCCGTCACGCCGGCGCCCGAGCACAACTTGCCGTCGCGCACGTAGAGCGCATCCGCATCGACGGTCAACGACGGATAGGCCTTCTCGAGTGCCTCGGCTACAGCCCAGTGAGTGGTCACGCGCCGTCCTTTCAGCAAGCCGGTCGCCGCCAGGAAAAACGCGCCGGTGCAGATCGAGCCGTACCGTCTGCTTTCCAGCGCCGCCGATCGGAGCCATGCTATGACGTCCGTGCGAAGCGTGACTCGAGTTGCGTCCGGCGCGCCGGCGACGAGCAGGGTGTCGATAGCTTCGGGGACATTGGGGATATTCCAGTTCGCTAGCAGTTGCGTTCCGGATGAGCTACTGACTGGCCCCGATTCGCTCGAGATGATACGCAACACATAGAACGGCGCGCCGCATTCGACGTTTGCCTGTGCGAAGACGTCGAGCGGTGCCGCGACGTCGAGTAGTTGAACACCTTGTACGGCGAAAATGCCAACAACCTTCGGCATGGGCGGATTCGGGTTGCGTCGAACCTTGGTAATACTCATATAAGCTATCCGATATTTGGCATGGTCAGGACATGGCGGCACATGCGAACTCAATGTCGATTTTATGGCAAGCCGGTGACAATTTGACAGACGGCATTGGCCGTCGCCGCGGTGTTCCGGCGGCCACGTAGATGTGCTTTCGTCGCGATAGCGATTGCACGCTGGGCGAATCATCGATATGGCCGGCCCTACTCATTCGGCCAAAAATAGAACGGCTTGGCGCGGCTTCATCGCGCCGCGTGCGTTTCGTCCGCAATCGCCGATCACACCGGCATCACGATACCGCCGAGCAGGGTGCCTGAGCGCTGAAGCTTCACTGGAACTGTTGGCTGAAACGACTGAAATGTATGTTCAATTGTTCAGCGGTGCGTCGCGCGATTATTCGGCCCAAATGTCCGTTGAATTTCGCGATTGGCGAAGAACGCATGCTTCGATATACGAACCGGCGGCCGGTTGTTCCTCAATGTCCCGAAGCATGGCGTTCCGCATCGCGATTGCAGCGAGACGGAGCGTCGCGTCACGATCGGAGATCCAGCGAGAAGACCTGATCCATTGCTGGGCACGCGCACCGGTTGAAGAAAGGATCTTTCTTCAACCGGTGCGCGCATCGATGCACAAGCTCTGGACGTCGGTGCAGTGGAGGGTCGAGTACCAGGTATGCATGCGAGTTGCAGTTTTCGCTTCAAACCGCAACTCGCCGACCGGAACCCATCGGCACTGCCCGGCGCATCTGTCAAAAAACGATGGCGGCAGTGCGAGGGTAAGCACAACGGCTACCGTCCGGATTTCACGAGTTTTTCATCCCGGTAAGCCGTGCCAATGCCGCGGTAATGCCTTCACCATACGCGGGGTCGGCCTTCGTACAATTCGCGATGTGCCGCTGTTGTATCTCTTCCGGCACCCCGGCAATTTGACGTGCGGTGTTTTCAAACAGTGTCTGACGTTGCTCCGAACCCATCTTGCGGAAAAGATCACCCGGTTGCTGGTAGTGGTCGTCGTCGACACGATGGTCCCAGTGCGCCGCTGCGCCGTCCAGTTCAAGCGGCGGCTCGTTGAGCTGCGGCTGGTCCGTCCAGATTCCCTTGCTGTTTGGCCAATACGATATGGTTTCCCCAAGGTTGCCGTCGGTCCGCATTGCGCCATCTCGGTGATAGCTGTGAAAAGGGCATTTAGGCGCGTTCACCGGAATATGATTGAAATTGATGCCAAGCCGATAGCGCTGCGCGTCGCCATAGGAAAACAGGCGAGCCTGCAGCATCTTGTCGGGTGAGTATCCGATACCCGGAACGACATTCGCCGGTGAGAATGCCGCCTGCTCGGTCTCGGCGAAGAAATTATCCGGATTGCGGTTCAGTTCGAAATAGCCGACCTCGATCAGCGGAAACTCGGCTTTGGGCCACACCTTGGTCAGATCGAACGGATTAAAACGGAACGCTTTGGCCTGAGTATCCGTCATCACCTGGATGAACATTTTCCAGCGAGGGAAGTCGCCCCGTTCAATGCTGTCGAACAGGTCACGCTGATGCGTTTCCCGGTCTTTCGCGATGAGCGCTTCGGCCTGCGTGTCGGTCAGATTCTCGATTCCCTGTTGGGTTCGGAAGTGAAACTTGACCCAGATCCGTTCATTGGAATCATTGATCAGACTGTATGTATGACTTCCGAAACCATGCATATGACGGAACGAACGCGGAATTCCGCGCTCGCTCATGGTTATCGTCACCTGGTGCAAAGCCTCGGGCAACAACGACCAGAAGTCCCAGTTGCTTTCCGCACTTCGCAGCCCCGTACGGGGATCCCGTTTGATCGCGTGATTCAAATCGGGGAAACGCAGCGGATCGCGGAAAAAGAAAACCGGAGTATTGTTGCCGACCAGATCCCAATTCCCTTCTTCCGTATAGAACTTCAGCGCGAAGCCGCGGATATCGCGTTCCGCGTCGGCAGCGCCGCGTTCGCCTGCGACTGTCGAAAATCTCGCGAACATCGGTGTCTGCTTGCCTACCTTGGAGAAAATTCCCGCTTTTGTGTATTTCGTAATGTCATGCGTTACGGTAAACGTGCCATGAGCACCGGCACCCTTTGCATGCATGCGTCGCTCGGGTATCACCTCGCGATGGAAATGGGCGAGCTTTTCGATCAACCAGACATCCTGAAGAAGGGCCGGTCCGCGCGGGCCGGCGGTCTGAATGTTGACGTTGTCGCTAACCGGCGTGCCCTGCGCATGGGTCAGTTTCCGCTCGGTCGATTTCTCAGTCATGGTAGTGGCCCTTAAAGTGGCTAAATCTGTATTGGTATTTCATACCGGATCTCGGAATATCCGTGGACCGGGCATTATGTGGACGGGGGTCAACCGGCCCACGCCGATGAGCGGATCAGACTGCAGAAATTGGCGGCGTGGAAGTGCGGGTCTTTATCGGCGAGCACGGCCGCGTTCACGTTGCCGAAGGTGCTATCCGGCTTGTGCTTGTTGCCGTCGTAGAAGGCCTGAATAATGTCCTCCTTGAATCTGGCTGTGCGCGGATGAGCCTGAACGACGGCCTCACGCTCGACGTCGCTGTATTCGCCATATTTGAATCCAAGCACGTCCATTTCAACGCCTGCGGTGACCAACGCAACGACCGGATGCATATGCGGCGGAATTCCTGGCGTCGTATGCAGCGCGATGGCAGTCCACACGAGGTCGATGTCGTGCTGCGAGATGCCCTTGCTCTTCAGGAAGTCTCGCGCGGTATTGGCACTGTCCACCTCGAATCGCTCGCACGCGCTGCTGTGCTTGTGCGTGAGCCCCATGTCGTGAAACATGCAACCGCAATAGAGAAGCTCGGGGTCATACTTCAGCCCGCGACGCTGTCCTGCCAGCGCAGCAAAGTAGTAGACCCGGCTCGAATGATGGAACAGCAACTCGGACTCCGTATCGCGGACGAGATCGGTGATCTCGCGAGCCAGTTGACTGTCAGGGATGGTGATGCCGGCAACGTTCACTGTCATGATCGACCCTCGTGTGGTGACAGGGTCATTTTCGGAGCTTCAAAAGTCACCTTCAATAGCAGCGGTGCCGCAAAGCCTGCCAAATTTCCGCGATTGACTGCCACGGCGGAAGTTTCAAGGCGCGGCGGGCAGCAATGGTATGCGTTGGCTTGAAGCGCGAGCACGGCTGCTGGCCGGCATCTTGCTACGGTCGAACTCGCTCGCCCGCTCCGTGCGGCGCCATCGTCGACGCGTTCGGCGAGCCGATTCGCCGTGGCGTGATCGTTGCCTGGCCGGGTGGTATCAGGATGAGGTTGTGCCGATCACGCGGTATTGCGTCCATTCCCCGCGATTGCAACGCGCGTCGTATAAATTGCCGCCAGTCGCTTGCCTGTCATCAGGTCTTCCGGTGGGCCATCGAAAGTGCAGCAAAACAAGGTTCGCCCGTCGTTGCCGCCGAGTTGGCACGCGACTGCGCGCTTGCCCGCGATGGACAAGCTATCCGTCACCGTCCCACCGTCGAGAACGCGTAGCACTTCTCCCGTGTTGAAGCACGGCACCCAGATTCCGCCTTCACGATCGACGCAGATGCCATCGGGCTGACGCTCGCCGAGGTCCGCATAGATCCGTTGGTTCGACAGATTGCCATCTTCATCGCGATCAAACCCCGTAAGCCGATTCGACCATGACTCGGCAACCACCAGCGTTTTCCCCGCGTCTTTTATCACCACACCGTTGGGGAAATCGAGTCCGCTCGCGGCGACGTGTACGGTACCATCCGGTTCGACAATAAAGAGATCGGCCGGTGCTTTCCGTGCCCCGCCGAAAAGGTCGTAGCCGAAGTTGCCGACATAGATGCGCCCGAGATCATCCACGACGAGATCGTTCAGATCGGCAGGAGCAAGGGTGGACAAGTCCGCGTGTAATACCAGCTTGCCGTCCACAACGCGCATCAATCTGCGATCGACCATCGACGCGACGACAGCGGAGCCGTCCGGCAAAAAGCCAATTCCCGACGGACGATGCGGGACGTCGCATACAAGCTCATGCCGCCCATCCGGCGCGATCCGATAAAGCTTCCTGTCGGTGATATCGGACACCCACAGATGACCGTCGTGCCAGCGCGGTCCTTCGAGGAAGGCGAAATTGTCAGCGAGTAAGCGCAACGGCTCTGGTTTCATCTCGGAAAGGACCTCAAACAGCTTGCTTCATGCGGGCAAGTATCGAACGCGGGGCGTGTGTGAGCAAACGAATAAAACGGATCGACTCAAGCTGGATTGCTTATGGCTATCCACCGCCATTTGAAAAATAGCCGGGTACGCGCAAACATCCCGGGTTTCGGTTCGCGGCTGCCACGTCGAGCCCGAAGCACCCGGGAAGCATTGCGATCCGAGTCGCCTGTGCGTCAGATATACCGGTTCGCGCGTTCCGTAAAAGCGTCGTATCCGAGCCGCTCTTCGAGTACTTCGGCGGGCTCGAGATAGGCATTGGTAGTCTCGAAGGAAGATGATGTTCTGTACGCGGACAACGCGGCTGTCAGCGACTTTGCCGCCGCCTGCAGGCAGAAACCGTAATCGAGAACAATGTCCGCCGCGCCGTTCCATTCGTTACGATCGCGCACGGCAGGATGATTGATGGTCACGTATTTCGCCGGCACGGTCTTGCGGATTCTGCGTAGTGTTTCAGGTGTCGCGCCGTTGGCGAAAATGTATTCGATGCCGATTTCCGCGAACGCTTTTATTCGGCGAATGGCTTCTTCTTCGTCGTGAGTGGCCCACATCGCATCGGTTCTCGCCATGATGATGAAATCCGGCGAACTGCGCGCATCAAGAGCGGCACGCAGCCTGGCGAGCATCTGATCCAACGGAATCAGCCGTTGCGGCAGATTGGTGTGCTTGCCGCCGGCGTGGTCTTCGATGTGAATGGCCGCGACTCCAGCACGCTCGAATTCGCGGACGGTCCGCCAGATACTGCCGGGTTCGAAAAAGCCGCCTTCCGCATCCGCGATCACGGGCGCGGACACCGCCGATGCGACCTTCCGTGCGTGATCGACAAGCTGGTCCAGTGTGAGGCTGCCCACGTCGGGCATGCCGTAAGCGGCCGCGGCGGTCGCATAGCTGCCGACATAGACTGCGTCGAACCCGGCGCTTTCGACGAGTTTTGCGCTGAATGCGTCGTAGGCGCCCGGAATGACGAGCGCATGGTTTTCCTTCACGGCATTTCTGAGCGCGGCGGCTGCGTTGCCGGGTTGGGCAACAGGTAAAAGCGTTGTCATGTTGGTATCCGTCAGGAAGAAGTGCTAGGGGATAAAGACTGAAGGTATTTGACGAGTCCACCCGCGCCGAGTATTTCGCGCTCGGAGCGGCTGAGCGGCTCGAACGGCAACGAGACCCCGGTAGTCGTGTTCCTGACGAGCTGTTCGCTCCATACGACTTCGATCTGATCCCATCGCCTGACCAGTTCGAGAATCCCGGCACAGGTGATCTGCGGAAATCCCTCGGCCATCTCACCCCACCAGTAGCCCGGCGAAAACGATTCCGCAATGACGCAGGAGACACCGAGCTTGCGCATTGCCGTCATCGGCGGATAGTGAGGATGGCCGTAGCCGAAATTGCGCCCGCCAATCAAAATGTCGCCTGCTTGCACGACAGAGGCAAAGTCGGGGTCGATCGATTTCATCGCGATTCGGACGAGTTCCTCGGGGTCCTGAATCCGGATGTTTTTCACGCCGACGATCTGGTCCACATCGTAATCGTCGTCTGAAAAGACGAAGGCTACGCGTCCGCGCAGATTCTTCAGGTTCATGTTCGCCCTCACAGATAGGGCCGCGGGTCGGCAATGCGGCCCTCGATCGCCGAAGCCGCGACAACCCCGGCGTTGCAAAGATAGATCTCCGCATCGGCGCTGCCCATGCGTCCGGGTACATTGAGCGTGCCTGTCGAGACGGCCCGCTGCCCCGCGGCAATCGTTCCAATGCGCCCGTAACAATAGTCGCAACTGGACGAAGATACGAAGGCGCCCGCGTCGATGAGGGGGGAGAGAATTCCCTCGCGCGAGGCCTCCAGCATGATCTGCTGCGAGGTCGGCACGATGTTCAGGCCGAAGCCTTCCGCAACGTGCCGGCCGCGCAACACGGCCGCCGCCACTCGTAAGTCTTCCAGGCGGCCCGAGGCGCACGAGCCCAGATACCCCGCGTTGACGGGCAAACCGGCAAAGTCACGCAAATCGCGCGTATTCGCGGGGCTCGGCGGAACGACGACGATTGGCTCGATCGCGCTCAGATCGATTTGATGAATGGCGGAGTAGTGCGCGTCCGGATCGCTGCGAAGCGGCTCGATGAATTTCTTCGCTCGTGCAAGCGCATAGTTCAGCCGTTCGCCCTGCGGGTTGACGATGGCGGAGATGGCACCCGTGAACATCGCGAGGCCCGTGATGGTTTGAAGTCCTTCCGTCGAAATCGAGTCGAGCGCCGGCCCGCCAAGCTCCATCACCTTGAAACGGCATCCGCCTGAGCCGATCTGTCTGACGATATGGTGGAACACGTCTCTCGCCATTACGCCAGCACGGAGTGCGCCATGCAGATCGATACGAACCGTGTGAGGCACGCGAAGCGAGATGCGCTCACGCGAATAAGCCTCGAGCATATTCCGATGAATGCCGAGCGCCAGCGTCCCGAACGTACCCAACTGGCTGATATGCGGATCGAAATGCACGACGAGCGCGCCAGGCACCGCATAGCCGACCTCGGCGGCGACCTGGTGTCCGATGCCCTTTCTTTCGAAGAGCGCGACGTCATTCCCGGACGCCCATTCGCGCGTTTCGATATGGAACATTTCTTCCTCGGCCGACGCAACCGGAACCATATGATCTATGAAAAGCCCGAATCGCTCGGGTTCAGCAATACGCTTGATGCCGAGGTCCTGCTTCAACTGCCTGAAATACACGTTCGTGTACCCGGGGAAGTCGTACGCAAGTACGTAGTCCGGTTTGACCATGACCTCGTCTCCCGGCGTGACCGAATCGAGACCCGCTGCACGGGCAATGATTTTTTCGGTGATAGTGGCGCCCATTGTCCTTCCTGTGAATGACCCGATTCGCCAGACGCGCGAATGACGGTGTACAAATTATGTGGACCGTCACCCGGGCCAAGAAGCGCAAAGTATGAATAGCAGCTAGCAGCAACGCGCCTGGATCGACGGACGCTCCCGGAACACGGGCGCGCGGCGAACGGAACGTCGCATTCGTCACACGGCGGGCAACTATGTTTTTCAAAGAGGTGTTTCATTCCGCGCCAATCGTTGCAGTCAATGCAGCCGATGAACCGTCATTCGATACGCCGGCAAACACCGCAACGAGCGGCGCCGCAATGAACCGCCTGATTAGATCTTCACCGATTGCCGCGACTTCGGACCGAGCCGGCATCTTGCTCAATTAAATTCGAAAATCTAATAGATGAAATTAGAATTAGTCGTTTGTCTTCTTGTTTGCGGCGTCTGATAATGCACTCTGGATGCTTGGGTTCCATGCGCAGCGGGGATGCCGGGCCGTATGAATGTCGTCGTAATTTGTGGAGCAAAGACATGGATAAAGGTAACTCGGTCGAAATAGCGGAGAACTTCTGGCGGCAGGTCTGGCAGTCACGCAATCCCGAGGCAGTGGATCGACTCGTAGCTGAAGACTTCGCTATCACGTCGGGTGGCGTAGTGATCCGCTCGCGTGCCGACTTCAAAAAGTGGGTCGCGGCGTTTCTTGCCAGCATCGACGATTTCCGGTTCGAGGTCATCGAAACATTCCAGAATGAATCGGGCGATCGTGTGGTGAGCCGTTGGCGCGTGACCGGCAGGAACAATGGCTTCATGGGATCCGAGCCTTGTCAGTCACCGATCGACATGACGGGAACCGCGGTGCTTCATGTGCGCGAAGACGGGCTTATCCAGCACAATTGGGTCGAACGCAACGCGCTCGAAGTACATAGAAGTTTGCATGGATCCCGGCTATAACGCGGGCGCTACCACTCTCTTTAGCTGCATCTGCGCCGCGAAAGCGCAATGAAAGAATGCGCGGCGCGTGCGCCCGCGCCGCGAACCAACCGGACGACTCCGGCGGATAGCGGAATCTATCTGCTCGACATTTAGCCGCGTATTACCCGTTACCGCGCTGCGCCCGCTACATTTCCGTCAACGGTCCCGACAACACGATGTGCCCCACAGATCGACGCCCGGGACCGTGTGGCGCGCCTGCTTTCTTGCGGCGCACCAATTCAAATGCACGGAGGACGTGAATATGGCCAAACGCATTTTGATTGTCGCGGGCGACTTCGTCGAAGATTACGAATTGATGGTGCCGTTTCAGGCATTGTCCGCGGTGGGGCATACCGTGCATGTCATTGCCCCCGGCAAACGGGCGGGACAGACCATCCGCACCGCAATTCACGACTTCGAAGGCGATCAGACCTACACCGAAAAGCGCGGGCATAACTTCACATTGAACGCGGACTTCGAATCGACAGACCCCACGACGTTCGACGCGCTGCTCGTGCCGGGCGGGCGCGCACCGGAGTACCTTCGCCTGAACGCAACGGTGCTTGCGCACGTGCGCCATTTCGCCGCCGCCGGCAAGCCGATTGCCGCTGTGTGCCACGGCGCGCAACTATTGGCGGCGGCTGGCGTCATCGAAGGCAGGAAGATTGCCGCGTATCCGGCATGCGAGCCAGAAGTGAAGCTTGCGGGCGCCCAATACGTACCTCTGGATTGGCCCGATGCGGTGACCGACGGTAACTTCGTCACGGCGCCAGCATGGACCTCGCATGCAAGGTGGCTTGCTCAGTTTCTCGCATTGCTGGGCACACGCATCACTCACTAGAAAGGCCGTCGAAATGGCAAAGTTTCTGCATACGATGATTCGCGTAAGCGATCTCGACAGGTCGCTGGATTTTTACAGCACGGCCTTTGACCTGAGGCCATCCCATCGGCTCGATTTCGACGATTTTTCGCTCGTCTATCTGCGCAACGATGCAAGCGAAGCCGAGATCGAGTTGACCTGGAACAAGGGGCGTGACGTGCCGTACACCCATGGTGACGGCTACGGCCATGTCGCATTCGTGGTTGACGACGTGCGAGCCGAACGTGAACGTCTTGTCGCGTTGAAGCTGAATCCGAAGGAAGTCAAGGAGTTTCACCAGGACGCGGGCGATCTGATTGCCCGTTTCTTCTTTATCGAAGACCCCGACGGCTACAAAATCGAGGTACTCGAACGGCACGGACATTACAGCTAGTCCGATACTGTCTGCACGCAAGGTCGAAAACAGTCCGCGTACAACACAAGGAGACAATCATGGAAGGCAAGACCATCGGAATTGCCCTCGACAGGAGGGATGAGGACGCACCGCCGATGCGCGTTCCGCTCACCCGCCGGGAGTTGCTTAAGGGAAGCGGAATACTGTTCGGCACGCTGGCCCTATCGTCGACGCTCGCGATGTTTGCTCCCAGTCGTGCCTGGGCGCTCGAGCTTCAGCATCTCGATGCGCACCAGGGCGCGGTTCTGCTTGCGATGGTCAAGCAGATCTATCCTCACAAAACACTCGACGACGCGGTGTACGCGATCGCGGTGAAAGATCTCGACGCGAAAGCACAAAAAGATCCGGCTACGCGCAAGCAGATCGCGGACGGCGTGCGCGCGCTCGACGCCAAAGCGCCAGACGGTGACTGGACCCGCCAGACCGCTCGGATTCAGGCCAGCGATGTTTCCGCCATCGCCGGCACGCCTTTCTTCGAAACGATTCGCAGCACCGCGGTCGTGTCGCTGTACAGCAACCCGCTCGCGTACCGGCACTTCGGCTATGGCGCGAGTGAGGGCGATGGCGGTTATCTTTTCAAGGGATTCAACAACCTCGCCTGGCTCCCGGATCCGCCCGAGCAGGACAGCGGACCTGTACCGGCAGCGTGACTTTGGGAGAATCACAATGGCGACGAAACATGACGGTGCGCGTTTTTCTCATAACGACAGCAATGTCGTCGTAATCATCGGGTCGGGTGCCGGTGGCGGCACATTGGCTAACGAACTCGCGCAGAAGGGCGTAGACGTGGTGGTGCTGGAAGCGGGCGCACACAATACCCAGGCCGACTTCAAAACGGAGGAGTGGGACGCGTTCAAACTGCTGTCGTGGCTCGATCCACGCACGACTTCCGGTTCGTGGCGGGTTGCGCACGACTTTCCGGCGCTGCCGGCCTGGATCTGCAAGACGGTCGGCGGGACCACCACGCATTGGGCGGGCGCGAGCCTGCGAATCCAGCCTCACGAGTTCAAGGCGCGAACGACCTACGGCGCGCTCGATGGCGCTTCCTTGCTCGATTGGCCGCTCACGCGCGAAGAGCTGGATCCGTACTATGATCGCGCCGAGAAAAAAATGGGGGTGACACGGACTAATGGCTGGCCGGGATTGCCGGGGAACAATAACTTCAAGGTGATGTTTGCCGGTGCGACAAAAGTGGGATACCGCGAATGCAATACCGGGCACATGGCGATCAACAGCGTGAATCGCGATGGCCGCAGTCATTGCTATCAGCGCGGTTTCTGTTTTCAGGGATGCCGGTTCGGCGCAAAATGGTCCACGCTCTATACGGAGATACCGAAGGCCCAGGCCACCGGGCACATGGAGTTGCGCCCGAGTTCCCACGTCGCGCGCATCGAGCATGATGCCCACGGCAAGGTCAACGCGGTGCTGTATTACGACGCAAACGGCAAGCTGCAGCGGCAAAAAGCGCGCGTCGTCGCGGTGGCCGGAAACTCGATCGAGACGCCACGGCTCTTGCTCGCTTCCGCCTCGGACCGGTACCCGCAGGGCCTCGCGAATTCGTCAGATCAGGTCGGACGTAATTACATGCGGCACACCACCGGCTCGGTATACGCGGTATTCGACAAGCCTGTCGAGATGTATAAGGGAACGACGATGGCGGGCATCATCGAAGACGAAGCCCGCTTCGACTCGAAGCGCGGCTTCGCCGGGGGCTATCATATGGAGACGATCTCGCTTGGTCTGCCGTTTTACGCCGCATTTCTCAACCCCGGTGCGTGGGGTGCGGACTTTACGAAAGCGATCGATGCCTATCCGAACACGGCCGGCATGTGGATCGTCGGTGAAGACATGCCACGAGCGTCAAACCGGATCACGTTGAATTCGAACGTGAAAGACCAGTACGGCTTGCCGGTGGCCAATGTACACTTCGACGATCATTCGAATGACGAGGCCATGCGTGAGCACGGCTTCAAACAGGGAACGGCAGTTTATGAAGCCGCCGGCGCCAGCACGGTGTATCGTGTACCTCCGTACCCATCGACGCATAATCTCGGTACCGCGCGCATGAGTGCCCGCGCGGAAGATGGCGTCTGCAACAGTTTCGGGCAGACGCATGACATTCCCAATCTGTTTATCTCGGATGGGAGTCAGTTCACCACGGGCGCAGCGGAAAACCCGACTTTGACTATCGTGACGTTGGCGATCCGTCAGGCGGACTATATTGCTTCGCAGATGAGCCGGCGGCAAATCTGAGGGTGGATAGCGGCGCGCAAGCGGCGCGCCGCAACGCAAAGCGAACTGGAGAATGAGCGCCATGTGCGGCATCTATATCAACGCCGATCCTATTCTTTACGAGTCCCGTACTCGTGCGATACGTATCCATGGTGTCGTCACGACCGTCCGGCTCGAGAATCTGTTCTGGGACATGCTGCAGGAAATCGCCAACCGCGAAAGCATGACGACGAGCGAGTTTGTGGCAAAGCTTTACGATGAGCTTCTCACGTTGCGAGGTGAGGAGCCGATTAACTTCGCATCGTTTCTTCGCGTTTGTTGCGCGCGATACCTTTCGTTATCCGCCGTTCGCAGCGAGGCGGCCGGCGACGCTCCCGCCGATAGCAGCCATAAACTGAAAGTCGTTCAGGCCGGCTGAGTCACCGGCTTTTCCGCATCGGCTTACCCGCTTCGCGGGTGAGCCGCCGGACGTCCGTGGCGAACCAATTTCAACCATCCGCCTATCTTCGCCGGCCATCGAAGCGGTCCGGCGATGTCATATTTGACATCGAAGTCCAGAATTTATAGCATGATCTGAATGCAACATGCTTCGTTGCGACGTTTCTGTGATCGGCGACAGCAGGCCGTCACAGTGGCTTGGAAACTCCAGTCACCGGGGCGCCGGCAATCCTTTCCCGATCTGATATCCTCGACCACCCTCGACTTTATTTCATCGTCATCCCATGGCACGCACTCGCGAATTCAACGAAGAAGAAGCGTTCGATAAGGCACTCGAAGTCTTTTGGTTCAAAGGTCTGCGTGGAACCACGATGAACGATCTGGCGCTGGCAACCGGCGTGCAGCGCGGCTCCCTATACCACGCTTACGGCGACAAAGGCGAAGTATTCGTACGAGTATTCGAACGCTACGCTGCGACGTTCCTTGCCGATGCGCGAAAGTCCCTCGCTAAATCCGACCTGAGAGAAGCGTTGGCCAGTTTCTTTGCTACATCGATTCGCGCGATTACGAAGGGCACGCCTGCCAGGGGGTGTTTGTCCACCAAGACTGCGTTCGACCTCGCCGGCGCGTCACCGCGCGTCGCCAGCGCATTGAAGGACATGATGGAAGAGTTGTCTGGAATCGTCCTTGCCGCACTGGACACCAGCGAGCGCAAATCCCGGCTCAATGTGTCTCCCGAGGAAGCGACGCTTCTGATTCTGGCCATGACGCGCGCTCTCGGCGTCCTCGAGCGCGTGTATTCCGACCGGAAGACATTGCGGCGCACCGCGTCGGCCTTGATCAACACGCTTTTACGCAATTGAAGTCGCTATCGACCGGATGGGTCTTCGCTACGTCCGGTCGATAGCGGACCATCATGTCAACTCTTTGCCCGCCATCTCCGGCAGGAAATAGAACGCAATCAAACTGACGAGCGCGCCGAAGCAAACGTAGATGAAAAACCAATCCTGATGGCCCGCCGATCCAAGCCACGTCAACAAATACGGCGTCGTTCCGCCAACAAGCGCGACGACCAGATTATAAATTGCACCGATACCCACGCCACGGATCTCGGTGCTGAAAAGCTCGGACATCAAGGCCGGCGCGATCGCTGAATACAGACCGTACAGAAGCAGCCCGAAGCACTCGATAAGAAGCATGCGCATGAAGGATGGGCCTACCGCATGCATCACCGGAAAAATGAATAGCAGATAGCCCAGTGCGTAGACGATCAGTTGTGGGCGACGCCCGAAGCGGTCGGACAACATCCCGAAGAGCGGTTGCGAGAGCATGAAGATGGCAATGCTCAGCGTGCTGGCGGCAAATGCGCTCGAAGGCATGGCGCCGGCGTGCTTGACGGAATAGACCGGCATATAAGCAACGAAGAGGTAAAAGCTGAATGCGGGCAGGATACTCGTGCCGGCCAGCAAAAGCGTCGCTCGCGGGTAATTCAGCCATACCCTGATAACGCCGATGCGCTTGCGGGTACCTCGTGCTTTCGCCTTTTCAAAGGCATCGGTTTCGCCCACGTTGCGCCGCAACCAGAAGCCGATCAGCGAGCCGCATCCACCGAGGAAAAACGGAACCCGCCACCCCCACATTTCGAGCGCTTCCCGCTCGATATAGCGAGCCATCAGCCATGCGAGGCCGGAAGCAAGCAACAGACCCACGGCGATGCTGAAGAAGAGGAAACTTCCATAGAGCCCCCTCCTGTTGGGCGGCGCGGACTCCGTCAGGAAGGTCGTCGCCGCCCCGAACTCTCCGCCCACCGACAGCCCTTGGGCCATTCTGAGCACGGTCATCAGTATGGGCGACCAGATCCCGATGGTTGCATAGGATGGCAAAAAGGAGATCAGCATCGAAGAGCCCGCCATCATGACGATCGTCAGCGTTAGCGCGCTACGGCGGCCATAGCGGTCGGAAAATGCACCGATAACCCATCCTCCGAGGGGACGCATGAAAAAGCCAATCGCGAATACGGCAAAAACGGCCAGTAACGCTGCCTTGCCATCGCCTGGCGGAAAGATCTGGGTACTAAAATATACGGCAAACGCCGAATAGATCGACCAGTCGAACCATTCGAGAACGTTGCCGATGCTGCCGGCAAACAGTGTGCGCGCTACCGAACGCGAGGTCGTGGGTAGAGCATCGAACTCATTTGCAATTTGACTATCTGCCTGCATGGAAAACGTCTCCTTCTATTTTTCTCGTTGAATTCCAGTTCGCGAGAGCGCCGGACCGGCCACAGTTGAAGCCGCGCATGGCTACGGCCATACGTGCGCAGCGGTTCTGCGCGGACAGACGACCGGTCCCGTGAAATTCACTTTCATTAATCGCAGTTCGGATCGCGGGTATCCGTCAGCGGATCAGGCGGTCCAGCAGACGCTGATCCAGACCATGCTCTTCATAGTGCGCACGTGCGGCGGACAGTTTGGTGAAGACGTCCTCGTAGCCGGTAATCTGGTCTCCCTGGAAGTAGACATATCCAGCCACCGAGTGGAACCATGTGATCATCTCCGGCACGTCGTCGGGAACGACGAGCGTATGAACCTCGCCGGGTGGTTCCATGATGAAGGATCCTTCTGTGTAGACCTCCTCATGCTCCATATAAAACCAGCGCCCCTTGATTACGTGAGCGTGAACAGCACCCAGGTGGCGGTGGCACGAGAGCACGCCGGACTTGCGTACGCGTAACAGATTGACCCAGTAACCCTGCGTTACGCCGAAGCAGAGCGGCAGAAACTGCACGCCTTCGGCCTGACGGATCCAGTACCGGTCGTCGACTTGCGTCACATTCTGAAAGAAGATGTCCGGTCTGGCGTCGGCCGGCAGTGGGTCCTGAGCAGCCTGGATGTTGAGCGGATTGTGAAACGCCCGGGAATATTTCGTCATGGCTATTCTTGAGATAGTGGTTCGAAGTGGTGGATTGCGCTTGGGACTGCATCGTCCTTTGTTCATCACTTTCAATTCGATTGAAGCGCACGGAACTTGTGGACATCACGTCTTGGCGCGAGCCGATTCATTGTGTGCGATGCCCGGACCGTATGCCATTGCTTGCCTGGAATAGCCGGTGTGAATTTTCGGAACAGGTGAATCGGGAGGACACCGGGACGCACCGGTCCCCGTCACCTGTCAGAACGAGCGGAAGTCGGCATATCATCGTGGGCGAATGAAAGGTCATCTCCGCGATAACGTTTTTGCCGACGATCCCGGATGCGTTACTACTTTCGCGCTGCAAGGCACGCAACCCGGATGGTTTGCGTCTGGCGCAGACCAGCAATAGATCGGAGATTAAAAATGGACAAGTACTCGGAAATCGTCGCGTTCGTCCAGTCGGCCGAGTTATCGAGCTTTTCAGCGGCAGCCCGCGCGCTCGAGTTGACTCCGTCCGCGGTCAGCAAACTGGTGACTCGCCTCGAAAACAGATTGCGCGTGCGGCTTTTCAATCGTCAGAGCAAAGCGGTCGCGTTGACAGAGGAGGGCATTGCATATCTGCACAGCGCGCGGGCCGTGGTCGAGGCAATGGCCGAAGCCGACTCGGTTGCCGAGTCGTTGCCGAGATCGATTCGCGGCACGATTCGGGTGCATTCGATGTTCACGTTCGTGACGTATCAAATCCTTCCGTGGTTGCCGGAATTCATTGATGAACACCCCGGACTTAACGTCGAATTCCACGTCGGCCCGCAGTTCGTTGACCTGTTCGATCAAGGCATCGATCTGGCGATACACAGCGGCGTTCTGCCCGACTCCAGGCGCGTTGCGCGGCAGATCGCGAGCAGCCGCTGGGTTGTCTGCGCGTCGCCGGGTTATATCGAGAAACACGGGCAACCCGCTACGCCCGAAGCGCTGCGCGCGTTGCGCTGCCTCGGGTTTAGCTTCAAGAGTCAATGGAACATCTGGCCATTCCACTATCCGGATAACAGTGTGGCGGCGATCGAAGTGCATGGGCAGATCAACACGACACATGGCGATCTGCTGCGAGATCTGGCCCTCAACGATACCGGGATCGTGCGGCTCGCCGAATTCCACATTCACAACGATCTCGAAGCGGGAACACTGGTTCGCGTGCTTCCCGAGTACCTGGACCAGACCCGGGAACCGATTTTCATGGTATATCCGAGCCGGCGGAACCAGAGCCCTCGCGTGAAGACGTTCTGCGACTACCTTGAGAAGAAAGTGAAGGAAATGCCGTGGAATTTATAGCGGCAACAGGCATGCGGCTTCGAGATAGAGTACCGGCGTGCACGTCACGACTGGAACGAGGAAAACGGCCTACGGCATAGATTGATCAATTCGATCGTTGGAAGGCGCGATGCCGGTCCGCGGGACTGGCAACCTGAAAAGCCGGGACATTAAAAAAATAGCGGATCTCGGGCCTCGCCCGCGCGAACCGTCAAACCACGCGGTGATCGCGCAGCCACGCCGTGGACGCGAGCCTCATTGCCGCGCATAGCGCGCCGCACGCGAATACCGGCACATACGAATGGGTCGCGTCTATCAGCAAGCCCGACACGATCGGCGCCAGCGCCCCCAGCAACTGGGCGTAGGTGTTCATCGCGCCACCGATCGGGCCGCCCGCCGAGGTGGGAAACATGATGGTGGTAAAAGGCCACACCAACACCCACATGTCGACGAATACCGTGAACACGACCGCGAGCCCGAGCGCGAAGGGCAGGGGCACGACCTGCTTGCCGAGGAACGCAACCAGCGTGATGCAAAGGGTCAACAGCAGCACTATCGACAACGAGAAGCGGACCGCGCGGATATGGCCGAGCCGGTCGGATACGAAGCCGCTCAATGGCTGGCAGACGATCGCCGGCACCGTCGCCGAAAGCGCCCACAACAGGCCGGCATCGCGCAGATTGGTGCCGTATTCATGCACGAGCCATGCCGCGTACCACGTCCAGACGAAGTATTTGCACGCCTGGTAGCCCGCGTATACCGATGCGAGTGCATAGGGATAGACCGAGCGCTTCATGATCCGGCCGAACGTCGGCGCGGCCGCGTTCGCCGCGCCGCGCGAGGCGCGTGCTGCCGGCCCGGAGCCGTCGAGCGAGCGCAGCCCGATATCCTCGGGACGGCTACGGATCACGAGCGGCACGAGGACCATGACGGCCAGCGCCGGGATCGCCGAGTGCAGAAAGCCGCTTTGCATCTGCGATAAACCGAACCATGTCGCGCCGCCCGCGATCAGCATCGGCATCAGCGCGCCGCCCGCGCCGAGGCCGAGCGCGCCGCCGGTGGCCATGATGCCCGTCTGGGCCGCTCGCATTCCCGGCGCGAACCAGCGCGCGAGCGACGGGTTGAGCGGCACCCACACCGCCGCCGCGCCGATGCCGATCGCCGCGCGCGCGAGAATCGCCAGCGAAACGTTTTCGATATGGAACGCGAACGCGACGCTGGCCGACGCGATCAGCGCGATGCCGGCCGTCACTGTCCAGCGCGCGCCGAGCCAGCGTTCGCTGACATAGCCCCACGGCATCTGGGTCACCGCATAGCCCCAGATATAGGCGGAATCGACCCAGCCGACCGTCGCGGCGCTCCAATGAAACTCGGCGCGAAGCGCGGGCATGACGGTCGGAATGTTGTAACGCATGAACATGTCGATGAAATAGGTCAGCCAACTCACCGCGAGGATGGCCCACGACATCGGATAGAAACCTCTTCTGACCGCTCTCTCTATATCGTCCTCTCGCACTGCCCCAACGATTGAATCCATGGTGTCTCCGTCTCCTGAGGCCGATGTACCCCGGCCGTTGATCCTGCTGGTGAGAATGAAACCGGAATCGAGTCCGCGCGGACCACGCGGTCGTGGGCCTACACCGTCGCCACCGGCGTAACCGGAGAGCCCACCGCGCCCGGCAAATACAGCGGCGGCGCGGTGAGAAAGCAGCGTGTGCGCCGGTGCTCGTTCATCCAGTCCGCGAGATCGGCGAGCCACCACAGTTCCGCGAGCGGCACGCCGAGTTTGAACAGACAATGCTGATGAAGCGGCAAAGACGGCCGCCGCCCGAGCGCTTCGCGAGCCGGCAGCCCTTCCACCGCGTAGTTATCGGCGCATAGCGCCGCGACGCCGCTATCGGTGATCCATTGCAGCAAGCCGTCGTCCCTGCCGTCGAGCACGGCGCCCGTGCGATTCAGCACCTCGATGTCCGGCTGCCGGTTCATGCCGAGCAGTACTTCGGTGAATCCGGTGCGCAACAGCAGAATGTCGCCCGGCTCGATGACGATGTTGTCTTCGCGAACGATCCGCTCGATATCCGCAAGCGTGACCGCATGCCGCTCGAGTCCGAAGTGCTTTTTCAGGTCGATCAGCACTCCGCGCCCCTGAATCGGCCTGCTGGCAAGTTGAAGCGGCGTTATCTGCCGAAGTTCTCACAAGGACTGATTTCGTCGTACGCGTTGACCGAAGCCAATCATGGCAGCGATATCCGCACGCTCGATACCAAAGCTCGCATCGATGGCAATCAGTGGGTGCTCGACGGCGAAAAGTCGTTCATCACGTCGGGTTCGGCCGCTGAATTTTTTGTGATCCTCGCGCAGACCGACAACGGCGTATCCGCGTTCGCGGTGCCGCGCGACACGGCCGGTGTGTCGACCTATACCGGTCATAACTCCGCGACGTTCGGCCTGCGCAACGGGCCCCACGTGAATCTCGTACTCGACGGCTGCCGCCTGCCCGTCGATCATCTGATCGGCACCGACGGCAAAGGCGTGCGCGCGGCGGTGACGACATTGAATTATTCACGCACGATGGCGGCCGGCATCAGCCTCGGCATCGCGCGCGCGGCATTCGACCACGCACTCGCGCATGCGCGAAACCGGCGCGTGTTCGACTCGTCGCTATTCGACAAGCAGGGTATTCAATGGTATTTCGCCGACATGCTGACGCGCATCGATGCGGCAAGGCTCCTGACGTACCGCGCGGCCGATACGCTCGATCGCGGAGGCGATGTGCCGCGTCTCGGCAGCGAGGCGAAGTTATTGTCCGCGCAACTCGCAACCGATGTGGCGAGTACTGCGATCCAGATATGCGGTGCTTATGGCGTGATGGAGAACGCGCCGTACGGCCGTTACCTGCGCGACGCGAAGGCTTACGAAATCGCGGGCGGCGCAACGGAAATTCTGCGCAATACGATTGCCAGGTCGCTGGCCAACTACTGAGTTGTATATTGCGCTACGAGCAGTTCAGATTGAACCATTACGTGTATCGAAGCATTGATGAGATTCAGGGATCGCTTGAATTCGACCATCGACGAGCCAAGTGGTAAAAGGTGCGCTCCGAGAATAGCTTCTGCAGACCGTCCCTCAGCATGGGTGCTGGTAGCGATCCCTGATCGCATCGACGTCTGTGCTTGGGGGTAAGCCGAACATTCGCCGGTATTCGCGCGTGAATTGCTGGACGCTTTCATAGCCTACGGAAAACGCCGCGCTGCTGGCCGACATGCCTTCCGACGCCATCAGCCTGCGAGCTTCGATCAGGCGCAACTGCTTCTGGAATTGCAGCGGCGATAACGAGGTCGCCGCCCGGAAATGCTGGTAGAACGACGACGGACTCATGCCGGCCTCGGACGCCAGCCGCTCGATCGGCAGCGGTTGCGCGAACTCGTTGCGCAGCAGCGCGACAGCACGTGCCACCCGCTGGGTGTGGCTCTCTGGCCAGCCCAGGTGGCGAATCGCGGCGCCGTGTTTTCCGACCAGCAGCCAGTAGTGCATTTCGCGTATGAGATTGGCCTGCAGAACGGGCAACGCCGCGGGGCGTTCGATCAGACGCATCAGGCGCAGCGCCGCATCGGCCACCTCGGAGTCGGATGGCTCGACGCACACGGGCGCACCTTGGACCGTGGGCCCGAGTTTCATTTCCACGGCGAGTTCAGCGATAGTCGTCAGGTCCAGATCCAGCACCAGCGAGAAGTACGGCTCGACAGCGCGGGCACGCGTGACCTGACTGACTGTCGGCACGTCGGCCGTAATCAGCAGCGAATCGCCGGCGCTGAAGTCGAACGTTTTCGTCCCCATTGTGACCTGCTTACTTCCCTGTAACACCAGGCAGGCCAGCGGCCGGGAAATCGCGTAGTCGATCCCGCTCGGCTGGGGTGCCCGGATGATGGTCAGGCCCGGAATGGGGGTTTGGGCTACGCCGGTCGGACCGCCATAGGCGCTGGCGTAACGGCGTACCGCGTCGAGCAAGGTGTCGTTCATATCGTTGTGCTGCGAGCGTTTTTCACCTCGGCATCCTAGCGCGTTTCAGGCGGCGCGAAATCCATCTTCGGAGGAAAGGGCCAAGAACTCGGCGATTCAGGCAAAGGCGATCAGTGCTCCGCACGACAGAATGAACGCCTTCCTTCCTACTACCAAGGAGTCGTTCGTGAGCAAGATTTCCCTCGTCACGGGTTCCAGCCGCGGCCTCGGCCGCAATACCGCCCTGGCCATCGCCCGTCAGGGCGGCGACGTGGTCGTCACCTATCACAGCCGCGAAGCAGAAGCCAAGGCCGTGGTCGCCGAGATCGAAGAGCTCGGTCGCAAGGCGGTCGCCCTTCAACTGGACGCCGGCGACGCCGCCACTTTCGCGGCCTTCGCGCAACGGCTGAGGATGGCGTTGCACCAGACCTGGCAGCGCGACAGCTTCGACCATCTCGTCAACAACGCCGGACATGGCGACGTAGCGCCAATTGCCGAGATGAGCGAGGACGCCTTCGACAAACTGGTCAACGTGCACTTCAAGGGAGTGTTCTTCCTCACGCAGAAGCTGCTGCCCCTACTCGCTGACGGGGGACGCATCGTGAACTTGTCCACGGGTCTTACACGTGTGTCTGCCGAAGGCTGGGCGGCTTATGCCTCGGTCAAAGGTGCCGTTGAGGTGCTTACCGTTTATATGGCCAGGGAACTCGGTCGCCGCAAAATCGCCGTCAATACGGTGGCGCCGGGCGCAATAGAGACGGATTTCTTTGGGGGTGCCGTACGGGATACTCCGGAATTCAACCAGTTCTTCGCAGACATGACGGCCTTGGGCCGCGTCGGCATCGCCGACGACATCGGGCCGATGATTGCCGGCCTCCTGTCCGAGGACAATCGCTGGGTCAACGCGCAGCGCATCGAAGTGTCGGGTGGTCAAGGCATCTGAGCCAGGATGCCGGGAAACCGCGAGTTTCATCAACAACGAGCTTTGTAAATTAGCGGAGGCACCGCATCTGGCCGAAGAATTGATGCACGTCGCACTCGATTGCGAGAAGTTGCCGGCAACGCCGTTCATCAGGAGTACGTTTTCGCGCGCCTAACCCGGGTGATTCGCAAACACGTCGGTATTCCAGACCAGGCCGTCGCGCCGGTCTATATCTTGTTGCGGGCCATTGCGGACACAGACTGGGGCTCAATGGAGCGGATAGGAGGATCTAAATTCCCGCGCTGGAACGCGATGCCAGCATCGCCTGGGTCCGATGCCGCGGTGTTGGGATTTCACGGCGACGGGCGACGTATACAGAGAATTCTGCGAGATTGCTTTTCGGCGTGTGACCCGCCAGATGCAACAGCACCAGGCAATCGCTGAATCCAGAGAAATACGCGAGGCGTTATTGCGGCGGGGAAACGATTAGATGTGCGCGACAGGTCTGCCGTGATGCGAGTGTTGCATCGAGGAACCGTTCGCCGTGCTGAAATCGGTGCGCGCGTTAAAGGAAGGGATAAGGCGAGCCACGCCGATGTTGAGGTGGCTCAGAACCTCGGCATGAATCCGTTCAACGGATTCATATTAGTCGCGTGGACAACGAAGCCGGCGAATGGTGGCAAGTTGGTCGTTCAGATGCCTGCTTGCGTTACCGGGATTTTTCTTTGTCAGGATCTATTCATCGGATGAAAAATCCGTGCCTCGTGAAATCGATTCCCATGCGTCGATTTCATTTGCAAGTTCGGCCATCTTCTTACGCATGGTCGTCATTGCTGCGGTACCCAGTAACAAATGACCAGGCGCATTATCTGATCGCACGAGGGCGATAATCGCCTGAGCTGCGGCGTCCGGATCACCAGCTTGCGTACCATCACGCTTCGAAATCGTCTCATACCGATTTTCCGCGCCTTGCGTGTAATGCTTGATAGTGCGGGTTGAACGTCGCAGCGAGCGGCCCGCCCAATCGGTACGGAAAGCGCCGGGAGACACCGCTGTTACCTCGATCCCAAATTCCGCCACCTCCTCGCGCAGGGATTCAGTCAAACCTTCCAGCGCGAATTTCGTAGCTGAGTAATAGCCACTACCGCCGCCGCCAGCCAGGCCGCGAATCGACGTGATATTGATGATGTGGCCGCTGCGTCGGGAGCGCATTATCGGCAATACCGCTTGGATCAGGTTCGCCGGGCCAAAGAAATTCGTATCGAATAGCGTGCCGACTTCCTCCCTCACGCCTTCCTCAACAGCGGCTATATACCCATAGCCCGCGTTGTTCACGAGCACGTCAACGTGACCGAACGTATTCGAGCATTCGTCTACGGCATCGCGCACTTCCGCGGACCGCGTAACGTCCAGATTCAGCGCAAGCGCACGGCCCGGATACTGCGCCACCAGTTCTGCCACGCTGCTCGAATCTCGCGCGGTGACCGCTACGCGGGCACCGGCGGCTAGTGTGGCCTCCGCGAGCGCTCGACCGAGTCCTGTCGAACACCCGGTGATGAGCCATACGGTGTCGCTGATAGATAGATAGGTCACGCGCCTCTAGGCCACAAGTAGATTGTCCGGCTGAAAAATTTCTTAGTGGCCGAATAATATACTGCACCGTTGCCGGTGAGTAGCGCCCGTGCTGCGGTGTAGGGGAAAATACCAGGTGATCTACATGGGGATCTCGCGGAAAAGCCGTACCTTCACTGAGGGAGCCTCGTGGACGGCCCCTAACAATGCTGGTGATTTTCGTCCGCGGCAAGATTTTCGATCATTTTAAGAAGTACGTCCCGGACGACCTGAACTTTTTCCGGTTCGATATTTTCGGTGCTAATTGCGTTGACTTCTTCAGCCAGTGGCACGAGTTTCGTTTTAAGAGCGCGCCCCTGACGTGTCAGATGGACATACATGTTCTTTTTGTTATTCGGCAGATGGACGCGCACGACATAACCCTGTGCTTCCATAGCCTTGATCGCCGTAAACGTTGTTGGTTCCATTACGCCGACGTGCGTGCTGAGTTCCTTTTGCGTCAGACCGTCCGTTTCCCACAAAACCCGCAAGAATACCCAGTGCCCGACCTGAACGTTGTATTTGTTCAGGCGAATCTGCAGCGCCCTCACGAAAGCACGGGACGCGTCTCTCAGTAAATGAGCAAGACGATCGTTCGGAACAGCCTCGCGCCAGTGATGAATGATTTCGTCGGTTTCTTTCGCCATAAAAGTGAGGTGTTAATAAAATAAGACGCCACAGTATACTAGATATCACGATTGCTGATCGCCGTACGCCCCCGCTGGCGGGCCCGGATGGGCGCTTTACTTTTTCTGGCAACCTTACTATCATCACAAAAAACTTAGGTTGCTTATAAAAAGTGGCTGGCTGCGGAATCCGCCAGGCCGAGATGTTCCCACATCACAGGAGACAGCACGTTGGCGAATTATCTTATCATCGGCGGCAACGGCGTTATCGGACACTTTCTGACGCGGCTGCTTGTCGCACGCGGTGTGCGACCCGTCGTCATGTCGCGTAGCGGTGATCCCGCGCTGATCACGGATATCGCCGACCAATGCGAACTGGTGCGTGGCGACGTAACCGACCAGGCGGCTGTAGACAAAATCATCCATTCGCACTCGATTACGCACATCGCTCACCTGGGTGCCGTGTTGCCGAACGTGGCCGAATCTGATCCCATCACCGGCATCCGGGCAAACACCGAAGGTGCTGTCACGGTGCTCGAAGCTGCCCGGAAATTCAACGTCAAACGTGTCGTGCTGGCGAGTAGCAAGGCGGTCTACGGTGTGCCTGCGGCAGGTCACGGATACCCGAACTACACGCCGATTCCCGAAGACGCCGTGCTCAAACCGACCACGGTGTACGGCATCAGCAAGATGGCCGCGGAACAGCTCGCGGCGCTCTATCGCAAGACCCACAACGTTGAAGTGACCTGTGTACGTTTCGGCGCGACCATCGGACCGGGCAAGATCGCACGTCACGGTGGCTCATACAGCCGCTTTAGCACCATCATCGAAAACGCGATGGCAGGCAAGCCTGCGCAGATCCCGAATGCGGGCGACGCGAAATGCGATTCGCTGTTCAACGAGGACGTAGCTCGCGGCATCCTTTGCGCACTCGATGCGGAGATGATCAAAAGCGACGTGTACAACATTTCGACCGGTACCGGTTTCAGCCTGAATGACTTCGCAGCCGCTGTGAAGCGTCGTTATCCGGAAGCGGACATTACGGTGGGTGAGGGCGTGGGCGATCCGAATTCATCTACCAACGTCGTGCTGGAATCGAGGCGCGCAAAAGAAGAACTCGGCTTCGTTGCAGACTCGAACGTGGACAACATCGTGTCCCGTTACATCGACGCAATGGGGACGCTAGGTCTGATCGCGGCCTGATTCGCGCAAACAGCACGCCGAATATTCGGCGTGCTCTATCTAACGCAAATTAAGGACATCATATGAGCACGGAATTGCCGAGTGTTACCACCGATGTAGCTATCGCCGCGAAGAAACGCCTGATCGAAGCCGGTCGCATTCTCGAAGTGAATGGACAAAGCGATTTCACGAAAGGTCACGTGTCGGTGCGTGTGCCAGGTGACCCGGATCATTTTTTCATGAAACCTCACAGCATGGGTTTCGATGAAATGACGCTCGAAAATATCGTCATCTGCAACATGGACGGCGACAAGGTTGGCGGCGGTGGCCGTCGGCATAGCGAGGTGTACATCCACTCCGAAATTTACAAAGCCCGTCCGGATGTCAACAGCGTCATTCACACGCACTCGGTGAATGTCGTTGCACTGTCGGCCACGGGCCAGCAGGTGCTGCCGGTTAGCCAGCCTGCCGTCGTGTTCGCGCAGGGTGTGCCTTACTACACCGACACCATCGAGCTGATTCGTCAGGCCGACAAGGGCGCAGCACTCGCAAAGGCGCTTGGCAAGCATCGTGCCGTGCTGCTGCGCAATCACGGCGTAGCGGTAGTGGGGGAGAGCCTGGAAGAAGCAACGATGCTCACGATCATGCTGGATGAAGCTTGCAAAATTCAACTTCAGGCGCAGGCATCCGGCGGCATCGGCGAGATGTTCTCGGAGGAAATCGTGGAACGTCTGCGCAAGAGCATGTTGCCGACAGAACACTACGCTATCAACTTCAACTACCTCGCGCGCAAGCTGGCCTGAGTGCAAAAATCGGGATACCGCTCATGACATATCAAATCAGGGTGGGGATGGCAGGTTTTGGTTCGGCGGGCCGCTCCTTTATACCTTCGATCACGGCGCACCCTGATTTCGATCTGGTGGCCGTCGCGGAGCCGATGCAATCGCTCCACGAAGAAATTCGCGCGACAACGGGCGCGACGGTCTATTCGTCTGTTGCGCAGATGCTGGAACACCCGGAACTGGACGCCGTTTATATCGCGACACCCACGAACCTGCACGAAGAACATGTGCTGCTCGCGGTGAATGCCAAAAAGCACGTGCTGGTCGAGAAGCCGATGGCGATCAATCTGGAGCGCGCGAAAATAATGGTCGATGCAATCGAAGTATCCGGCGTTACGTGTGTTGTCGGACATTCGCACGGCTTCGATCTGCCGATCCGCAAGATGCGTGAAATCATCGAAAGCGGAGTTCTTGGCCGCGTTCGCATGGTCAGCATGTGGACTTATACCGATTGGATGTATCGCCCGCGCCGTCCGGACGAACTTGATACGGAGCAGGGGGGTACCGTCACCTATCGACAAGGTTCGCATCAATTCGACATTTTGCGCGTTCTATGCGGTGGTATGGCAAAAAGCGTACGCGCGAATGTATTTGAATTCGGTGATGGAAATAAGGGCATCGGCGCACACACTGTTTTTATCGAATTCGAAGACGGGACTACCGCAACGGCCGTGTACAACGGCTATGGAAATTTTCAGACCCCGGATTTGTGCTTCAACGTGACCGAGAGCGGATTCGATCAACCGACGGGACCGTCGCTGCGAGCGAAAGAAAAAGCCGCCGCAAAAAAACCATCGCAATCGGTCGAAGAAATCCAGCGGGCGAAACAGGACCGCGCGCGCACCACGGATCGCTCTGCAGCACCGTATCAGCCCTTTTTCGGCATCACTTTGGTGAGTTGCGAGCACGGGGATATCCGACAGTCGCCGGAGGGTCTTCTGATCTATCAGGATGGCGACGTGCGTCAACTTGTGCTGCCGCTTGGCAAGGGGCCGCGCGAACTCGTACTGGACGAGTGGCGCGATGCAATCACGTCCGGTAAGCGTCCGCTGCACGACGCACGCTGGGGCCTCGCGAATCTGGAAATCTGCGACGCCACTGTCCGGTCTTCCAGAACTGCGCGGGAGGTCACGCTGAACTATCAGGTGCCCATTCAGAAATAGGGTGATTACTTACTTGCCGCAGGTGGGAAGATTTAATATTCTTAAAGTGCTAAGAATATTTGCATGCATGACCGGATAACTTAGGAGACGCCTCAGTGGAAACTGTTGAGAACAATGAATTGATGACGCGGGTTGGCAAGGGAACCCCCGCGGGTGAATTGCTTCGCCGCTACTGGCATCCGATTGGTGCTGCTGTCGAACTCGACGATCTGGTGACGAAGAAGGTTCGCCTGCTTGGCGAAGATCTCGTGCTGTACAAGGACAAGCAAGGGCGTTTCGGACTGGTCGAAGAGCAGTGCCCGCACCGTCGCGCGTCGCTGCTCTACGGTTTTGCCACGGAGCATGGTCTGCGCTGTCCGTATCACGGCTGGGAATTCAACGCGCAGGGCAAATGCGTGAATCAGCCGTTCGAAAAGAGCGACGCGTTCAAGGAGAAGATCGCGCTCAACGGCTACCCGGTGGAAGAACTGGGCGGCATGCTGTTTGCCTACCTCGGGCCGCTGCCCGCGCCGCTACTGCCGCGCCTGGATGGCTATGTAGCGGAAAACACGATCAAGGCGCTTGGCTATGCGGTGATTCCATGCAACTGGCTGCAAATCGTGGAAACGTCGGCGGATCCGGTGCACGCCGAATGGCTGCACGGTCGCTATGCGGAATATCAGGCAGAGAAAGACGGGCTGACGAACCACATCAGTGCGAGTCACGCGAAGATCGACTTCCGCGAATTCAGATACGGCATGACCAAGCATCGTCTGATGGAAGGTCAGTCGGAAGATTCCGACGACTGGAAGACGGGTCACCCGCTCCTGTTCCCCACCACGCTAGCTGTCGGCAACGGCGACGAAAACCGTCGCTCGTACGCATTCCAGCTGCGCGTGCCGATGGATGATGATCACACGATGCATTTCTGGTTCCACGCTTACTCGCCGCCCGAGGGAGCGGAAGTGCCACCGCGCCTGCTCGCGAAGATCCACATGCACGAGGTGCCGTTCAAGTGGGAAGACGGTCCCCTGAAGGGGCGTTTCCGTACCGACCATATCGACGGCCAGGACATCATGGCGTGGCTTACGCAAGGCCCGATTGCCGATCGCACGGTGGAGAATCTGGGCGCCTCGGACATGGGTGTCATGACGTACCGCCGCATGCTCAAGCGCGAGATCAAGAAAGTCCAGAATGGTGAAGACCCGATTGGCGTGATTCGCGATCCGGCAGAAAACGAGCGCATCGATTTGCCGAACGAGAAGAACAAGAAGCACTTCCGTGGCAGTTTCCGGACGTTTATCAATCGTACGCACATGAAGTTCTCGCCCATTGTCGAAGACATCGGGTTGGTCTTCGAACCATAAGGAATAGTCTTCATGTCCGAACAAACGCAACGCAGAGGCCGTTCGCTGGAAATTCCCGGCGTCAATCACGGCAGTGCGCCTATTCCGATGGGCGCGCGCGTGGGTAACACGATCTACTCGTCTGGTATCGCCGGTCGCGACCCGGCGAGCAACACGCTACCCGGTGATGTGGAAAAACAGGCCGAATTCGCTTTCAGCAACATGAAAGCGCTGCTCGATGCCGGCGAGGCGACGCTGGACTCCGTCGTGCGCATGACCGTGTTCATTGTGGACGACAGTGCCCGTGCTGCCGTGAATGAACAGTGGCTCAAGTACTTTCCCGATCCACACGATCGGCCTGCGCGGCATACGGTCGTCCACAACTTGCCGGGCGGAATGCTCGTGCAGTTGGAAATCGTCGCGGTAATCGCCTGAACTTTCACTAACCGGATTATTTATGATCATCGATTCTCATGCGCACGTAGTGATCCCGAAGGAAAGCTATAAATTCATGGCGGAACTTGTTTCGAATCGTGGCAATCCCACGATGCCGCCGAACGTTCCGGACGAAAGCGTGTGCGTAGCTGGTCAACAGATCATCGACATCATGGATCGCGTGGGGACGGACATCCAGTTTCTTTCGCCGCGTCCCTACATGCAGATGCACTCGATCAAGCCGTCCATCGTCACGTCGTTGTGGACGAAGCACATGAACGATGTGGTGTATCGCACGGTGCAAATGTTTCCGGACCGTTTTCGCGCCGTTGCCGGTCTGCCTCAGTACCGCGATTCGTCACCGGAAAACTGTCTCGCGGAACTCGAATTTCGCGTCAAAGAACAGGGTTTCATCGGCTGTCTGCTGAACCCGGACCCGACCGAAGGTGACGGTGCACCGCCTCCAGGCCTGGGTGACAGGTTTTGGGACCCGCTGTACGCCAAGCTGGTCGAACTCGATATTCCGGCTCTGATTCACTCGGCTGGCAGTTGTTCGCCGCGCGAATCGTACACGCTGAAATTCATCAACGAGGAAAGCATCGGCATCATTTCGCTGATGGAGTCGGACACATTCGACCGCTTCAAGAACCTCAAGCTGATTTTCCCGCACGGCGGTGGTTCGATCCCCTACCAGATGGGCCGTTTCCGCGCATGGAACATCTTCCGCGGTCGTGAGCCGTTCGAAGAGAAGCTGAAAAAGATTCACTTCGATACGACGAACTACGACAAGGATTCGCTCGAGTTCCTGATCAGGAAGGTCGGCGTGGCGAACGTGCTCTTTGCGACGGAGAATCCCGGCACCGGTAGCGCAATCGATCCGAAAACGGGCCGTCAGCTTGACGATCTCAAGCCGGTGATCGAGGCGATGGAATTTCTCACCGAAGAAGATCGAAAGAATCTGTTCGAGTGCAATTGCGCGCGTCTGTATACGCACTTCAAGAACTACAAAAACGACGAGTAACGCGCGAGCGCCGATCGGCAAATCGGTCGGCGTTTTCCTGCCTGAAGGGAATTTAATGACTATCGAATTGACTGATTCGCAGCTGGAGAGCGCTCGCCGACTCGGTAGCGCGACGCTGCACGAAGCAGCAGGAAAAATCGGTGCGTTGCCATCGGTGCTCAAGCCGCTGCGTAACGATTGGCGCATCGCGGCATCGGTCTTCACTGTCGCTGGTCCGCCGCAAGACAATCTATGGTTGCACCACGCAATTTACGCCGCGCCGAAGGGTTCGGTTCTGCTGCACGAGTGCGGTAGCGACGCGGAAGCGGGCTACTGGGGCGGCATCATGGCGAATGCGGCCATCGCGCGAGGCCTCGCTGGCTTCGTCACCGACGGCGGTGTGCGTGATTCGGATGAATTGCGTGCCCTGGACTGGCCGATTTTCGCGCGCAACGTGTGTATCCGAGGGACGAGCAAGCGCACGGACGGCGCCGGTTCGATTGGCGCATCGGTGCGCATCGGTGATGTGGTGGTTTTCACGGGCGATCTGCTCGTGGCGGATGCTGATGGCGTGGTGATCATTCCACGCGCGAAAGCGGATTTCGTCATCGAAAAGGGCAACGAACGCGAAACGCACGAGCGCGAGGTCGTGAAACAGCTGAAGGAGGGCAAGACGACGCTGGAACTGTTGAAGTTCCCGGACGTATACGGCATCGGCGTTCCAGCGACACAATCCGGGGTGGCAAATGTCTGAGCCGAAACTTACTCTCAGTCTCGCGTTGTCGGATAACGAGCGCACGCGTCCGTTGGCGCAGGGCCGTTATCAACCGCAAGGGGTAAAGCTGATCCCGACAGTCGTGCATCCGTCTGAAATGTTCTGGAGGCAATTGAAATACCAGGACTTCGACATCTCGGAAATGTCGCTTTCCTCGTTGATTATCGCGACCGCCAAGGGTGACAAGACGTGGGTGGCGCTGCCGATCTACACATCGCGCTCGTTCTTTCACACGAATATCCTGGTGCGCGCGGATCGGGATATCACCGAGCCGAAAGATCTGCGAGGCAAGCGTGTCGGCGTGCCTGAGTATCAGCAGACGGCAGCGTTATGGACACGGGGCATCCTGGAACATGAATTCGGTGTGGCGGCGCGCGACATCGAATGGTTCATGGAGCGCGGCCCGGAAATGAGTCACGGCGGCGCAACCGGTTTCAGGCCGCCCGAAGGTGTCAGGTTGAACCATATTCCATCCATCACGAACATCGGTGAAATGCTAGTGAATGGGGAGCTTGATGCGACGGTGCTGTATCTCACGACGCCGAATCTCGTTGACCGCAGTCGCATCGATCTGTCGCATAACACTGCCGTTCAGCCGTTGTTCAAGGACAAGCGCTCCGAAACGCAACGTTATTACGCGAAGACCGGTATTTACCCGATCAATCACACTGTCGTGATTCGTCGCGAACTGTACGAGCGGCATCCATGGCTTGCGCTGAATGTATATCACGCGTTCGTGGCCGCGAAGGAGGATGTCGAGCGCGAAACGGAGGCCACCATCGCCTCTTATGTCGATACCGGCATTCTCTCGGGAGCGGTGGAGGTCGGCCTGAAAGAAGATCCGAAGGCGTACGGTATGAAGGCATCGCGCAAGGTGATCGAAACGATCGCCAGGTATGTCCACGAGCAGGGTCTGACCGACCGTCTTGTCGCGCCGGAAGAAATCTTTGCGCCGTCCACGCTCGAAATCTGACGCAACATAGCATTGACGCAACGCCGGACTGCTATCAGGAAGTCCGGCTCTTTTTTTATGTGGAAGTAATCGGCCAAAGTTGTCCGTGAGCTACGGGTAAATCACTACGGATAAAGGGTTATTTATCATTGACTCGACTGCACGTTAATCAATATTATTATTAGCACCCTTAGAAAAAATTCCGGTTAGCCCACACAAATTAGCGGAGACATCCCTCGATGAATATGAAGAGACGTATTGCATCTGTGCTGTGCTCGTTTGCGTTCACTGCAACGGTTTTTTCGGCGTCCAACGTGGCATCAGCCAACGATGAGGTTTCCATCGGGTCGGTTCCGCAGAACGTCAGTTCGATCCTTGCTGTTTTCGCCAATGAGTCAGGTGCGTTCAAGAAGTACGGCATCGATGCGCATCTGGTCACCATCGAAGGCGGCTCGCGCGGCATGCAGGTATTGCTGTCGGACAAGATCCAGGTGATGCAAGCTGGCCTGTCGATCATCGTGCAGTCGAACCGGGAGGGCACCGAACTGCGGATGGTAACCTCCAACGCGAACAGTAGTCTCTTCGATATCTACGTGACGAAGGACATCAAATCGCCCGCCGATCTGAAGGGTAAGAAGTTCGCGATCTCGTCATTCACGGCCGAAACTGACATCGCGGCAACGCTCGCGCTGCAAAAGTGGGGCATGACGCGCAAAGACATGAACATCGTGGCACTCGGCGGAGCCGGTCAACGGCTTGCCGCGCAGGTCACGAACCAGGTTGCTGCGTCGGCCTACTCGAACCCTAGCTCGGAGGTCGCGCGCCAGAAAGGGCTGGTCAAGATTCTCGATTTGAGCCGCGATGGCACGCCGTGGGCATTCGACGGCATGGTCTTGCAGAAAGACTACATCAAGGCGCACCCGGACACGGTCAAGCGCCTGATCAAGGCATACACCGAAGCAGAGCACAAGGCCCTGTCGGATGAAAAGTGGGCGAAGGATGTCATCGGCAAGTCGTTCAAGACCGACAATCAGGAGATCATCGATGCTGCCTACAATCAATGGAGAGCCACGGTACCGCGCGATGTTTCGCTCAACAAGGAGGCGGTCGCGAACGTGATCAACAGCGTCGACGAAATGGGACCGAAGCTGAAGACCAAAGACCAGTCAGCTTACATCGATACATCATTTACCGACGCACTTCGCAAAGAAGGTTTCTTCGAGCAAGTTAATAATAGTAATTTCAAGTAGTTATCTGACTGTATAAAAGCTGGCAAGCCCAGGACCGCCAATCTGTCCAGTCCTGGGCTATAAAACCGGGGACGGAATGAACCTGCGCAGGTGTATTAATTCCGTCGCGTTTTCTGGCGTATTTGTCGTATCAACCTCGGGCGTCAACGGATACCGCCATCTCCCGTGATATAGCGCGAAAATGCTCAACGCGGTCGGCGAAATGGTTTGAGGGCGAGGGTCCGGCAGCCGCCAGCATACATCGATCAATCCCTTACCGAAGTGCTGGCGCAGGTGTGGGTTAAAAAATGAAGAGGAATTTAGCAAGTTAGTGCAGAGGCACGCGGCGGTAAATGGTCGTCGCGACCTGGTATGAATCTGATTTATCTCGGAGAACGGACGGTGGATGCAATTGATCTGGAAATAATTTACCAGTCAACTCAGCAGATCGCACGCGAGTTGACGGTCAACATGTTGCGTACGGGCTATTCCAACACTATCAAGGAAAGCCTCGATTTTACATTTTGCGTGTTTGACCCACAGGCACGCCTCGTCGCGCAAGGTATTCCACAGCCGCTGCATATTGGTCCGATTTCTGAGCAGGTGCGCGAAGTACACCGCCTTTTCAGTGACAAGTTCGTTCCGGGCGATGCGATCATCGTCAACCATCCTTACCGCGCGGCGCAGAATCATGCTACGGACGTGACCGTCATTTCACCGATTTTCTATGAAGGAAAACTGTCCGGTTATATCGGCAACACCGCGCACAAGCCGGATTTCGGCGGGATGGTTCCCGGCACGAACAGCCCTGCGGCAACCGAGCTTTTTCAGGAAGGGCTGCTTTTGCCGCCTGTGTATCTGTTCCGTGCGGGCACACTGAACACCGACGTCTACGAAATCATCTGTGCCAACACGCGCACACCGGAAGTAACGTGGGGCGACGTGAACGCGCAGGCGCAAACGAACGTCTACGGTGTGCAGAAATTCTCGGAACTGTTCCGCAAGCACGGCGTGGAAAACGTCATCGATTGCTGGTCGCAGTGGATGGACATTTGCGAAAGCGAACTACGCAAGCAGATCGCGAAACTGCCGAAAGGTAATTACGGCCCGGAAATTGACTGTCTGGACGACGACGGCGTCAATCGCGATCAACCGCTGAGCATCGGTTGCTCGCTGGAAGTACGCGAAGACAATACGCTGCATTTCACGCTGACAAGCGACAGGCAGGCAAAGGGGCCGCTGAATTTGCGTCCTTGCGTGTCGCGGTCGATCATCGAATGCTGGGTAAAAATGGCCTTGGGCCAGAGCGTGCCAGTCAACGATGGTCTGGCTCGTGTGGTGAAGATCACGTATCCGGAAGAAGGATCGCTGCTCAATCCGAAATTCCCGGCACCGGTCAACATGTACACGCGTCCTAGCGTCGTCGTATCGGCAGTCTGCTGCCGCATTTTGGGTCAGGTGATGCCTGACATCATGCCGGCGCCCGCCAGCGGGTCCAGTGGCGGCTTTACGGGCTCCGCGACCAACCCGCGAAACGGAAAGTGGATGTCGTTCCACGAAATCTACGTCGGCGGTGGTGGCGCACGACCGAACGGCGACGGCGTAAGCGCGCAGGACGACCTCGCGCTGAACATCCTGAACACGCCGGTCGAAGCAATGGAAACGGAATTCCCCGTCCAGATCGACCGCTACGGATTGCTGCCGGATTCGGGCGGCGCGGGCAAGTTCCGTGGGGGCCTCGGTGCAGTGCGCGACTGGCACAACCTCGCCGACGAAATGGTCTGCAATCTGCGTACCGACCGTTTCAAACACTCACAAACGGGCGTGTTCGGCGCGAAGCCTGCGCAACCGTCGCACGCGCTGCGCAATCCGGGCAAGGAAAACGAGGAATCCATGTTTTCGAAAGTCGCCGGTATGCGGCTGCAAAAGAATGAAGTGGTGTCCTGGCGGTTGGCGGGCGGTGGCGGCTGGGGCAATCCTCTCGAGCGCGACGTAGAGCGTGTTCGCGAAGACGTGAAACAGGGTTACGTATCTATTGAAGCTGCGAAGCGCGATTACGGCGTGGTGATCGACACAGTGTCGCTCAAAATCGACCAGCGTGCTACGACGGCGCTTCGATCAAAAATGAAGGAAGAGGTCACGGCATGAAGCTGCGTATTGGTATCGACGTTGGCGGCACGTTCACCGACGTGACCGCATTCGATGAAGATCAGGGCGAAGTCATCGCTATCCGCAAGTATTCGTCCAATCCGGCGCAGCCGATGAAGGTGATGGACGCGATCGCGAAGGAATTCCGCGACGAATTCGGCGCTGACGCAGTCTCATTGATCTTGCACGGTTCGACCGCGGCGCTGAACATGATGCTCGAGGCCAAGGGCGTTCGCGTGGGCTTGCTGACGACGAAGGGTTTCCGCGATGTATATGAAATCGGCCGCCAGTGGCGTGGCACTGATGTGTTCAATTTGTACTCGCCGGCGCCGAAGATGCTGCTCAAACGCGAACACATCAGGGAGATCGATGAGCGTCTGAACTATCGTGGTGAAGTAGTCACGCCCATCGACACGGCAGATATCGAGTGCGCGGTAAAGGCGCTAGTCGATGCCGATGTCCAGGCAATAGCTGTGTCGTTCCTGTTCTCATATGCCAACCCGGCACACGAACAGGCTGTCATGGAAGTTATCCGTCGCATTGCGCCGCATGTCTACATTTCGCTGTCCAGCGACGTGAATCCCCAGTGGCGCGAATACGAGCGAACGGCATCGGCTATCGCAAACGCCTACATCGGACCGGGTGCGTCGAAATATCTCAAGGACCTGGAAGAGTTGTCGCTGGGCTATTTTCCGAATGCGCGCATCTTGATGATGAAGTCGGACGGCGGCGCAGGCAGCGCGCGTATGCTTGGCGGCTCGCCTATTCAAACGATGATGTCCGGCCCGGTTGCCGGCGTGATTGGCAGTCGCTACCTGGGCGACGTGAAGGGCATCCAGAATCTGCTGTCCTACGACGTAGGCGGCACGAGCACGGACATGGCTGTCATTCCGGGGCGTCCGCTCACGAAATCGGAGTTGACGGTGGATCGTCACCCGGTCCGCAGCGAGGCAGTCGATATCGACACCATCGGCGCCGGCGGCGGTTCGCTCGCCGCGATCAAGTTGGGCAATGTGCTCAAGATGGGTCCGGAAAGCGCGGGCGCATATCCCGGTCCGGCCTGCTACATGCGCGGCGGCGAAGAAGCCGCGCTGACCGATGCACTCGTGGTGCTAGGCCACCTGAACCGAGACACGCTGCTGGACGGTGCGATGCCTATCGACAGTGCGCTCTCAAGTCGCGCGGTACTGAAATCAGTCGGTACTGAGCTTCAGATGTCCGATCCGGAAGCTGCGTGGGGCATGCTCAAAGTGCTGTCCGCAAACATCGTGTCGGCTATGCGAACGATCACGGTCGAACGTGGCTACGATCCGCGCGAATTTACCCTGATTCCATTCGGCGGCATGGGTCCGACGACGGCCTGCAAGATTGCGGAAGATCTGGGTATTCGCAAGATTCTGATTCCGCGCGACCCCGGCACGTACAGTGCATACGGCATGCTGGTTTGCGATATCCAGCAGGAACGCTCGATCACACGCGTCACGTCGATGAAAGAAGCGACGCCGGAATTTCTCGCGGAAATGTACGGCTCGCTCGAAACGCGCGTGTCGGACGATCTGCTACGAGAAAACGTTCCGAAGGAGCGCCTGCAGCTACTTCGTTATGCCGGCATGCGATATGCGGGCCAGTCATACGAAGTGTGGGTGCCGGTCACGGATTTCGATGCCGACTCGATTGCGAAGACTGTTTCGGAATTCCACGCAGCTCACCTGCGTCGCTACGGTCACGCAGCAGATACACAAGCACCGGAAATCGTGAATTTCCGTGTGGTCGGCCTCGGCGTTATTCCAAAACCCACGCTGCGGTCGTTCCCGCTGGCTGAAGAAGAGATCGCACCGATCGACGCGCGCCGCTCGGTTTACTTCGGGCCCGGTCTCGTGCTCGATACACCGATTTATCGGCGTGTACATCTTGGCGCGGGCATGGAGATATCAGGTCCGGCAGTGATCGAGGAAAAAACTTCGACGACTGTGTTGTATCCCGGCATGAGCGCGCGAGTCGACGAATACCTGAACCTGGAAATTGAACTTTCTTCCGAGGCGGAATGAATCTCGGACAACGCGGCTTCCCTAGTCAGTCAAGGAGGATTGGCGCATGAGCACGGCAATTGATCGTAGAGCGCCAACTGGATTGAGGCGCATCTATGAGCAGAATGAACGTCTGATCATCGGTGTGGGGTCGGTGATTGCCTTTCTGATTATCTGGGAAGCCGCGTTTCGTTTTTCCTGGGTCAACCCGACGTTCATTTCTGGCCCAAGCCAGGTGTTTCTGGCTGCAATCAAGACCTTCAAGTCGGCCGATTTCCATACGGACATTCAGACGAGTGCGCTGGAATTCATCATCGGTTATCTGATGTCAATCGGTATTGGTGTCCCGCTCGGTCTGGCAACCGGAAGTTCGAAGCGGATTTCCTACCTCGTCAGCCCATTCGTTCACATCCTGAACATCGTGCCGCGTATCACGTTGCTGCCGGTCATTATCATCTGGTTTGGCATCGGCATCTGGTCGAAAGTACTCGTCGTGTTTCTCGGCGCGCTGATTCCGATCCTGATCAGCACGTACGGCGGTGTGAAAACCAGCGAGGAGCGCTTCATGAAAGTGGCGCGCAGTTTCAACGCGTCGCCTTCGCGCACGTTTATCACGATCGTGCTGCCGGGCACCGTGCCATTCATTTTCACTGGCATTAAATATGGAACCGGGCGTGCACTGCTCGGCGTCATCGTGGGTGAGCTTTATGCAGCGACGGCGGGCATCGGTTACTTCATCGCGGCAGCGGGAAATTCGCTGGAAACGGACAAGATGTTAGTGGGTGTCGGGGTTGTGATTGCTGTCGGTCTGATCGCACTCGAAGTGCTCAATCGGGTCGAAAAAAGGTTCGATCGCTGGCGTCCTGTTGTTGAGTCGGAGAAATCATAATGTCGCGAACCAAAGTAATGAACCCTCCGGTTTCCCGATTCGAAGCCTCGCCGTCGCCACTGCAGGTGTATCTGCGATTCGAACAGGGTATTCTCGGCACCTTCTCGATTATCGCAGTACTGCTGATCTGGCAAGGGCTCTCGACGGGCGTTTTCGCGGACTGGCTCAGTCCTCTTCTGGGCGATCAAGGTGCATCGAAGCTGTGGATCAAACCGATCTTTATTTCGTCGCCCACACGCGTGGTAGCGAAGACAGGCGAAATGATGGCATCGGGTGAGCTTTGGGAGCATCTGTCATCGAGCGGAATTTCGTTCATCCTCGGTTCGACTATCGCGATTGTTGTCGGCATTCCACTGGGGCTTGCAATTGGCTGGTACCGCAAGCTGCGTTACGCACTTGAGCCATTTCTTCTCGCCTACAACGCAACGCCGCAGGTTGTATTCATTCCGTTGATGATCATCTGGACAGGCACCGGCATGGCAACGCGCGTGCTGATCATCGCCACGGTGACATTTATTCCGCTGACGATGAGCGCGTGGACTGCCGTGAAAACAGCGGATCCGCGTCTGCTGAAAGTTGCGAAAAGTTTCTGTTCGTCGGATTACCAGCGATTCCGCGACATCATCTTGCCGACGTCGATTCCGTTCCTACTGTCGGGTTTGAGGCTTGGGATCGGTCGTGCGATGGTTGGTGTTGTCGTGGGAGAGATCTACGCCGCTACGTCGGGCGTCGGTTATCTGATCAACGTCTCCGGTTCCTCATTCCAGACAGATAGCGTATTCGTAGGCATTGCAATGATCGCGCTGTTTGGTCTTTTGTTGACGGCACTGATCAACAGTATCGAGAAGCGATATGCGAAATGGCGTCCGAGCGGCGCTGCGAAGTAAACGAAAGGAAACTGCCATGAACGTAAAACTCGAAGCGAAGGGTATCTGCCTTCAATACGTACGCCCCCGCACGAACATCTATCAGACGGTTCTCGAAGACGTGAACCTGAAAGTGATGGAAGGCGAATTCCTTTCGGTGGTCGGCCCATCTGGTTGTGGTAAGACGACTTTCGTTTCTCTCGTCGACGGTCTGATTCCAAGCAACAGTGGCGAAATTCTGGTAGACGGCAAGGTTGTGACAAAGCCCGGGCCAGATCGGGCGATGGTGTTCCAGGATGCATCGTTACTACCGTGGCGCTCGGTCATCCGAAACGTGACGTATGGCCTCGAATGCCACAAGGTGAATGGGAAAGAAGCACGCGAGCGTGCGATGCACTTCATCGAAATGGTCGGCCTCACCGGTTACGAAAATCACTACCCGCACGAACTGTCGGGTGGTATGCAGCAACGCGTTAACCTGGCGCGTGCTCTGGTGATGGATCCGAAAATTCTACTAATGGATGAGCCGTTCGCGGCACTCGATGCGCAGACGCGTGAGTCAATGCAGGAAGAGTTGCTACGCATTTGGGCGCAGTCGAAAAAAACGGTGCTTTTCATTACGCACCAGATTGACGAAGCCATTTTTTTGTCGGATCGCGTCGCCGTCTTCCGTGCGAGGCCTGGCCGAGTCAAGGAAATCGTGGACATCGACATCGAGCGCCCGCGCAAACTGTCGCTCAAGCGCGATCCACGTTTTCACCACTACGAGGACTACATCTGGTCGCAGATTCACCACGGCAGCGGACAGCAAATCGAAGCGGCATAACGCGAGAGACGCAAATGGATAACGCCGCCCCGCAAGACGGGCTTGACGGAGCGGCGCGATATTGTGCGCTGGCCGTTCTGATCGCTACCGTGATCATGACATCGCTAGATGGAACAATCATGAATATGGCGCTGCCGAGCGTCATGAAAGCGATGGACGCAACTGCCGCGAGTTCGGTGTGGATTATCAGCGCCTACCAGCTTGCGGCACTTACCCTTTTGCTTCCTGCCGCGGGCGCAGGTGATCGCATCGGACTTCGCAAAGTTTATCTTTTAGGCGTCGCAGGCTTCACGATCGCATCCGCTATTTGTGCTGCGGCTCCCAACCTCGGTGTGCTTATCCTCGGCCGGGCGATTCAAGGCGCAAGTGCGGCAGGCATCATGTCTTGCAGCAACGCGTTGATCAAGCTGACTTATCCGAAGCGTCTTTTCGGCGTCGGCGTGTCGATCAATGCCGCCGTCATAGCCGCAGCCTCTGCATCGGGGCCGTCCATCGCAGCCGCAATCATGTCCGTCGCGACATGGCATTGGCTCTTCATCATCAATTTGCCAGTGGGCATTTTCGTGGTCGTCACGGGTAGTAAGTTCTTGCCCCGCAATCCGGTGAAGGTTCCACATGAGCCGGTGAAAATGACCGACGTACTTTTGAATATTGCGATGTTTGGTCTGATTCTGGTTGCATTGCAGTCGTTCGGACAAGGTCCATCCGCTGTGAGGGAGCAGATTCCAACCAGTGTTGCTTTAGCTATGTTCGTTTTCGGTCTGATCGTCGGTGTAATTTACTGGCGCAGGCAGCGTGTTCTGTCCATGCCGCTTCTGCCGATCGATTTGCTCCGGATTCCAGTCTTCAGGCTGTCGATGTGTACGTCTGTGACATCGTTCGTATCGCAGACCGCAGCCTTCGTGGCGTTACCGTTTCTCTTTCTGGGAATCTGGCAGTATTCGCCGGCGAAGGCTGGCCTGCTGATGGCTTGCTGGCCGGTCACGGTCGTGGTGGTCGCACCTATCGTCGGGCGCTTCATCGGACGTGTATCTGGCGGACTATTGGGCGGCATTGGACTGACGATTCTCGCCGTGGGTCTGGCGTTGCTCGCGACGCTACCTGAGCACCCGGATGCAGTTGCCATAGCCTGGCGCATGTCGCTGTGTGGAATGGGTTTCGGCATCTTCCAGTCGCCCAACAATCACACGATCATGACAAGCGGTCCTGCGCATCGTAATGGAGCCGCAGGTGGGATGCTAGGCACGGCTCGTCTGACTGGGCAGACGCTCGGCGCGGCCGTGCTGATGCTCATTTTTAGCATCTTTCCAGTGGATACTGGACGCGGCCCGATCGTCGCACTGGTTCTCTCTGCCGGCATGGCTGCGATCGCCGGCGTCTTTAGCTCGCTTCGTCTGCGCTATTCGTCCGGTCCCGACGGAAGCGTTGTATTTGCGCATCAATATTTTGACGATGTGAAAAATCCACTTAATTGAAAGGTGCGTCGCGTCGAATATTAGTAAAAAAACAATGATGTGATACCAGCTTTTAAGGGGTTTTCCCGCGTTGTACATCGAAACATTGAGATTTAATCTTAGCATCGTAAGAACTTGCTATGTAATGTAACGAAAGCAGTCTGATAGGTGAGACGCAAAGGTAAGCGTAGAGAGCCAGTCAGACGGGAAGTATTCGGTGCGTCGATCACAAATAGGATAACGAATGAATTACTCAAAGGTGTTGGGGACCACGGCCCTTCTCGCGCTCGGTTCAACTGCATACGCGCAGTCGTCAGTAACGCTATATGGTTTGCTGGACGTCGGCGTGCAATACAAGAACCAGACTCCCACGGCTGATGGCACGAGAGCTAGCCAGATGAAGATGACGAACGGCAATCTGCTCGGCAACCGCTGGGGGTTGCAAGGGGTCGAGGACATCGGCGGTGGAACGAAAGTGATATTCGCTATCGAAAGCGGTTTCACGTTGACCGATGGCAAGAGCGCTCAGGGTGGTCGTCTCTTCGGACGTAAAGCGTTCGTCGGTATGGATACGCGTTATGGCGTCGTCACATTAGGGCGTCAGAACAACCTCATCTATGAGAACGTCACACCGTTCGATCCGGCGCTTCTGGTACTCTATTCGGCGTCCACCTATGATGCGTTCCTCGTCGGCCGCATGGACAATTCGATCAAGTACCAGGCAAAATCTAAAGACCTGTTTTTCGGTGCGATGTACTCGAGCGGTTACGAAACCGTATCGGGTCAAGGGCAGGTCCCGGGGCATAGCAAGGTAGGTCGAGAATACGAATTCGTTGCGACCTACCAGAAAGCTGGTTTCGGCGGCTTCGTGGGTTTCGACCAACAGCAAGGCACATCTATTGCGACGCAGGACGATGCACTTCAACGTTTCGTTCTCGCCGCATCGTACAAGGCGGGGCCGGCGATGGTTTCCGGCGGATGGCGTTGGCTGAACGGTCAGAACGGCGCATCCGCGCAAAGCTCGAACCTGTTCTGGGGTGGCGGTACGTGGCAGTTCAACCCGTTTTTCTCGCTGGCCCTGAGCGGCTATCACATGCAGATGAAGAAAACGCACAACGGCCCATCGAGCGTCGTGCTGTTTGCTGACTACGCCGTATCGAAATCGACCGACTTCTACGCACTCTTTTCGCAGATGTGGAATTCGAAGGGTACGAAGCTCGGGGTCGAAGGGCAGGGGCAGGATACGGCCTTGGGCGCAGCGCAGACCGGTGCAATCATCGGGATCCGTCACAGGTTCTAATCGGCGGCGCAAAAAAAAAAGAAATGGCGGACTCTTCTCGAGTTCACCCCGGTATAGTTGGACGGGAATACGGAGCCCGCCGCTTCTGTTTGTCGGCAGTCTGTAGCGTTAGCGTTGGTCTTTTTGCGGGACTTCGACCGAGCGCAGAAGGTAGTGCTTCCGGGCGAATTCGCTCGGCGTTGAATCGTTTTGAGTTCGATGAGCCTTAGTCTCGATGCCGGTTCCTCCGAGGACTCAAACCAGCGCAGGTTCAGGTATTCGTCCGGGAAAGAGCCATTGAACGCCCCAATGAAGTTACCGTCCCTCGGCTTCGCGGGATTCCGGCCGATGTGAGTCTGCGCCTTGCAGCGGTACCCCACATATCCAGCGGGCGGCCGAGGCATTCGTTGCTGTTATCGGCAAACAGGAAGCCCGGCAGTTGGCGTTACGCTACCGACAGATTCAGTACCGGGATGACATCTTTTGCACGCAGACGTTTGAGCGTCGCTACGATCTATTCAACGAATCTGGCTTGCGTTTCAGCATCATCCCTCCGTTCTCATCGGGAAGGCTGCTCGGAAACACTAACATTTCTGTCCGGGTTTCCCGCGGCAGCTCGTCAAGGGGCGTCGCTTTTTGTTCGTAAGGCGGCGCATTGCGCCGCCGCAATTTATAAATCCAGGTCGAGACACGGCGACGTCGCGCGTGAAACGCAAATCATGATTTCTTTTTTTTGCTCGTCTTCGTCCAGCACGAGGTCGCGATGGTCGACCTCACCAGCCGTGTAGGTGACGCGGCATGAGCCGCACGTACCGGCTTCACACGAACTTGCGACACGATGTCCATGGCGACGCAAGGCATCCAGGATGGATTCTTTCGCACCAACTTCGATTGATTCATTCGACCTTATGAGACGAACCGTAAAGGGCGCGTTTTCAGCGACGCTCTTTGTTTCCGCACCGAAGCTCTCGAAATGAATGTGCTCGGACGGCCAATGCCCCGTCATGCCTTGCACACCGTCCATCAAAGGTTTCGGGCCGCAGCAATAGACGTGAGCTCGGGTTGGTGTGCCGAGCACCGGCCAGAAATTGAACGCTTTGTCACGGCTACCATTGTCATGATGCACGACGACCTGGCCGGGAAATTCCGTATTGATTTCATCGAGAAATGCAGTTGATTCCTTATCGCGTGTCAGATAGTAGAGTTTGAAATCGGCACTTCCGCTGTGCTTCAAATGACGCATCATCGAAAGGATCGGTGTGATGCCGATACCACCGGCGATAAACACGAATTCTTTGGCATCTTTCGATAATTCGAACTCATTGCGCGGCGCACCAATACGTAGCTGCTGCCCGTCTTCCAACTCGTCGCTCATGCTAACTGATCCGCCACGGCCGGCCTCGTCGCGCTTGACGGCGATCAGATAGCGATGGCGTTCGTGAGACCCATTGCACAACGAATAACTGCGCCGCATTTTGTTCGGCGCCTCCACGACGATATGCGATCCCGGCGTGAATTCAGGCAAATCCGTTCCATCCAGAGCGGACAATTCAAATAGATAGATACCCTGGGCCGCGATTTCTTTGCGACTGACTTTCAGTGTGAGCATGCCGTCCGTATCAACGGGAGCTTGTGCAACGGGAGTGGGAGCTACGCGAGTTTCCATAATTGTCTTGACATGCCAGTGGCGTTGGAAATAACATTGAGTCATTAGTCGTCTAAGTATAAAACTCAAGACTGAGGTTTGCAATCAGAAACCCATAAGACTTTTAACCGGTTTCAAAACAATAGTGTGCAAAGGAATTCGTCACGATGACTTCCGAAGAGAACGATCTGCTGTGCCGGGTCGAAGGTAACGCGCCGATGGGGCAGCTGATGCGGAGGCACTGGGTTCCCGCCCTGCTTTCCGAAGAGCTTCCGGAACCCGATGGCGCGCCGGTTCCGGTGCGCCTGTTCGGAGAAGACCTGCTTGCGTTCCGCGCGACGGATGGCTCTGTCGGCCTGGTCGGTCGTTACTGCCCGCATCGCCGGGCGTCGCTGCAATTCGCGCGCAACGAGCGCGACGGTCTACGTTGCATCTACCACGGTTGGAAAATCAGGACCAGCGGGGCGGTGGTCGAAATGCCGTCTGAACCGCCCGAAGCGTGCGCGAAGCAGCAGGTGAAACATCGGTCGTATCCGACCGCGGAACACGGCGGTTTCGTGTGGGCTTACATGGGCCCGCCGGAAACGATGACGCCGTTCGAACCGCCCGCGTTTGCGCCGGAAGGAGACTGGAAAGTTTCGATCATCAAAATCAAGGTCAGGTGCAACTGGGCGCAAGTGCTCGAAGGCGCGATCGACTCCGCACACAGCAACACGTTGCACCAGAACATGATTCATCCGGCTCCGGTCGGCGGCACGCAACCGATCGGCCACAAGTTCTCGCGCCCGAGCACAGACAAGGCGCCTCGCATCCAGCCGCAGATGACGGATTACGGTTTCTACTATGCCGCGATCCGCAAGCCGATCATGAACTCCGACGTAGAGGATTATGTGCGCGTGACGATCTATGTCGCACCGTACTACGCGCTGATTCCGCCGAATAGCGATTACCGCTCGGCACAGGTAAATGTGCCGATTGACGACGAAAACACGATGTTCCATTTCATCGCCTTCTCAAAAAGGGGTACTGCTCCCGACCTGGAGGAATACCGCAAGATTCTGGGCGCGCAGATCGGCATCGACATCAATGAACGTTATGAGCCGGTCCGCAACATGGAGAACAACTATATGCAAGACCGGCAGGCGATGAAAAACGGCAACTTCACGGGCATTCACGGCCTGCCGATGGAGGATATCGCGATGTGGGAGACGATGGGTCCGCTTGCGAATCGAGGCGAAGAACGGCTGGGCGCGAGCGATCAGGCTATCGTGCAATTTCGGCGGCAGATGCTCGCGGCGGTAAGAGATTTCATTGACGGTAAGCCTGCTTTCGGCACGAAGGACGTGTGCTCGACGCCGCAGGCGGAGATCCGTTCGTTCGAAGGCATGATGCGCAAAGGGGCCGACTGGCGCGGCCTGGACACGCGGACGGGGCAGTTCGCACTGGTTGGCGACAAGTTGGAGGTCTGAATGGAAGACAGCACTGTAAAGGCGTTGCAGGAGCGCCTGAAGAAAATTGACACGTGCGTGCTGTCCGACGCACTAGATCGTCTCGCCATAAAGGGGGTCGCGTTCGGTATGCGGCGCCTCGCGGGCAGCGGCCGTGTTGCGGGGCGTGTGATTACCGTCACACTCGGTCCGGCGGAAGGTGGCGTGGCAACGCGTCATCTATGTACGGCGGCGGTCGAGCAGGGCACGGACGCCGATGTGATCGTGGTCGAACACCATTCGCATCAGCAGGCTGCCGGCTGGGGCGGAATTCTTTCGCTTGCGGCAAAGCAGCGCGGCATTGAAGGCGTGATCGTGGACGGCCAATGTCGCGACATTGACGAGGCGGAGGAATTCGGCTTCCGCATATTCGGCAAAGGCTCGGTGCCTTCGACGGCACGCTCGCGCGTGATGGAAGTTGCCTGCCAGGAACCCGTTGTGATCGGCGGCGTTCGTGTACGTCCGGGCGACCTCGTGCTGGCGGATGGCACCGGCATCGTGTTCGTCCCCGCGGTGCGCGCGGAAGAGATCATTGGATTAGCCGAACAACTGGCCGCGCGCGAGCAGGCCATGGTGGCAAGGATCAGGAGCGGTGAGGCGGTCGGTGCCGTAATGAATCAACAATACGAAGCAATGCTACAAGGATAGGAAACATGGAAGCGTTGACGAAACTGGCGATGATGGATACGCCGACCATTTCCGATGCATTGGACAGGCTCGGCATTGCCGGTCAGTGCGTTGGTATCAAGCCGCTCGATCCGAAGTTCCGGATCGCGGGTCCGGCGTTCACGATTCGCTACGTGCCTTGCGGCACCAGGGGCGGTACGGTTGGCGACTACATCGATGATCTGCCTGAAGGAACTGTTGTCGCGCTGGACAACCAGGGTCGCATGGATGCAACGGTGTGGGGCGACATCCTCACGACGGTTGCAAGCCGCAACAAGCTAGGCGGCACGATCATAGACGGTGTGTGTCGTGATGCGCCGCGCTCGATCGAGCTGGCGTATCCGATCTTCTCGCGCAGCAGCCACATGCGCACAGGTAAGGATCGCGTTGCGGTAGACGCGACCCAGTGCAGCATTTCCATGGGTGGCGTGCGTGTGAATCCGGGTGACTTCGTCATCGGTGACTGGGACGGCATCGTGATCGTTCCACAGGAGCGCGTGGAGGAAGTTCTTGCTGTCGCAACGAACATCCAGGAGGCGGAAGAGCGCATTCGCGCGGCAGTCGAGCGCGGCGAGCGCCTGGATGAAGCGCGAAAAAATCAGGGCTACCATTCGTTGCAGACGAAGGAAACGGCCTGATAACCCTGTTGCGGTCACGTTCATTTTCAATGCAACTGCACTTGCTATACGCAAGGAGTAATGGTGGCGAAGATCGTTCTTGGAATCGGCACATCACATACGCCGATGTTTACTCTGGAAGCAAAGGACTGGAAACACCGTGCCGATGCGGATTACGCAAACACCGCGCTCAACATGTCCGATGGCCGCATGCTGAGTTACGCGGAGTTATTAGCCGAAGTCGGCCCGCGCTACGTGGAGGAGTCCACGCCGGAAGCGTTGAAACAGAAGAGCGATGCGACCGAAGTTGCATTGGATTCACTCGCTGACGCGCTCGAAGCGGCAGCGCCTGATATCGTACTGATCGTAGGTGATGACCAGGGCGAAATGTATAAGCCTGGAAATCAGCCTGCGCTCTCCATCTATCACGCGGACGACCTTATGACGAGCGACGCGTTCGGCAAGGACGATTCGCAGGAATGGGTGCGTACGATGGGTCGCGGCTACATGATGGATGAAGTGCATACGGTGCGTGGCTCGGAGAAGTTCGCGCTGGAGCTGATCAACGGTTTGATCGAACGTCATGTGGACATCTCGACGGTCAGGAGCGTTGAGCGCGAAGCGGAAGCGGGGTTGGGTCATGCTTACGGCTTTATCGTGAAGCGACTGTTCCGTGGCCGTGAAATTCCGATCGTGCCGATCATGCTGAACACGTACTATCGTCCGAATGTACCGACCGCGGCGCGTTGTTTCGATATCGGCGCGGCGATGCGTGACATCGTTGAAAAGTCATCCAGCGATCTGCGTGTCGCATTCGTTGCGTCCGGTGGTCTGTCGCATTTCGTGGTGGATGAAGAACTGGACCGGCGTGTTCTCAAAGCCTTTGAGGAAGGGGATGCCGAAACGCTTCGCAGTGTTCCGCCTCAGGCGCTGAATTCCGGTTCGTCTGAAATCCTGAACTGGATTGTGGTTGCTGGTGCGCTCCAGGATTTCAGGGTGAATTCTTCGGTATATATTCCTATCACACGTACGTCTGCCGGAACCGGTGTCGGCACGGCGTTTATGACCTGGGTGCCGCGGAATTGATATGAGGTAGAACGATGACAGTGAACATATGCGTCGCCGGAATCGGCGCGAACGGCCTCAAGCATCTGGAGGGGATCGCGTCAATCGACGGCATGCGTGTTGCCGCTGTTGTGGACGCGGATGTCAGCAAGGCCGAAGCCGTGGGCGCACGTTTTGGCGTGGCGAGCGTCGAGCCGAATCTCGGTTTGGCGCTCGAACGCACCGACATCGATGCGGTCATTCTCTGCACACCTACGCCGATGCACGCGGCGCAGGGCCTTGCCTGTCTACAGGCCGGCAAACATGTGCAGATCGAGATCCCGATTGCGGACAATCTCGCTGACGTCCAGTCGCTGTTGCGCGAACAAAAGCGCTCTGGTCTCATCGGCATGGCTGGACATACTCGCCGCTTTAACCCCAGCCATCAATGGATACATCAGCGTATCCTCGCGGGCGAACTCAACATTCAGCAGATGGACGTGCAAACGTATTTCATGCGTCGTACGAACATCAACGCGTTAGGCGAACCGCGCGGCTGGACGGATCACCTGCTGTGGCATCACGCCTGTCATACGATCGATCTGTTTCAGTATCAGACCGATGATATCGCGACGCGCGTCAACGCCATGCAGGGACCAGTGCACCCCGAGCTTGGCATTGCCATGGATATGTCCATTCAGCTGAAGGCAGAATCCGGCGCACTTTGTACGCTATCGCTGTCGTTCAACAACGACGGGCCGATAGGTACCGTATTTCGTTACATCTGCGATAACGGTACCTATCTTGTGAATTATGACGATCTTTTTGATGGCGCCGGCAACCGGATCGATGTGTCTGGCGTTGCCGTATCGGTAAATGGCTTCGAGTTGCAGGACCGGGCATTCCTCGCCGCGATTGAATCCGGCACTGAACCGGAATCGAGTTTTGCACGGGTCGTGCCTGCGTATACCACGCTGGATCGCGCGGAGAAGTTGCTATGAATCGAGCGGTTCGTCTGGGCGTCGTCGGCTTGGGTCGCGCTTCACACTACTATTGCCGACGTTCGTGAAGGACCGGCGGGTGAAACTCGTAGCGGCGACGGATACGCTCGAAGCCGCGCGCACGTAATTCACAGCGGATTTCGGCGCGCCGGCGTACCTGTCGGTTGAGTGACCCGGATGAACTGAACACCGCCGAGGGTGGTGGCGTCGTGCACAGTCAGGCTGTGCACCAGATGGACGTTGTACGCTTATCCTGGGCAAAACGCGCTGGATCGTCTAATGTCCGATTGCCTGTTCGTCACGATAAGGATGAAGGAGGCTAGCTGTGCCCGACGTGGGCGCTAACTATGCCTCGCGTTCTGTATTCTGTGTTCTGTGTTCCAGCGTGAATGTATTCCAGCGTGAATGTGCGGCGCTGCCTATGCGCGCGCAGACCGGCGAACGCCGGGAGAGTCCGCGGGAGAATGGCATGATGACGGAATCGTATCGGTTTATCGCTCCGCGACAGGTGCTCGAATATGCGTGAACCGATAGCATGTCGGCGGCGTTCGTTGCGCGACTGCGACTGTCGGGCCGGACGGCATCCGCCGGCGGCTGCTCCGGACTCTCCGGCCAAATGGAACGGGAAGGGAAAGAACTTGTTTAAAGATGTCAGTCTGCGTGTGCTCGTACGGCGGACCTTTCGTTTCGCTCGTTTTGCGTTGTTTGGCACGATGGTGTCGGTCGCGCATTCGCAGGGTATCGGCGGTGCGCCATCGGTGGCGCTGTACTACGGCACGAATCCGCCCGTCGAGCAACTCGGGATGTTCGATGTCGTCGTCGTCGATCCCGATGCGCAATTCGATCCGCGCGCGCATGCGCACACACATCCGAAGTGGTTCGCGTATGTGAGCGTGGGCGAAGTGAATCCGCAGCGCGTGTACTTCAACGCGATTCCGTCCGCGTGGATGCCCGGCATGAATCAGGCATGGGCGTCGCATGTCATCGACCAGACGGAGCCGGGATGGCCCGCGTTCTTCGTCGATAAGGTCGTGACGCCGCTGTGGAGGAGGGGCTATCGCGGCTTCTTTCTCGACACGCTCGATTCCTATCAGTTGATTGCGAAAACGGACGCGGCGCGCGCTTCGCAGGAAGCCGGTCTCACGCGTGTGATCCGCGCCATCAAGGCACGTTATCCGCGCGCAAAGCTCATTTTCAATCGCGGTTTCGAAATCTTGCCGCAGGTGCACGACCTCGCGTACATGGTCGCGTTCGAGTCGCTGTATCACGGCTGGGACGCGAGCGGGCAGCGTTATGTCGAGGTGCCGCAAGCCGATCGCGACTGGCTGCTCGGTCAGGCCCGAACGATTCGCGAACGTTACGGGCTGCCGGTGCTGTCCATCGACTATTGCGGGCCCGGTGACCGGGCGTGCGCGTCGGAGACGGTCGCGCGCATCGAGGCGAACGGCATCGTGCCCTATGTGACCGACAGCGACCTCGGGACCGTCGGCGTCGGCCCCGCCAATCCGCCGCGTTGAGCGGACCGATCGAATACGCAAGCGCGACATCGGGCAGGTGATCGCGCGGCATTGCGTTGAATCAAACGAATAAAGCCGGATCCTCGAACCGGTTTCTTCTCCTATTGGTCTTCGGCTTCGGTCTTCGAAAAAACGGGATTAACCTGAAAATATCCGCCAGCGTTGTCTTTGCGCAGACGAGCAAACGTTTTCCATCATGAAGTCTATATCATGAAGATGACCGAAACATTTATCTAACATTAAATCAGGAGTTGGTTTTTTTTAACGTTGCTTGAGAAGCCGTATGAGCCTGTGTTATCTTTCGGCGCGTAATTTCAAGATAGTGCATTAGTCAGTTTGTAAAATGAAATTTATGATTCGGCTCGATGGGGGATTGGTCGTGCACAAGTCCTTCGCAGAGTCTCTTTAGCAAGGCGGCGGACAAGATTCTCCAGAGAATGACACCGCTCGCGCCAAAGAACGAACGGGGTATAAGTGGTGGAGAAGAAGTCTAAGGCACGCGCCGATAAGCCTTTCGGTCTGCGTGTCGAACACGCCGGCAAACGACTTGCCGCATGCACGCTGGTGACGCTCGCATTGGGTTCGGCCGTGCTGACGCCGCTGGCGGTACGCGCCGAAATCGCGGCCGGGCCGTCTGCCGCCGCCGCTTCGTTGCCGAATATCGCTTTCTATGACGCGCGCAACGTACCGGTCGATGCGCTGCAGGCGTTCGATGCCGTCGTGATCGATCCCGCGCGCGGTTTCGATCCGTTGGCGCATCCGCTTGCGCATACAACGTGGATCGCCCGCACCACACACGCCGATTCCGCCGACGCGCTTCTCGCCACGCAGATCGAGCCGCTGTGGCAGCGGGGCTATCGCGGCTTCCTGCTCGATACGCCGATGGCCGTCGCGGCTGCCGCGCGCATTCGCGTGGCGCACCCCGACGCGCGGCTGATCGTACTCGGCGCCGATGCACTGCAGGCCGCGCTGCCGGTCGCACAGTCGCTGTACGCGGTAGTCGGCGATTCGCTCGTGCGCGGCCTCGACGATAACGGCCAGCTCGTCGAGGTGCCGCAAGCCGCGCGCGCGCAACGCCTCGCACAGGCGAAATCGTTCACGCAGCAAACGGGCGTACCGGTCGTTTCCCTCGAATATTGCGCGCGCGCGGACCGCGAATGCGCTCGCGCGACGGCTGCGCAGGTGGTCGCCGCCGGCGGTCTGCCTTACGTGACCGACCGGGCGCGCGACGTGGTGGGCATCGGCCGGATCGAGGTGCTGCCGCGCAAGGTGCTGGTGGTGCAGGACCGCGACATGAGCGAGTCGCTCGACATGAGCCCCGGTGTGCGCAACCTGGCCACGCCGCTCAATTACATGGGCTACGACGTCGAATACGCCGATTTTTCGAAGCCGCTGCCGGACAACGTTACGCCGGACCGCTATGCGGGCGTGGTCGCGTGGTTCCAGCGCGACGCGGTGCCCGATGCGCAGGCGTGGCGGCGCTGGATCACCGGCCGCATCGGCGATCACGTGCCCGTTGCATTCCTCGGCGAGTTCGGCTTCGACGCGACCGGCGCGACTGCCGCCGCGCTTGATCTGCAACCGCTCGACGCGCCGTCCGACGGACTCGCTAACGGACCGATCACCGTGCTCAAGCGCGATCCGATGATCGGCTTCGAAATCGACCGCCAACCCGAGCCGCGCGATCTGCAAAACCTGCGCGTCGGCGCGCACAGCACGCCGCTGCTGCGCGTCTCGGTGCACGGCGAGGCGCTCGATCAGGTCGCCATCACGCCGTGGGGCGGCTATTCGATGAGCCCGTACACGATCACCTCGATCGGCGGCCTCGAGCGCTGGGCGATCAATCCCATGGCGTTCCTCAAGGCTGCCTTGCGCCTGCAGGAGATGCCGGCGCCGAGCGTCACCACGGAAAACGGCCGCCGTCTGCTGATGTCGCACGTCGACGGCGACGGCTTCGCCTCGCGCGCCGAATTCCCCGGACCCGACTATTCGGGCGAAGCGCTGTATCAGCAGATCTGGACCCGCTACAAGATTCCGATGACCCTCTCGGTGATCGAGGGCGAGACCGGCGCGGCCGGCCTGCACAAGGACATCTCGCCGCGTCTCGAGGAAATCGCGCGCAAGATGTTCGCACTTCCGAACGTCGAAATCGGCACGCACACGTATTCGCATCCGTTCCAGTGGGAGCAGGTCGACAGCGCCACCGGCGCGCCGGTGGATCGCGGCGGCGGCGACGCGGCGTTCTCGCTGAGCATCCCCGGCTACAAGTTCAATATCGATCGCGAGATCAGCGGTTCGATCGACTACATCAACTCGCGTCTCGCGCCGGCGGGCAAGAAGGTGGTCATGCTGCAGTGGTCGGGCGACTGTCAGCCGCCGGATTTCGTGGTGCGCAAGGTGTACGAGGCGGGCGTCTATAACTTCAACGGCGGCGACACGGTCATCACCCGCACCAGCGGCGGCTGGAGCAACATCGCGCCGATCGGCGTGGACAAGGGGCCGGGCGCGTATCAGGTCTACGCGCCCAATCAGGACGAGAACGTCTACACGAACGACTGGCAGGGCCCGTTCTACGGCTTCACGCGCGTGCTCGAAACGTTCGACATGACCGAACGGCCGCTGCGCTTCAAGCCGATCGACATCTATTACCACATGTACAGCGGCACGAAGGTGGCGTCGCTGCGCGCGCTCGATCAGATTTTCTCGGCAGTGCTCCGGCAGCCGGTGATGCCCATCTACGTGAGCGAGTACATCCGCAAGGTGCTCGACTGGCGCAAGTTCGCGGTGGCGAAAGAAGTCGGCACACAGGCGCCGGGCTGGATCGTGCGCGGCGACGGCGCGGTGCGCGAACTGCACTGGCCCGCGGCCGGCACGCCCGCGCTCGACGGCGCGGCCGGCGTGACCGGCTTCGCGCCGGGTCCGGACGGCACCTACATTCACATCGACGGCGGCAGCGCGCGCTTCTCGATCGGCGGCGCGAGCGCGTTGCCGTACATCGGCGAGGCCAACGGTTTCGTGCGCGGATTTCAGCGCACGCCGCACGGCATGCGCTTCGAGTTCGCGGGCCACTATCAGCCGTTCGTCAGGCTGGCGAACGCGCAGCAGTGCAAGGTCAGTGTGAGCGGACAGCGCGTTGCGGCGCGTCGCGACGGCGCGTTCCTGCGCTTCGATACCGCCGCCGAGGTCGGCACGCAGCTGAACTACAAGCCTGTCGAGGTCGATTGTGGACGTTAAACGCCCGCGCATCGCGCCAACCTGGTTGATCCTGACGCTTGCGGGCGTGGTGCTGTGCGCGCTCTATTTTATGCATCCGAGGGGCGGGCTGCGTGCCCGCATGACGTCCACCGACGCGCCGAGCGAAGTGAGCGTCGCCTATCTGGAAGCGTGGCTGCGCGTGCAGCCGGACAACGAGGAAATTCTCTCGGTGCTCGGCGTTCAATACGTGCGGCTGGGCCGCGACGAGGACGCACGCCGCATCGTCGCGCGCATGCAAACCCTGCCGAACGATGAACTGCGTCGCGAAGCGCTGCTGCTGAGCCTGCAACTCGATCAGCGCGAGGCGTTCTCGTTCCCGGACGACGATCCGCGCCGCGCGGCCGCGTTGCAGCGGGTGCGCGCGCAGGTCACGCAAGCCGCTACGCTGACGTGGCCGACCGACAGTCTGCAGACGCTCGCGGAGGTCGCCGCGTCCGTGAATGCGCAGGCGCTCGCCGGCCAGCTCTATGCGCGTCTCGCCGAGCAGGACACCGCGCATCAGGCGCGCTGGAATCGCGAGGTCGTGCGTTTCGCGATGTACGGCGGCGACTATCGCGGCGCAGCCGACGGCTGGTTCCGTCTGCAGGCGGGCGCGGCGAGTTTCGACGCGCAGCGTGACTGCTTCGTCAACGGCATTCGCGCGTTGCAGGCGGGCAATCTGCTCGACGAGGCGCTCGCCGCCGCGCAGGCGCACGGCGCGGCCTTCGCGCACGATCGGCAGACGCTCGTGCTGTTGCTGAATCTGGCGCGCGCGGCGCATCGCCCGGATCTCGTCGATCGCTATGCGAAGGCGCTTGCCGGCTATGCGCGTGTGCAGCCGGCCGACGGCGCATTGCGTCTGGTCGCCTATCTGCGCGCGCGCAGCGCGCAACAACCGTTCACCTATATGGACGGCGCGACGCCGCGCCGGCAATCCGCCGAAAGACGGGGCGCCGCGTCCGCCGTGCGGGGCGTGCAGCTCGTGCGCGTGGCCGCATCGCGGCCCGCCGCCGCGGACGGCCCTGCGCCCGCGTCGCGGTCCGCCGCGCCCGCGGCCGACGATCTGCCCGGTCTGCTGTATCAGTCGTTCCTCGAATCGAACGATCTGGCCAACGCGCAGCGCGTGGCAAGCGAGCAGGTCGCGAAGAATCCCGACTCGGCGGAGTGGGCCCGGCGTCTCGCACAAGTCGCGGAGTGGAATCAGGCCTCGCCGCTCGCGCTGAAAATGTGGCTCCGATACGCGCAACGCTCGAACGACCCCGAAGGCTGGAAAAACGTCATGCGGCTTGCGCCGATGCTCAACGACGACGATGCCTATCTCGCCGCGTTGATTCAGGCATCGAACGCGGCGCCCGGCGATCTCGATCTGATCGACAAGGTGGTGGCGGCCTACGAGCGTCTGGGCCGTCCCGACGATGCACTGACATTCCTGCGCAGCCGCGCGGGCCGCGCGCAGCAGGATGCGATCGACTGGCGCATCGGGCAGCTCGCCGAGCGCGCGGGTCACGACGACGAAGCGCTCGCGCGTTATCGCAAGCTGGCCCAGCGCAATCCGGCCAACACGCAATACGCGCTGCGCACCGCGAGCATGCTGTATCGCCATGCGGACCTGCAAGGCGCGCTCGATGCGCTGCTGGCGGCAAGGCCGCACGCGCGGGACGACGATCTGCTGTTCTGGCGCAACACCGCGCAACTCGCGCGTCTGTTGCAGCGCGACGACATCGCCAACGATGCATATCGTCACCTGCTTGCGAGCGGACAGGCCCAAGCCGAGGACCTCGGCGCGATGACGTATTTCTACGTCGACTATCCGATCGACGCCGCCCGCACGGCCGAACTCGAATACCAGAAGGGCGGGTCGTCGAACGCGCTTGCCAACGCGATTCACTATTACACGTACGCCAGCCGCTACGACAGCGTCGAGGCGCTGCTGGGGCGGCTGTCGCCCGCGCAGATGAGCGAGGCCGAGCGCGATCCGGGGTTCCTGCGCGAGCGCGCCGAGTATTACCGCCTGACGGACCGTCCGGCGGCCGCGCTCGCCGATCTCGAACGCGGCGCGGCGCTGCCCGGTGCGCCGCTCGATCTGCGCGTCGCGCTCATGTGGACGCTCGTCGACTACGGCTCCGATGCGCAATTGCGCGACGTCATCGCGCCGTATCGCGATGCGAGCGCCGTCGACTCGGCCCTGTGGGGGCCGATCGCCGCCGTGCAGGTACGGCTGGACCGGCCGGAAGCCGCGCTCCGCTATTTGCGGCTGCAAGCGGCGTCGATGTCGAAAGACCCGCTCTGGCAGCTCGCCTTCGCCGACGCGCAGGAAATGGCGGGGCACAGCGATCTCGCCTGGTCGATCCGCCGTGGCGTATGGCGTCAGATGCAGCGCGAAGAAGCGGCGATCCGCGCGCATTCCGGGCAGGGCAACGCGGTGCTGCGCACGCGCGCCGCGCAGGGCATCGAAGGGCGCGAGCAACTGCAGGGCCGCCGCGTCACGCTGTCGGCGATCTTCGAGAACGCGGACGTGGCGAAGGCTTTCCTGAGCGAGCTGCTCGCCGACGACGGTGGGCGCAAGGGCAACGTCGAAGCGCTGCGCACGCTGCTCGGCGACACGAAGGGCCTGCCGCCGGTGCATGCGAAGACCCGCGCCGCCCCGTTGCAGGACCCGGCGCGGCTGACCTCGTCGGTGGCGCGCGATGTCGCGCTTGTGTGGGCCGTCTCGCGCGAGGCGAATCCGATGGCGAAGCGCTGGCTCGCGCGGGAGTATGCCGGCACGCTGTCCCAGCCGTCCGAGCAGCGGATCGCGATCGCGCTGGCCGAGGACGACAAGTCCGAGATGGCGCGTCTGCTCGACGAGACGGGCCATCGTCTGCCGATCGCGAACCGCATCGACGCGTTGCGCGCGGTGGATCGTCCGCGCGCGGCGGAACAGGCCGCGTTCGAAGGACTGGACGGCGCGCCCGAAAATTCCGAGCTGCACACGCGCCTCGTCGAGACCGCGATGGAATGGCCGCAGTCGCTCGATGCGGGCGTGACGAGCTACGTCGAGCGTCCGCTCGACTACGTCGAACAGACGCTGTCGGGCAGCCGCAAGATCGCGGATCACTACATGATCGGCATCAACGGCACGCTGCGCTTCCAGCATTCGACCGACGACACGCAACTCGCGAACGTGCCGTCGGTGGATCGCGCCGTGGACATCTACGTGCGGCGTCAGACCTACGATTCGGCGTTCCAGGTGAGCGCCGGCCGCCGCGAGGCGCTGGACGGTTTCTACAGCGCCTCGGTGGGCGCGGAGTGGGGCCGGAATTCGGCGCTTCAGTTGTCCGTCACGGCGGGGCGCAACCAGACCGCGCGCGAGTCGCAGGCGCTGCTCATCGGCGCGATGAAGGACAACGTGATCGCCACGGCGAGGTACAGCATGACGTCGTATCTGTATGCGTCGGGCAGCGTCGAAGCGGATCGCTTCTATAGCCAGGCGCGCAACTACCTCGGCAGCGGCGTGCTGACGAGCGGCGAACTCGGCTATCGCATTCGCACCGGCTATCCGGACTACACGATCCGCCTGATCGGCGCGCACGGCGACTACAGCGCGAGCGGCAACGCCGACGCACTGATCTCGCGGCTGATTCCGGCCACCACGGGACCCGTCACGGCGGCGAGTTTCATGCCGCAAACCTACACGCAATACGGCATGTTCTTCGGCTTCGGCAGTGAACTGGTGGAGCAGTACACGCGCGCGTGGCGACCGTTTCTCGATGTCGGCGTGGTGCACGACTCGAATCAGGGATGGGGTCCGGGGGTGAATCTCGGCCTCGCGGGCACGGTGTTCGGCGGCGACCATGCGGCGCTCTATTTCTCGCATCAGCGCGTCTCGCGGATCGGCACCCCGGTGACGGAGATCGGCGCGCGCTATAGCTGGTTCTATTAAATCGAATCGTTCAAGGAGTATCGATCATGTACGGCATCAAACGACTGGCGCGCACGAGCGCATGGGGTATCGCGGCAACCGCGCTGGCGCTAGGCCTGAACGCATGCGGCACGGTGCGCCAGACGGCCGGCCCGGCCCTCTCGCATGGCGACAAGGTCGCGGTGGTATCGATCGCGAACTACACCGAAACGCCGGATGCGGGCCATAGCGCCGAGGCGATCGCGGCCAACGCGCTGCGCGCGGGCGGTATTGCGGACGTGCGCGTTGCGCCGGCCGACAGCGGCCGCAATGCGCTGTTCGATTCGGCGCAGCGCGGCGACGGCGAGAAGTCGCTCGAATGGGCGCGCAACCAGAATGCCCGCTACCTGTTGACCGGCGCGGTCGAGGAGTGGCGCTACAAGACCGGCGTGGACGGCGAGCCGGTCGTCGGCGTGACCTTCGAGCTGATCGACGTATCGAACGGCGCGGTGGTGTGGAGCGGCACGGGCACGCATACCGGCTGGAGCCGCTCGGGTCTGTCGAGCGTGGCGACTTCGGTGATCGGCAAGGTGCTGTCGCCGCTGCAGGCGCACTGATCAGCGCTTCCGACGCCCCGGCGCGACGCCGCCCGGGATGCGCAGGCAGAAAGTCTCGAAACATGAAAGGAATCAGGCCGTGAATACCGCAGCCGTGGAAAACAACCCGGGCGTGTCCAAACGCCACGCGCATCCGTTCGGCAATCTCGGCCGCGTGCGCCGCTTTCTGGCGCCCGCGGTGGCACGGCCCCTGGCGGTCGTGGAGAGCGTCGTCTTCATGGTGGTCGTGCTGGCGTTCGCGCGCTGGCTCCACCCGGAAGATCCCTTGTCGCTGCACGCCGGCTTCCCGTGGCTGTGGCTCGCGCCGCTGCTGGTGTCGCTGCGCTACGGCAGTCTTCTCGGCTTGCTGGGCGGCTTCATCATGATCGGCGCGTGGGCGTGCTTCTATCCGCACGGCGGCGCGTTTCCCACGGTGTATTTCGCGGGCGGCCTGTGTCAGACGATTCTCTCCGGGCACTTCGGCGATACGTGGGGTAGCCGCGCCGAACGCGCGTCGTCGCTCAACGATTACCTGAACGATCGTCTCGCCGCGCTTACCAACAGCCACTATCTGCTGCGCCTGTCGCACGAGCGGCTGGAGAAGGATCTGCTGTCGCGCCCGACCACGCTGCGCGATTCGATCACGGAACTGCGCCGCCTGTCGGTCTCCGACGACACCGCGCTCGCCACGCCGAAAAAGCGTCGCGCCGACGAGCCGCTGCGCGGCGCCGCCGGCCTGCTCGAATTCGTCGCGCAGGCCTGCCAGATCGAAGTCGCGGCGCTCTATCCGGTGCGCGACGGCAAGCCCGGCACCCAGCGCATCGCCTCGATCGGCGACACCTTCGAGCTCGATCCGCACGACTCGCTCGTCGCGCACGCTCTAAGCACGCGCGCCATCGCGCATCTGAAGAGCGCCGACAACGCCATGCCGGCCAGCCAGTATCTGGTCTGCGCGCCGCTCGTGTCCGCCGACGGCGAGCTGCGCGCGATACTCGTCATCAAGCGCATGCCGTTCCTGTCGCTCAATTTCGACAACCTGCAACTGCTGCTGGTGCTGCTCGGCTATTACGCCGACGGCGTCGAGCATTCGTCGTTTGTGCAGCGCATTCTCGATCGCGTGCCGGGCTGCCCGCACGAGTTCGCGCTCGACCTGAGCCGCCTGACGCGTTTGCAGCAGAAGGCCGGGGTGGCGTCGTCACTGGTGGCGCTGGTGTTCCCGCACGACGAAGCGGGCGATTCGCTGTTCGAGCACGTGATGCGCCGGCGCCGTTCGCTCGACGTGATGTGGCCGGTGCGCACCGAGAACCGCTCGGTGCTGCTGAATCTGATGCCGGCGACCGACACCACCGGCATCGACGGGTATCTGGCCCGGATCGAGGCGAGCCTGACCGCGCAGTTCAACACCGACCTCGAAGCCGCGCGGGTGGGCGTGCATACGCTGCATCTCGAGGGCGACGATCCGGGCGCGGCGCTCTCGCGTCTTCTCAAGCGAAGCGGCATCGATGTCTAACACGCTCAAACTCATCGTCGGCGCGCTGGCGGCAGTCGTGGGCGCGGTCGCGCAGTATCTGGCGATCGCGAGCCTGCGCGAGCCGGCCGGCGCATTCGATCCGCTGTTGCGCTTTCTCACGATTCAGCTGGCGGCGGGGCTGTTCGAATCGATCGCGTTGCGAGTGATGCTGCCGGCGCGCTATCGCGAGCCGCGTGCGCTGTCGATGCTGCTGCTGTGGCTTTTCTGCACCTTCGTGCCGCTGCTCGGCGGCCTCGTGGTGCTGGTGAGCTGCGCGTGGGCGGCGGTGTTTCCGGGCGCAAAGAAAAGCGATCAGCTCGCCGACGTGCCGCGTCCGGCGTTCGTCACGTATCTGGTGTCGCGCGTGTCGCACGGCGGCGGCGCGCGTCTGCAGGCGCGCCTCGCGAATACCCAGGTGGCCTCCACCGATCGCCTGTCCGCGCTGGTGGCGATCCAGAACATGCCGACGCGCACCACCGGCACCCTGTTGCGCGACCTGCTCGCCGACCCGCTCGAGGACATTCGCCTGATCGCCTACGGCACGCTGGACCAGGCCGAAAACGAGATCATGCAGAAGATTTTCCAGGCGAGCAAAGCGCTGGAAACGACGCAGGCGGACAGCGAGCGCTACGCGCTCAACCGGCTGCTCGCCGAGTTCTATTTCGAGCTGGTGTACCAGAATCTCGTGCAGGGCGCGGTCTACAGACATACGCTGGAACAGGCCGACCGCTACGCGCAGGCCGCGCTGGACACCGATCCGGGCGACGGCGCGCTTTGGCTGATTCGCGGCCGTCTCGCACTGGCGCGCGGCTTGCCCGAGGACGCGCACGCGCACATCGGGCGCGCGCTCGAACTGGGCTTCCCGCGCGAGCGGCTGGTGCCGTGGCTCGCGGAGGCCGAGTTCCTGCGCGGCGACTATCCGCGTGTCTCCGAACTGCTCGCGTCGCTGGGTAATGCCGCCTCGTTGCCGACACTCAAACCGGTTGTGAAGTACTGGTCATGATGAAAGAACTCCCGAACCGCCGCGCCGCGGATGCCGATGTCTGCCTGCTGCTGGAAGGCACGTTCCCGTTCGTGCGCGGCGGCGTGTCGAGCTGGGTCAACGACATGATCCGCGCGTATCCGCAGACGCGCTTCGCGATCGTTTTCATCGGCAGCCGCCGGGAAGATTATGCGGGCGTTGCGTATGCGTTGCCGGATAACGTCGTACACATCGAGGCGCACTATCTGTATGAGGACGTGGCCGCGGATTTCCACACGCGTGCGGTCGAAGGCGACGCGGCCGCGTTTGCGCGTTCGCAGCAACTGCACGACGCGTTGCGCGATCCGCGCAGCGGCCGCGACGCGGGCGCGCTGCTTGCCGACATGATTCCGATGATCGGCGCGAGCGGCGCGCTCAGCGAAGAGCAGTTCCTGACGAGCCGCGCGGCGTGGCAGACCATTACCGACCAGTATCAGAAGTACTGTACCGACCCGTCGTTTACCGATTACTTCTGGACCGTGCGGATCATGCACAAGCCGCTGTGGCAGCTCGCGCGCGTGGCGGAAAGCCTGTTGCCGGCGAAGGTCTATCACACGGTATCGACGGGATACAGCGGCTTTCTCGGCGCGCTGATGCACTATCGCACCGGCCGGCCGCTGCTGATTTCCGAGCACGGCATCTACACGAAGGAACGCAAGATCGATCTGCTGCAGAGCCAGTGGATTCGCGACAACCGCGGCGTGTTCGAGCGCGACATCTCGCGCGTGAGCTATTTCCGCGAATTGTGGGTGCGCTTTTTCGAGGCGATCGGCAAGCTCGCCTATGACGCGGCGGACGACATCATCTCGCTGTACGAAGCGAACCGCCAGCGGCAGATTATCGACGGCGCGCGCGCCGAGCGCACGCAGTGCATCCCGAACGGCATCGACGTGCAAGCACTCGCGCCGCTCGTCGCCGAACGCAAGCCCCGCTCGCACAAGGTGGTGGGGCTGATCGGGCGGGTGGTGCCGATCAAGGACATCAAGACTTTCATTCGCGCGATATTCATCGCGTCGCGCACGATGCCCGATCTCGAAGGCTGGATCATCGGGCCGGAAGAGGAAGACCCGGCGTACGTGCTGGAATGCCGCGCGCTGGTCGAGAGCCTCGGGCTGTCGCGCAATCTGAAGTTTCTCGGCTTCCAGCGCATCGACGAGATGATGCCGCAGCTCGACGTGATCGCGCTGACCTCGATCAGCGAGGCGTTGCCGCTCGTCGTGCTGGAAGGTTTCGCGGCGGGCGTGCCGTCGATCACGACCGATGTCGGCTCGTGCCGTCAGTTGATCGAGGGCATGGACGAGGAAGACCGCGCGCTCGGCGCAGCGGGCACGGTCGTGCAGATCGCGGAGCCGGCCGCGTTCGCGCAGGCGGTATTGTCGCTGCTCGCCGACGACGACCGCTGGCGGGCCGCGCAACAGGCGGGCCTCGCGCGAGTGCGGCGCTATTACACGAAGAAGCAGATGATCGACCGTTACCGCACGCTGTATGAGCGCCTTTCCGCGTTGCCGGATCGCGCGCGCGACGCGATGGCGTCGGCACTCGCCGCGCAGTGCCCGATGCACGGCGCGCGCTCGAAGAACGCGCAGGAGGCTCGCTGAGATGGCCGGCATCGGATTCGAATTACGCAAGATCATGCGGCGCGACACGCTGGTGGGCGTGGCGCGCGCGTATGCGTACGCCGGCCTCATCAGTTCGGGGCCGCTCATTCTGTCGATCTTCGGCATTCTGATTATCGGCGTGATCAGTCTCGCCTCGGTGATACCGACCTTCGCGATCGTGCAGTTTCAGGTGTCGGTGACGTATCTCATCGCGCTGAGTCTGATCCTGACGGGGCCGCTGCAACTGTCGTTCACGCGCTTCATTTCCGACCGCCTGTTCGAGAAGCGCGACGACCTCGTGCTGTCGAACTACAACGGCGTGGTGCTGGTGTCGTCGGTGCTGGCGAGCGTGAGCGCCGTGATCGCGATGCTGTTCGGCTTTCGCTCCGAGCCGCTGATCTATCGTCTGCTGATGATCGCCGGCTTCGTGGTGATCAGCAACATCTGGATCGCGGTGATCTTTCTGTCGAGCGTGAAGCAGTACCGGCAGATTCTGATCGTGTTCGCCGTCGGCTATGCCTGCGTGGTGTGTCTCGCGCTCGCGTTGAACGGCTATGGGCTAGTCGGTCTGCTCGGCGGTTTCGTCGCCGGGCACATCGTGCTGCTCGCGGGTTTGTCCGGACTGATCTACCGCAACTACCGCAGCGAACGCTTCGTGTCGTTCGAAGTGTTCGAGCGGCGCTTCGCGTATCCGAGTCTCGCGCTCGTCGGTCTGCTGTTCAACATCGGCGTGTGGCTCGACAAGTTCATGTTCTGGTATGCGCCGGGCACCGGCACCGACGTGATCGGGCCGCTGCATGCCTCGATCATTTACGACATTCCGATTTTCATTGCGTACGTGTGCGTGATGCCGGGCATGGCGACGTTTCTGGTGCGCATCGAAGCGGATTTCGTCGAATACTACGACGCCTTCTACGATGCCGTACGCGGCGGCGCGACGCTGCGTCATATCAACGAGATGCGCGACATGATGGTGGCCAGCGTGCGCGCGGGCCTGTACGAAATCATCAAGGTGCAGACGGTCGTGCTGCTGGCGATCATCGCGTTCGGCGAGCGTGTGCTGACGGCGCTGGACATCTCGCCGCTGTACATGCCGCTGCTCGTGGTCGATGTCGTGGCGGCCAGCCTACAGGTGCTGCTGCTCGGTCTGCTCAACGTGTTCTTCTATCTCGACGGACGACGCACCGTGCTCCGCCTTTGCGCCGCGTTCGTCGTGCTGAACGGCGTGTTCACCGGCATCACGCTGAAACTCGGACCGGATTTCTACGGCTACGGCTTCGCGCTCGCGCTGCTGGTCGTGGTGGTGGCGGCGGTGTGGGTGCTTGACCGGAAATTCATGTCGCTGGAATACGAAACGTACATGTTACGGAAGTAGCGCCTGCTCACGCCGCATTCGTCGATAGAGCGCGACGCGCGCGGTCAAGCCGCGCAGCGAGGTCGAGCGCACGAACCGCCCATCACGAGTTCGGGATAAACCATCACCTGCTGCGCGGGGCCAGCCGCCGCGCCCGAGATGCGCTCGAGCATCAGCCGCACACAGGCCTGCGAACTGCGCTCGAAGCTGTATCGCAACGAGGTGACCGGCGGGTACATCAATTCCAGCATCTCCGTGGTGCCGATGCCGATGACCGAGAGATCACGGGGAATGTCCAGGCCGCGCTCCCGCGCGACGCGCACTGCGGCGGAAAGCATGTGGGTTCCGATCGAGATCAGCGCCGTCGGCGGCCTTGAAAGCTGCAGTATCGCGGACATGCGTTCGCGCGGCGATTCCAGCCACTGGTCAGGCAGGTAGACCAGCGCCTCGTCGAACGCAAGGCCAGCCCTGTCGAGCGCCTCGCGGTAACCGGCGAGCTTCTCGCGCCCGGGTCGCGTTGCGACGCTCGAGGCGAACAACGCGATCCGCTGATGGCCAAGTGTGACCAGATATTCCACGGCCTGCCCAATACCCAGCCGGTGATCCACCAGCACGCTGTCGAACGGATGACCCAGTTCGCGGTCGACCAGCACGATGGGCAATCCACATGCCGTAAACGGACAGGTCGACGGATCCGGATACTCGGCCACGGGCAGGGCGATAACGCCTTCGAGGCGGTGGTTCTCGAAATAGCGCAATAACTCCTGGTCGCGTGCGGGCGTCTCGGAACTGCCTATCAACAGCGAATAGCCGGCCTCGCGCAGCAATCGCTCGACGGCGCTCAGATGCATCGCCATGGCGGGGTTGGAGATGTCGGGCAGCAGGTAGCCGACCGCCCGGGTGTGGCCTGTGCGGAGCTGCCGTGCGGTGTGGTCCGGCTCGTAGCCGAGACGGGTGACAGCGTCCAGCACCGCCTTGCGTAGCGCGGCGCTCGCATAGCCGCTGTCGTTCAGCACTCGCGAAACACTGCCAATGGACACACCTGCCGCTCGTGCGACATCACGCACCGATACTCGTGTACTCATGGAATTCCCGTATGAAAACGTTCCATAGTCTTGCCACTATAACTGCTTAAAATTATAGTCAGAAAAACAGAAACCGTTTTCACAATGCCGGACATCAGTGGCAGCCTGGGACTGGAACGATGGAGACCTACGACTACGTGATTGCTGGAGGCGGCACTGCTGCCTGCATCCTTGCGGCCCGCCTGGGCGAGGCCGGCCACAGCGTCTGCCTGCTCGAGGCCGGCCGCGACGACAACACTGTCTGGACGCGTATCCCCGCAGGCTTCACCCGATTGCTGCGCAATCCCGCGTACGCGTGGCAGCTGACTTACGAGGCGAGCCAAGGCACCGGCGGTCGTGCCGTGCCGCTGGTGCACGGCCGCACACTGGGCGGTTCGAGTGCCGTCAACGGCGCGGTCATCAGTCGGGGGCAGGCCTTCGATTACGATGAATGGGCCGAACTGGGCAATTCGGGCTGGGGCTATGCCGATGTGCTGCCGTACTTCAAACGCAATGAACATTTCTTCGGTTCAGCTGACGAAGGCATCCGTGGCCGCAACGGTCCGCTACGCGTCGAGGAGACCCACTGGCGAGACCCGACATCCGAGGCCTTCCTGGCGAGCGCCGTGCAGGCTGGCATCCCGCTGACGGCGGACTACAACGGCGCTCAGCAGGACGGCATCGGCTGGACGCAAAGCAACATTCACCGCAACCGGCGCTGGAGTGCCGCGCACGCCTACCTGCATCCCGCGCGCAAGCGCTTTAGCGTGCGCGTGCTGACCGAGGCTCTCGTCACCCGTATCGTCATCGAGGGAAAGCGCGCGACCGGCCTCGCATGGCGATCCGCCACCGGCGGCGCCGAACGTCGGATCGCGGCCCGGCGTGAGGTACTGGTCTGCGCTGGCACGATTCACAGCCCGAAGCTGCTGCAGTTGTCCGGCATCGGACCTGAGAATCTGTTGCGCAAGCACGGCGTACCGCTCCTCCACGACCTCGAAGGTGTCGGTGAGAATTTGCGCGATCACTACGTCGCACGCATCGTCGCGCGCGCCCGGACCGGCGTGTACAGCATCAACAGCCAGGTGAAGGGAATGGCGTTGTTGAAGCAGATCGCGGCGTGGGCACTTGGACACCCGAGTGCCCTGTCGATTAGCCCGATCCTGTTGTACGGCTTCTGGAAATCGCGGCCGGACTTGCTTTCCCCGGACTTCGCGTTGTCGTTCATGCCGGTTAGCTCGATGCCGGGCGGCCGTATCGGGGAACTCGACACCGAGCCGGGCCTAAGCTGCGGCGCATGGCAGTTGAGGCCGCGGAGCAAGGGCTTCGTCCACATCCGGTCCAACCGGATCGAGGATCCGCCGATTCTTCAGCCGCACTTCCTGGACCATCCCGAAGACCAGCGTGTCATCGTCGAAGGGCTGAAGTGGGCGCGCAAGGTGTTGGCCGGTGCGCCGATGCGCGAGCGAATCCAGGCTGAGCTGCTGCCAGGCGGCGGCGTGCTTTCCGATGACGAAATTCTTGATTACGCGCGCGCCTACGGCAGCACCTGTTATCACCCCGTCGGTTCTTGCCGCATGGGACCGTCGGGCGATCCGCTGGCCGTCGTGGATCCGTCGCTGCGCGTGCAGGGCCTGCAGTCGCTACGCGTGGTCGATGCTTCAGTCATGCCGACCATCCCGTCCGGCAACCCATGCGCGGCAACAATGATGATTGCGGAGAAGGCGGCGGATCTGCTGCTCGCAGACGCCTCCAGATGAACGCGTATAGCGCCTGAGCGGCCAAGGCGTTGATCCCTCGGGAAAGTCCGTCGGCACGCATACCCGTCGAACGTAACGAGTACGTGCGCATCGGCATTTTTATTAAGAAAAATAATCTTTTCCCAAAGTGAGCGATAGCGGATTCCCGGGTTCGGGTACGCGCTTACGCCTCGCCGGCGGCCTGCCCGGCCCATCAAGGAGACATTCGATGCAAGCCTCGCCACGTGACATGAACGGACCCGCACAATCCCCGAAGAGGCCCGCGGCCAGCGCGTTGCGTACCACCGCGTTCAGTGCCGTGATCGCGGCGGCCGTGGGCGCCGCCGCGCCCGCGCAAGCGTTCCAGTCGGACGGGACCGTACGCATCGGCTCGCTTGAAGCGCAGACCGGCATCCCGGCGTCGTACGGCATTCAGGCACTGGTCGGCTCGCAAATCGCGGTCGACGAAATCAACGCGGCGGGCGGCGTCAAGGTGGCCGGCAAAATGGTGAAGCTAGCGTTGACACCTTCGCCGAACGGTTATGACCCCGGCGGCGACTCCGCCACCACGATCGCACTGATGAAGAAACTGATCGCCGACGACAAAGTACTCGCGATCAAGGGGACCTCGCGTTCGGACAATACCGAGGCCGCGTTCAATTACCTGAACGAACTCGAAAAGCAGGGTACGCCGGTGGTGCTCATGTCGTCGCTGTCCGCCACGGTGGGGCTCGGCAAGATTTCCAGGTGGGGCTACCGCAACTCGTTTTTCGAATCCGGTATCGTCCATGCCGAAGCGCAAACCTTGCACGACAAGCTCGGCTACAGGACGGCGGCTATCCTTGTCACCACGAACAACGGCCCCAACGTCATCGTCGCCGACAAGATCCTGCGTCCGGCGCTGGAGCAGGCCGGCATCAAGGTGGTCGCAACGGTGACATGCCTGGAGAAAGATAGCGATCTGTCCGCGCAGGTGGAACAGCTGGCGGCGGCCAGGCCGGACGTCGTGGCCGTCGCGACCTCGGTAATCGCTGGGGTTAACGTGATGAAGGAAGCGCAGAGGCGCGACTTCAAACCCAGGTTGTGGCTCGGCACGATCGGCAATATTTCGCCCGAAGTGCCCAGGCTCGGCGGCAAGGCAGTCGAGGGCATGGTGGTCGGCAGCTCCTATTCGCCGGACACCCCGGGAATCGCGAAGCTCGCGCAAGAATTCCGTCAGCGAGCGCGCACCGACATCAACCTGTTCGGCGTGAACGGCTACGAAGCGATGTACCTGTTCAAGGCGGCGATCGAGTCCTCCGGCATCTCCAATACGCCCGAGACGCTGCAGACGGACCGCGAGAAGTTTCGCGAAAGCCTTGCCAATACCAGTATCGTCAGCATCACCGGAGAGAAGGTGTCGTTCGACGCCGACCATGACGCCATCAAAAAAGCTTCCCCCTCGTCATCAAGGGCGGCAAGTATCAGGTCTGGGACGAGAAGCCTCTGAACTGAAGAACTGGAGACATCGATGCAAAAACGCACACTTGGGAAAGACGGGCTGGAAGTCTCCAGCATCGGTCTCGGATGCATGAGCATGAGTTTTGCCTATGGCCCGCCGCCCGATCGCGCCCAGATGATCGCGCTGCTTCGTTCCGCCGTCGAGCGTGGAGTCACTCATTTCGATACCGCCGAGTTCTACGGGCCGTATGTCAATGAGGAAATGCTCGGCGAGGCGCTTGCACCCGTGCGAGACCAGATCACGATCGGCACCAAATTCGGCTTCAGTCCGGAGCACCCTGACCCGTCAAAGCGACTGACGGCGGACAGCCGCCCCGAGAATATCCGCCGCGTCGCCGAAGCGTCGCTCAAGCGCCTCAAACGGGACGTGATCGACTTGTTCTATCAGCATCGTGTCGATCGAACGGTGCCTATCGAGGACGTGGCCGGCACCGTGAGGGATCTGATTCGCGAGGGGAAAGTCCGCCATTTCGGTATGTCCGAGGCCGGCGTCGCCACAATCCGCCGCGCGCACGCAGTGCAGCCCGTGTCGGCATTGCAGAGTGAATATTCAATGTTGTGGCGCGAGCCGGAAAACGAACATCTGCGGGTATTGGAAGAACTCGGTATCGGTCTCGTGGCGTACGCCCCGCTGGGCCGCGGCTTCCTGGCCGGCAAGATCGATGCGAACACGGTGTTCGACGGGACCGACGTCCGCCGCAACCTGCCGCGTTTTACACCCGAGGCGCGCGCGGCCAACCGTCCGCTTGTCGACATGCTTACGCGGGTGGCGAGAGATAAGGGCACGACGCCGGCGCAGGTCGCGCTCGCGTGGCTGCTGGCGAAACGCCCTTGGATCGTGCCGATTCCCGGGACGACGAGCCTGGAGCGACTCGAAGAAAATCTCGGCGCCGCGAGCCTTGTGTTGTCGGACGCCGACTTGCGCGGAATCGACGCGGAGGCCGCCTCGATCGTCGTGCATGGCGATCGCTACCCGGCACATATTCAGAACACCGTGGATCGCTAGGCCTGATGCGGGTGCACTGGCACCACCGCCATCCGCGAGCCGGCGAGTCTGCCCGGAGCGCCGACGCGCAAGCGCAGCGCGGCCCGGACCGGCGCGTAGCAAATCCGGCGAGCGGATCGCAAGTCCTACCAGGCGCTATGCAGAAGCTCCAGGATAGGTTCGACGGATTCGGTGCGGCGCGGGTTGAAGAATACCCCGCGATCGCCCAACGTGTCCTCGGCGATCGCTGGAAGCAGCGCTTTGTCGAGTCCGGTATCGCGCAATCGGGTAGGCACTCCCGCGGCCGCCTGCAAAGACCTGACTGCATCGATCCCGGCTTTCGCCTGCTCCCGCGGATCGCCGCCGCCGTCACAGCCCATGGCTTTGGCCATCGATGCCAGTTCGGGGGTCGCCACCTCGAGGTTATAGGCCAATGCATGCGGCAGCATGATTGAATTGGCGACGCCGTGTGGGAGCTTGCCGCGTGCGCCGAGGCAGTGGCAAGCCGCGTGATGAATGCCCACGCGTGCATTCGAGATCACCATGCCCGACATATGGGCCGCCATCAGTACACCGGCGCGAGCGTCGATACTCGCTGGATTGCGCACCATGGCTGGCAGGTGTTCGGTGAAGAGCCTGATCCCTTGCAGCGCCAGGCCATCCGAGATCGGGTTGCGCAAATTCGAATAAAGGCCTTCGGCACAGTGTGCGAATCCGTTCATCGCGGTGGTCGCCATGACGCTTGCCGGAACCTCGCAATTGGCTTGCGGATCCAGCACGACGAGACGCGAGGCAAGCTTGACATCCCAAAACAGCAGCTTGCGGCCGGACTCGTCACGCAGACCTAGTCCCGGCGTAACTTCTGCCGCCGACGCAGTAGTCGGCACGGCAATCACGGGGATCTTGGGCTGCAACAGGTGCTTCGGGAAAAACTGGTCGGGCGCGACGAAGCGCGACGCGTGTTCTTCGATCGGTCCATCTTCGGCCAATAAAATGGCGATGCCTTTGGCCGTATCCGACGCACTGCCGCCGCCGATGGCCACGATGCCGTCGATGCAATGACTGCGCGCGAGCGCGCTGCCTTCTGTCACGAGGGTGGTCGACGAATGCTCGACCACCTGCTCGAACCGGACGGCCGTCAACGACCCGAGCGCAGCGAGCGCTTGCGCGAAAATCTCGCTGCGCAGCGTGCGGCCGCCGCATACCACCATCACGCGTTTGCAGCCGAGCGCGCTGACTTCGCGACCGAGGTCAGCCAATGCACCCGGCCGGAGAATTACCTTTGCCGACGTATTCTGATATTCCATGATGATCGAGTCCTTTTTCAACTGTACGCAATTTGCCGCCCTTGCGGGTCGCGCGGATAAACAGCGCAATCCGGTCGTCGCCCATTTCGCCTGCTTTGAAAACGTCACGCCATGCGCTCAGGCGGCAGCCGTTCTTTCGCGTGCGATCCTGCGGACTGCGGCCATGTCTACCTTGCCGTTGCCGAGCTTCGGCAGATCGTCAACCAGCAGAATGATCCGCGGTATCTTGAAGCCGGGCAGCAGCGGGCGGGCAGCCTCGATGATGTCCTCGCCGGACAATCCGGAGCCGGACTGTTGCGGCACGACGAGGGCCGCGACGCGCTCGCCATAGCGTTCGTCCGGCACGCCGAACACGGCTACGTCGCGGATTCCGTCGATCTCCAGGAGCGCGCGCGCGACCTCTTCCGGGTAGACGTTTTCGCCGCCCGTCTTGATCATGAAGTCGAGGCGGCCGAGGAAGTGGAGGTGGCCGTCCGCGTCGAAGTAGCCGTTGTCGCCCGTGCGCTGCCAGCCGTCGACCATACGTTGTGCGCGCACGTACTCGCCGTCCCAGTAGCCTGGCGAGACGCCATCCCCACGCACGCAGATCTCGCCGGCTGCGCCGACGCCGCACGGCTGACGCGTGGTCCAGTCGAAGATCGCGACATCCGAGCTGTTGCGGTTGGGCAATCCATTGTCCGTGAAGCGGCGCTTCGGCCCGAGCGGCTGATAGGTCAGGCCGCCTTCGGTACGGCTGTAGCCGAGCAGAAAATCGCCGCCGAGTCGCTCCTCATACACGCGCAGCATTGCGCCGGTGACGGCGTGGCCGCCGCCCCAGGTGAAGCGTAACGGCGGCCGGCCCTGTAGCGGCGCGAAGGTTTCGGGCGCGGCGCGAACGATGTCGACCACCAATGTCGCGATGATGTGCACAAAGCTCACCTGTTCGCGCGCGAGTGTTTCGACGAAGCGCGCCAGATCCCACTTTTCCATCGTGATCAGCGGGCAGCCGGTAAAGAGCGCGTTGCACGCCACGCTCAGTCCGCCGGTATGGAACATCGGCGAGATCGCGAGGGCGACGTCCCGCCGCGACAGCTTGAAGCAATCGGCCATCGCGCCGCCGATCGTCACCCGCATGCCGTGCGTGTGGATCGCGGCTTTTGGCATCGAGGTTGATCCGGACGTGTAGAGGAGGTTGGCGATGTCGCCGCTCTGCGCCTGGAATGTCGCGTAGGTATCCGGCTGTTCGCTCAGCGCCGCCCAGAAGCTGCCGTCCCGCGCTTGCGCGCCGACCGACAGCACATGGCTCGCACCCATCGCGACGAAGGCTGCGGCATGCGCGTCGGTGGTCACGACGGACAGCGCGCTCGTGTGCGTGAAAACCCGCTTGAGTTCCTCGCCCGCGAGCCGCCAGTTCAGCGGCACCGCGACCACGCCTGCCTTCCACGCGCCGAGCAGGGCGATCACCACCTCGGCGCGATTGGGCAGGAACAGCGCGGTGAGGTCGCCAGGGCGGTGCCCGTTGGCGTTCAGCCAGTTCGCGAAACGGTTGGCCCACGTCTCCAGTTCCGCGCGCGCGAGTCGCACGCGTTCGTCGGCGAGCGCGAGGGCATCGGGCTCGCTGCGGGCGTGCAATTCGGGAAAGAGCGAGAAGTTCATCGGCGATCCCGTTCCTTTTCGAGACTCGCGATGTGATCGACGACCTTGTAGCCGGTCTTGCCCCAGGTGGTGACGCCGCACACGTGCATGACCTGCATGCAGGCCTCGGCCAGTTCGCGGCTGGTCATGCCGGCCCTGGCCGCGGCATTGCCGTGATTGATCGCGCCGTCGAGGTTGCCGGTGACGATGTCGAGCACGGTGTAGAGCATTTCCTTGGTCTTCAGGTCCAGCCCGCCTTGCGCGCTGTGCTCGCCGTAGACGCCTTCGCGAAAGAGCAGGTATCCGGGCCAGTGCTGGGGGCAGTGCTCCATCATTGCGCGGATGGGCTCGGGCAGATTGCCCAGGGTTTCGTGGAAGTGCGCCTTGCCGCGCGCGATGGCCTCATCGATCTGGGATTGATTCACGGAATATCCTTGTGGTTGGGGTGCCCTTCGAAGGCGGGGGCCGTTCAATGATGCCGGCCAAATCTAACACCGTGTGTTCTATACGGAAACACAAAGTTATGTTAATCGCACGACTTCGAAGAGTGCAACGAGGGTTTGCCTCAATACGCACCATGGGTGTCCGGACTTTTTTCGGTGGGTTTTGCCGTTACGCGTGAAGGCCGCGGGAGGCAATGCGTGGTGCGTTCCGCTTAGGTACGGAGACGAGTCGGGATGTCGACAGGAAGGAACGGGAGAAACCACTCGGCGCCATAGGCGCCACCGGTCGCGGATCGACCGGTCTCAGATGAGGTGTGTCGGGTGGGGGCTGCTGTAGGCAATCAGTCCAGGTGCCGCTGCGCTTTCGGAGCGTAAAAGCCGCGCAGACCGAAGCGGAGATGTTCGGCCCGACGGCACGGTGGGTTGCTTGCGGACCTGAAACTCTGAGGTAAGAACCGGCCGGACCGGATCACGATCACCGGGTCGGCAACCGTGAAGCTAAAGAAGCGCTAGGTTTCAGCGGGCGCTGCCGTAGGGATAGACAGGGCATCCCATCCGTTGCGACAGCGTCCGTGCCGTGCGTTGCAACGGCACCAGCAGTTCTCCTTCGTCCTTTTTCGCTACGGTGTGGCTGGGGAACGCAATACTGAGCGCGCCGATTACCGTGCGCTGCGCATCGAACACCGGCACGCTGATCGCTCCGAGGCCGATGGTGTTCTCGTCGCGCGAAACCGAGTAGCCTTTCTCGCGCGCGGTGTGCAGCAGCTTGATGAGCGCGGCCGGGTCGACCACCGTCTCCTCGGTCACCTGCTTCAGCGGCCCGTGCAGCAGCGCGAGCACCTCTTCTTCATTCATGAATGCGAGCAGCACGCGGCCCGCCGAGGTCGCGTGGATCGGCATGTAGGTCCCGATTTTCCACGGCGAGTCCGTGAACAGGGGACCGTTAATGCCGATCAGATACGCTGCCTGGTCGCCGTCGAGCACCGACAGGCGCGTGCTGTGGCCCGTCAATTCCATCAGATCGCGCAGCAGCGGCAGGGCCCGGCCGCACAACTCGTCCTGGTTGAAGAACTGCGAGCCGAGCACGAACGCGCGCACGGCCACGGAAAACGCCTGGGTGGCGGGGTCCTGGCGGATCAGTTCCGCGTCGCTCAGCGCCGCTGCAATCTTGGAGATATGGCTCTTGCTCAGGCCGGTCTGTGCAGCGAGTTCGGTGACCGTGTAGCTGGCCTTTCCGCTGGTGAACTCCATGAGTACACGCAGTGCCGAGCGCAACGATTTCATCGCGGCCGGGGAATTGGAATCGTCTTCAGTGATTGGCGGCATATCGCAGGATTCGTAGCTAATGGGATCGAGTCGAAGGTTAGCCGCCTGGCACCGCGAGACGGTTCGCAAATATTCGACGTGGAACGAAGGAGATCTTTCTGGGCATCATCCCTCGCTAGCATTATTTCTACGTATATTTCTCATATAGAAACATATTTTCCTTTTTGGAATTATAGATGCCCGCTTTAATTCGGTCAACACACCGGCCAAAGGTCGCCGTCTAGTAGACGCATAACAGGAGGCAGTCAGCAGCCTCGGCTAACCAGCACGGCCAAGGCGGCGAGCCCTCGGTTGGTCGCTCATATCCCGGTTATCGAACCTCATTCGATTCCCCGTTGTTAAAAAACCATTTAATACAGGGAACGTTGCTGGAGAAAATGATATCGCCAATTTTTCCACGGCAGGGAATTCAAGCCGCCGGCCGCGCTTTGTCGACGCTCAAGGAGCGGCGGGAAGTATCGGGATTTTCGAACCCGGCGCCAGAATGGGCTAGGCGCGGTTACGCTGATTGAGAACGCGTGACCGCGTCTGGTTTGAGATGGACAATTCGACAATCTCGAACCGTTATCCGCGGCGTGAAGAGAAAGCGAAGCCACCTCAATAAAAGACGGGTATTTAACGCGTATTCCGAAGCGGGTCTAGGCGCTGTCCGGCTTTGCATGGTTTTCGCAGATGCACTTTCTCACTGCCTGCACATGCGCGCGGCCGAGCGCCTCCGCTTCGTCCGCCTTGCCTGCAAGAACGGCCGTGGCAATACGCTTGTAATCGCGGAGCCTGATCTGCTGGAGAGACGGTATGCGATGTTGCGCGTAAACGATCGGCATGTGAATCGTCGGGAAAAGACGCCGCAACTCGCGATTGCGCGCCAGGCCGAGCAGCGCGCGGTAGAACTGCCGCCGGGCCAGCGTGAAGGCAATACTGTCGCGCGCTTCGTCGGCGTGGGAAAGGTCCCGCACGCTCTGGCGAAGCATGCCGGCCCGCTCCGTGTCAACGTGATTGCGCGCAGCCGAGCGAACGAGAAGGCCGGTCATCAGCTCGGCAACGTCGAGCACGTCCATCGTGTCCTGGAGTCCGAGCGTTCGAATTACCGCACCTTTGTGCTTCAACAACTCGATTACCCCTTCGGCGACGAGTCGTTGAAGTCCTTCCCGAACGGAGTTTCTGCTGACACCGAATGTTGCGGACAAGTCGGCCTCCACCAACCTTTGCCCCGGGACGAACGCCTGGCGCTCCAGGCCTCTCAACACGCCGTAAAACACCGCATCAGAGGCGGCTTCCCACTCGGCCTCCACAGGCGCGTCAGGTTCGACCTGAGACGTGGCGATTGATTTTGTGGTCATCGGCAAATCATGGCAATTGAACAAAACAATTTTATCACCTAAGATTGTCCAACAATTTGATGGAACAATATGGAGACGTCATGGTTTCGAAGGTGAACTTCGACCTGCAGGGCAGGCGCGTTCTGGTGACCGGTGCATCGAGCGGACTCGGTGCTCACTTTGCCGCGTTGTTCGCGGCCTGCAAGGCCGAGGTCATTCTGGTGGGGCGGCGCATAGGCGTGCTTGAAGAGCTGGTGCAGCGCCTGCGCGCCGAAGGCGGCAGTGCGTCATGCATGCAGGTCGACGTCAACGATGCGGCGTCGCGCAAGGCCATGGCGGACGCCGTCGGCGAACTCGATGTCCTCGTCAACAATGCCGGCGTCGTGATCGACAAGCCCGCCGTGCAGCAGACCGAATCCGACTGGGATACCGTCGTCGATACTAATCTGAAGGCGATGTTTTTTGTCGCGCTCGACGTCGCCGAAGCGCTGAAAGCGCGCAAAGGCGCCATCGTCAACGTGGCATCCATACTGGGGCTCCGGCAGGCCGGCAACGTGTTGCCTTACGCTGTGTCGAAGGCAGGCGTGGTTCAGCTAACCAAATCGCTTGCGCTCGAATGGGCGCGTCATGGCATTCGCGTCAATGCGATCGCCCCGGGCTACATCGAAACGGAACTTAATCAGGAGCTCTGGAAAACGCCACCCGGCGAAGCGCTCATCAAACGCATCCCTCAACGACGCCTTGGGCGTCTCGAAGATCTCGACGGACCCATGCTACTCCTCGGTTCCGATGCGTCCCGCTACATGACCGGATCCGTTCTCGTCGTCGATGGCGGGCATCTGACAAGCAGTCTGTAAATCATCTTTATCGAAATATGCTGACCTCTCCCCCTACCGAACGCAGCCGTGAAATCGCCGATCGTGTTGAAGCTTTCGTTCGTGAATACGTGATTCCCTATGAAGGCGACAGCCGCCTCGGGCCGCATGGACCATCCGCGGAACTTGTCGCTGAATTGCGCGCGCTTGCGCGCGGCGCAGGCGTCTTGACGCCTCACATCCTCAGCGATGGAACTCACCTGACGCAGCTCGAAACGGCTGCTGTGCTGAAGCGTTCCGGGCTCTCGCCACTCGGGCCGGTCGCCGTGAATACGATGGCCCCGGACGAAGGCAACATGTATCTGCTCGGTAAGGTGGCGACGCCTGCGCAGAAGGAACGGTTCCTGAAGCCGCTTCAAACGGGTGAGGCGAGGTCCGCATTCTTCATGACGGAGCCGGCCGAGGAGGAGGGCGCGGGATCCGATCCATCCATGCTGAAAACCACTGCGCGTCGCGATGGGGACGCGTGGATCATCGACGGGAACAAGACCTTCATCACGGGTGCCGTCGGCGCATCGGTGGGCATCGTGATGGCCCGAACCAGCGACGGCGACAAGCCTCGCGCCACCATGTTTCTGGTGGAACTTCCTGATCCCGCGATCGAGATCGTGAAGGTTCTCGACACGATCGACAGCTCCATGCCGGGAGGACACGCCAGGATCTCCATCCGCGGCCTGCGCGTTCCGGCCGACGCTGTTCTGGGTGAGGTGCATGCCGGATTCGACTACGCGCAGATCCGCCTGTCGCCGGCACGACTTTCGCATTGCATGCGCTGGTGCGGTCTGGCGGTCAGGGCTCAGGAAGTCGCCGTCGAGTACGCTACACGTCGCCATGCATTCGGCAAGCGGCTGATCGATCACGAAGGCGTCGGCTTCATGCTGGCCGAGAATCTGATCGACCTGCAGCAGGCGGCGCTGATGATCGACTGGTGTGCCGACACGCTTGACAAGGGCGGCCTGGGCACGAGCGAAAGCTCGATGACCAAAGTTGCCGTGTCGGATGCGCTCTTCAGGGTGGCCGACCGCTGCGTGCAGGTGATGGGCGGATCGGGCGTGTCTCGCGATTCGATCGTCGAGCAGTTCTTCCGCGAGGTCAGGGCATTCCGGATCTATGACGGCCCGACCGAAGTACACAAATGGTCGCTGGCGAAGAAGATCAAGCGGGCGGCGCTCGAAGGAGCCCGTCGTGTCTGACGCAGATAAATTCACCGGCACAGGTCCGGTCCGCGAGGCTCATCGTTTCGATCAGCACGCGCTGGTTCGATGGATGCAGGACAACATCGACGGCTTCTCCGGAAAACTCGCGGTCGAGCAATTCAAGGGCGGGCAGTCGAACCCCACCTACAGGCTGATTACGCCCGAACGGGAATACGTGCTGCGCCGCAAACCGCCTGGTCCCTTGTTGAAGGGGGCTCACGCGGTCGAGCGGGAAGCGCGTGTGATCTCCGCAGTCGGCGCGGCCGGCTTTCCGGTACCCAAAGTATTTGGAACCTGCGATGACGCCTCCGTCCTGGGCAGCGGATTCTTCGTGATGGAACTGGTGCGGGGACGAATTTTCTGGGAATCGAGCTTCTCGACCGTAGCGCGTGCGGACCGCTTCCGCTACCTCGATGCGATGAACCGCACGCTCGCCGATCTGCATCGCCTCGATTATCACTCGGCAGGCCTCGACGATTACGGCAAGCCGGGGCGTTACGTAGCGCGGCAGGTGGATCGCTGGTCGCGTCAATACCTGAGTGACGAATCCGCCGGACGCAATGCCCATATGGACAGTCTGATCGACTGGTTGAAAGACAATCTGCCCGATCGCGACGAAACTGCTTTGACGCATGGCGATTTTCGGGTCGACAACCTGATATTCGATCCAGTCGAACCTCGCGTGATCGCGGTACTCGACTGGGAACTGTCCACGCTTGGCGACCCTTTGGCCGATTTCGCCTACAACGCGATGATGTATCGATTGCCGCCCGATATCCTCGGCGGTATCGGCGGGCTCGATCTCGAACAACTCGCATTGCCGGACGAGGCAAGCTACGTCAGCGCTTATTGCCGTCGGACCGGACGCGAGAATCTGATCGGTTTCGACTACTACGTCGTGTTCAACATGTTCCGCTTTGCGGCGATCCTGCACGGCATTCGCGCGCGCGTCGCACGAGGCACGGCCGTCAGTGAAGACGCGCGCACGATGGGAGACAGATTTGCCCGGGTTGCGCAGATCGCATGGGAGGAAGCGCGGCGCGCGGAAAAGAACGGCTGATGAAGGCCGGTGGCCAGGAGACGTGCAAGCTTTCAGAAATAGGATGGGGAGACAGCATGGGCAAACTTTATTCGAGTTCACAGCAAGCTTTGGAAGGACTCATGCACGACGGCATGACGCTCGCAGTCGGCGGTTTCGGTTTATGCGGTATTCCGGAATCCCTGATCGCCGCGGCGGTAGCCTCGGGCGTGCGGGATATCACCGCGATCTCGAACAACGCGGGGGTCGATGATTTCGGTCTCGGCGCGATGTTGAGAACGAAACAGATCAGAAAGATGATCGCCAGTTATGTCGGTGAGAACAAGGAGTTCGAGCGCCAGTATCTGGCCGGAGAACTTGAAGTTGAATTCACGCCGCAGGGTACGCTGGCCGAAAAACTGCGAGCGGGCGGTGCTGGAATCCCGGCGTTTTACACGAGGACGGGCGTCGGTACCGTCGTCGCCGAAGGCAAGGAGACGCGTGCTTTCGACGGCAGTACCTATCTGCTCGAACGTTCGCTGACACCGGACGTATCGTTGGTAAAGGCCGATGTCGCCGATGAGGAAGGCAATTTGCGTTTCCGTTACACGGCGCGGAACTTCAATCCGGCTGTCGCGATGGCCGGTCGCATTTGCGTGGTCGAAGTGGAACGTATCGTGGAGAAAGGCGCGATTTGTCCCGATGACATTCATCTGCCGGGGATCTACGTTCATCGCATCTGCTTGAACCGTTCTCCGGAGAAGCGCATTGAAAAAAGAACCGTAGCGTCAGTTTGAAGAACCTTGATACGAGTGGCAGGAGGAGTCAGGCATGGCATGGACGCAGAATGAAATGGCTGCACGCGCCGCGCAGGAACTGCGCGATGGTTCGTATGTCAACCTGGGCATCGGCATTCCCACGCTGGTGGCGAATCACGTGCCCGAGGGCATGCAGGTCTGGTTGCACTCCGAGAACGGTCTGTTAGGAATTGGCCCATTCCCGAAGGAAGAGCACGTCGACGCCGACCTCATCAACGCGGGAAAGCAAACGGTGACCACGTTGATGGGGAGTTCGATCGTGAGCAGCGACCAGGCCTTCGCGATGGTGAGGGGCGGAAAGATCGATCTGACCATTCTCGGCGGAATGCAGGTAAGCCGAAGCGGCGATCTCGCCAACTGGATGATTCCGGGGAAGATGGTCAAAGGGATGGGCGGCGCCATGGACCTGGTGGCCGGCGTCGATCGGGTCGTGGTATTGATGGAGCACGTAGTCCGGCGCAGTGACGGCAGCTTCGACTTCAAGATTCTGGACTCGTGTTCGCTGCCGCTGACCGGGAAAGCGGTCGTCAGCCGGATCATCACCGATCTGGCTGTGCTGGATGTCGACAACGACGGTTTAAGGGTGGTCGAACTCGCACCCGGCGTCGACATCGAGTTCCTGCGTAGCCGTACCGGAACCGCCTTGCACTGAAGTACGGGTTTCCGGCGTATCGTCAAGTAGGTACATCATCCGGTCGCACTGCACCGTCAGCGCATGGAACACCTTGTGCGATATGCGGTACGCGAGGATCTGCCGCGGATTTTCGTCGGCACGTAACGTGCCGGTGCGCATCGTGAGCGCTCCTGGATGGCTTGTCGAACCGCCGGTTGAAGTCGGCGATGAAGGAGGGCGCATACGTAAGACCGATGTGAACGATGCGCAATGGCCGCAGAAGCTGCACGCCTCCCGGCTATTCGAAATAGCCGCTGCTGATTGCGTGAAGCCATATCGGACCGAATGCCTCGACGTGATCCCGCTCGATGGAATGGTGAAATCCGTCCAGAAACAGATGCCGGTAGTTCTTCGAACAGGCCTCCATATTCCTGGCGATTCGATTGGCAATCGGAGGAGGCATCACTTCATCGCCCGTCCCATAAATATCCAGTACCGGAAGATCGCCAAGCGACGCGGGAGGAAACAAAAAGTCGAGGTTGCGCTGGATGAATGCGCCATAACCCATGCGATGAACCTCATCTGGACAGAACGGTGCACGCCATAGCCTGGTTAATGCTTCGCAGGTTGCACCGACGTTGAATGTCATGAATGTGTCTTCGTGACTCTTGAACTGCGGTGCCTTGATCGCTTCGGCCCAGAGCACTGTGCGCTGTTCTTCCGAAAGCGCTTCCGTGTAAAAGGAAAAGTCGGAAATGCCACGCTCGCGAACCCGAAAGGCTGAGCGGTCATACAACCATTCGTGATCCCGCTCCGCAGACCACGCTTCGTAGTAGAGCGACGGGAAATTCGAAGTTCCATAACCGAGAAAGCCGTCGGGACGAACGCAGCGGGTAAACGCCCACATATACGTACCGCCCGTCGAAAATCCCCAGAACAACAGCAACGGCCGCTCGCGCTGGTCGAGGTCTACGCATTGGCGAAGCGCGAGATCGAAGCCCTTCATCGACGTCATCGGCGTAAGCGCGATCGAACCGGCCTCGAGTGCGGTGCCCGGCCGGGGAATGCGACAGGCCCGACTGCGGGTCTGACTCGCGACATTGCTTGCGTCCACTTCGGTGAAGTCGGACGCCGGCCAGTGCGTACGCTGCTGTCGATTAAACATCGGCATGCGGTTTTCGAGCGGCACGTCGTGCCACGACCCGAGAGGATCGTTCGACAGAAAATTCCAACGGCCCAGACGGCATAGAGATATAAAACGAATGCCGCGCCGAGCCAGCCACGGTCCCACCCCCTCCTTTCCGCTATAGTCCTGGACGAAGCCACGCCCATTGTCGCTGCCCCCCTCCGAACAGACGATTACCACCTCGCGACCGTTTACTGTCATCGGTTTCGCCGGATTCAGAACCAGCGCGACCTGGGTAAACGACTGGCCGCAGCTCTCGAAGTCGAGCATCCGGACTTCATGCACGAAATCGGAGGTCTCTTCGACCGCATGGTCCTTGAACGCCTCGATATCTCGAGCCTGCAATATCGAACCTGGCGCGAATCCGCAAAATTCTTTGATGATTGTCTCCAAAAGGATCGCCGGAATTTCCAAACGCCGCGTCGGGCGACGGCTCGGGAATTGCCGGGCGTTACTGGCTACGTGGTTACCATCGAGTTTCGCAAACGTCCTGATGGCTCATATTGCTCCTGACGCGTTGAAGCATCTCTCGCAACGTCGCTACGAGCAACGGATAGCGGGAATCGGACGGCCACAGCGAGCGGGTACAGAATGGCTGTTGCTCGACCGGCGACTAGGTACCCTGAACATCCAGCGCCATGGCGAAAGCCGGCGACAGGTTCAGCATGACGAATCGCGCCAAGGCCGCGTGGCGTAGTTTTCTATCAGTCGGAGTCGCAGGAACGATTTATGGGCGAGAGCGAACTCTCGCGATGTTCGGCTCGCCATTGCGAACCGCAATAAAATCCGCTTGCTTCAGCAGAGCAATGACTACGTATATCAACAGTGACAGCGCATTCAGTCCGATGATCATGACGAACGCCAAGAGGAATTTGCCGCCGAAAACGCCGGCCAGATAACCCATTGCCGCTGGAGAGAAGGAGCCTAGAATATTGCCAAAACCAACGACGATGCCGGTCGATCTCGCAAGTTGCCCGTGCGGAACGTAATCGTGCAGCATGGCGCTGTGCAGGCCTCCGAAGATCATCGGGGCGGCGATAGCGAGCACCAGAAGAAACGCCGTGACAAGCACCCACGGTACGCTCATGGCGACGGTGAGCGCAATCATCGTGCCTATCGCTACCAGTGCGCCTACCCACGCGCGATGGCGCGCTTTGTCGGCAAGATAGCCAACCAGTACGACGAGCAGGATTGGAGCAATGTAGCTAATCGAGATCACTCCGCTCATGCTTTTCATCGAAAGCCCGCGTTCGCGGACAAGATATGTTGGCAGCCAGGTGGTAAGACCCCACAGAATCGCCGACGAACTGGCGTGCACCAGAATTAGCAGGAAAATGCGGAAATTAGCGAGAGACTGGAAGAGAGTCGGCTGCGAACCGTCCGCCGTTCGAATCGCTTGCGGCGCGCCGCGCCGGATAAAGTCCGCTTCCGCGGCGTTGGCAAAGCGCGAGCGGGCTGGTTCATCGCTGCCGAACAGGTAGAAAAGTGGCACTAGCATGAAGGAGTAGATGCCGAGCGAGATGAAAACGCCTCGCCAATTTAGCGCCAGCAGGATAGCGGTGACAATCGGTATTCCGACCGCAATCGCGACAAACGCACTGCCTACCCAACACCCGGTAATACGCGAGCGTTCCTGCGAAGGGAACCAGCGACCGACGTAGGTGTTCGCGAGCGGCCACAGGCAGCCTTCGAACGCGCCAAGCAGCGCTCTGGCGACATAAAGTTCGTTGACATTTGTGGTCCAACCGCATGCCAACGTGAATACGCCCCATCCGCAAGCGCCGATCATCGCCGAACGGCGTGGCCCGATCCAGTCGATGACAAAACCCCACAGCAGCATCCCGATGCCGTAACCGGTAACAAAGAGGCTGTTGAGCAGGCCAATGTGCGCCGGTTTTCCGGACAGATCGAGCGCGTGCAGGAACGCGTGATCGGCGATTACGACGGACATGTTGGTTTTGTCCATCTGCACCGTGAACGAAAACAACATCAATAGCGGCGCGATCACGAGCCAGCGCCCTCGGCTTCGGGGCATGTCTCCAGAAGTTGTTCCGTATTGCAGATTGTCGTTCATTGAATTTTATCGTTTCTCAGTGAGGAAGTGATACGCGGCGGATACTGGAAAGCAGGCATGCCGGGATAGACGCGCAGGGACTTGCGGCAGCTGCATGAGCTTCAGCTACTGTCGACCGATGAAGCGAACGGAACGTTATATATATTTAGTAAACTAAGTATATTGCCGTCATTTTCCTCCAGTTGCTGAGCTTGTCAATCCGTACCGCAACGATTGACGCTAGAGAATTACCCTCACCGTACCTTGGCGCACGCGCCACTCACTTTTTCCATATTCATAGCCTTCTAACTAATATGGTGGTGGGCAATGGATTACGGACGGAGGTGGCGTAAATGGCTAACAGGCGGTCCAATATAGGTGTGGCGGGGTTTGGAGCGGCGGCGCGACTTCCCGCGATAGCCAGGCATCCGGGCAACGATTAGCGGTGGTCGTGGATCCGGTTGAACAGGTGCCGGAGTCGACGGCCACGCAATGGCAGGTGCCGCATATCGCGGACGTCGAGAGTCTGATTGCCTTGCCGCAGCTCGACGCGGCGTACATCGCGACGCCGACTGATTTGCACGCGGTACACACGAGAATGGCGGCAAACGCCGGACACGTGCGTCAGTCGCGCGACGGTGCCAGTCTTTACACGGCAAAGAGCCGCGAAGATATTTTTTTGCCGATTCCGTCCGGGTCGCAGGACATGGTGATCCAGCAATACCGCACACCGGCGGGACGGCGGGCACCGGTTCACGACGGCGGTTGGGCTCTCGCCAATCCGAGGTGTGCGTTGCTGCGATGGGGTCGGCGCAAAGCGGTAGCGAAGTGGCGCTTCAGCGCCAGGTTGCCGTGCCGGCGAAGCAGTAGCCAAGCCATGGGTGACCACGCTTGAAGACTGCTTTCCCGGTAGCTGATTCTAGTGCTGTGCGTCGCCGCGCTGCCGCACCGAAACGTCGTTGGCGGGCTCGCGCAGCAGGTGTCCAATGTCTGCGGATGAGCGCTCCGCCCACCGACTCGTTGAAACGAAGCCGAGCACGATAATAATTGCGCCGATCACAACCATGCCCGGCCGTACGAGATGGGTAGCGGACGGGAACGATTCGCCAGTTGCAAACGCGCATGCGCCGAGACACCAATCAGCGCTACACCTATCGCGGCCCCTATCCGTCGGCTCGTCGATGCGATAGCCGCGGCGAGTCCGGCCTGCGCCTGCGGCATACCCGAGACTGCTATCAGCAAGGAAGCGACCGATAGTGCTGGCAGCACGAACATGCCGATGAACGATGCTGAACTCCAGCCGTATTCATGGCCTTCGATGGCCGCGAAGGTTAGCGCCGCGAGCGCGATAAGGATGAGTATCTGCGAGAGCGGATCCATTGAGACAGCAGGTCGCAAGAATCAACTCGCACCGCATGGGTAATAAGGATGACATGGCGGCGGTGCGAACGGGTATTCACTTGCTGGTGGCGAGCGCCCTGTCGATGGCGGTGGTCAGACGCGCGTCGTCGGCAGTCACGTCGGGAGAAAATCGCTCCAGTACAACGCCGTCGCGGCCAATCAGAAACTTCTCGAAATTCCATAGTACGCCCGGCGCCGGATTCACCTGCACGCCGCGCTCGGTCAGGCGCTGGCGCATCGGGCCCTCGCCGGTCGAATACGGTTGCGCTTCGGTGAGTGCGCCATACAGGGGATGCTGATCGTCGCCTGCTACGGATATTTTCGAGAAAAGCGGAAATGTGACGCCGTATTGGGTTTCGCAAAACGCGCGAATCTCTTCATTCGTTCCTGGTTCCTGGCCTTTGAAATTGTTAGCTGGAAACGCAATGATCTCGAGGCCTTCGTCGCGTTTCCGTTCGTATAGTTTTTGGAGGCCCTCGTATTGCGGCGTCAGTCCGCATTTCGACGCGACGTTGACGACAAGCAGAACTTTGCTGTCAAAGGATGACAGATCGGTCAGTTGCCCCGCGTTCGTTCGGAGCGGAATGTGATGGATGTCCGGCATGGCTTCTATATGAACGCGTCCCGCTTGCACAGTTTCGTGTGTTTCGACAGGCAGGATCGTTGCATCGCCATTCGGATATAGCGAGTCCCGGTCTGACCTGCGTTGTCAACACACGCGATTGCCGCGCAACCTTTCGACGTTCAACCCTGGTTAAATGTTGATCTTCTACCTGGCGTGTGACCGTTCAGGCCGGCTTCACGTGTACGTAGTCTTTCCAATACGACGGTCAGGAGCGGATACCTTCCGTATCTTCCTTTTCTTACACATTCATTGGTCTCCCTCTATCCGAGCAAGGTCACGCTCCACTGGATCGCCATAATCGCCGCCGCCAGCGCAGCATCATCCAGACCTCGTCGCCGGCACCGAGTTCGCATGTCATAAGAGATGGAAGCATCTCCGGTCCGCGCCTGCCTGGATTCAGGACGAAACGCTGACCGTTAGAACGGTCTCCGCCAAGAATACCCCATGCGAGCGAGGATAGGACATCATCTTCAGGTCGAACTGTGCAGTATCGAGAATGGCACCGTCGCCCCGTCATATCCTACAAATCGAGCATCGAGTTCGCAAACACCTCCTCGATGCCGACGCGCCGTGCGGTAAACCCCTGCTCGTGCAGATACTGCGCGATGCACTCGACAACCGGCCGGGACGTTTCCATCCCATATGCCTTCGGATCCTGTTCAAGCGCCGTCCGGGCGGCCGTCGCATCGATCAGGCCAGTATCGAGAAATGCACGCAAGCCGTCGGCCGTATCGCAATCCGCCTCGCGCTTTGCATCGACAAACGCCTGATACAGGTTCAGCGCAAGCCATGGGTGCTTTTCGTACAAGGAGCGCCGGATAACCACCGTATGGTTGATAGGATAAATACCGGTCTTCGCATAGAACCGGCGCATTTCCGCAGCCTTGTCCTCGAACAGCGGGCGCACGGTTTCGACTTTGCTGATATCGACGGCGCTGCGGTCGACGAGGTTGCGCTTCGTCAGATAGAGCAACGTGCCGTCCAGTTCACCACTCACGAGCATTTTTCCAATGTTGGTCGACGGCGGGATCTAGTTGAGCCGGACGCCTTCGGGAGGCTGGAAGCCTATTGCGCCGCCGTGGCTTTTTTCCGGGCCGCGTTCCATGAACCATTCGATCTCGCGTGCCGATGCGCCGAATTCGTGCTCGAGGATGCCGCGTGACCATAGCGCCGCGGTTTGTTGATACTTGGGTACGCCGATACGCTTGCCGCGTAGGTCCTCCGGCCGGTCGATGCCGCGGTCCGTGCGGATCAGGATGTTCGTATGAAAGAACTGCCTCGAGGTATAGACCGGGAGCGCGACCCACGCGCGATCGCCACGGGAAGCCGCAATGAATAGCGAGGACATCGACATTTCGGAAACGTCGAAGTCGCGGTATTTGAGCTGCCTCCAGAACATCTCGGAAGGATGTACCGACGTGGAGATTAGCGTAATGCCTTGGGCGCGCACGCGCCCCTGAAGGAGCGGCCGCGTGCGCTCGTTGTTGGAGAGGGAGATGCTCAGGGTCAAGGTGTCTGCGCTCATTCATGGTCTCCTGAGTGAAGGTCTGGTTGGGCGCAATAGAATCGGATATAGATCAATATATTAGATTGCTAATAGTCGATCGGATGACGGCACGTGTCAAGACTGGACGGGATGACTTCACGACGACGCGCATCTTTTTGTGCGCTGCGCGTTGACACGAATAACTTTAGATGCCTAAACTTAATTTACGGTGACAGCCATCGCACTCTTAAAGCCGATCGCCATTCGTAAGTGGGCGTCGGGAGCGCAAGCGGCGGTTTCACATTGAGGAGAAGAGAAGATGCTGACGGCCGAACAGAATGAACTGCTCACGTGCGTGGGCCCGGGCACGCCAGGCGGCGAACTGATGCGCCGTTACTGGCATCCGATCGCGGGCGTCGACGAGTTTTCCGGAACGCGAGTGACCAAACGCGTACGGCTGCTGAGCGAGGATCTGGTGCTGTTCAAGGATCGCCTGGGTCGTTTCGGACTGGTCGCCGAACGGTGTCCGCACCGGCGGGCATCCCTCGCTTACGGTATTCCCACGGATCAGGGCATTCGCTGTCCATATCATGGCTGGATGTTCGATGTGAACGGCAACTGCGTGGATCAGCCCAACGAGACTGCCGAAACCGGTTTCAAGGAACGCGTAAAGACATCGGCCTACGCGGTCGAGGAGCTGGGCGGCATGCTGTTCGCCTACATGGGCCCCGAGCCGCGTCCGCTGCTACCGCGCTACGACGGCTTCGTCGCGTCACCAGCGATCCGCATGATCGGCCAGGCGGTGATTCCGGCCAACTGGCTGCAGATCATGGAGAACTCTGTCGATCAGGTGCATACCGAATGGCTGCACGGCCAGTTGCATGAGTATCTGAACGAGCAACAGGGGCGGCCGGCCAGATACGCGATCAGCCGCAAGCACGTGCGCATCGGCTTCACGGAGTTCGAGCACGGCATCATCAAGCGGCGTCTGCTTGAAGGCCAGTCAGAGGACTGTGACGACTGGCGGGTCGGCCATCCGCTGGTGTTTCCGACGATGCTCGCAGTAGGCTACGCGTCGCCGAAATGGAGCATGTACGCGTTCCAGATCCGCACGCCGATAGACGACACACATACGCTGCACATGTGGTACACCGCATACGTACCGCCGGAAGGTGTGACCGTCGCGTCGCGCCTGCTGGAACGCGTGCCGGTCTACGACGTTCCATATATCGGCAAGAATGGTGACTATGCGCTCGACATGATCGATGCACAGGACATCATGGCTTGGGTCACGCAGGGGTCGATCGCGGATCGCACGAAGGAGAACCTGGGCAGCACCGATCAGGGCCTGGCGATCCTGCGGCGCATGCTGCACCGGGAAATCAGGAAGGTCGAGCGCGGCGAGGATCCACTCGGCACGATGCGCGACAAGCGAGCCAACGAACGCATCGATTTACCGCTGGAGCGCGACAAACACCACTTTCTCGATGGTTTCGCGAGCCTGCTCTCACGGGTGCAGGCTCGCCACTCGCCGATCGCGCGCGATCTGGTCGAGCTCTTTCAGCCCAGTCAGGTCCAGACTTTCGAAGAGGTACTCGATTCGCTGTAAGTCAACGCGTGATCGGCAACTCACCGCCGACCACGTGGGCGCGGTATGAAACAGGGAGAGACATGAATCTGCTCGTTAGCCACAAGGCGCAGATCGCTGGTGATATCTATCTTTTCGAAGTACGCGAGCCAAACAGCGCGACGCTGCCGGCGTTCACTCCGGGTGCACACGTCGAGGTAACCGGACCCACTGGCCTCGTGCGCAAATATTCGTTGTGCAGCGCACCCGGAGACACTTCGTCCTACCGCTTTGCCGTGAAGAAGGAGCATCACGGCCAAGGAGGATCGCGCGCGCTTATCGAGGGCGTTCATGTCGGCGACTTGTTGCCGGTGGCCACGCCGCGCAACGATTTTCCGCTGGATGAGAATGCGAGGTCGTATCTCTTTATTGCGGGCGGCATCGGCATCACGCCAATCTATTCGATGATGCAGTACCTCGAGGCGCGCGGTATTCCGTACCAACTCTACTATTTCGCGCGTACCGCGGCCGTCACCGCGTTTCTGGAGGAAGTCAGCGCGCCACGCCCAGGCGCGCGCATTACCGTTCATCACGACGAGGGCAATGCGGGGCGTGCGTTCGATGTCGCAACGCTACTGGCCACGCGGCCGGAAGGTGCGCACCTGTATTGCTGCGGTCCGAGGCCGCTGATGGACGCAGTGCGGAAAGCTTCGGCGGACTGGCCCCGCGTGACCGTGCACTTCGAGGATTTCGGCGCCTCCGTATCGGCGGAGGCAGGAGCGAACCGTCCGTTTCGCTGCCATCTGGCACGAAGCGGCGTGACCCTGGATATTCCGGCTGACAGGAGCATCGTTCAGGTGATGCGCGAGGCGGGCTTCGCCATACCGACATCATGCGAAACCGGTTCGTGCGCGACTTGCAAGACCGCGCTGCTCTCCGGCGTCGCCGATCACCGCGATCTGGCGCTATTCGACGACGAGCACGACAGTTTTATCATTCCGTGCGTGTCACGTGCAAAGACCTCCGAGCTCACGATCGATCGCTGAAAGACCACAGGGACATGGATCTGGCAGTCAGCCGCCCCTCTTTGATTCTGTTAGATGCCTAAATTTATAGGGCGTCGCGTATGACAGCCGCGCACGTACGCCGTAGAACAGGAACGAACGGACGGCGACGCCTGTTGATTGACGTTCACCAAGGAGACAATGCACATGGACAATAGACTCGACGAGCTACGTCAGACCATCGCCACCGCTTGCGGGATTCTCGCGTATCTCGGCCTCGTACGCGAGACCACAGGTCATGTCAGCGCTCGCGTGAGTGACGACCGCATGCTGATCCGTTGCCGGGGCAGCAATGAAGCAGGATTGATCCGCACCCAGCCGGAAGCCGTGAAAGCGTGTGGTTTCGACGGTTCCGGACTTGAGGACGCGGATCGCTATGAAACCCCGACCGAGCTTCCGATTCACGGTGAGCTGTACAGAGCTCGTCCGGAGGTGGGCGCTGTCGTGCATGCGCATCCGCGCGCGTCCATGCTTTGCACGATTCTTGGACTGGAATTACAACCCATCTTCGGCGCTTACGATCCGAATTCGATGTATCTCGCCGCGGACGGGGTGCCGATGTTTCCGCGCGCGATTCTGGTGCGCGATGCCGCAACGGGCCAACAGCTCGTCAAGTCCATGCAAAACAAGTCGGTTTGCCTGATGTACGGTCACGGCGTTACGACCGTCGGCGCATCCGTCGAAGAAGCAACGATCAAGGCGATCCAGCTCGAAACTCTGGCCAGCATTACGCTCGAGTGCGCAAAGGCGGGCAAACCGCCGATGCGTCTCAGTGAAGAAGATCAACTGTATTTCAAGCGGTTGCGTGAAGCGCAGAACGCCAAACTTGCAGCACATAACAAGGACGTCTTCAAGTGGACGTGGCGTCATTATGTGAGCGTGCTCGAAGACAGCAAAAAACAGAGCTGAACTGCTTCCCGGATCCGGCCGTGTGTGCGTGCACGGTTGTCCCTTTTACCAGCGTTACGGAGTACGCCAGATGGACGGCATCGATCTCGAAGTCATTTTCCAGTCCACGCTGCAGATTGCCCGCGAACTGACCATGAACATGCTGCGTACTGGCTATTCGACGGTCATCAAGGAGAGCCAGGACTTCACGTTCGCTATCTTCGACCGGCACGCGCGCATGGTTGCGCAGGGCATTCCGCAGCCGGCGCACATCGGGCCGATCGCGGCACAAACGCGCGAGATACATCGCGCCTTTCGCGGCAACATGAAAGCCGGCGACGCCTTCATTGTCAACCATCCGTATCGGGCGTGCCAAAACCACGCCACCGATGTCACCATCATCTCGCCGGTGTTCTTCGATGGGCAGCTTGTGGCATATATCGGCAATACCGCACACAAGCCCGATATCGGCGGCAAGGTGCCGGGAACAAACAGCCCCGACGCGACGGAGGTGTTCCAGGAGGGACTGCTTATCCCGCCGGTCAAGCTGTACGAGGAAGGCACGCTCAACGAAGCGCTCTACGAGATGATCTGCGCGAACACGCGCACCCCCGAAGTGACATGGGGAGACATCAACGCGCAAGTGCAAACGAATGTCTATGGGATCCGGAAGTTCAGCGAATTGTTTGAGAAGTACGGAAAGGATACGGTTCTCGTATGCTGGACACGCTGGATGGATATCTGCGAGCAGGAGTTGGTGGAACAGATCCGGCAACTGAAGCCGGGCACTTACGGACCGGTGGTCGACTATCTGGACGACGACGGTATCGATCGCGAAAAATCCTATCGTATTTCGCTCTCGCTGGAAGTAAAGAAGGACCGCCTGCACTTTACGCTGGATAGCGATCCGCAGGCGCGCGGTCCGATCAACCTACGTCCGTGTGTGTCACGAAACGTAATCGAGTGCTGGGTGAAGATGGCGTTCGCGCCGCATTTGCCGGTCAATGACGGAATGTCGCGGCCCATTGAAGTGACTTATCCCGAAGAGGGCACGCTACTTAATCCGCGCTTCCCCGCTCCCGTGAACATGTATGTTCGCGCCAGCCAACTGATCAGTACGCTGGTCGCGAGAGTGCTGGGAGAAGTCGCGCCTGACCGGATTCCCGCGCCGGGTAGCGGCGCGAGCGGAGGTCTCACGGGTTCCGGCCTCAATCCACGCACCGGCCGATGGTTTTCGATTCACGAAATCTATAACGGCGGCGGCGGTGCCAGACCGCACGAGGATGGCGTCAGCGTGCAGGACGAACTGGTACTTAACGTGATGAATACACCTGTGGAAGCCGTGGAAACGGAGTTCCCGTTGCGCATTCGCCGCTATGAACTGGTTCAGGACTCGGCCGGCGCGGGGCGGTATCGGGGCGGTCTCGGTGCGTTGCGCGAATGGGAAGTGCTGAGCGACGAAGTGACGTTTAACCTTCGCGCGGATCGTTTCAAGCACGCCTCGCCGGGCTCTGGGGGGGCGTCACCGGCGGCTCCGTCAAGCGCGCAGCTCAATCCCGGTACTACTGGAGAGAAGGCGTTGCCCTCGAAGGTTGCGGGGCTGCGGCTTAGGCGCGGCGATGTTCTCGCCTGGGGACTCGCGGGTGGCGGTGGCTACGGCGATCCGTTCACACGTGATATCGAAGCTGTACGGCTCGACGTGGAACGTGGCTATGTTTCCGCCGGCGCGGCACGCAAGCTGTATGGCGTCGCGATCGGTGAGGACGGCACGATCGACAAAGCAGCGACACGGCAGTTGCGCGGCCAACGTACGAGTGCGTTGGCCGATGCAAGTGACACGGCGCGCTGATACGGCGTGCGGCTGGTTAACTGATATCCCTAACGAGAAGAGGGCGGACATGAAACTTCGGATTGGCATCGACGTTGGCGGTACTTTTACCGACGTCACGGCGTTCGACGAGGATCAGGGTGACGTAACCGTGATTCGCAAGTACCTGTCGAACCGGGCGGAGCCAATGCGGGTGATGGACACCATCATGAAGGATCTGCAATCCGAATTCGGCGGGGATGCGGTATCTCTGATTCTGCACGGGTCGACAGCCGCGCTCAACACGCTTCTGGAAGGCAACGGCGTGCGCGTTGGCCTGATCACGACGGCCGGTTTTCGGGACGTCTATGAAATGGGCAGGCAATGGCGCGGCGCAGATGTGTTTAATCTTTATGCGCCGGCGCCGAAGATGCTGCTCTCGCGCGAGTGTGTTCATGGGGTGCGTGAGCGGCTTTCTTTCGATGGTTCCGTGATCGAACGCCTTTCGCGCGACGACGTGGTCGAAGCGGTGCGAAAGCTACAGGCGCAGCGTGTTGAGGCAATCGCCGTCTCGCTGCTGTTCTCGTATGCGAACGCGGAACACGAACTCGAAGTGGCGAAGCTCATTGAGGAGCATGCGCCAGGCATGTACGTGTCGTTGTCGAGCGAGGTCAACCCCGAATGGCGTGAATACGAACGTACCGCGTCGACGATTGCCAATGCGTATATTGGGCCGCCCGCGGCGCGCTATCTGCAGGACCTCGAAAAGCTGTCTCTTGGCTATTTCCCCAAGGCACGCGTATTGATGATGAAATCCGACGGCGGCGCCGCGAGTTCGAGAATGCTGTCCCGTACGCCGATCCAGACGGTAATGTCCGGGCCGGTTGCCGGCACCATCGGCAGCCGTTATCTCGGTTCAGCGAAGTGCGTCGATAAATTGATGACCTTCGACGTCGGCGGCACCAGCACGGACATGGCTGTTCTTCCCGGACAACTGCTGCACAAGTCGGAGGTCTCGGTGGGGCGCCATCCCATTCGTACCCATGCGGTGGACATCGACACGGTGGGTGCGGGCGGCGGCAGTCTGGCATCCGTGCAACTCGGAGGGGTGCTAAAAGTCGGCCCGGAAAGCGCGGGTTCGAACCCCGGGCCCGCATGCTATATGCGAGGAGGCACACGCCCGACGCTCACCGATGCGCTGGTGGTGCTCGGCCACCTCAATCAGCAGGCGTTGCTCGAAGGCAAAATGGCGATCTCGCGCGATGCGTCGTACGCGGCCGTGGAAGAGCATGTTGCCGGACCGTTGGGCATGAGCATCCACGAAGCAGCGTGGGGCATCCTGCGCGTGTTGACTACCAACGTGGTGATCGCTATGCGCACGATCAGCGTGGAACGCGGTTATGACCCGCGGGAATTCGCGCTGATACCGTTCGGCGGCATGGGGCCGACCACTGCGGCACGCGTGGCTGCCGAGCTAGGCATCAACCGCATCGTGATTCCGCGCGATCCGGGCACTTTCAGCGCATATGGCATGCTCGTGACCGATGTGCAGCAGGAACGGAGCATGACGCGCATCACCCGGATGGAATCGACGAATGTCGATGACCTCAACGCCATCTACCGGAAGATGGAAGCCGTTGTGCTGGAGGATCTGGCTGCCGAGAATATTCCGCGCGAACATTTGACGACGGCGCGAAACGCGGGAATGCGCTATGCGGGCCAATCGTATGAAGTGAACGTCGCGGTGCCGCCGCTCGAGACGCCGGTGGATCTGGACACATTACAGCAGCGCTTCCATGAAGCGCACCATCGTCGATATGGGCACATGGCGCAGCAGCAGCTGGTGGAGATCGTCAATTTCAAGGTTACGGGCATCGGCCAGATTGCGAAGCCGGCGATGAAGACGTTCGAGGTGTCGAAGGACACCGCGCCGGAGCCGTTCGAAACACGAGACGCATGGTTCGGACCGGGAGAACCGCAACCGACGCCGGTTTACCGTCGGAACGACCTGTACCCCGGCACGCGGCTCGTGGGTCCGCTGATCGTCGAGGAACGCACCTCGACGACAGTGATTTATCCGGGCCAAAAGCTGGAGGTCGACGAGTTTTGCAACATGATTGTTACTAATCTCACGATCTGAGTCAGACCGGTAATGGCCGTCGATGGGGTTATATACCCACTTGACGTCGGTCAGCTACGCACCTAATCTTAGGCTTCTTATTTTAAGTCCGGCAATACTTCGCCTGTCAGGGGAAGGACTTGCTAATGGAGACAACAAGGATGAATGCCTTTGGGTCAGGACTGAAGGATTATCGGATGTTAATTGACGGTGAGCTGTGCGCCGGACATGAATGGGCGGTCTCCGATAATCCTGCCGACGAGAGCCCGCTCGGCCGCATCGCGGTTGCCGGCACCGACGACGTCGAGCGCGCGGTTAGCGCAGCGGAACGTGCGCAGCCAATATGGGCGACGCGTGACGTGCATGAGCGCGCTGCGGCATTGCGCGAGCTCGGGGCCCGGCTACTCGCGCGAGGAGACGAAATCCTTCAGCTAGAAGTTCGCGACACGGGCAACACCATCGGCAAGATGCGCGGCGACCTCGCGGGTGCGGTTCATTTGCTCGACTACTACGCAGGCATTGCGTGTGAAATCAAGGGCGAGACGCTGCCGTTCACGCGCGACCGGCTGCATCTTTCGATGCGTGAGCCATGTGGTGTGGTGGCACGTATCGTGCCGTTCAACCATCCGATCTATTTCGAAGTGGCTGCTCTCGTCGGGCCGCTCATGGCCGGCAACGCGGCGCTCATCAAGCCTCCCGAGCAGAGCCCGCTGTCCTCGGCGATCCTCGGCGAGGTGTGCGCGGAGGTGTTGCCCGCGGGGCTGGTCAACATTTTGCCCGGACCTGGCCAGACCACCGGCGACGCAATCGTGCGCCATCCGCGGGTACGACGTATCGCGTTCACGGGTTCGGTGCCGACGGGGATGATGATTCAGCGGCGTGCGGCCGAAGTGTGCGTGAAACATGTGACATTGGAACTGGGCGGCAAGAATCCGATGATCGTGTTTCCCGACGTGGATCCGGAAGTCGCGGCGAACGCGGCGATTGCCGGGATGAATTTCGCCTGGCAGGGGCAGTCGTGCGGCTCGACGAGTCGCGTGCTGGTCCACGAGTCGATTCATGATGAAGTGGCCGAACGTATTGTCGCTGGAGTCAAGGCGATGCACCTTGGCGATCCACTCGATGCCCGGTCCCAGATGGGCCCCATTAATTCCGCGCGTCACTATCAGCGTGTGATGGACTATGTCGCCATTGCGAAGGACGGCGGGGCGCACTGTGCGGCGGGCGGGAAACGTCCGGCCGGATCCGCGTTCGAGCGGGGCTACTGGATTGAACCCACGGTCTTTACGGGCGTGGCTGCCGACATGCGTATCGCCCGCGAGGAAGTGTTCGGGCCGATCCTGTCCATTCTGAAGTGGCGCGACGTCGAAGAGGCGATCGCGATAGCCAATTCGACCGAGTACGGCCTTGCGGGCGCACTGTGGTCGAACGATCTGGGCGCCGCGATGAAGGCGGCGATGAAGCTCGATTGCGGCTATGTCTGGATCAACGGCGCGGGCGGCCATTTCACCGGCATGCCGTTTGGCGGCACGAAAAACAGCGGTGTCGGCCGCGAAGAGTGCATGGACGAACTGCTCAGCTATACCAGGCAAAAGAGTTTGCACGTCACGTTGTCCGGCGTCTGACTATCTTCCGGAGTCGCTTCATGAGGCTTTCTTCTGGCTTCGACTATGTCATCGTCGGCGCGGGTTCGGCTGGCTGTGCGCTTGCCGCACGCCTTACAGAAAATGCCAAGGCATGCGTCCTCCTGATCGAAGCGGGCGGCTGGGATCGCAGTGCGTGGATTCACGTGCCCCTCGGCTGGGGCCGGCTGCACGGCTCGCCGCGTTTTGATTGGGGGTTGTCCAGCGAACCCGAGGAGCGCCTCGATAATCGGAACATCGAATGTGCGCGCGGCAAGGTGATCGGCGGCTGTTCGTCGGTGAACGCCATGGCCTATGTTCGTGGTCACGCGGGCGATTACGACCGCTGGGCGTCATCCGGGTTGCCTGGTTGGTCGTATCGCGACGTACTGCCCTATTTTCGCAAGCAGGAGCATTGGGAAGGCGGGGCGTCCGAGTATCGGGGCGGCGTCGGGCCCGTCGAGACCTGCGAATCCCGATACGCGGATCCGCTCGTGGAAGCGTGGCTCCAGGCGGGCCGTCAGGCGGGGTTTCCTGCTACGGCGGATTACAACGGCAAGCAGCAGGAAGGATTCGGACGTCTGCAACTGACGGTGGGCAACGGCCGGCGCTCGAGCGCGGCCTCGGCTTATTTGAGGCCGGCGCTTGATCGTCCCAACCTGGAGGTGCTGACCGGCGCGACCGTGCATCAGTTGAGGATGCAAGGTACACGCGTCTCCGGCGTACGGGTCGTAATCGACGGTGCGGTGCGCGAATTCACAGCCGGGCGCGAAGTCATCCTGGCGGCGGGCGCGATCCATTCGCCGCAGCTTCTGATGTTATCGGGTATCGGCGATCCGGTGCAGTTGGCCCGCCACGGCATTGATACCCGAGTCGCGCTTCCCGGTGTCGGCCGCAATCTGCAGGATCATTTGTGGGCGAGCGTCGAATTTGAACGAAGTGCCCCAGGCACGTTTCAGCAACAGATGCGGTTCGATCGCGCCGGCCTCGGCCTGATGCAGGCGCTCGTGATGCGTAACGGATTCTGGACCGACCTGCCGAGCGGTTGGACAGCGTTTCTTCGGACCGCCGATGCAGGCGCGCTGCCGGATATCCAGTTGCTGTTCCGCGCGCTCCCGGCAGGTGCGGCGCCGTGGCTGCGCCCCTTCAGAGAGCCTGTGCAGGACGGTTTCGCGTGCCGGGCCGTATTACTTCGGCCGGCAAGCGTCGGGCATGTTGATCTGGCGTCTTCGAACCCGCGCAAGGCACCTCGTATTCACTTTAATTTTCTTGCCGATCCGCGGGACGGGCGCACGCTGCGTGCCGGCATCCGGATGATCCGCGACCTCGCCGGTCAGTCGGCGCTCGCGCCGTTCATTCGTCGCGAACTCGCGCCGGGTGAAGGGCATTTCAGTGACGCGGCGCTCGACGAACATATACGTCGAACGTCGGCAACGTCCCACCATCCCGCCGGCACCTGCCGGATGGGGGCCGATGATGACGACGAGGCCGTGGTGGACACCGCGCTGCGCGTGCGGGGCGTGGAAGGACTGCGAGTGGTCGATGCGTCGGTCATGCCGGATATTGTCGGAGGCAACATCAACGCGGCGGTGTTGATGATCGCCGAAAAAGCCGCGGCCATAATCGGCGGGCGGGACGGCGTGCATGATGTGCCGGACGGCGCCACCGATGTTGCGCGAACCGTGGCCGGTGCCGCCTAGAGCATTAATGAAATGTGATCCATAACCGGGTTAAGGAGACAGGTATGACAGCGAATGCTGAAACTATCGCGCGCGAAACTGGCACGCGGCCACTGTCGGAGGCGCTTGGTGTTGAAGTACTGAATGTCGATCTGCGGAACGAAAGTGCCGCACAGAACCAGCGCATCCTGGATGCGTGGCATAAAAACCTGGTCGTGCTGATTCGTAATCAGCAACTGTCCGAAGAAGACCAGGTGCGTTTCGCGAAGGTGTTTGGTGGGGGAGGGGCGCTCTCGGCGGGTCATATTCCGGAGCACGAAAAGATCGAAGGCGTGGTCTACGTGACCAATGTCCAGCAGCAAGGCGGTCCGGTAGGCATCTTACCCGACGGCGAAATGCAATTCCATTCCGATCAGTGTTATCGCGAGCGCCCGTCGAAGGGCACGATGCTGTACTCGATAGAGATTCCACGTGAAGGCGGCAACACGCTGTTCGCCAACGGATATAAGGCGTACGAGACGTTGCCGGATGCCGTCAAGCAACGTCTCCAGGGCAAGCGCGCACTCAATGTTTACGATTACGGGCTAAATCCGACGCAGCGCGGGCAGCCGAACAAGGATGCGCCCAGCTGGGTGCATCCTGCCGTGCGCATCCACCCGGTGACGCGGCGCAAGTCGCTTTTCGTCAACCGGCTGATGACCGCGCGCATCGAAGACATGCCCCAAAGCGAGAGCGATGAACTGCTCGAATACCTCTTCGCTCATCAGGAACAACAACAATTCGTCTATTCACACCGATGGCAGGTGGGTGACGTGCTGATCTGGGATAACCGCTGCGCGCTACATGCGCGTACCGATTTCGATCCGAATCAGCGGCGTGTGATGCGGCGCATTACGTTGCCCGCTGAATCGGTTGAATGATCTGGCGAGAGCGGCGCACGTGGGTGTGCCGCTCACATGGGGGGAATGTGCATGTCCTTGATGGCGAAGCTGGAGTCTCGCGCCGAGTCGGGTAGACCCGTGCGCGTCGGGTTGATCGGCGCAGGCAAATTCGGCTCGATGTATTTGTCGCAGGTTCAACGCACGCGCGGCGTGCACATGGTCGGCATCGCGGATCTATCGCCGCAACGTGCCCGCGATGCACTCGAACGAGTCGGGTGGGATAGCTCCCGCTTTGGAGCAGGCGGCTTTGACGACGCGTTGTCGAGTGGAACCACGTTCATCACCGAAGACGCTGAAAAGCTGATTGCCTGCGAAAGTATCGACCTGATCATCGAGGCAACCGGGCATCCGGGCGCGGGGGTACGACATGCGCTGCTGTGCTGCGAGCATCGCAAGCATGTGGTGATGGTGAACGTCGAAGCCGACGTGCTCGCCGGGCCATTGCTTGCAGCGCGAGCGCGCGAAGCGGGCATCATCTACTCGATGGCTTCGGGCGACCAGCCCGCGCTGATTGCCGAACTGATCGACTGGGCACGCACCTGCGGTTTCGATGTGGTGTGCGCGGGAAAAGGCACACGCTATCTGCCCACGTACCACCAGTCGACGCCGGACACGGTGTGGCAGCACTACGGGTTTACCGAGGAGCAGGTACGCGGAGGCGACTTCAATGCGCAGATGTTCAACTCCTTTCTGGATGGCACGAAGTCGGCATTGGAAATGGCGGCGGTCTCGAATGCGTGCGGCTTGCGTCCGCCTGCGAACGGTCTCGAGTTTCCCGCCTGCGGGGCTGATGATCTTCCTACGCTGCTCCGGCCGCGCGAGGACGGTGGAGTGCTTGCGCAACGCGGTACCGTGGAAGTCGTTTCTTCGCTTGAGCGCGATGGGCGACCGGTATATCGCGATCTGCGCTGGGGAGTGTATGTGGTGATCGAGGCGCTGACTGCTTATGTCCGTGACTGCTTTGCGCAGTATGGTCTGAAGAGCGATGCCAGTGGGCGTTATGCCGCTATGTACAAGCCTTACCACCTGATCGGCCTGGAGTTGGGCGCGTCTGTCGCGAGCGTCGCCCTGCGCGGCGAGCCGACAGGTTCGACCCGTGGATTCCATGGCGACGTGGTCGCGTGTGCCAAGCGTACGCTGCGTGTCGGCGAGCGCCTCGATGGCGAAGGCGGCTACACCGCGTATGGCAAGCTTCTGCCGGCCACGACATCGCTTGCGGCTGAAGGTTTGCCGATTGGCGTCGCGCATGGAATGGTTCTGTTCAACGACGTCGCCGCGGGCGAGATTGTGCGCTGGAGCGATGTCCGGTATGAGAGTGGGAGGCAAGACGTCGACATCCGGCGCGAGATGGAGTCGATGTTCCGTGGACAGCCAACACACGCATGAATCGTTCGGCACCGGCGCTTTGCGAATTTAACGAGGAGTCGGATGATGAGATGGTCGATTACTGGTCCCTACGGTCGGGACCTGGACTCCGTCACCCAGGCTTCAGGCAGGGAACCGGATGTTGCATTGAATAGGTCCGATGCTCAGCCGCACGCGACGCCGGCCCCCACCTGGCGATCGACTGCGGCAAGCTGGGGAATCCGCCGGCGGCTGCCGGCACTGCAGCAAGACAGATCGATTCATTGCGGTTTCGCCCTTCTGACGGTGAGCCGCGAGAGGCTGACGAACGCGCCCATTGCGGCGAAACACGCAGCACCCGCCAATGCTACCGTGCCCTCGGCCTGAGGCGCGACGGCGAATGCGAAGGCAACTAGCGCCGCACCAATAGTTTGGCCAAGCAGGCGCGCAGTTCCGATCATGCCACTGGCACCGCCGGTGCGGCCGCGCGGTGCGGCGCTGAGAATAGCGCGATTGTTCGGCGATTGAAACAGGCCAAAACCAAGGCCGCATACGGCCATGCGCCATGCGATGACGGATGCGCTCGCGTTGGCCGGCAAGCATGCGAGCAGACCCAGACCGATGGCGAGCACGGTCAGACCGGTGCCACCGAGAATGCCCGCGGAATGGCGGTCCGACAGCACGCCAGCTAGCGGTGCGATACAGAGTACCGCGACGGGCCACGGCGTCAGAAGCACGCCAATCTGCGTCGGAGTGAAGCCAAGCGTTCTTTGCAACAGAAAGGGCAACGATACAAATGCCAGCATTTGTGCGACGAACGAGCAGATCGACGTGGCAACGGAGAGCGCGAATATTGGCTCGCGCAGCAAATCTACCGGGAGAAGCGGTGTTTCGCGATGTAGTTGGCGCTTGACCAGAACACGGCCGAACACGGCCGAGGAGACCAGGCAGAGAAGCGCACGCAAATCGCCATTTCGATGACCGAACGCGTCGACCGCGAGAACGAGCAAACCGAGCGTTAGAACGTTCAGTATCGCGCTCGTCACGTCATAGCGGTTTCGGTGCGTCGGGTTCAGAGGCAGGACGACATATCCCAGCGCCAATGCCGCGACGCCGATCGGAACGTTGACGGCGAACAGCCAGGGCCATGACGCAATCGACAGAATCGACGCTGCGATGGACGGACCCGCAACGGATGCGATTGCGATAACCGATGCGTTGATGCTGACGCCGCGTCCGAGCAAACGGGAAGGATAGAGTGTGCGTACCAATGCGGTATTGACGCTGGCGATGCCCCCTGCGCCGAGGCCTTGTGCCATACGGGAAAGCGCAAGCTCCAGAAGCGTATGCGATAAGGCACATGACAGCGACGCCACCGTAAAAACGGATAGCCCGGCCAGATACACAATCCGGTAGCCGATTCGATCACCGAGCGACGACAAGGGAAGCAGAGAGACTGCGAGCGCAAGCTGATAACCGTTGATGATCCATATCGCCTCGGCGGGCGACGCGTGCAGATCGAGTGTCATGGTCGGCAATGCAACGTTAGCGATCACCGTGTCCAATGTGCTCAATGCCGTTCCGAGCGTGATGACAACGATACCCCAGTAGAGCTGACGTCCGGGTACGCCGTCCCGGGCCTGAGAGGCCTCTGCCACGCGCGCGCCGGCCAGCGAATCTGACCGTCGATCTCGCGAATGAAGGTTTTTCACATTATCCTCGAGCTGGATTACGGTGGCACGTGACCGGCGACGCTGTATGCGACAAGTCCGTTGCGACGCGCCTTTGCGGTCAGATCTTCGTGCGGCGGATACATGCTGTCGAGCCGGCGACAAAGCCGGAACTGCATCGCCAATTTCAGACGATCCTGCGCGACGGCGGCATCAGCCGGTGCGATTCGAGTTCGTCGTCTTTCAGATTCCGCGCGATGATCTGTAAAGCCTTGCGCACGATTGCCAGTTCCTCGACCGCAATGCCGCGTACCGCTACTTCGTGCAGATCCTCGGCGAGCGGAATTAACCGCTCCTGCAGCGCCCTACCTGCGGGTGTTAGATAAACGCAGATATTACGCAGATTGCCCGGTAGCTTGCGCCGGACGATGTAGCCGAGTTTATCCATCTGCTGAAGCGCGTTGTACGCGGTCGGTTCGCGCAATCCCGCCAGTTCCGCGAGGTCGCGCTGCGTCAATCCCTCTCGTTCCCACAGGATCCGCAGGAACGGCCAGTAGCCGTATGAGACGGAATAGTCCGTCAGACGAATTTGCAGCCCTCGATCCATCGCACGGGCTGCATCTTTCACCAGATGAGCGAGCCGGTCATCTGGTACAGCGTCGCGCCAATTAAGGGGCAGGCGCTGGGCAGGCTTGTCACAGTGGCTGGTTGTCATTGCATTCCACCAAAATATTCGATGTCTAATAGTACATGCTCTCGCAGTCGAGAAGAAGCGGCCGGTGTGTCCGTATTCCTCGGGAGGGCATACGCCATTGACAGTGCCGATTCCTCAAAATACAGTTTTAGTCAACTAACTGGGAAACCGGAATATCTCCATGACCAACGATGAACGTCGCAGTCTGCTTGACAGCGTAAATCGGGCACTTAAGTGGCCATTGCCTCGGCGCATTCGTTCGATCTCCGCCGATGTGGCCGAACGTCAGGTCAGCTTGCAGTTCGTTCACGACGGAGAGATCGGCAGTCTGGACCGTGAGGTCATTAGCAACATCGAAGCCATCGTATCGGAACGGATGACCCATTACCGCATTGCGTCGAGGTTTCTGCGGGTGGATGCACCGGCCGCGTATGCGGAGAAATTGCTGCCTGTTGTCATTGTCGCGATGTTCGAGCAAGCCGAATAACGGCGCCTTGCGAGGTGAACGCCGCTCGCCAAAAAAATTAGCAATCGAAATAACAGATGCGCTTTTTCCACAGGGATCCTGTCGAATGGCCGGCAAAACTATCGGTCCTTCCTTAAGGTTTACGCGAGGCTACCATTGCTTGACTTCACCATGCGCGTGGAATAATGTTAGACATCAAAGTTTAACGGAGAGATCTGTTTCCACAAGATGACATTGCCGTTGCCGCGATTTCGCATCGCGACGGTGGACAGACAGGCTGGACCCACAGGAGGCACTGGTGATTAGTGACACCACGTCTCCGCATAATGCGCACCAACGGCGACCATGACGACGTCTGGCGGTTCAGTTTGTCATTGCCACGCACATTTCACACGAATCTTTTTTAACTCGCACAGTTTTTCCCTTCCCGAGGCTCCCGCATCAGAGGACGGAACATGGGCTTGTTTATACAATTGCTGTTCAATACCCTGGAAATCGGCTCGGTCTATGTTTTATTCTCGCTCGGACTGACGCTGATCTTCGGTACGATGAAAGTTATCAATTTCGCGCATGGCCAGTTTTTTGCAACGACTGCCTTACTGATTTCCAGCTCGGTTCCGATGCTGACTGGCCCCCTCGGCTGGCCGGTGTGGGCAGCATATATCGCATCGTTTCTAGCGTCGATCGTGCTCATTGGCGTGCTGTCGGTAGGGCTGTATCTGACCAGTTTCTACAGGTTTACGCGGGACCTGCTCGGGTCGTTTACCCTATCGCTCGGGATTCTTTTCATCGGGCAGGGAATCCTGCTCGCCCTGTTCGGAGGCGCGCCGCGTAGCACCCCGCGTCTCGTATCAGGCGACATCACTGTGCTTGGCGGCGTAGTGAATTCTCAACGTCTCCTCATATTTATAGTCGCTGTCGCGGTCACCATCGGACTGAACATGCTCGTGCAGCGTTCACGAATTGGTAATGCGCTGCGCGCCGTTGCCGACGACTATGAGGCCGCGATGCTGCAAGGCATCCGGTACCGTCGTATTTCGTGCTATGGGTTCGCGCTGGGATCGGTACTGGCTGCTGTGGCCGGCGGTCTGATCGCGCCGCTGGTTTCGGCCGCGCCCGCCATCAGCGACGACTATCTGGTCAAGGCGTTCATTATCGTCATAGTGGGCGGCCTGGGCAGTATTCCAGGCGCGATCCTCGCGAGCTTTCTGATCGCCGCGATAGAAAGCTTTGGTGGCTACTACTTTGACCTGACCTCGGCGGCAATCGTGTCGAATATCCTGGTGATCCTGTTCCTGCTCGTGCGTCCACGTGGCTTTATGGGGCAGGCGGTGAAAGTTGTTTGAATCCGATTAATTAATGGGAGACAAGGCGCTCATGGGGAAGTCTGCAAGAAAGCCGTCGCGAACCGGTGCGTATATCGTGGCCGGAATATTTGCCGCCGTACTGATCTATTCGGTTTCCACGCAGAACCGTTACGGGCAGAGCTTCGTGATGTGGATTGCACTGAATTCTCTGGCCGCGGCATGCCTGCGCTTTGTGTTGCTGATTGGCGAGAAGAACGTGGCAACCGCAGCCTTCATGGGAATAAGCGCCTACGCGACCGCCATCGTCACCGTGAATTACGGGTGGCCTTTCATCGCATCGATTTTACTCGGCAGCGTAGTCGCGGGTGTTGGCAGTTATCTCTTCGGTATCGTGAGCCTGCGCATCAAGGGCCCTTATTTCATGCTCATCGGTTTTTCATTCACTGCGCTGATGGGGCTGATTTATACGAAGTGGGACTACGTGGGCAGCAACGCCGGCATCGTGGGCATCTATGCTCCGCCCTATATGGACGGCTGGCTGCCGGCGCTGGTGGTGACCCTGTGCGGCGCATGGTTGCTGGCTCTCTATCTGTGCGAGCGTTCTTCGCTGGGCAAGCTGTTTCAGGCAATTCGCGATAACGATTCGCTTGTTGCGTCTGTCGGCGTGAATATCATCAGCGTAAAAATACTTTGTCTGGTAATTGCTTCCGTTGCGGTCGGTTTCGTCGGGTCGCTCACGGCGTTCACCAATACCATCATCAGTCCGCCGGATTTTCAATTCTCGGTCGCGGTATTTTTACTGGCATATGTCATGATCGGCGGGCAAAGCCATATCGTGGGTAGCGTCCTCGGAGCAGCGATGTTGACATGTCTCGACCAGGCGCTGCAGGGGCACAGCGAGTGGGAACAGATCGTGTTCGGGGGCGCGATAGTGACCAGCATGCTGTTCGCGCCGGATGGTTTGATAGGCCTGTGGACACGCTTCGTGGAGAGATTGGCCACGGCACGCTGGAATACTGCTTCCAGCGCATCGGAGAACCATCTGTCTCGCGGTACGGGAGTATCTAAACAATGAGCACGCCTGTTGGAGAAGAAAAGGAACCGCTGCTGGCGGCGGAAGGAATCAGCGGGCATTTTGGTGGGCTTAAGGCTCTTAACAATCTCAGCTTCAAGGTGCAACCGGGAGAGGTGTTGGGTCTGATTGGACCGAACGGCGCCGGAAAAAGCACGACCTTCAACGTAATCAGCGGACATACTCGGGCTACGCGAGGGCGCATCTATTTTCGCGGCGAGGATGTTACGGGGTTGCGCGCCACCATGATAAGCCGACGCGGCTTCGGTCGGACTTTCCAGCATAGCAGTCTGTTGCGCTCGATGAGCGTGTACGACAACATTCTTGTCGGTACGATGAACGGTCTGCGCGATCACGCGAGCCGTCACCGTCGTGTCCTTGAGACAGCCGAGCTGCTCGGCCTCGAGACGATGCTTGATCAGACGGCCGGCGCGTTGCCGCATGGCCGGCAGCGTATGCTGAGTATCGCGATCGCGTTCGCATCCCGGCCGGTTCTGCTGGGCCTCGATGAGCCTCTGACGGGATTGAATTCGACCGAAAGCAATTTCGCAATCGCGATCATTCGCCGTATCCAGTCGGAATGCGGCACGACCATTATCCTCGTTGACCACAATATGCATTCGGTCATGGGTATCTCCAATCGGATAATGGTGCTCAACTATGGCGAGTTACTCGCCTCGGGCACGCCCGCGGAAATCCGTGCCAATCCGGAAGTAATCAAGGCTTACCTGGGAGATGGCGCATGAGCGGTGAGTGTCTGGCAGTTGAAGGACTTGAAATTCGCTATGGCAAGGTATGCGTTGTATTCGGCGTCGACTTCTCGGTCCGTCAGGGCTACGTCACCACGCTGATTGGCTCCAATGGCGCGGGCAAGACGACGATCATGAAGGGCATCACGGGCATGCTACCCGTCGCCAAAGGACGTATTCGCTACCATGGCGAGGACATCACCGGCCTCAAGCCAGACCAGATTACGCAGCGCGGCATTGTCCTCGTGCCCGAAGGGCGGCGACTATTTAGCTCAATGACCGTGCAGGAGAACCTTAAAATCGGCGCGTGGCTCAGGAGCGACCAGGCAGCGATCAGGCGTACGCTAGATCAGGTTCTCGGCTATTTCCCCGAACTGAAAAGTAAGCTACAGGCCAAGGCGTCGACGCTTAGCGGCGGTCAACAGCAGATGGTCGCATTCGGTCGCGCGCTGATGGCCGCGCCCCGTTTACTGATGATGGACGAGCCTTCTGTCGGACTAGCGCCGGTAGTCGTCCAGCGGATTCTGGAAATCATTCGCTCTGTGAGCGAGGAGGGCATCGACGTATTGCTCGTTGAGCAGAATGCGTCAATCGCGCTTAAGCATTCGGACGATGCATACGTAGTCGAAAATGGCTATATCCATGTTCGAGGGCGATCGACGGATCTGGCGGACGATGAAAGTGTCCGTCGAGCCTATCTGGGGCTTTAGTCCTGCTGTGTCGTAAATTGGAGTGGACGACACGGGCTTCCTCGAGACCGAAATTTTCCCGTGGCGTTCGAATTCCGTTCTTAACGTTGGCGCGTACGTTTGCCCCTTTCTGCCTCGTCGAGTTCCAGGTTATCGATGATCACAAGGAGCGTCTTGCGGAACTGCGTAAGCGTCCTGGGTGCAATATTCCGGATGGCGACCTCATGCAGGTCCTCCGCGAGTGGAATTAGCGTCTTTTGCAGCGCGCGCCCTTTGGGTGTGAGGAATACACAGATGTTTCGCGCGTTATCGGGTAATTTGCGCCGTGTAATGTAGCCAAGCTTCTCCATGGCTCGCAAGGCAATGAAGGCAGTCGGCTCCCGTAGGCCGGCAAGTTCGCTCAACGCCCGTTGCGTCAGACCCTCGCGTTCCCAGAGGATACGCAGGAACGGCCAATGCCCCAAGGAGACTCCGTGCTCCGCCAGGCGGATCTGCAGGCCCCGGGCCATCGCGCGAGCCGTGTCCTTGATGACGTGCGCGAGCCGGTCGTCGGGTACGGCGTTCCGCCAGTTGATTGGCATGGGCAAGGCGACTTCTTTTTGCGCCCGCTTTGTGTTCTTGAGCAATTCCGCTTTCTTCGGCGCTTTGGCGGCGGCAGGCCTCGCTTCATTTCGCGCTTTCTTGGTACTCGCCATAGAGATCGGTTCGAGGTGGATGAAGGCTATTAGTCTACACCGGCGCCCGAGCGCACCGGCAGAAGCCCGTATCTGGTCGCGCCTGTGCGCGGTCGCCGGATTCATTCGACACGGAATTTTTCGCCGGAACGCGAAGCGCGAGCATCACGTACCAACTGGTGCTTTGCAATAAGCGGTTGCGTCGCGCCCCGGGTTTCCATCGCCTTGACTTCACGAGATCGTCACCTTATTGTTAGAAATAAACTTAGATGTCGAATAAAGTCTTCTCGCGCAACGGTGAGCGTCGCTTGATTGGAGGCGTGCAGGTAATGGTGCCGCCGAAGAGTCCTGCCTTATTCAGCGCGCGATAGGCGCAAGCATCGATAACCTGGAGGACGACATGGCAGTAACTTTGATCACGAAGACCGTTTTCTTCCGCGCATCGCGGATCAAATCCATGGTTGGCAACGCGTTGCGTGCACGCCATTCCATGGTTTCCAGTGCAGCCGTCGCTGTCGCGCTCGCTGCAGGTCTCGCCTGCGCAAATACCGCGCGTGCGGAGGATACCATCGCGCTGGGTATGACAGTGCCCATGTCCGGTGCGGGGGCGGCCTGGGGACTCGGCTCCGAATGGGTGGCGAAACAGGCCGTCCAGTATGTCAACAGTCATGGCGGGGTGCATGTCGGCAACACCACCTACAAGCTCTCGGTGACCGCTTATGACAACAAGTACACGGCTGCGGACGGCGTAAAGGTCGCGCAAACGATGCTTAATCGCGATGGCGTTAAATTCATTGTGCTCGGTATGTCTACCCAGGCGGTAGCTGCCACGCAAAGCCTGTCCGAGCGGAACAACGTGCTCATGTTCACGATCAGCTGGTCCAACGCAATCAAGGGGCCCAGATATCCGCTGACGTTTACGGTGATGAATACGCCTACCGAATTTCTCGGGCCGCTCTATCATCTCGTCATGCAGCGGCATCCCGCGATCAAAACTGTCGCGTTGATCGCTCCCAACGACAGTGCTGACCAGGAGGTGACAAAAGCCGCCGCCGCGGTGTGGGAAAAGCTCGGGGCGAAGATCGTTGGGCAATTCACGTACGAGCGCGGGACCACCGAATTTCAGCCCATCGCAACGCGTGCCGCGCAGCTCAAGCCGGATGTAATTGACACGCTAGGCGCTCCTCCCGGCGATGTGGGTGTGTTGTACCCCGCGCTGAGCGACCAGGGGTGGAATGGTGTTCGCATTGCATCGGCCGGCACCGTTTCGGACGACGTGGTGAGGCATAGCGGGAAGTCAATCGAAGGCCTCTATATGGGCCTCGCCGCAGTGTTTTCGTCGGCGAACGCAACTCCGATTCAGCGTGATCTCGACGCACGGTACAGGCCAATTTTCCACGAGCCGCTGAATCTTACGGTCCTGTCGGTCTGGGACGCCATCATGGCACTGAAAGCAGGATTGGAAAAGGCGGGGAGCGTCGATGCAACGGCAGTCGCGAAGGTACTCCCGACGATTACGTTCGATTCCAGCTACGGCCCGAGCGCGTTTGGCGGCAAGGCCGTGTACGGCTCCGCGCAACAAGTCCTGCTGCCCGTCATTGTTACGCAGGTACAGAATGGCAAGATCGTCGAACTGGCGCGCATTGAGTCGGAAGAGCTGAAGCAGAGACTCGCAAACAAATAGCGTTGCGCCGAATCCTGTCGCGCTTCCTGCCTGCAGTGACCCGGCGGGCGTCGATCGCAACGAAGCAACGATGATGCGGCGACAAACCTGTCACCCCAGGTACGAGCCGCCCGAATGGCGGCTCGCTTTCCTTCATTCGTTCCCCGGCGCCATTCATGCGACGCAAAAAGTAATGGTCGGCCGGGCCATAGAGCGGCCCTTTGAACGAAACCTGGTGTTCATTGGGTTATGAGTCTTGAGACCGACCCAGACATCCGGACCTTCGAGCTTGAACCTCCGGCTCCCGGTTCTATTGCGACGGACCAGCGTGGCGTGATCGTGACATACGAGACCATCCGAGCGGCTTTCGCGATCCGAACCGCGGTTGTCGAATCGATCAGGATCGCGATCCAGGATCGCCATAGCGCGCGAGACGTTTGCGCAACGCGTCAATCTGATCGAGCAGATCGAGCAGATCGAGCGCGAGCGCTACGCCTTGCGCATTCACCTGGAGATCGTTCGTCAGTCGCTGGGCGGTGATGGCGCGACGCAGGCACGTACCACTGAATCGCCATTCCTCAATGCGCGCGCCTTGTGGCTCCAATGCGCCTTCCTCGACCCATCGAATGAAATCGGCGCTCGATGCGCCGGTTATACGGCACAGGTCAACCAGCGTGAACTCGATGTGTTCCTCGACAATGTCGCCTCGAAGACAGGACGGATCGTTTTCATTCATGGTGATCACCCGTAGAAATGAGCGCGCGGATCAAAGTCGAACGCGCCGCGCATCGCAATATAAGCAGCTTTTTTAGCGTCGGTGTCAGCCGCAGGCAGCACGATCGCCAGCACCACGTAAAAATCGCCGGGCGGACTACCTGGTATGCCGCGTCCCCTGAGTCTGAGACGCCGGCCGGCTGAGCTCCCCGCTGGAACCGTCACGGTGACCGGCCCCGAAGGCGTGGGCACGACGACTTCAGCCCCGAGTGCCGCTTCCCACGGCGCCAATGGAAGCTCTGTCGTCACATCCCGTCCCGCGACCCGATACCGTTGCTGCCCATCGAGCGCGATAGCGAGGTATAAGTCGCCACGCGGCGCGTTGCCGATGCCCGGGCCGCCCTGGCCGGCAAGCCGCAGTCGTTGACCATCGAGGATGCCCTTCGGAATGGCGACGTTGAGCGTGCGCGTTTGATAGGTCACGTTTCCGTGCTCGTCGATCGTGGGCATCTGCACCGTGAACGTGCGCTGCGCGCCGTTGTATATGTCCTCGAGGCTGACGGATACCGTCGCGTGCAGATCTTCGCCGGGCCACTCGGGCGCGTGGGAACGGGACGGGTGTCGCGCGCGCAGCATTGAAGTTATCGAACGCGCAGCCGATTGCCGCGACCACTGCCTAGCTGACTGCGTGAATCCGCTTTGCAAATGCACGCTATGGCCTCTGTCGCGGCACGCCGCCCATTTCCCGCGAGGCCATCGGGATGTTTAGCTATTCGCATTGCGCGTAGCAATAGACGATTGCATCGGCCGCTTGTCGTTGCAACTCGATGCTGTGGGATTTTTGGCGTTATGAAAAGGGAAGTACTCGAAAGAACTGCATCAGTACTTTCTGTCGCGCAAACGTTTGCCAGTTTTTCATTTGAGTTCTTTCGACAACTTAATCCGCCATTACATTTTCGAGATAACCGTTAAATAATGGGCGGTAGCGACGATCCGGATGATTGTTAAATCAAGATTTATCAAAAAAATTATTGTCAAAGAAATGTAAACTGACCATAATTGCGGCGCTCAAAACTAAAACGATGTCCTGTCGCGAGTACCCTCGAATCTCCGAACAGCGATTCATGGGACGACGCGACTGGGCTGCTGCACAAAAAGGGGATCTCTTCGCTGGCCAATTCAATCATTCCGCTCTGATCGTCGCATTCGAATAGTTTTCTGGTTGATGGCGGAGAGTCTTCCGCGATCCCAATAGATCTTTTCGTGAATGTCGGTCTTCAGTGTGACAGGACGCCTGTCGCGCATCGGATGCGTGCGCCCTTTTGAAACTCATTCGCACAAGCCGGCCCGGCAATAAGGCCGGCGCTGCGTGAGCCTGCTCGTCTATTCCATGCAGTACCCAAATTACGTTAAAAGAAGGTACATCAGTTCATGCATAAGCCAGACACTCGCCACCGGATCAAAATCGTTTCTCCGTACAGCATCGCGCTGATAGGCATTCTTGCGTCGTCATACGCTCACGCACAGGCGCTTCCCAGTGCTGGCGGTTTGCTCAACCAGCAGCAGCAACTCGGGCAGCCGCCGAGGCCGCAATCCACCGCGCCGGCGGAACTCGGTCTTCCCGCGCAGCCGGAACCGGGCGTGCAGGCGCAGGCCCCCGAATTGAGCGTGCGGCTGCATTCCATTACGTTCAACGGCGATACCGATCTGGCGGCAAAAGAAGATCTGCCCGCGTTGACGCAACCCATGGTGGGCAAAACGCTCGGACATGCGGGGCTGCAGCAGCTTGCGGACACGATCACGGAATATCTGCGCGGGCGAGGCTACGTGCTGGCGCGCGCCTATCTGCCGCCGCAGGATCTGACTGACGGGAATCTCGTCATCACGCTGGTCGCCGGGCGGCTGGAGCAGGGCACTGAGCGCATCAGCGTGACCGGCGACACGCGCAGCAGCCACGAGCGCCTCGCTGCCATCGCCGCCGCGGCGCTGCCGCAGGGCGTTCCGCTGAAAAAGGAAGATCTCGAGCGCGCGCTGCTGCTGATCAATGATCAGCCCGGTATCAGTGCGCATGCATCGATCGCGAAAGGCGACGAGCCCGGCACCAGCAAGCTGCTCGTGAGCGCGACCGAGGGCCCCCTCGTGAGCGGACAGCTGTCCGTCGACAACTATGGCAATCGCAGCACCGGCACGGTGCGCGGCAATGCCATCCTGTCGATCAACGACCCCTTGCGTATCGGCGACCAGCTTACGCTGGGGTTCAGCAAGACGAGCGGCAGCGAAATCGCGAACCTCGGATATAGCGTGCCGCTGACGGCGAGCGGATTGCGCCTGCTGCTGGGCGGCTCCTATCTGCACTACCACGTCGACCAGGATACCTACAGCGCGCTCGATCTGTCGGGTCACGCCGTGGTCGGATCGGTCGGCCTCGACTATCCGCTGATTCGCAGCCGAACGCAGAACCTCAATGCGTCGGTGTTGTACGAGCACAAGCAGCTCGACGACGATGCGCTCGGCACCAACCTGAGCAGCCGCAAACTCGACGATGCCACGCTGGCGCTCACCGGCAACCGCTTCGATAGCCTCGGGGCCGGCGGCCTGATGGAAGGGCGTATCGCGCTGACGTTGGGCCACGCGAATCTGGCGGGCAATCCGGAAGACGAAGCGGCGGACGCCGTCAGCTCACGCACCGCGGGCAACTACGCGAAGCTGACGCTGAATCTTTCGCGCCTGCAGACGCTGGACCAGAACTGGAGCGTCTACACCGGCATGTCCGCGCAGCTTGCCAACGAGAACCTCGACAGCTCCGAAAAATTTCTGCTGGGCGGACCGACCGGCGTGCGGGGCTATCCGGTGGGCGAGGCAGCCGGTGACGAAGGCTGGCTGGGCACGCTCGAACTGCGTCGCTATGTGAATGTGGGCTTGCCGAGCGTCAAGGTGCAGGCGTTGGGCTTCGTCGACGCGGGTCAGATCAGGTTGCATCACCAGCCCTGGGCAGGTTCGACGCTCAATGCCGACAACACCAACAGCTATTGGCTGACCTCCGCGGGGGTGGGGGTCAACGTCTGGAGCGGCCGCTGGAACGTACACGGGGCCGTCGCACGCACCATCGGCCGCAATCCGGGCAGCAGTCTGTCCGGTGCGAACGTCGATGGGCTCGCGACGAGCTGGCGCGCATGGGTACAGGTTGGCATGGCGTTCTAAGCCACACAATAAAGGGGATTTCTACATGAAAAGCGCATCGCTGAATCACGTATATCGTCTGGTCTGGAGCGCCTCGTCGGACGCCTGGGTCGCCGTCGCCGAAAATGCGCCGGCGCGCGGCAAGCGCGGCGGCGTCAGCCGCAAACTGACGGCCGCGTTGCTAGCCGTGACCGTCGGCTCGGCCGCAGGCGCGGCCTGGGCGGGCGGACCGCTGCCCACCGGCGGCGCGATCACCGCCGGCTCCGGCAGCATCGCGCAGTCCGGCACGCACATGACCGTTACGCAGACGAGCGATCGGCTGGTCACCAATTGGCGCAGCTTCGACATCGGCAGCAATGCCGGCGTGCGGTTCGTGCAGCCGGGCAAGAACAGCGTCGCGCTGAACCGCGTCGTCGGCGGCGGCGGTCCCAGCGAGATCCTGGGCAACCTGAGCGCGAACGGCCAGGTGTGGCTGCTCAACCCCGGCGGCGTGGTGATCGGCAAGGGCGCGCAGGTCAACGTGGGCGGACTGGTCGCGTCGTCGCTGAATATCAGCGACAGCGATTTCCTCGCCGGTAAAGCGCATTTCACCGGCGGCGCCACCGGCGGAGCGGTGATCAACCAGGGCAACATCACAGCCGCGGGCGGGGTCGTCGCGCTGATCGGGCCGCAGGTCAGCAACAGCGGCACCATCAGCACGCCCAACGGCAGCGTGGCGATGGCCGCGGGCGATGCGGTGAGTCTCGACTTCGAAGGCGATGGGCTCGTCAGCGTCAATGTCGATCGCGGCGTGCTCAATGCACTCGTGCGCAACGACGGCCAGATTTCCGCCGATGGCGGCAGCGTGCTGCTCAGCGCGCGCGCGGCGGACGCAGCCATCAGCAGCGTGGTCAACAACACCGGCGTGATCGAGGCGAAGGGCCTCGTGTCACGCAATGGCCGGATCGTGCTCGACAACGACGTCGCGAACGGTACGACGAACGTTTCGGGCACCCTGGATGTGTCGTCCGCAAGCGGGACCGGCGGCGACGTGGTCGTCGCCGGAACGAACATCGCCGTCAACGACGCGACGATCAACGCGAGCGGGGCCACGGGCGGCGGCACCGTCAAGGTCGGCGGTGGGCTCAAAGGCGAAGACACCAGCATTGGCAACGCGCAGTCGGTCGCGGCTGGCAAGGACGTAAACGTGTTCGCCGATGCGACCGGCAAGGGCGACGGAGGAACTGTCACGTTCTGGTCGGACGGCAACAACGATTTCGCCGGCAACATTTTCATCCGCGGCGGCGCCAATGGCGGAGACGGCGGCCTCGCGGAAGTATCCGGCAAGGGTGGGCTGCACTACACCGGCGTGACCAATGCGCTCGCTGCCAAAGGCGTGACCGGCGACCTCTTGCTCGATCCGAAGACGATCGAAATTTACGGCGGCGACGATCCGGGTGACGGCGCGAGCTCCGGCTGGGACAGCACGAGCAGCACCGGCGACATGAAGATTTACGAAGGCACGCTCGAGAAGCAGACTGCGAACGTTGCGCTGCTCGCGTCGGGCGACATCACGTTCGAGGACCTGAACAAGGACGGCTCGGGCAACACCATCACATCGACCACCACGCACGCGGCCCCCACGACCGACGGCCTGACGAACTCCTATGTCACCGGCGACGGCATGATCACGATGCAGCCGGGCGTGAGCGTTTATGTGGAGACGGTATCTTCGTCGCACAGCTCGATCCAGTTCATGAACAGCGACAACACGCTGGCTGTATCCGGCAACGCGTTCATCTATATGGAAGGGGGAGGATCGGGCACGGGCACGATCGGCCAGCCGCAAAGCAACGGCTCGCTCGTCACGGGCAACTTCGGCGTCTTCAATCTCGTGGTCGGCAGCGACACGGACCCGACGGATCCGTCGCACAATCTGGGGCCGGCCGACATGCCCGCGCACGTGGGCTCGAACTACAGGCTCGGCACGGCCTATACGACGCTCGCCGATCATCCGGCGCCCGGCAGCATTACGTTGCTCGGCGCCGACGGTCTGGCCGTCAACGGAAACCTCACCACCCATGGCGGTTATGTGCGGGTATCGGGCGACGCCGATAGCGGCGGCGTCGGGAACATCATCCTGAGCCACAACGTGACCACCAATAACGGCAATCTGTATCTGGGCTTCGGCACGGACAGCACGTCCTACGCGTTGCTGTCCGGCGTCACGAATCTGGGCAGCGGCCAGTTGTACACGGGGTTGGATATCGCCAGGGCGAAGGGCTTTACCGGCACCAGCCCCAGCTCTGCCTACAACCAGTATGCGATGGGCTGGTCGGGTCTCGGCGGCACCAGCGGCGGGGTCATTCTCGGTGGCCAACTGATCGTGTCGCAGCCCAATCTGGACCTGACCGGCTACACCATCCAGGGCGGCGCCGACATCCAGAACACGAGCGGTTCGGTCAGCCTCGGCAACGTCACGATGTCGACGACCGACAAGGCGACCGGCCACGCCACGACCTCGTCCGTGGTCGGCTTGCAGGGCTCCGCGATCACGCTCGACTCCAGCGCCACGGTCAATGGCCTGAACAGTGTGGACCTGCAGCTCAAGTCGCAGAACGCGAGCGACAACCTGTTTCTCAACAACACGGAAGGCGTGATGGTGGGCAACGGCACGGTCAACCGTGACGGCACGGTCAGCGGCCAGACCACGCGCACGACCTTCATCAGCGAAGCCGATCTGGCAAAGCTGGAAGCCGACGGCGTGCGCAGCCTGATCATCGGCCGTGCCGACGGCACCGGTACGACCGAGGTCGAATCGTCCGTTAACGGCATGGGCAGCGCCGTCGCGCCGGGGTTCACGCTCAATGTGCCGGGGGAGCTCGGCCTGATCAACGGCAACGTCGTCGTCAACGGCGCGTTGAGCAACAGCGGCGGATCGGTGGTTGTGCAGGCGGAGAACGCCCGCGACGGCATCGATCAATTGGGCACGCTGCCTTCGGCCGGCCAGGCATGGGTGGCCGGCGTCGCGAACAACGACGACATCACGGGCAACGTGACCATCACGCCCGAGGGCACCGTCACCGCGGCGGGAGACATCGTTGCATCGTCGGCCAATGGCAATTTCGTCAATGATCGCGGTTCGGACGCATTCTCGGCGGGCGGACGCTGGCTGACCTATTCGAGCTCGCCCGACCTCGACGTGACCGGCGGGCTGACCTATGACTTCAAGGTCTACAACGGCAGCTACCTGGATGCCGACGGCGCGCTGGCCCAGGCCGACGGTACCTACAGCTACGCGAACGGCACGCAGTCCGACACGCATCCCGACACCCGGCTCATCGACGGCACCCACACGCTCAGCCAGTTGTTGACGATGACGGGCGGCTCCGGCGCCTCGGCGTTCGACAACTCGATCGTCAACGGCAAGGTCTACAAGGTCTCGCCGACCGTGGAAGCCACGTTCGTCGGCGCGGTCACGAAGACCTACGACGGCACGACCGGTCTGACGAACACGACGGTGACCTATCAGAACGGCACCACGGGCTCGGCGCTGACGACCAGCGGCAACGTTAAACTCGTGAGCAACGGCATCGATGGCGACAACGTGCAGGTGGCGGTCAGCGAGGCCGGCCTCACCGGCGCGCAGTACAGCGACAAGAATGCCAACCCCGACGGCTCGGTGAGCGTCGACGGCAGCACGGTCACGGTCGCGAACGGCAAGACCGTGAGTGCGACCGGCGTGACGATCGGCACGGCCACCAACGGCAACGACAGCAATTCCGCCGACGACGACGTGGCGGGCCATCAGGTTCGCGTGTACGGCTATAACCTGACCGGCGGCACGGGCGGGGTCGGCGCGACGGGCGGCACGATCCAGGGCGACATCGGCGTGATCAACCCGGCGACGGTGACTGTCGGCGCGACAGCGGGCAGCAAGGTCTACGACGGCGCCACGGCTGCCACGTTGAGCAATCCGCAAGTGGTGACGGGCGTGCTCGCCGGCGATGCCGGCAACGTGGCGGTCACCGGCACCACCGGCACCTTCGGCGACAAGAACGTCGCCAACGGCAAGTCGGTGTATGGCACGGGCCTCACGCTCACCGGCGCTGAAGCGGGCAACTATGTGATCGACTATGGCACCGCGGTCGCGACGGCCGACATCACGCCGAAATCGATCACGGCTTCGGCTACGGCCGGCGATAAGGTCTACGATGGCACCACCACGGCGCAACTGAGCGACGTGACCCTCGCAGGTCTCGTGGGTGGTGATACGGTTTCGGCGACTGGCAGCACGGGCAATTTCGACACGAAGAATGTCGGCAACGGTAAGGCGGTGGACGGCTCGGGCCTGTCGCTCGCGGGTGCCGATGCAGGTAACTATGTGCTCGATACGTCGGCACAGGTGGCCACTGCAGCCGTCACGCCGAAGTCGATCACCGCTTCGGCCACGGCTGACGATAAGGTCTACGACGGCACGACCACCGCGCAATTGAGCGACGTGACGCTGGCCGGTCTCGTGGGTGGCGATACGGTTTCGGCGACCGGCAGCACGGGCAGCTTCGACACGAAGAACGTCGGCAATGGCAAGGCAGTCGACGGCTCCGGCCTGTCGCTCGCGGGCGCCGATGCCGGCAACTACGTGCTCGATACATCAGCACAGGTGGCCACCGCAGCCATCACGCCGAAGTCGATCACGGCTTCGGCTACGGCTGGCGACAAGGTCTACGACGGAACGACCACGGCGCAATTGAGCGACGTGACGCTCGCTGGTCTCGTTGGTGGCGATACGGTCTCCGCCAGCGGTACCGGCAGCTTCGACACGAAGAATGTCGGCAACGGCAAGGCGGTCGACGGTTCAGGCCTGGCACTCGCGGGCGCCGATGCGGGCAACTACGTGCTCGATACGTCGGCACAGGTCGCCAGCGCGGCCATCACACCGAAGTCGATCACCGCTTCGGCTACCGCTGGCGACAAGGTCTACGACGGCACCACGACGGCGCAGCTGAGCGACGTGACGCTGGCCGGTCTCGTGGGTGGCGATACGGTATCGGCGACCGGCAGCACGGGCAATTTCGACACGAAGAATGTCGGCAATGGCAAGGCGGTCGACGGCTCGGGCCTGTCGCTCGCTGGCGCCGATGCGGGCAACTATGTGCTCGATACGTCGGCGCAGGTAGCCACCGCAGCCATCACGCCGAAGTCGATCACGGCTTCGGCCACGGCTGGAGACAAGGTCTACGATGGCACGACCACCGCACAGTTGAGCGACGTGACGCTCG
>Ga0153956_1000078_pt1 | contig 122155 bp, 106 predicted proteins | sample TSFL040MetaG_FD_104704 | JGI IMG/M metagenome (GOLD analysis project Ga0153956, IMG submission 104704) | Attine ant fungus gardens microbial communities from Florida, USA - TSFL040 MetaG | ecosystem: Host-associated > Fungi > Mycelium > Unclassified | place: USA: Florida, Wekiwa Springs... | reverse complement strand
AGACCCCACCGGCTGCCGTTCCGGCAGTGGCGGTTGTGGAGTAATCTGTGCCAGTGTCACTCTGGGTATCGGTGCCCTCGTAGGGGAGATCGCAAGCCTCTTCAGCCACCCGACGTTTCATGGCTCCATGACTCCCAGGCCGAACTCCGCTCCTTGGAGTGAGTCTATGGGCGGTGTCCATCTCGGATATCCCAAGACTTATCCCTGGCTTGGTGGCGGTGTTCAGGGCGTTACAGGGGCCCTTAACCTTCCAAGCAGCCATGGATGCGAGTTCGGCGCTTGTGGAGGTGGGGGCTTCGGATTCCAACAGAGCGGTAATGTTCCAAATGTGGGCGTGAACTGTCGTGGTATTGAGACCTATCATCTAGGGTTGATTTTCGCGCAGCATTGCGACGCAACTGTGTCAATTGGAGACGGTTGGCTGTATTCGCTATCGGCTGGGCCAATTGATGGCAAACTCCGGGGGTTCGTTACGAAGACGCATACTCTTCCGACCGGCGCTACCAACTTCTGGAAAGGTCGCGACGGGCTGGGTCTTGCGAAATGTCTAATCGGTGCGGCATCAGCAAGCCAAGCATCCCCGGATGCGCCTGACTATCATCCGGTCTACGGCCCGAACAGCAATATCTGGCTCAATGGAATCTTCTCAAGCTGCGGAGTGAACCTCGGGATAAAAACTCATGGCCCATACTTTTAGAATAAGTGTTTCTTCCGTGCTGCTGAGCGTGTTGTTCACTGGGGGCCTGGTGGGTTGCCGAGGTACACGCATGGGGAACTTGCCGCACGACCAAGCAGTTGCTGCGCAGCTATGTCAAGCCGCGCAGCATCTCACTATCGGTTTTCCTTCCGATGGAAATCTGGTTGTGCTTAACCCCTGCAATACGGATATCAATCACAGCATCCACTTCGAGAAGGCCCCGAACAACGCTTCTGTTTACAACTACTCTGCTGCCGAATCTCCAGATCATAAGTGGGTTGCAAAACAAGAAGCCAAGCAGCTCGTTCTTCAAACCGCGCCGCCATCGGGATCGGGTGTGAACATACAAACGACACGACTGCTAAGCGTCCCTCAATGGTCGCCGGACAGCGAGTTCTTCTTCTTCTGGGCGGCTGAGGACCGCAAGAGAGGCCGGTCGGTTGCCGAATGCCTAGATGACGTCTCTGACCTCTATGTGTTCAGTACGAAATCCCGTACTGGAACACTGGTCGGTAGAGTGTGTTCCGGCGTTCCCGTCGAGGCTTTTCGATGGTTGTCCCTATGAGTTGCATCCTCTTGGTGTCTCCAAATCCACTCCCCTAGCCGCCAACCAGAAAAGGCGCGGTGCTCTGCACCGGGTTGGGTGGTGACACGTCACCCCGGAATGGGAGCTGCACAGCAACCTGAAGTTGCTGTGCGGGAACTATCTGAAAACAAACAGCTAATAGAAAAACTCTGAAAATCGGGTTACCCTAGAAGCGAGCGAACGTTGCTGAAGGGGAACCTGATGAGCTGCAACCCCTTAGAGCCTCGAAGTCTTTCTTGTCCATCCCGGTGGACCATTCTGGGCGCACAAGGACGAAGGTGCGTGGACGATTCTAAAAGGAGAGTTCGAGGACGACGAGGAACCAATCGCGGCGGCGCGACATGAATTCACCGAGGAGACAGGCTCGTCGCGGATGGTCCATTTGTCGAACTCGGTTCCATCTGTCAGAAGAGCGGAAAACGCGTTCTTGCGTGGGCCTGCGCGGGCGACGCTTGTGAGCAAACACCTGCGAAATCGAATGGCCGCCGCGTTCGAAACGACGCTTGGTTATTCCCGAGGTGCACCGCGGAGCGTGGTTTGGCATCGGCGATGCACGCAGGTTTCTCCGTGCAGAGCAATACCCATTCCTTACACGACTAGAGGAGCATCTCCGAAAGATCTCGCGCATGACCTGAGATGCGGCTTTGTATCGCACGAAATCGGGAGGCACAAAGATTGCGTCGGGGCCAATCGCTGACCGCTGGCATTGCAGAACGGATGCCGAACTTGCACGCTTCGTAGGACGCTGCGCATCCCACTGAACACTTGCCCCTCCACGCCATAAACAACGGGGTGTCCACGCTTGCAAGGCAACTCTTCAAACGGGAACCGACTTACTACAACTGGCGTCTGACCCAACCGTCGCCAGAGCACGCCACCAGAGGCGTACTACACCCTCAGCGAAGGCCCAGAAGATTTCATATAGTGTGTTGCTGGATGCCGCAACCCTCAAGGAACGCATCATCGAAAGCAGAACGAAGTTGTTTTGCGTAGTTGGCCACGAGTATGGCAGTCTCCCACTCTTCGCGGCGTTCTTTGGTTTTTAGATTACGATGCTTCAGTTCCAAGTAGAGTAACGATAAGGGCTGGGCGAATGGTTCGATGGTGAAAACGAGTTCAGCGAAACCGTCTGTCCGGTATGCCCCATCAGCTATAGCGGCTCGGTACTTTTCGAGCAAAGGTCGAACTAAAAGAATGTAGTCTGCGTAGAGACGTTTGGCTTGTCGAGACGGAAGCCCCCGGAAAAACTCGAATTGCTCCTGTAAATTATCAAAAGCCATGGCTGTGGTCCCTTTCACAGTGAGTTGGTCAGAGAGCCGAGACGTTGCCGCGCCTCGGCTCTCGTTTTGTAGTAAGTCAAAAATACACGCTGCCCCAAACTTGCGCAATCCAGATTATGGCGTAAGTCCTTATTTTTGTTGACACCACAGCGTGGAATGAGGCAAGACTTTCGCAACCGCTTGAGTAGAATTTCGATGGATGGTGCCGCGATCTCATCGCTAAAATGACTGAAGCATACCTCAAATATCAGGTGATCTTGTGCATACGCTCGTAGCAGTCTTGACTCTAACAATTATTTTGGGCTTGGCGATCTTCCTCAACGGTAAGCCCATTTGGTTTAGAACGGCTGGACTTGCCGCATTGTGCGCGGCCTGCACTCTTGTGGGAGTAATGGCAGGCGCAGCGTATTCGCCACACCACTACGAACGTTTTGGTCAATCGGTTTATCTATATGACACTCAAACGGGAAAGATTTGTGAGCCATTCAAGCATGGGATTCAAACAGATGCGAATGGCTATCCACTTTCTAACCAGTCTCCGTTATACCCTCCTTGCGGGGATTGAGGGCGAATCGTTCTTGTGGCATTTACTCTTGCATTGACCAGCGCGCATTTCTGTCTCCTTCACATTACGACGCAACACGCGTCGCATTTGAACGTCGAAGTAAGTGAAGACTGAAATGGATGGTGATTGCTGATGAGCCGACAACTGGTGCGGAAGATGCAGCATGTGCTCTATGAAGTGAGTCGCTCTACAGAAGTGACGCCGAAGCTCAAGCGTCGAGCGAAGCTGGTCCTTCTGGAGATGATCCTCTCGAACGACTGCTAGCGCGAAGTAGCAAGCAAGACATCAATAAAAGATTCGGTCGGCAACGGCCGTTTGCTTGGGCCTAGGAAACCCAAGCTGAAGCGGTTCACCCATGCGGTGAGCTCTCGGCCACGCACGTCTTTTCCCGGGCGTGCGTGGTTCTCTATTCCACCGGGAAAGGGAAATTATGGCAAGAAGTGAGAAGGGGCTCGGCGACAACCTGCTGCCAAACACAGATGCGGATAAGCCGACAAGACGCCAACCGTTCGTGATGATACCGGCGGCTCTCATCCGCGATGACCGTCTTGGGGCATATGAGATAGCAGCTTATAGTGCGTTGAAGCTGCATCAGAATAGCAAGACTAATGACTGCTTTCCGGGACATGAGCGCCTCATGTATCCCCACCGCGGCGGCAAGCAACGCATGTCGAAACCTACGTTGGTCTCCTGTCTGAGGAAGTTGGAATCTGCTGGATGGATCCAGCGGGAAGAGAGAAAGCGGAAGGGATACATGTTCGCCTACAGCTACACCCTCTACGACCAAACCTCGATAACGATGGGAGTTGATTCTTCCGCCCGAGAGTCTGTCGCTGGGGATTCGTCTCGCGAGGAAACTGTATTTACCCGCGACGAGTCAATAGAGCTTCCCGGTGCCGGTAAACCACAATTATTGGAGGAGGAAACAGTGTTTACCGGTGACGGGTTAACGACGTTGCCTCTAACTAGAGGAAGGTCTAATCAGACGAAATCAACAAGAGGAAAGGGAAGTAGAAGGGAAACTGCTACTGCCGCACTTTCGCTAAACGATGTTCTTGACCTGTCTGTCGATCAAATCAATGACGGTTCTCTCAGAAAGTTCATTCAGAGTCTGGCGAAGAGTCGCACCGGTCGAGCCTTGTGGCCGCAGTATGTGGATTCTGTCGTCGAGGCATTGCGGACCGGCCACTACACCCTCCGCATTCTTGGCGACGCTATTGAAACCGAATGGGAGGAGCATCAGTCGTCCCGTCCAGGAAAGTCGAATCTCTTCTCCGTGGATTTCGTTGCTGGCGTCGGAGGATCACTCCAGCGCGCTCGGGATAAAGCCGAACGTTTGGCCGAGTACGAACGAGTTGAGAGGATAACTGAAGATGCCATCGAGGTTCTCCGCGGCCAAACCTGCGGACTGTTTGGTGCAGAACTCAAGCGAGAAACCACTGAGGGTATGCAAGCTCTCCTCGCATACTACTCGTCGGAGGAGATATCGAATCTGATGGAATGTTTCAAACAGAGTTATGATTTCAGCCGACCGGACACCGATGAACGCTTTGAGCCCGAGTTCCTCGCCTTTGCACAGGAAGGAGCCTCCAACCGGTTGACGGACCAGCGCATGACTCGCAGCAGCCAGATATTGGCGAAGAAGCAAGCCGCCGTTGAACAGTTGAGGATTGAGCAAGCCCAGAGGGCAGGGACCACGGCTGCTTAAGGAGATGAATAGATATGTATCGTGTTGGGACTGTGCTCTATCCGCGTTTAGTAAAATCCCACCGATATCTGGAGGAGCAATGAGCAGGAATTGGGCGTGGGGATTTTTCGCAATTGGCGCATTTGTTACCGGCGTCTTCATTGGACAGCAGAATCCTCGGCATCATTACCAAAGAATCGGACAGAGCGTTCTGCTCTTTGATACATCAACAGGAAAATCCTGTGCGATTGCTCCAATCGATGATCCGTATAACGAGACCGGGCGTCTCGCGCCGACAGGCTACCCGCCGTGTCCGCATTAAGAAAAAATGCCAATGCCAGGATATGGTCAACCAGCGTTCTCTCAATAGAACGATTCGTCTGACTAAGGGGCACGGACGTTTGCCAGGATTGATCTCAAGTCGTCATCAGAATGCGCAGATATTTCGAGGTGAGCGTAGTAAATGAAGAAAGGCTCCCGATTATAGTTTCGATGGCCTACTAGAAACCGCCAGAAACGACCATGCCGCGCTTACACCCACTCCGCATCCATCTCAAACCCTTACAGGTCGCCCAGATTCACGCGATTTCCGATGCCTCTGGCGCTTCAGCCTCTGAAGTCATACGTCGGCTTCTCGACATCGGCTTGCAATCCTGCACTGACGACAACAAGGGCTAGCTATCCATTTTCCGGACATCATCCGGCCATGCGCTCTGGGCTAGAGCGGACCGCGGCTTCCCTCCTTGACGTTCTCCGCAGTCCGCGCCCAGACACCGTACTTCATTCCAGACAAAGACCTCACATACGTGCGAAAACTTCTCTTCACTTTTCTCTTCTTCTGTTCGATGGCCATAGCCCGCGGTCAGGGCACGCCGCTCACTGTTTATGGTCCGACGGGCATCCCGGTTCCGACGAACTCAACTGATGCACTTCGATCTGAGCCCGCCAGCGCAATCAATCTGCGCTGCCGTCTTGCTGGATCATTCGATTATGGTCCGTGCGATACGAGCGCTCTCGCTGGAACTGGCCGCGGCCTCGAATTATTGGCTGTGGGCGACAACGTGTTGGGGACGAATCAACTCAGCTCTCCGAAACAGTCTGTCGCTTCTCAACTCGCAGCCGCACGCGGTTGGAGCCTGACGAACAGAGTGGACGACACCGGCCCTCTTGATCGTGGTTATCATGCGTTCGGAGCGAACTGGGATTGGAGCCGCAACCTCGGACTCGGAACGGTGGTCCTATTGTCGGGTGCGAATCAGCTTGCGGTTGACTTGTGTCTGACCGAAGGCGGTGGGGCTTGCGCTACGCTTACCTCGTCGCACCTGAATCTGATTTCCGCCGAAGAGATGGCGTGGCTTACCTGGGTAGGTTCGCTGGAGTCTCGCAAGACTCTGGCAGCGGACTGCACGCCCACTTCGGGCGCGTGGTTACCGCTATCGAGCAACTGGCTGCCGTCTTTCGCGCGATACGCCACGGCCGCAGGTGCTGCTCTGACCTGCAAGTGCCCTCAAGCAAGCACGTGTTATGTGGTCACGACTGTCGCGAATGGCACGGCAGGGACATTTGGTATCCGCGTAGACGGAGTGCCTGTTGTTTGTGGCTATCCAAGTGGTTCGAACACCTGTTCAAACAAGACTGATGATGTTGCGACTGACCCATCTAACGGTGTTCCGGCCGGTCTTGTTGCAACGCGAATTGGTGGGTTGAGTCTGGGAGATCACGTTATCACCATCACGACCGCTGCGGGAAACACTGGAAGCATCGGTGTCCTCGGAGTGGTGGCATCTGTTCCAACAGACGCTCGCCCTGTGGTGCTCAATAGCTACGCGACCCGAATTGTGCGCGCCAGCACTTCTTACCCTCAACGGACGGATGCCCTCGTCTCAGTCGTCAATGCGGTGCAAGATCAAGACCTCCAGGCCCTACAGAAAGATGGGTTTCAGGTCGTGCCCGTGCGCCTAACATGTGGGACAGCGGTAGCGGATGCCACTTCATGTTGGGAGCCCAACGTTGGCAGCCAGAGCTCTTCGGACGGAACGACCCCGAGTCTCCAGGGTGCCCAGTATGCGACTAATGCCATCCTGGCCGCGCTTAAGGCAGCAGGTCGCTAATTGCAGAGTAGTGTCCGTTTAATGGACAAGAGTAATAGGAACCGCAATCAGCCGATCGGTAGCAATCCACACACCCAAGCCCTGCACACCGAAAAGAGCCCTCAATAGGGGAGACAGGAATCAATCTCTGTAGAGGAGAGGGAAGAGGAAGTAATGACGAGTCTAGAAAGGAGCAAATCAGGTGGTGTGAAGACATGCGAGAACGTATCGCGCGTGCTCTTCGCCTTGCTGCCTACGGGGTATTACTTGGCTCTATGTTCTCGGCGTTTGCCTGAGAAAACGTGGCGAAAATTTCTCGGATTCCAAAAACGGCGGAAATTCTTCACCCTTCCGCCGGAAATTTGAAGTTCATGCCCGTGATTCTACTAAGGCCGTATAAAGCGTCTGACGGGACACCTGAAGGTCACGAGCTAGCTTCGCCATCGGAACGCCTGCGGCTGCCTTTTCCTTCGCGGCAGTCACTTGTTCGGATGAGAGGGACGGCTTCCGACCCTTGTAGAGCCCTTTCGCCTTCGCTATTGCAATCCCTTCGCGTTGGCGTTCTTTGATGAGGGACCGCTCGAACTCCGCAAATGCGCCCATCACCGACAGAAGCAGTTTTGACATGGCGTTCTCCTCGCCAGTGAAGAGCAAGCCCTCTTTCATGAACTGCACCTGTACACCTTTGTCGGTCAAGCCGCTGACAATCTTTCGCAGATCGTCCAGGTTGCGCGCCAGTCGGTCGAGCGAGTGAACCACCAACATGTCACCATCGCGCAGGTAATCGAGTGCTGCCTGAAGCTGGGGTCTATTGGCATCCTTACCGCTTGCCTTGTCGGTGAACATCTTATCCACCTGCATACCCTCAAGCTGCCTCGCCGCGTTCTGGTCAACGCTGCTTACTCGCTGATACCCAACCACCTTGCCGCCACGCTTTGCCGCTGCCGTCATCTCTCACCTCTCAGATGTGTCCAAATGAACTTTAAGAGTTATCGGATCGGGTGTCAAGAAAACAATTTTGGAAATCTAGTTGGACAGAAAACGAGTCCAGTCTAGGTGTCCATCTGGTGTACAGCCCAATTGGACACGGATCAAAGTTCGGCCCATCAAGCGGCAAAGACCGCGGGCCGTCGCCCAGCTAACAGGAGGTCGCATTGTCTCCGCTGGAAGGCGCTACGGACGGCGCGTGTGTCCGTACAGAGTCCGCCGGAGATTCACACAACCTCCGGTTCTGTGCAGCCAAAGCCGAGGCATCGGTAGAGGCAAACTCTCCGCTGGAGGGAGTAGCAAGGCGACACCAGCATTCGAAAGGTCGCCACCTTTGGAGGCGCGTCATCTGGGCAGACGGCGCGTTCCTCCCTTACATCACCTGCCCATTACAGATCGCCCCTCAGCAAGGGGAAAGTCAGCCCGCAGCCCGACAACTCAGGGCACGCCTTGGACTCGACTAACACCTCGCGCAGGTGCTGCCCGATCACTCCCGGCGCCGGCGACGCGCACCCGATGATAGGGGACCCTATAGGGGAAAATCAGCCCCCACGTCCTGTCCCTCACGCCCGTCGCGTTCCCCCCTTACATCACCTAGACACCCTTCTTTCCAAATCCAAATCGCCCTTTTGCAATGGGCAAACTCTCAATCAGCGAGTACCCCCCTTATCAAATTCTTAAAAATCGGGAAAATCTTAACCCGATTCGTGACTAAAGAGGACTCGAAATGAACCGCCCACGCACCCCGTTTAGGAAACCGCTTGATGCCGCCCACTAACGTCTCTCGTGTCATGCGAAAGCTTGCTCTCAACACCAAAGCTGCACAAGCTCAGCGCCTCCATGCGCTTCGCTTTCTCGGGACGCGGATGTCATTCCGCTGTCTTGAGGCGCTTGTCTCTGACAGCGCACCTCGTGTAGCTGCCTATGCCGCTCGCCTGTATGCGTTGAAAGCTGCCCAACTTCAGATGAAAGAACAACAGACATGCCCGAACAACTAACACCGGAACAACTAGCGGTCGTTCTGGGAACCACTCCATCATCGTCCTCCAAAAAGAAGCAAATCCCTGTCTCTTCAACCGTTGATGTGTTCGCACTTGCCCAAGGCGAACAGTACAATCGGCGGTTTGACAATGAGGTTCTCTTCTATCTCGACAACAGCAATAGATCAGCAGAGTCACGCTATCTGAGTGGGCCTGCATTCCCGCCAATCGCCGGTATCGGTCTCTGGGCAAGGGTCCTGTCCTCTGTATTCCTTATGAACGGTGAAGAAGGTTCATCGGAAGTAGAAAGATACCTGTCCATTCTGAAGAACACTGAGTCGGGTGAACTGAAGAGCCGAGCAGTTGACGCCCTACAGGGTGTCGTCCGGTTCAACTCCAAGATACCTGCCGAACTGATGACGCGTGTTGAAGAAGCCTTGGCCAAGACGTTCGATCCAGAGAATCAACAGTTCAGTGTCGTGGAGGAATCTCTGTGACCAACGAGATCACCGACTTCATCCTTGGTCCTGCCAACAGTGACGAAGAACTCCAACGATTGCTCCTCATCCTGGAGAATGATGACGCCACTTCAGAACAAATTAGTCTCGCCCTCGCGAGCTTGACGGAACGGCTCAACGACGGCATGCCAATAGCGCCTCAAGAACGAACCCGCTTGAACCGCGCGCTTTCACATCTGGTGAATCACGCCGAAACCAACTTTTTGAAGCACAAGGAATAGCAGATATGTCCGAATTAAGAGACCTATGGATGCAGGATGCGTCCCTGGATATGAGCAGTTTCCCTATCCTCGACCAAGCGACAGATACGAACGTTGCCGATATCTGGCGCGCAAGCCACAAGGGCTGGGACACAAACCTGTCCGACCAAGGTGCTCCGAAGAAGAAGAGCATCGAGGAGATCATAAGGACGGACCCAGGCATCGTGGACGAACTGATCGAGAAAGACAGTGCAGGATATCAAACGTTTGTTGAGGCCCGGACAGAGGAGATAGCCCAACAGTGGAGAGAACAGACTCCACAGTACGTCAGGACCGAACGCAACTACGAGTCACTCATTTCTCACATGCTCTGGAAACACCTGCGCAAAGACTACCTGGTAGGGCAAGACGCATCGACAGAGCTGTATAACGCAGGAGCCTTTACTGTCGATAACCTGAACGCCGCCTATCGCGAGTTACTGACCAAAGGTGCTCTTGACGTTCCTCCGGGAACTGCCCGCCAGCTTACCAACCAGGAACGCATGCAGGTGGTTTCGACGCTGAGAATAGATTCCCCGGAAGTAGCAATTGCAGAGTACATGCGTTTGGCGCTGGGAAATAAAGCTCCAAAACACTATCGGAGTCTGCTCACGGAGCACCCTGGTTTGGCGAGACAGGCAACGGCCTTCGCATGGCGGCATTTGCATCCTGAGGTAAGTGATTCAACTTTTCGGGATTTCCTAAGACAAAAAGTAGGTGGCATGGTGCTGCCGTCACTCAGTCACCTTGATCTCGCATGGACGGAATTTCAGGTCGATCGCTATGAGACCGATGAAGCTGCAACAAAGCTGCCAGTGGAGTCCGAGCCTGACTATAACGCGATGAGCGACTCGGAGCTCGAAGACGCGATGAATGCTTCTCGGAAAGAGTTCGCGCTGCAACGCCGACGCCGTCTATTGGAGAGCGCGCAGGCGAACCACGCATAAAGTTGGCGACAGAGAGCTCGTGGCTATGACGTAACTATGACGTGACATCTCAACTGCCGTCTTCTATTACCAACAAATCCAACAATTCCGTCTTCGTTCTCTGTGCGGGCGTCTAGGGCATAAAGCCTTTATTATGAGTGTCTAATCCGCAGTTCTCGTTTGCTGTAACCTCGGCTGTTAACCGAAGGGTTGTAGGTTCGAGTCCTACCTGCGGAGCCACATTCTAAAGAACTTAGAAAATGTGCGCTCCGTTCTGCGCTCCGTTTAATGGAATGCCATGTTAGCCACTCCTACTGCGGCCACGCTTTCTTCAGGTGTGACAACATCGCCATACGTATTCATGGTTGTGCGAATATCTGCGTGCCTCATTATCTTCTACTGAATAGTTGGCTTTGTGCCTACTGCGTCCAGCAATGAGCGGAAGGTGTGACGCGCCACGTGGCCTAAGCCAGGCAGTACTGCCCTCCGAGAATTCATCTCCTGCTCTGATCGCCTTCCAGAAAGTACTCCCGACTCTCGCTTTATCCAGCTTTCGGCGCAATTCAGTTTCTAGCGGACAGAAGAAGCGAACAGGGTTTATCGTTTTATTGCTCATTACAACCTTCCAGTCAGGGCACTGAATGTATCCGGTACGCTGGTTGCTTCTAAATCTATTCGCGCATTTTTGTCATAGCTAGAAAGGATATTCAATGCCGCCCATCTCCCGCCGAACTTTAATGCAGAACGCTCTAGCGGGCGCAGCACTTGCCTCGGCTCAGCCCTTGTCGTGGGCGCAGGCCCCGTCTGCAAAGCAGGAAGCCCCCATCTCGCGCAAGGGACGAATCAAGCAGTCCGTCTGTCGTTGGGAGTATCCCAAACTTACCCTTGACGAGCTTTGCGCTTATGGTGCTCACATAGGCTTGAAAGGAGTCGATCTTCTTCAACCCGCAGAGTTCGAGGTGCCGAAGAAATACGGCCTGGTCTGCACTATGGGTTATGCCGACATGGGTTCGATTCGTGACGGCCTGAACCGCGTGGAGAATCACGAGAAGATTGAGGCAGGACTCCGCAAAAACATTGATCTGGCTGTGAAAGCCGGTGTCCCAAACCTGATTACGTTTTCAGGCAACCGCAACGGCATGTCCGATGAAGAGGGCGCAAAGAATACGGTCATCGGTCTGAACCGCATCAAGAAGATTGCGGAAGATGCAAACGTCACCATCTGCCTGGAACTGCTGAACAGCAAGGTAAATCACAAAGACTATATGGCCGACCACACCATGTGGGGCGTCAACGTGATGAAAGAAGTCAACTCTCCCCATGTAAAGCTGCTGTACGACATCTACCACATGCAGATTATGGAAGGCGACCTGATCTCCACCATCAAGAGCAACATCGATTGGATCGGACATTTCCATACCGGCGGCGTTCCGGGGCGCAACGATCTGAACGACCAGCAGGAAGTGCAGTGGGATGGGGTTATGCGTGGAATTGTTGCAACGAACTTCAGTGGCTATGTCGCACATGAATATAAGCCGCTGGGCGATCCCTATGCTTCTCTCCTTCAGGCAGTCAATCTCTGCGATGTATAACTTCGCTTCGAATTGAAATGTCTGGGATTCCATCGACTGGGAGAGTGTAGGGAAGATGAAGCATACTTCGTTGTATAGGTACCTCGGCATCCTCGCGATAGGGCTGGCAGCATCCTGTTGTGCAGCGCAGTGGCGGTCTGAGCCGGTTAACCAGGCCTCCGCGAATCGAGGCGATCCGATCTATGCGCAGAACTGCGCCAAGTGTCACGGTGCCGATGCCAGAGGCAAAGGCACAGCGCCCGACCTGATTCGGGCTGATGCTGTGCTGCACGAGAGGATGAACAACCTGAATGGCAGTGGCCTGTCAGCGGCTGTAAAAGCGCTGCCGGATCATAAGTTCGAATTCACCACGGAGCAGTGGTCTGACCTCTCCCAATCATTGAGCAGACAGGTATTCAAAATTCTCCGCAGCGGCTATTCCAACCAACCGACGGAGATGTTAAGCGGCGATGTGAAAGCAGGCGAGGCCTATTTCACCGGGGCAGGTGGTTGCAGTAAGTGTCATTCGCCAACAGGTGACCTCGCGCATATTGGCACGAAGCAGACTCCGGCGGCATTGCAACAGCGTTTCCTGTTTCCGAACGCCATCCTCCGCGGAGCGGCTGCTTCTACTTCCAGGCCGAAGCCATCGCAGGTCATCGTCAAGCTTGAATCTGGAGAGACGGTAAGTGGCGACTTGGTTCGCATCGACGACTTCAATGTAACGTTGCGCGATGTCAAGGGAGTAGCTCGTACAGTGCGGCGGACAGCGAAGACGCATGTTGAGGTAAAGGACCCGTTTGCGGCCCACGTCGCCCTGCTCGATCAATACACGGATACAGACATTCACAACCTGACTGCCTATTTGGAGACGATGAAATGAGGCTCACCGGAGCGATGATCGCTCTCCTTGCTTGTGTCTTGTGTTCTGCAACTGTGTCTGCGCAGGAAATACCAACCTCGCAGCCAACCTATCCACCGCTGTCAAAAGAGTGGCCGACTTACAACGGCGATTACACGGGCGACCGCTTCAGTTCGTTAACAAAGATCAACGACTCCAATGTGAAGTCGCTGGCACTTGCCTGGACACACCGCATCACACCTACAGGCGGAAATGCTTTTGCCTCGCGCATCTCGGCGACACCGGTGGAAGTGGATGGTGTGCTGTATTTCTCTGTGCCGAATTTCGCGTGGGCTGTCGATGCACAGACTGGCCAGGAGCTTTGGCATTTCGCGTGGAAGAACACAGGCGGAAGCGCCATCGGCAATCGAGGAGTCGCCGTCTTCGGAAACACAATGTATTTCGAGACGCCGGACTGCAACCTCATTGCTCTGAACACCGCGGATGGTAAAGAGCGCTGGCACAGCCAGATCTGCAATACAGACCAGATGTACTTCGGTTCCGCTCCGCCTGTGATGGTGAAGAATCACTTGATCGTGGGTGTGGGTGGAGATGATTTCGACATACCCGGTTATCTGCAGGCAGTCGATCCCGCAGACGGCCATCTGCAATGGCGGTGGTCTGCGCATCCCGAACCGGGCACCCCTGAAGCTGCAACATGGCCCGACGTCGAGTCGATGATGCACGGCGGCGGCATGACATGGATCAGCGGAACATACGATCCGGAACTGAACCTTTATTACTTCGGCACCGGCAACGCACAGCCAGTCATCAATGGCAGAGCGCGTCCGGGAGCGAACCTTTACACGGCATGCATCATTGCGTTGAATCCCGATACAGGAAAACTCGCCTGGTATTTCCAGCCCAATCCGCACGACAGCCACGATTGGGATGCAGTGGAAACGCCGGTGCTGATTGATGGTGTTATAGACGGGCACAAGCGCAAACTGCTGGCACAGGCCAGTCGCAACGGCTGGTTCTTCGTTCTCGATCGCACGACTGGCAAGGCGATTGTGAGCGCACCCTTTGCCAAGCAGAACTGGGCTTCGGGAGTTGACGACAAGGGACAGCCGATTCCGAATCTGGCGAAAACCGCAGCGCCCAACGGCACACTCGTCTCGCCGAATCAAGGCGGAGCCACCAACTGGCCGCCTCCCAGCTTCAGCCCGGCAACTGGATTGTTCTATGTTGCAAGTTCGGATGCGTACAGCGTGTACTACCTGTTCGACACTTCCCAAAAGCCTGAGGGCTGGGCAGGAAACGACCGCGGTGGCTGGTCAAGATCTGTCCTAAGAGCGATTGATTACAAGACCGGCAAGCTGCGCTGGAGCCACGAGTGGCCGGCCGTCGGAGGTCGCTCCGGTTTATTGACGACCGCTGGAAATCTTCTGTTCGCTGGCGACTCTTCTTCCAACCTGGTTGCGCTCAACGCTGCAACAGGTACGGTGTTATGGCATGCAGGCCTTACCGGAAACGTATCCAACGGGCCGATTACCTATGAGCTGAATGGTCTGCAATATGTTGTTGTAGCAGCCGGAGACACCCTCTATGCCTTCACGCAGTGGTAAGTGGCATGAGTGCAACACCGGCATGTATTCGGATGAAGGAGCCTCGCATTCGTACAATTAAACGTTCGACAATAGCTCGAAAACAGGGGATGAGTTATCGGTACACGACTGATAACTCATCCGTTCCTCGGTGACTGATAAGCATAAACACAGGCTCCATACGGAGTGGTTATGTACACCAGGCGTGCTTTTAACTACCTCCTGCTTGCAGGAACCGCGACTTCCTTCTGCAGGTCGCTCGCTGCATCTCCTGTTGAAACAATGCGTTTGGGGCTTGAGAGCTACAGCCTCAATCCGCTTACACATAGCGGTTTACAGGACAGATGGATCGCACTGATGAAGCAACTCGCTCTCTCTGAATGCAACATGTTTGAACCGCTGATTCAGCCAGAAGGGCTCGCTTCAAAACTTCGTGCCGCCAGGGATGCCAACGATAAGGAAGCAACCGCAGCAGCTAACAGAGCAATCAATGAGTGGCGTGCCAGCGTTTCCTTGAGTTACTTCCGTAGTGTGAAAGATAAGTTCTCCGCCTCTGGTATTCGCTTCTCCATCTATACAGTCGCAGGTATTACGAATACATCTACGGATGCTGAGCTCAAGCGCGCATGTGAGATTGCGCAGGCACTCGGAGTAGAACGAATCTCGCTTTCCAATGGCAGATCGATCATCAAACGCTTTATCCCTCTGCTGCCCGAATACAATCTGCGCCTGAATATCCAGGGACATCCTCTGGCAACCCCTCCTGACAAGGACGCAATTGCAACACCGGCCGATTATGAAGAAGCGGTCGGCTATTCCTCGCTTTGCAGCATCGACATCGACGCTGGAGACTTTACCGGTGCTGGTTACGACATCATGCCTTTTCTAGCCAGGAACCATGCACGCATCGACCGCATTGAATTAAAGGATCGCAAACGCGACAACACCTCTATGCCCTGGGGAAAGGGCGACACGCCGTTAACCGATGTGCTGCTCTACGTCCGCAACAACCATTTGCCAATTCGCTGTTACATCGATTGCGACTACGCGCCAGCGAACGAAGAAAGAGTTGCATCTATCCTTGCCTGCCAAAGTTACATGCGTTCTGTATTGCAAAGCTAGCTGTGTCATTTGCAGATAAGTGGTGAAGTGAAAATATCTGTAACAAGCGGATGGAAATTCTCGCTCAATGAAAAATCCCGGGAAGATGAACCAGGTCTCATAACCCAATTCATCCAATCCCGGGAACGAATAACTGAGAGTGCCAGCTACTTCTGCGAAGGACTGTCGTCCGCAGGCAGATCGCCGAGTGCATACTGAATGCCTGCTGTGAGCTGTTCCAGTATCGGCGTCATGGCGTACACATGTTCACTGTGTCCAAGTGCTTCGTAGAAGACGCGGCCCTTGCCTTCGCGGTGAATCCAGCTCAGGCCATAGTCGCCGTCGGTACGCCTGGTTGCAGCCGGTTCCTTTGCCTTGTCCGTGTCGTTCATCTTGGAGTAGTCAACGCTCGTAAGCACATGCACGTTCTTCCGCGAGAACGAGTCCTGTTCAAAGGTGTAAATCTCGTCGTGAATAGTGAAGGGACCATGGAACATGGCGGTAAGCGGGCTCTTAGGATCGTCGATCTTCACGACAATAGCCTGCGGATAGACCCAGTGAAACTTGAAGTAGCCACCGATCATCTTGTTGAAGTCGGTCCACGTGCCGGTGGGTTTATCGGAGGAACCGCGCGCGGGTACGGTGTGATAAGTATCGCCTGCTGCATGAATCCCTGCGAGCCCTTTACCGCCACGAACAAAGTCGAGCAATGCCTTTTTACGAGCTTCAGTTGCAGCGGGGTCATTGGGTGCGTCGAGGAATGCAAGCGTCGTGTTGGCAAGAAAGATAGCGTCATACTGCTGCAGGTTGGCAGTGTTAATGTCCGCTGCATCGTATGTGATGGTAGCTGTCCATGCGCCGGTCTTTTCGCCGAGAGCCTTTACTGTGTCAGCAGCGAGAGGAATAGAGGAATGATAGAAGCCCGCTGCGTGCGCAAGCACCAGCACCTTGCGCGGACGTTTTGGCTTTGCCGGAGCCTTCGATGGCAGGTTGTCCAGCATGGCAACATAGTCTTCAAGCCTCGGCTTCTGTATCTGTACGCCGTCCTGGATGCTCTGCGGACGCGGCGGACTGGGGACGGTGTCATTCTTTAGAACAGCGGACCAGTCGCTCGTGGTCTGCGATGCCGCGGGTGTCTGCTGCGCTGCGAGGGGTGCACTCATAAGTGCGATGGAAAGAAGCGGGTACCAGATCTTGCGAGATGCGAACATATTTTCCTCTTGCTGTTAGCGGCGGTTTCCAAATCCATCAAGATGCTACGACAACTGTTATAGGCCCGGCCAGAGGATTCAATGAAATTCGGCAAGCTACATCGTCAGTGACGGTGCTTTAAAATGATTCCCGCAAAGAGTCTCTGAATTTATATGTGGGGAAATCCGTTATGCGTTTGAACATTGCATCCAGCCTGCTCGTTGCTGCATCCACATTGGGTATGCTCGGTGCGAGTCGGCCTGCGGATATTGCGTTTCATGTAAAGATGATCGACCCCGGCTACGGTGAAACGGTTGCAATTGCAGACGTGAATCGCGATGGCAAGCCCGACATCGTTGCAGGAGAAAGCTGGTATGAAGCCCCTCGCTGGACAAAGCATCCGTTGCGCCAGATTGACTATGCCAACGGATACATCGATAACTTTGCTGATATCGCAATGGACGTAGACGGTGATGGCTGGACGGATGTAGTGCAGTTCAGCTACTTCGCGCATAACATCGTCTGGTTGAAAAATCCGGGCAAGACGGGTGGTGCATGGAAGCAGAGCGAAATCGATAACAGTGGCCCCACTGAATTTGCATTTAATGTCGATCTTGATAACGACGGAAAGGCAAACGAGTTACTACCTGAATTTGATCGGCCGAATATTCCGGCTGCATGGTTTGAATATAGGGATGGTCATTGGTTAAAGCATGTGGTTGCGCCGCAGAGTTATGGGCACGGTATCGGTGTGGGCGACATGAATGGCGACGGACGCGATGACATTCTTACACCGAAAGGATGGCTTGAGGCTCCCGTTGACGTACGGGCAGAAGGCTATTGGAAGTTTCATCCAACCGATTGGGGATGGAAATATATTCCACCGTCAGGAACACCGACTGCGGACGTAAAGAACCCGGCAGGCATTCGCTTTGGCTATATGTACCTTCTGGATATCAACGGTGATGGACGCAAGGATCTACTGACAGCTATGGCGCACGACTATGGCCTGGCATGGTACGAACAGGGAGCAGATGGTAACTGGACACAGCATGTCATTGACAGTTCCTGGTCACAGGGGCATGCTGCGCAGTTAGTCGATATAAATGGTGACGGCCACCTGGATCTTGTCATCGGCAAGCGCTATTTCGCGCATAACGGGAATGATCCGGGCGAGCGCGATCCGCTGGGCTTGTACTGGTACGAGTGGCGCAAGTTGCCGAATGGGAACGCACAGAATGGCGGCGTGGAATGGATTCGCCACATCGTGGATTATGGCGGACGCATGGGAGGCGGTGTGCAGACTGTCGCAGTCGATATCGACGGGGATGGTGATATCGACTTAATAAGTGCTAATAAGTCAGGATTGTTCTTAGCTGAGAACCTGACAAAAACAAAGGAAGTTCGGAGCGCGAAGCATTAATCAATAGAGTTGCTTCGCGCTATGGAATTTCTGTCGTTTAAAGCCTGGCGCAGAAAGCTTACGGAACACGGTATCTGCACTGCGTGCGGCATGTCTGCTCGGTTCTTAATTCAAAAATAAGTAGGGGCAGGATGATTCCTTCCCCTACTTATTCATAACTACCCTGACTTATCAGAAACAAAGTTAGAAACGTGGACGGGCACCGCGCGATCCCGTCTTCTGTCCCGGCTGTTTCAGCTTGGCTGCTTCCGGAAGTTTGTGCTTCCGCTCCACCTTCTTACCTGCGGCTGCACGTTCCAGGGCCTGTACCTCTCCTGGAGTTAGTTCGCGAAATTCGCCGGTGGGTACATCCAATACCAGTGCACCATAACCAATGCGGCGAATCTTCTCCACGTGGTGACCAATCTCTTCAAACATCTTGCGTAGCTGGCGATTGCGACCTTCGGTCAGTGTAACTTCGTACCAGGGGTTTTCTCCGCCGCGTGCCAGTTCCACCTTTGCCGGAGCCGTAAGTATACGGTCGCGGCGACTCCCTCGCGTCTCTGCAAGCCTGCCGCGATCGATCATAATACCGCTGCGCAACGCCTCCAGTGCCTCCTGTGTAGGCCTGCCTGCAACCTTTACTAGGTAGGTCTTTTCAACCGAGTTCGATGCGCGCGAAAGAGCATTCGCCAGATCGCCATCGTTGGTCATCAGCAACAGGCCTTCCGAGTTGTAGTCCAGCCGTCCCACCGGGTAAAGCCTCGTGTCGAGTTTTTTACCCGCCAGTCGCGCCGATTCTTTCAACAGATCGACCACCGTATCGCGTCCCTCAGGATCGCTCATCGTGGTCACATACCCTCGCGGTTTGTTCACCATGAAGTAGCGATGCTGTTGTGGTCCCTGCAATAGTTTGCCGTCCACACGCACATGGTCGCGCGTTGCATCGGCGCGTGTGCCAAGCTCCGTTACAACCTCGCCGTTCACCTGCACACGGCCTTCAAGAATCAGTTGTTCCGCTTTGCGACGCGAAGCAACGCCCGCATCGGCAAGGATTTTTTGCAGACGCGTACCCTCGGCGTTCTGCGGTTCGACTATGGAGTTGTTGCTCTTCGCAACAGATTTTTTTAGCGCGCTCATTGGTCTTTATTATCGCCCGTTACAGTGTCGTCCATAGAAAGAAAGCAACGCACAAAAAATAAAGTCCGTGGTGAAATCAATCCAACGGGAACATATGCTTTTGCATTGTCTACGGCAGAGCATTTCTCGCTGTATGCCATAGCAGGAAGCGTCATAGCGTCCGTATCCGCGGTACAGGCGCAAGATCTTCGATTCATACCTGTTCGATAAGATCGCGCTATAGCGAATACACTTTCCCGATTCGCATGCGCAAAGACCTTATAGAATAAGCCCAAATCGTAAGGGTACGGCTTCAGCCGTGCCATAAAAGCGCGCAAAACCAACCGACTTTAAACGCTGAGGGAATGACACTACAAGCGGAAATGCTCTAATTTCCCGATTCGGTTTCCGGTGCATTGGCCGAAGCAGCTTCGTCCTCTGCTTGTGCAGAAACATCCTGCGAGTCCCCGGCAGATTCCTGTTCCGAAGACACTTCTTCACCAGCATCAACTGACACTTCCGCTTCGACAGCGCTTTCTTCCAGCGCATCGGCAGTCTGCGTTTCGCCATCGCCCTCAGCGACATCGCTGTTGGCTTCGCGTAGAAATTCGGCATCGCCACGTGCATTGGCTTCTTCGATAATGTTTTCCGCCGACTCCATCGGCAGGTCTTCCTGCTCGGCCAGTTCGCCTGCCATCTTTTCGAACTCTTCCATAGAAGGCAGTTCGCCAATGTCCTTCAGGCCAAAGCGCAACAGAAAGTCGCGCGTGGTCTTGTACAGCATCGGACGCCCGATCACCTGTTTGCGACCGGCCGTTGCAATCAGTTTGCGGGTCATCAAACCACCAAGCACACCGGCAGAATCCACGCCGCGAATCTCCGAAATTTCCGCCGCCGTCACCGGCTGCTTGTACGCCACCACGGCAAGTGTCTCCAGCGCGGGCAGCGTCAATTTCAGGGGCGGTTTCAGGCTCTTCACAAATCCGCGTACCGCATCGTGATACTCGGGCTTGGTGCCCATGCGGAAACCGCTGGCTACCTCGCGAATCTCAATACCGCGATCGCTATTGGCGTATTCGTTGATCAGCGCATCCACAGCGCGACGAATATGGTCGCGCACCAGTTTTTCGTTATCACGCTGGCGGCGCTTTTCCGCTTCTTCATCGACTTTCGCAACGACTTCCTCAGCTACAGCTGAACCCTCGCTCGCAGCGTCTTCCCGAGAAGTAGCTTCCGCAGCCTCTGCATCCTTTAGAGCTACAGCATCGGTCGAAGCTTCGGCAGTCTTAGCCATCACTTCGGCATCGGAGTCCTGCTCCGAAGAAACCTCTGCACCAGCCTCCTGTATTGCAGCGGGCGACCCTTCCTCCACGCTCACAGCGTCTTCGGAGCAACCCTCGGTATCTGAGGCTTCCCCGGACGATGTTTCTTCGCTAAAACCTGCATCGGTCTCACCGAGCGCTTCGTCGGAAGCGCTATCTTCGGACGAGTCCAGCGGCAGCGATGCCTGGTCTGCGGCCAGCGCATCCAGTTCTGCCTGTGCCTCGTCGGTCAGCAGGCCGACCAGCTGTTGCAGGGTTACGGGTTCTTCCGATGCGTAGATGACGGCTTCGATCTTGGATTTAAGGCTCATTCGTTCGCGGTCAGGGGTATCTTTCGGTGCAGTTGCACCTCAAAGCAGTGTACCTTGCCAGGAGCATCTAACCGGAGCGGAGGCCGAATTGCATCGTATGGAAATCGTTTGGGGCGACATCACCCGGCTGCACGTGGACGCTATCGTCAACGCCGCCAACAGCCAGTTGAAGGGTGGCGGAGGCGTCGATGGGGCCATCCATCGCGCCGCCGGAGCCGAGCAACTGCTGGAGGCCACGGCAAGCCTGGCTCCTTGTCCTACGGGTGAAGTCGTAGTAACGCCGGGGTTTAATCTACCCGCAAAGTGGATCTTCCATGCCGTCGGTCCTGTCTGGAGCGTCTCTCGCGGTGGGGTAGCCGCGGAACAGCGGGCCGACACTCTGCTGGCAAGCTGCTATCGCCGAAGCATCGAACTCGCCCCGGAATACAACGTGCGTTCCATCGCTTTTCCTGCTATCAGCACAGGCGTTTATCGCTTCCCACCGGAGCGAGCCGCCCGCATTGCCACGGAAACTGTCTCCCACGCACTCGCTTCAAGTCCTGTGGAACACGTCATTTTCTGCTGCTTTTCTGTGGAAACTGAGCAAATCTACCGCGCACTTCTTCGATAAACAAGCCGATATTCGGTCCAACCCCACGCATACCGACTGATACTCTCGCAGGTAGAACGGCTTCTCAGGCACATCGCGCTCCACGCAGTTCACGAATCACTCGCATCGGCATCCGAACTGAGCGCACAACCAGCCTATCTCGCCTCGCAGGAGAAAAAATGCCCCTGCCGCTACGACCTCAACATGGTCTACATCTCCGGCCCCGGTCACGGAGCACCCGCAAGCGCCGCGCACACCAAGGAGTGGCTCAAGGCTCAGATCATGGAAAGCCTGCAATACGCCTACAAGGAAAGCATCGACCGCGCCGAGATCACCAACTGGACATGGCCTGCATGAACACCACAGGCCAAACCATCCTCGCGCTGAACAGCGGATCGTCTTCGCTCAAGTTCGCTGTCTTCGCGAAGAGTAGCGGCTTTAGCCGCTGAGGGAATGCAACCCGTTCGTTAAAGCACTGCCCTCAATCCTGTGGTTTCGAGAAGCATTAACGACTGCCGTTTTCTTTGAGAGAAAACGGCGCAAGCACTATTGACTTGCCCTACATCTGAGCGGGAAATGTTTTAGTGCAGCGGACGAACCGTCAGCATGCGATCAAGATGCACATACCCACCATCCACAAAAACATGCTGTCCCGTCGTATGCGACGACTGCGTGGGCGACAGCAAAAACGCAACCGCCGATGCAATCTCCTCTGGCCGTGTCATGCGATGTCCCAACGGAATCTGCGCTGAAATATGGGCCTCCATACTCTCCGGATCTTTCAGCGTTCTCAGCCAGCTTTCATACTGCGGCGTCATTGTTTCAGCAGGAATCACGCAGTTCACACGCACACCGTAAGGCAATAATTCCGCTGCCCACTCCCGCGTCAGTGACAACAACGCACCCTTCGCCGCCGCATAGCCCGACGTGCTGCCTTGACCAGTAGCAGCCACCTTGCTACTGATATTCACAATCGTGCCGCGACTCTCCTTCAACAACGGAACAGCATAGTGAGCCAGAGCATAGCAGTGCATAAGGTTGATATTCAGGCTGCGCTGAAAAGCTTCCGGCGAACCGCCTTCAAGACTCACACCATCGTTCGTGCCAGCGTTGTTCACCAGCGCAAACAAGCTCCCATACTGCTGTCGAACATATTCCACCGCAGCGCGGCAGTTTTCCGCATCGCCCAGTTCCGTCACGCGCAGTTCGCAAGGCAACCCTTTTCCTTGCATCTCTGCAATGAACTCTTCCACGCCGCTTGAAATACGGCTTAGTACAACAACGCGCGCACCTTCGCTCAGGCACACGCGCGAAATTGCCTGTCCAATGCCACTGGCACCGCCGGTAACAACAATCACCTTACCGTTCAGTCCAAGATCCATCGTCAATACCTAAGAGAATTTGCTTTGAAGGGGCCCGGCTTTAGCCGGGCCATGAAGCACCAAAATGATTGGGCTTTAGCCCCTGAGATATCTTCTACCGCAGATTGGTAAACCCGCCATCGATCAGCATGTCAGTTCCAGTGATGAACGAGGCATCGTCCGAGCACAGAAACAGTGCCAGCTTTGCAATCTCATCCGGCGTTCCCATACGGCCAATCGGTTGCGACGCAGCCAGTGCCTTCATCATCTCCGCCTCACGTCCCGGATAATTTTTCGCCAGGAAGCCATCCACAAACGGCGTATGCACACGCGCCGGTGAAACGCAGTTAATGCGCAGCCCCATGTGCAAACAATCCTTCGCCGCCGACAGCGTCATCGACAACACCGCACCCTTCGTCATCGAGTAAGCAAAGCGATCCTTCAACGCCGACGTCGCCGCAATCGAAGCGAGATTCAGAATCACACCCTTGCCACGCGGTTCCATCTTGCGCACAGCAGCCTGCATGCACAGATACGTGCCGCGCACATTCACGCGATACAGCCGATCGAAGTCGTCCGCCGTCGTATTCGACACCGTACCGATATGGGCAATGCCCGCGCTGTTCACCAGAATGTCGATATCGCCGCTCTGCTCGAAGGCTGCATGCACACTCGCTTCGTCCGCCACATCCGCGGCAACCGCATGGCACTTCGCAGAGGTGGCCTTCGCAATCTCATCGGCAGCGGCACGCGCCACATCCAGGCGAAGATCCAGCAGGATCACCTCCGCCCCCTCAGCCGCAAAAAGATGCGCAATGGAACGCCCAATGCCGCTCGCCGAACCAGTAACTAACGCGCGCTTTCCTTTAAGCTTCATCGCCTCACTCCTTCTGAACTCAATTACTTCGCCGCTTCCAGTGAAGACCAATACTGCCCTTCAGGAAATGCGTATTCGCTCAACGTGTCTTTCTTAATCTCAATGCTGTAGCCCGCTGCTTCCGGCAGCATATAGCGTCCATGAACAATCTGTGTCGGTACAACAAAGTGTTCGTGCAGATGGTCCACATACTCCACCACTCGATCCTGCAACGTAACCCCGGCCCATACAAAATCAAACGCAGAAAGATGCTGCACATACTCGCACAGTCCCACGCCACCAGCATGCGGACATACAGGAATGCCGAACTTCGCCGCCATCAGAATAATCGCCAGGTTCTCATTCACACCGGCCACGCGGCAGCTATCAATCTGGCACACATCAATGCTTCCTGCCTGCATCAACTGCTTAAAGATCACCTTGTTCTGGCAGTGCTCGCCCGTGGCAATACGCACACCCGTCTCGCGCCGAATCCGTGCATGCCCCAAAATGTCATCAGGACTTGTAGGCTCCTCCATCCACCATGGATCAAGTTCCTTTAAGTCAAGTGTGCGCTGAATGGCTTCATTCACGCCCCATTTCTGGTTGGCGTCCACCATCAGCTTGTTTTCCCAGCCAATCTCTTTGCGAACCAGTTTGCCGCGCCTCAGATCGTCCGCCGCATCGCCGCCAACTTTCAACTTGAAGTGTGTCCAGCCATCCGCCAGCGCCTCGCGGCACAGCCTGCGAATCTTCTCATCGCTGAATCCAAACCAGCCCACGCTGGTCGTGTAAGCAGGCAATCCCTTCTCGCGCAGTGCAGCCATGCGTTCTGCTTTCGTGCCTTCATTCCGGCGCAGAATCTGCAAAGCCTCTTCGCGAGTCAGAGCGTCATCAATGTATTGAAAATCAATGCAGCTTACAATCTGCTCCGGCGTCATCTCGGCCAGCAGCAGCCACACCGGTTTGCCTTCCACACGCGCCCACAAATCCCACACCGCATTGATCAGCGCGGCCGCAGCCAGATGAATCACGCCCTTGTCCGGCCCCAGCCAGCGAAACTGTGTATCGCCTGCGAGTTGCCGCACAAACGCAGCCATATCCGCGGTGATTTCCGAGAGTGTACGGCCCACAACAAAGCGCGACAGGAAATCAATCGCCATCACGCACAGCTCCGTGCCGCGTCCAAGCGTGAAGGTCAGGCCATAGCTTTCAATCCCCGCATCGGTTTCCAGAATGCAGTAAGCGGCAGAGTAATCCGGGTCTTTATTCACCGCATCCGAACCGATACTGAAGCGCGACGTGGGGAAGCGCAGATCAACCGTGCGGCATCGCGTAATTCGAACGTCCATGTTTCCTCTTCCTTCTTGCATCCATCGCCATGCAGCGATCAAAACGTGCAGCAGATGAATCTATCTTTGCACAGGCCGACAGCGCGCGAATCACAGCTCAAACGTAGAGGTGGCAATCCTCTTCCGCTGATAGCGCGTCATGTACGTGGCATATCCGAGGACCGTAATGTAGCCCATCAACGGAAACACATACGCCAGTGCAGTCGAGTGCGCAGCCTCCGCCAACAACCCCATCAGCGGCGGCATCACCGCACCACCTACGACCATCATCACCAGGAACGAACCCGCAACATTCGTATTCGGTCCAAGGTCCTTCAAACCCAGGCTGAAGATCGTTGGAAACATCAGTGACATGAAGAAGCTCGTAATCAGAACCGCACCCAGCCCAATCCATCCCGGCGCCGCAATTACCAGTACCAGCAGCACAATATTGCACACCGCATAGAGAGTCATCAGCTTGCTCGGCAGAATACTGCGCATCAGGTACGACGAAAGCGTTCTGCCTACTGCAAATGCAATCAGCGTACCCGTCAGCATCCATCCGCCTGTACGCTCCGGTGCATGCACATAGTCATGCGCATACTGGATCAGGTACGTCCACGTACCCACCTGCGCGCCCACGTACATAAACTGCGAGAACAGCGCGAAGAGGAAATGTTTTTCCTTCAGCAACTCCGACGGATGACCCGCCACATCGGCCATGTGTTCGCGCTGTGTAATGAAGGCCGGAAATTTATTCAGCGCAATCAATACCGCCCACGCCAGCGCCACAATGCCCAACACAACATAAGGCGTTGCAATGCGCATCGTCTCGCGATGCAGATACGCCGCATAGATTCCCGCAGCCTGCATCGAAGCCTTCTGCGCCGGAGTCAGTTCAATACCGGAAAAGATAAACACATTGCCAACCGCCACACCCACAATCGAACCAAACGAGTTACATGTCTGCGCAATGTTCAACCGCCGTTCCGACGTCGCAGTTGGTCCAAGCTGCACCATGAACGGATTCGCCGCTGTCTCCAGCAACGCCAGTCCGCTTGCAATGATGAACAGCGCTACCAGGAAGTAGCCGTAGCGTCCCGAGTTCGCCGCAAACGGAAAGCTCAGGCAACCTGCCGCGAACAAACCAAGTCCACATAGAAAGCCCGGTTTATACCCTTTGTGCCGCATCAGCATGCCCGCCGGCAAAGCCAGCACGCAATAGCCAAGATAGAACGCCGACTGCACCAGCCCTGCCTGAAAACGATTCAGCTCAAAGCTCTTCATGAACTGTCGAATCAGCACATCGTTCAGGTTGTGTGGAATCCCCCACAGCAAAAACACAAACGCAATCAGCAGAAATGTACGCAGCACACCCGCCGGTAGTAGTGGAATCCCTGAATTGTCCTGCCGTGTTTCCGACAGAGGAGTTGCCATCGCCATTTTGAAATCGTCCTTCGTCAACAGGGCGTGCCTGTTGCTATTCGTTATGTTTGCAACCGATACACACGGTTAGCAGTACCGCCCAGAATCTCCGCCTGCTCATCTTCAGTAAGTCCCGCAATCCAGCCTTCCACCGTACGCCACCACTGCGCATAATCGGAAGCCACCAGCATCACCGGCCAGTCCGAACCCATCATCAATCGCTTCGGTCCAAAGGCTTCCAGCGCCGTCTCAAAGTAAGGCCGCAGCGTGTCGGCAGACCACGCTGTCCAATCTGCCTCCGTCACCATGCCCGATAGTTTGCAGCTCACATTCTCACGCTCGGCCAATGCGCGAAAACCCTTGTCCCACGCGGCAAATCCATTACCGCGAATGTCAGGCTTCGCCATGTGGTCCACCACAAAGCTCTGCTCCGGGTGCCGATCTACAAAGTGAATTGCTTCTGCCAACTGCGGTGCATAGATCAGAATGTCGTAGACGAGACCGCTGTCCTTCATCGTACGAATGCCACGGTTAAATGCCGTACCTTCCAGAAAGCCTGAAGGCTCTGCCTGCACAACATGCCGCAACCCGCAAAGCCGTTCGACTGTCTGATATTTTTCCAGCATGGCAGGAAAGTGGTCCGCCGCAATCGGCAGCCAGCCCACCACACCGCGAATCGACGAATCTTCGCTCTGCGCCAGTTCCAGCAGCCAGCGTGTCTCCTCTTCGCTCTGCCGAGCCTGCACAGCAACCGCACCGTCTACATTTGCTTCACGCAAAACCTGCTTCAGATCGTTCAGCAAAAAGTTGCGCCGCAGCAACTTCATCGTGCCATCAATCCAGCCATATTCCTCTGGCGTGTAATGCCAAAGATGGTGATGACTATCCATGCGAACGCGTTGCGGAATCTCTGCCATACGGGTGTTGAGAATAGCATTCCACAAAATCGCTTGTCATAAGCAATCGCAACGGTTGGTGCGCGAAACACGCCGTTTGACGTCCCTCTAAACCACGGTGTCTCATCAAAACAATTGCTGCATGCAGTCGACTACGTGGAGCCGCACATGAAATACTTCTGCCTCACCCTCACCATGCCCAACGACGAACCGCTCATTCAGGAGTACATAGAGCGTCATCGCGCCGTCTGGCCTGAAGTATTGCAATCCTTCGTCACCGCCGGTGTCATCAACATGGAGCTCTACCGCAAAGACAACCTCATGGTCATGCTGCTGGTCACGGAAGACGATTTCACCTTCGAGCGCAAAGCCCAGCTCGACCTCTCAAACCCCATCGTCATGCAGTGGGAAGCGCAGATGGCAAAGTATCAGGGAGCCGACCCAACCACCGATGCATCCGCCCGCTGGAAGCCCCTCGAACTCTTCTTCAGCATGCAGGACCAGATCAAAGGATTGCTTTGAATCATACCCATAAAGCGGGTGCCCATATCTCGCTTTTTGAGATGTGGGTTTGCAAGGGATCACGGGGGCCATAACTTCGCGAAGCTAAGAATTCGCGCGAACCACTCTCCCCTCCCAGCCTAAAAACAACCGCACAGGCACGAAATCGTAAGGGCACGGCTTCAGCCCTGCCATAAATACCTACGTAACAAATCGTTTTGAAGGGGCCCGGATTTAGCCGGGCCATATAAGGTTCCAAGAAAAGCGGCTTTAGCCGCTGAGGGAATATCTGTAACGCGTCTATTCCGCCGCAAGCATACTTTCATAGAAAGTTAGCTCGTGAAACGCAACCCACCGCAACGTACACTAACTCTGCCTATGCATATGTTCAAACTGGCCGCCGTCGCGTGCCTGCTCTTCTCTTCGCTTCTCCCCGCCCAAAGCAAGCGTCCCGACTACGGCACAGCAAAACCCGTTCCTGGACTCATCGTAAACACCAGCGTCGCACCGAACGACGCGCACGCGATGAGGCAGCATTACGTGGTTCTCGTCTCGCTCGACGGCTTCCGTTACGACTACCCAAAATTGCATCAGGCACCGTACATGCAAAGCATGATGCAGCAAGGTGCCACCGCACCCGACGGTATGCTGCCGTCTTATCCCTCGCTCACATTCCCCAATCATCTAACGCTTGTTACGGGATTGTTGCCGGAACACCACGGCATCGTGAGCAACAACTTTTACGATCCCACACGCAAGCAGACCTACGCACTCAAAAATCCAAAGACAGGCATGGACGGCACCTGGTACAGCGGCGTCCCTCTCTGGTCGCTCGCCCAGCAGCAGGGCATGCGCGCAGCCACATTCATGTGGCCCGGCTCCGAGGCCGAAATCGCAGGCCAGTGCCCCTCATCCTACGCAAAATTTGAAGACCACCTCGACGGCCACGTCGGCATCGAGCAGGTCATCGCATGGCTAAATCTGCCCGCAGCCGAACGCCCTCACCTCATCACCTTCTACCTGCCCACCGTCGATCATTACGGCCACTGGTACGGCCCTGAGTCCGAACAGGAGCGCATGGCCGTACACATCGTCGATGGACTCATGAGCGAACTGCGCGCGCGTTTAACCGCAACCGGTCTGCCCGTCGATCTCGTCATCGTCTCCGATCACGGCATGGTCAAGACCGACAACAATGCAATCCAGTTCGACAGGTACGCCGATTTCTCCAACGCAAAGATGGTCGACTGGGCTATCTACGCCAACACCGAAGCCGACGCGCAGAAGATTTACAAGCAGTTCCAGTCGCACCCCGACCCGCGTTTCACCGTCTACCGCCGCAAGGGCCTCCCGGCTTACCTGCACTCCAATGACAACCCGCGCATCGGCGATCCGGTCATAGTACCCAACGGCCCGTACACCGGCAGCCTGCACGCATCCACTCCACGTGACGATCAGGGCGGCCACGGTTACGATGCAACACGCATGCCGCAGATGAAGGCTTTCTTCCTCGCCACCGGCCCCGACATCCGCAAAAAGGTTAGCTTGCCTACCTTCCCCAACGTTGATGTCTACAGCTTCATAGCCAAACTACTCGACCTGAAACCGGCCCCCAACGACGGCACCCTCGGCCCGCTGAAACAAGCCCTGAAAAACACTAAACAAAAAAATAATAGCCAAAAGGAAATAGGTAAAAACAAAAAACGGGTGCCCCACATCTCGGCTTTATGAGATGTGGGTTTACAGCAAAGACCTTCGAATCGGTACGAATCGTAAGGGAACGGCTTCAGCCATGCCGTATGAATGCCAATAGCCTAAGCAGCTTCAGCCGCTAAGGGGATGTCACAAAGAATCCTTACTTCAGGTTTTTGTCATCCATCACAGTCCAGCCTTCGGCTTTCTTCATTGCGATCTCGCGTCCGCCCGACGGCACAGTACCCACGCCAGAGTGAAGCTGATCAATCGACATCTGATTCATCTTCATCGAAGCATGGCACGCCACAAAACTCACATCCTTATCGAGCGAATCGCTGACCGTGCCCGTCTGCGCGGCATCCTTGTTAATTAACTTCAGTCCATCGCCTGTTGCCAGAATCTCCACTACGGTCGAGCCCTTCGGCGCATTGGTCATCGTGGCGTTCGCCTTTTCCAGCGCGGCTTTCCAATCAGCCGGATTATCCGAATGCACATGGATCAGCACCTTCTGCGAGGGCGGCACCGGCGGAGCCGAAGCCTGCTGCGCCACACCGTCGGCAGAGTAAGTCAACCCTGAAAAAATCAACGTAGAACAAAACGCAAGCATCCAGTTACGACGAGTCATCCCGCGTGTCTCCTTTGTGTTTCGATGCATTTCGATAGTACGTGCATGACTCGGTTGTATGCACATATAGATTTGAGAAGATACTCGTTTTTCTTTGGTTTTGAAGGGACCCGGCTTCAGACGGGCCACGAAACGCCCAAAATAATAAGCGGCTTCAACCGCTGAAAGAATGCCATGTATGAATCTTCTGCTTTCGCGAAGCCGGGATTCTCTCAAAGACAAAGGGCTGAGACATCCGCCTCAGCCCTCGTCTATTCCACGCGCCGCGAAACTCAATACTTCGGCACGTTCGGATCAATACGCTCTGCCCATGCCAGAATGCCACCCGCAACGTTCTTCACATTGGTAAAGCCGTTCTGCTTCAGGATTAACGAAGCCTTCTGGCTGCGTGCGCCGCTCTTGCAATGCACCAGCACTTCGTCGTTCTTGTGCGCAGCAATCTCTCCAATGCGCTGCTCCAGTTGTCCCACCGGAATCATCGTTGCACCCAGCGTGGCAATCTGCGCCTCGTGCGGCTCGCGCACGTCCAGGATGAACGCTTTGCCTTCCTCGCGCTTCGTCTTCAACTCTTCCACGCTGATCTGCGGAATGCCGTCCTTGTCTTCCAGTCCGGTCACAACGCCGTGCGACGAAACCTCCAGCGGGCCAACTTCAGTCGGCGCAGCCACACCGCAGAACTGGTTGTAGTCGATCAGTTCCTTGATCTCGTGCGTACCGCAAGCCGGGCAGTTCGGATTCTTGCGCAGCTTCAGTGTGCGGAAGCTCATGCCCAGTGAATCCACCAGCAGCAAACGGCCAATCAGCGGCTCGCCAATCCCCAGGATCAGCTTGATCACTTCCGTTGCCTGGATCACGCCCACAAGGCCCGGCAGAATACCCAGAACGCCACCCTCAGCGCATGAAGGCACCAGTCCCGGCGGTGGTGGTTCCGGATACAGGCAGCGATAGCACGGGCCTTCTTCCGTTGCGAAGACAGAAGCCTGTCCCTCAAACCGGAAGATCGAACCATACGCATTCGGCTTGCCCGTCAGCACGCACGCATCGTTCACCAGGTAGCGTGTCTGAAAGTTGTCCGTGCCATCGGCAATCACGTCGTAATCTTTGAAGATCTCAAGAGCATTCGCACTGGTCAGCATCGTGTTGTGCTTCACCACGTTAATGTTCTTGTTCAGCCCCTTCAGCATCTGCTCGGCGCTATCCACTTTCAGCATGCCCACGGTCGATTGCGAATGGATAATCTGCCGTTGCAGGTTGCTCTCATCCACCACGTCAAAGTCAATCAGGCCAATCGTGCCCACGCCCGCAGCGGCTAGGTACAACGCCATCGGCGCGCCCAGTCCACCCGTGCCCACGCACAGTACCTTGGCGGCCTTCAGCTTGCGCTGTCCGTCCATGCCCACTTCCGGCAGGATCAGGTGGCGTGAATAGCGTGCAATCTCTTCGTTCGAAAGTGTCGGCAACTCTTCCGCAACCGCTTCTTCGACAATTGCGGGTGCGCCACCGGCAATCGACGGGATAATCGAAATCTCGTCGTCGGCCTTCAGTGCGGTCGCATCGCCATCCGGCAGGTCGCGGATATCGTCGTCATTCACATACACATTCACGAACGAGCGCAGCTTGCCTTCCGCGCTGAACAGATGGTTCTTAACGGCGGGGTGCGCTTCCGTCAACGCAGCAAGAGCTTCTTTTACATTGGCCGCGTTCACGTCAACGGTGGACTTGTTGTCCGTAAAACCACGCAGCGGAGTCGGGATCAGAATCGTCATAGCTTCCTTTGGATTACGGCTGCAAGCATTTGGATGCAGCGAAGGTGTTCCTGTTGAAGAGGACTAAAGCATCTCTCGCGAAAGTGTAGAACGAGCCCATACTGTCTGCGCCGTTTTCTCTCAAAGAAAACGGCATTCGTAGATGTTCATCGAAACCGCGGTATTGCGGGAAATGCTCTAGCCGACGACGATCCGTTCGTCCTCAAACTGCTTGTCCTCTTCGCCGGTGCCGCGCAGAAGAAATGCGTTCGTCACCTCGGCCTTGCCCTGCGCTACGGCCGTGATGACGTAGCTACAGCCAAACCAGTGCGCTTCGGCAAAGTCGGTCTTTGACCACTGCGCCGGATGGTCCGGGTGCGAGTGATAAAAGCCCACAATATCCAGACCCTTTTTGCGGCCTGTACGCTGCGCTGCAATTAACTCCTGCGGAGCAATGTGGTAGCGGTTATGCGCGGAATCGGTGCGTGTGTTGCCCGCCCGTATAATCTCCACCACCTCGTTCGTCGCGCCCGCATGGCCCAGCAGAATGCCACAGCACTCATTGGGATACGTCTCCTCCCCATGCTTCCGCAGAGCGTCGTAATCGGATTCAGTCAGTTTCAACATGCGTCACAATCCATGATAAACGAGTCAGGTAAAAGTGCAGGGAAGCGCGAAAATCAACCCAACCCTTACCTCAAACCCCGAAAACCAAAAGCCAAAGGTAAATAGGCAACGAGAGCAACGAACAACGAAAGCAACTAGCAACCAGAAACCAGCAACTAGAAACTCCCCTTACTCTTCCGTCCAGAACCGCTCACTCAAATACTTCTCCGCGCCATCGCAAAGCACGGTCACAATCACCGCCTTACGACCAGCGTCGTATTCCTCCTGCGCAATCCGCAGAGCCGTATCGACATTTGCACCGGCGGAGACGCCCACCATAATGCCCATCTCCCGAGCCATCCGCTTGCACATCGCATACGCGGGTTCCGTCTCCGCCCAGATATTGCGATCCGCCAGCGTCTCGTCATAGATCGGCGGCACAATCGCCGTCGGCATGTGCTTCAGCCCCTCCAGCCCCGTAAACGGCGAATCCGGCTGCATGCTGATGCACTGCACCTTCGGGTTCAGCTCCTTCAACCGACGCGTATTGCCCATGAACGTGCCGCTTGTGCCCATGGCCGCAATAAAGTGCGTCACCGTGCCTTCCGTCTGCTCCCAGATCTCGTTGGCCGTTGTGTTGTAGTGAGCCTTCCAGTTGTTATCGTTGCCATACTGATCGGCGTAGAAATACTTCTCCGGCTGCGATTGATACAGCTCACGCACCTTGCGAATTGCCCCGTCCGAACCATCGCCCGCGGGCGTGTAGACCACCTCCGCTCCATACGCCTGCAACAGCTTTTTCCGCTCCTGGCTGGCCGAAGCCGGCACGCACAGCGTCACCGGAAACTGTAACGCCGCGCCCAGCATCGCGTAAGCAATCCCGGTATTACCGCTCGTTGCGTCCAGCAGCGAGCGTTCCGGCTGGGCATCGCCCAGTTCGCCCGCTGCCATAGCCGTCCGCACAATGTTCAGCGCCGGGCGATCCTTCACGCTCCCGCCCGGATTGGCAAACTCCGCCTTGCCCAGCAGCGTAATACCGGGTAAATGGCTCACAATACGGTCCAGCCGCAGCATCGGCGTATTGCCAATGCGGTCAATCACTGTCTTTCCAAGCTTCGTCACGTCGATGGAAGTTTCTGCCATAGTTCGTTTTGGTGGCTCTCCATGCCTGCAATATGCGAAAGTAAATCGTATACCGTTTGCGGCGTACCGCTGGCATTTCTCGCGAAGGTGTATCGCGAATACCAGAAATCAGTCGTTTTCCCAGAAAACGGCGTTCACTGGTATTTCCAAACTACAACATCGCGATCCATGCTCTAAAACCTGCCCTGAGGACAAGTATGTTTTTCAAAAAAAAGATCGACAAACGTAGCTTCAACGACGTTCTTTCCGCGTTGGGCTCGCAGAAATTTGATGTTGCTCAGGGTGCTGGCGGTTCGGGAACCTATCGCGTGTCGAAATACGGCGTCGCGGCTGAAATCCGCCCCAACCCCACTGCCAACGAAAAGATCGTACCGCCGCCCGCTCCGGCTGAGATCGTCGCCCGCGCTGGCTGGGTTCTGAACGGCCAGATCGCCGCCCTCGTCGACAAGGGCTACCAGAAATTCCTCAAAACCGCGAAGCTCGAAATCGTGGCCACCGCCGACCATCTCCGCGCCATCCACCAATTCCAGCAGGAACTCGACGAAGCCGCCGGAGCCACCATGCTCTACAACGAGAGCCTCGGCACCACCAGCGATAAGTACATCTACGACCGCGTAGCAGGCCGCGAAGCCCACTAGCTGGCAGCAACAAGCATTTAGAACCACAAAACAACCCTGAGGCAAGAATCGTAAGGGCACGGCTTCAAAGCATTTCCCGCAATATTGTGGTTTCGACAACACCCACGAATGCCGTTTTCTTTGAGAGAAAACGGCGCAATCAGTATCGACCTGCCTACATCTTAGCGGGAAATGCTTCAGCCCTACCGCAAAGCCAAGCCAGGAGAAGCGACTTTAGTCGCTGAGGGAACCGTCAGCGTTATCATCAACGGCAAGGGAACCCCATGCCACCATCCACCGAAGCATCGCAGAACATCGACCACTTAATCGCCACCACCACCGACTGGCGCGGCGAAATGCTCCAGCGTGTGCGTTCCATCCTTCACCGCGTCGATCCCGAGATCGTCGAAGAATGGAAGTGGCGCGGCACACCGGTCTTCTCCCACGCAGGCATCATCTGCACCAGCGAAGTCTACAAAAGCGTCGTAAAGATGACCTTCACCAAAGGCGCATCCCTGCCCGACCCACAGCACCTCTTCAACTCCAGCCTCGACGGCAACGTCCGCCGCGCCATCGATCTACGCGAAGGTGAGCAGCCCAACGAAGCCGCCCTCACAGCCCTGATCCAGGCCGCCGTAGCTCTAAACCTCGCAGGCAGGAAACCCGCAAAGCAGCCAGCAACCAAAACCACTGCAAAGCCCGCAAAGACGAAATAGCAAGCAGCAAATCAACGCATCCATACCAATCCCGTCCCGAGGAAGCACGAACCCGCTGACTCGCTGACTGGCTGCTGTTTTACCGTTTCCCGCGAACCCGTTGCCACTCGCGATAAGCCTCGCTCTTCCCAATCCCCATCTCGCGAGCCACCTGTTTCAGCGCATCTTTCTCGGCCACACCATCTGCCATCAGCCGACGCATCTCATCGGCCAGACTCTTTTGCGAACCTTCACGGCTAGCGACCGTCCCCGCAATCAACAGCACCATCTCGCCGCGAACCGCATCCCGAGCTGCCAGCGACGCACGCACCTCAGCCACCGACCCGCGTAAAAACTCCTCGTGCAGCTTCGTAATCTCGCGCGCCAGCACCACCGCATGCTGCGCACCAAAGACAGCCTCCACGTCCGCTAGCGCATCAACAATCCGGTGCGGCGTCTCGTAGACAATCTGGGTCGCGCCAGCATCGGCCAGCACCCGCTCGTACAACTCCTCCAGAAACGACCGCCGTTCACCCGCCTTCGACGGCAAAAAACCATGAAACGCAAACCGCTCCGTGGGCAGTCCGCTGGCGGTGAGTGCGCTCAGCACCGCATTTGCTCCCGGCACAGGAAACACCGCCACGCCCGCCGCCACGGCTTCTCTCACAATCTCTTCGCCCGGATCAGCCACCCCCGGCATCCCCGCATCGCTCACCACCGCAATGCGTCCGCCCTCGCGCAGCGCGGCCACTAACTCCTCCGCGCGCCCACGTTCGTTGTGCAGGTGATAGCTCACCGTCGGCGTCTCAATCCCAAAATGATTCAGCAGCTTCTGCGTCTGCCGCGTGTCCTCGCACGCAATCCGATCCACACTGCGCAGCACCCTCAGCGCACGCAGTGTAATGTCCTCAAGATTGCCAATCGGAGTCGCTACCAGGTAAAGCCCCGGTGCCAGCGGTGCATCGCTCATCTACTCATCGTCCTGCGCGGCAAAGACCCGGTTCATGCGTTTTGCCGCACCCAGCGCACCCATCGATTGCGTCAGGCTGTTCGGCGTCAGGATCCCCACCACACGGTCGTCACGCATTACGGAAATAAGCTGCGCGCCACCACTGCGCTGCACCCGATCCAGAGCCTTCAGCAACGGTTCATCCACATCTGCCGTATCCACCGTGCGATTCATCGCGCTCTGCACATAGCCGTTGCCCTCTGCATGCAGCGACTGCATCAGTGCGTCCCGCCGAATCGAACCCACCACCAGCTCGCCGCGCACCACCGGAAAAACATCCTGCATCGAATGCACACTGCGCACCAGTGCATCCGCCAGCGTGTCCGACCCCGAAAGCGTAAAGAACTCCGTCAGCATCACGTCGCCCGCTTTCACATCGCCCGCGGCACCGCCACCCAACTGCGCCGTTGCGGCGGTCCTCCCCGTCAGCAGCAGCGTGCAACCCATCACCAGCATCCACGGATTCATCATGAACGACCCGGCAACAATCAGCGCCAGCGCAATCGCATACGACAAGCCCGCTGTAGCGCGCATCCCCGGTCCATCGCCGCGCAAACGGCGAAGCTGCCGACGCAGCAGCACACCCGCATCCAGCGGATACGCCGGCAACAGATGCAAACCACCCAGCAGAATCTGCGCCCAGATCGCCGAACGCAACAGGTGTCCCGCCGTGACCCACGGCCGCGTAAACAGGTTAATCTGCGACGTCGCCGCATACATCAGCAACGCCATCGTAATGCCTACGGCAAAGTTGGCCAGCGGCCCCGCCAGCGCAATCGGCCTCTCCGCACGCGAATGCTGCGTCGACGACTCTTCCTCTGTCGGCATGGAACCAATCGGCATCAACTCCAGCCGCTCCACCGAATACCCCGCCGCAGCCCCAGCCAGCCCATGGCCAATCTCGCGCACCAGCACCGCCGACAGCAGCAGCAGCCAAAGCCCCACACCGCGCATCCCGCTGCCATCCAGCAGCGAAGCAAGAATCACAATCACAGGCAGGCTAAGCAGAAAAAGGGAGTGCAATCGTACCTCAACCCCAAAATATTTCCCCAGTGATATAGACCAGACTCGCATGACGTAACTCGATTGTAAGTTCTCACACGCAAGCAGAACAGCCACCGTTCAAACCCGAAAACTAAAAGCCAAGGCTAAACAGACAAACCGGGTGCCTAGGGACCCATCTCTCCAGCCACAAATAAGAAACGTAGCAACAATCAACGAGAGCAACGAAAAACCAACGAGCACCAAACCGGGTGCCCCACCTTCGCGAAGCTAAGGTGGGAGATTCGCGCGGAAGCGCGAACTCCTTATCCCAGCCATCAACCAACCATGAGGCAAGCATTTCTCAAACCAACGAACCCGCTGACTAGCTGACTTGCTGACTCGCTATCCATACAATCAACCCATGCGAGTGATTGCAGGCACCTACCGCTCGCGGCCTCTGGCTGCACCCAAAGGAACCGCCACCCGACCCACCAGCGACCGGCTCCGCGAAACCCTCTTCAACGTCATCGCCATGCGCATACCGGAGTCGCGTTTCGCCGATCTCTACGCAGGATCAGGAGCCGTGGGCATCGAGGCCCTCTCTCGCGGAGCCGCAGAAGTCTTCTTCGCAGAGAAGAGCGCACCCGCACTCGCCGCCATGCGCGGCAACCTGCACACACTGAACATCACCAGTGGATTCACCATCGAAGCCGTCGGCACAGCGCAACTACTCAAGCGCCTCTCCGGCAAACCACTCGACATTGTCTTCCTCGACCCTCCCTACGAAGAAACCGAGGAGTATCGCCGCACCCTCACCGCACTCGGCACGGCAGACAACGAACTACTCCACGCCAACTCCATCGTCATAGCCGAACACGCCCGCAAGCAAACCCTGCAAGACTACTACAATACCCTGCAACGCACCCGCACCCTGCAACAAGGTGACGCAGCCCTAAGCTTCTACGAACCCACCCAGCCGACCACCAACATATAAACGACAACAGTGCGGGTAATAAAACCGGGCGCCCCACCTTCGCGAAGCTAAGGTGGGGCGCCCGTGTGGCTCAAAAGAGAAGGGGCTTCAGCCCCTGAGGGAATGCTGAACATCTAACAAATGCGTGTCCCCGAAAAATGGGTTTAATAGCTGCAACAAACCGCTGACTAGCTGACTCTTAACTCAAAAGCCCCGCCAGACAACTCACGCGTCTTCAGATTGAGTGAGAAGGGAAGCTCCTTATCCGAAGGCATGTGCCATCCCTTGCCGCGCAGAAGAACGCCATCCACAACAATCTCCGTCAACCCTTCCCACGTAAGCTTCTCGCTCTGCCACATGTCTTCGGTGGTCATCACCAGCACATTGTGAAATCCCACCAGCGCCAGCGCCCCAGCCTCGGGCGATGCATACACACCCACCACAGGACGCATCGGCAAAAGCTCCGTGCTCTCCGGCGATTGTGTCTCAATCCGGTACGCATAGCCGCCCGCCACCGCCAGCATCTGGCCAGCCTTCGGCGTGGCCCACACGCCGGTCGCCACACCCTTCCCGGCAAACCCCAGTGCGCACTGTACCAGGAAATTCGGTGCCTCCTCCGGCTTCACATCCAGCCACAACGCCCCGCGAGCCAGGGCATCTTCCTCGCCCGGAACCGCGCGCGGAAACACGTAACTCTTCGCCGGAGCAATCATCGGCGGCCCGCTCAAAATCGTTGCGTGCCAGTTTCGTTCAAAACCGTCCATTATCCTTTTCCAAAAACGTGCATTATCGACGCGAAATCATGCATTATCCATGCAAAATCCGCACTGAATTCGCTCATTCTGTACCATAACCAGTGCATTCCCATACATCAACTGCACCTGTTCCAGTGCGAAATGTATTTATTCCTGCCCTTTAAGATGCACATCTTCCAGTGCAAATCGCGCAGCCTGGTGCAGTCCATTTTCGGTTTTCATAAAACATGCTCCCAGCCCGCGGCTTTCAGGCGTCTTTTACCGGTGGAAGTACGCAAAAAAACAGCTTTTTCCTGAGTAATTTCGCCAATCCGGGTCACCGGCACACCCGCCACACGGCGCGGTACCTTCGCATTTGTCGGGGTGGTAAACAGCAACTCGTAATCCTCGCCTCCATGCAATACCTTCTCAAGTGCTTCATTCCATGGCATATCATCAAGAAGGGAATGAAGCGGTAGGCTACTTTCATCCACCACTGCACCAACCCCCGACTCTTCGCAGAGATGGTGCAGATCGGTCGACAAACCATCGCTCACGTCCAACGCCGCAGTCGCGAATTCGCGAATTCGTTCGCCCGCTTTAAGTCGTGCTATTGGAAAGAGATGCGGATGATTTTCCGCCGCCGTAGCGCGAAGAAACCGACGTGGAAAAGCCTGCAAAGCCTGCAATTCTGCCGCCGCCCCTCCCAGGCCGCCGGTGATATAAATCCAGTTGCCCGGCCTTGCACCACTCCTCCGCATTTCTTTCCCTCGCTTCACATACCCGGTTAACACAATGTCGGCAAAGACTTTATCTCCTGGCGCCGTCGAAGTATCCCCGCCCGCAAGCGGAGCGTTCACTGCCATCGAAAGTTGTAGCATCCCCCCTAAAAAATCGTCCAGCCATGCGCGGTTCTTACTGCTTTTGGTGTATCCCGCTGGTAATGCAAGAGATAGAAACGCCGCCATGGGACGAGCCCCCATTGCTGCCAGATCGCTTAAACCGCGCGCCAGGCAACGGTGCCCCGCAGAAGTCCCCGAGTGCCAATCGCGACGAAAATGCCTGCCTTCCAGAGAAAAGTCAGTTGTTACAACAACATCGCAGCCTACAGGTGGCCTCAGTACCGCGCAATCATCGCCAATCCCCAGCCGCACAGAACCGTTCGTTGGCCGCTCTGAAAGCCTGGCAGGGCCGCCCGTAAGTGGCATAAGGTTACCTGCATGCCCGGTGCTGTTCGCGCGTGCTCGCAAGGCTTTTAGAAAGCTCAGTTCATCCATAGCGTCTTCATGAGGATAGCGCCGATATGCAATTGAACGAATATCGTGTCAATGCGCAGTCGGGGCTTATCAGGAAATATAGAATATTTAAATACAATAACTTAAGGGAAAAAGCGTGCCTTGAAGGGCTGGATTTCAGCAGCAAAATCTCCTGTCTTTGTTCGAAGTGTTGTTACTGTTCTATTACTTACCAACGAATCCGTTATCGGTTACCGTGCTGATACACTATTCAGGATTTGGCAGGCGAACGGTGTTCTGCATTTGGAAATGAGAAACTCTAAATCTCATTTCTCTGACTCTAGTTCTGTAGGAAGAAAGACGCTTGAAAAAGAAGTTCTACGTAGTGTTGGTATCCAGGGACGACGATGGCCATCTCCGCCGCGTGCCGGTGCCGTTGCATTTTGCGTGGGGCTTTGCCGCCGCGGCGGTTATAGGTCTTTTTACGGTCGCCGGGCTGGCTGGATCGTACTCGCGCATGCTATTGAAAACAGAGCATTTCAACCAGCTCCGCAAGGAACACAATGCACTTCTGGGCGACTATGCCCGCCTGGAGAAGCGAGAGCAGGAGAAGGAAGTGCAGGCCGCTTCGCTGGGAATGCTGGCGAACGAAGTCTCCGCACTCTATGGTTTGACTGCTCGCGGCATTGCGAATGGAACGCAGGGAGTCTTCGGCAAGCATGCCGCGAAATCGGCGGGTGTGCAGCCTTCCATCGCTTCAACCCCTACGGATACAACTCCGACCGATGGCAGTTTCAGCAATGCGAACTACTACAAGTCATTGGAGACCTTCTATTCGTTGAGGAATACGGCTATGGATGGATCGGCTGCCCGCGCTATTTCGGGAGCGTTTATCACCTCGCCGTTGAGTGGCCTGGGCCTTCCTTCGGGATTGAGTAGTGGCAGTATTCCTATGCTGTGGCCTGTTATGGGAGCCATCACTTCTCCTTTTGGCAGCCGCCAGGACCCGGTGCTGGGCAATGGTGAAGGTGAGTTCCACAAGGGCGTTGATATCTCCGCAGCTTATGGAACACCAATTCACGCTACGGCAGATGGTGTTGTGACGATGGCGGGCATGGCCAATGGTTATGGTCGTGAAGTGGTGATCGATCACGGTGGTGGCGTAGTGACAACCTATGCGCACATGTCGGGCTTTCACGTTTCCGTGGGACAGCAGGTGCTGCGTGGCGAGGTGATCGGCTATGTCGGTACAAGCGGTCGCACTACGGGCGCACACGTGCATTATGAAGTGCGCCTGCGCAATGTTCCGGTCAATCCGCACAAGTATCTGCGCATGTCATCGAGCGATGTGGAAACGACGGTGGCAAGTCGATAGTTATCGGCTGCAATCTTTGTCTTCGCAAACCTTTCATCTCATCCGAGATAAACTGAAAACTGCTTATGCCGCCCATTATCGTTGCACGCCAGCTTGGAAAGACCTATCGTACCGGAAAGATTGAAACGCATGCTCTGCGTGATGCGACGTTCAGCGTCGATAAGGGTGAGTTTGTGGCCATTGTGGGACCTTCGGGTTCAGGTAAATCCACGCTGTTTTACCTGCTTGGCGGATTAACCAAGACGACAGGTGGCTCAGTAACGATTGATGGCGTGGATTTTTCTACGCTTACCGATGGAGAACGCACGCGCAAGCGTGGACAGTTGATTGGATTCATCTTTCAACGCTTCAACCTGTTGCCCACATTGACTGCGCGAGGCAATATTGAGCTGGCACACTCCATCGCCGACACGGGCAAGCCACTCGACCAGGAACTGCTACAGCATCTTGCGGAACTTCTACGCATTGAGCATCGTCTCGATAAGCGTCCGAATGAGTTGTCTGGTGGTGAGCAGCAGCGTGTGGCGATTGCGCGCGCATTGATTACACGGCCTGCGATTATTCTGGCCGATGAGCCCACCGGCAATCTGGATACGGAAAACAGCGATGCTGTTCTGGATATGCTGCGTCATGCATCGAAGGAACTGGGCCAGACCGTGCTGATGATTACGCACAATCCTGAAGCGGCAGCCATTGCTGACCGCATTCTGTATGTACGCGATGGCCGCATGCATGAGATGCCTCCTCCACCGCACGAAGCGTACAGGCCGTTGAACAGCAGCGTGCTTGCGGGTTAGTTTTAAAAAGTAAAAGCCGCGGAGCGCTCCGCGACTTTTACTTTGCCTATTAGTGAAGATGCATCATGGCGCGAGAGAGTATGTGACCGTGATGGTGGTTTCCACAACGGTTGGCTTGCCATTGAGAAGATAGGGTTTGTACTTCCATTGCTTTACTGCATCGGTGGCCGATTGTGAAAGCGAATCATCCGGCGATTGAATCACCTTCAGGTTTTCCACCGAGCCGTCTTCACCGATAAGTGCCTGTAGAACGACAGCTCCGGATACTTTGGCTTCTTTCGCTACTGGTGGATAGATCGGTTGCACCTTGCTTACAATCTGCCCGGCCATGATGTTGGATTTTACGTGCAGCGACTGGCCTGGATTCGTGTCCTGTGCGGGAAGCGGCATCGGTTCATTTTGAGCAAGCAGTGTAGGCTGCGGATTCGGCTGAGGAGTGGCTTGTAGGTTCTGGCTCCGCCGAGCGATGTCCTCAAGATGTTTGCGAAACTCCGGGCTGTTGAGCTTGTCGGCCATCTGGCGCGCAGATTCCTGCTGTTTACGAATACGTTCCTGAAACTCCGGGGAATTGATCTGCGCTTGCAGGTGTTCCATCTTCGTTTTCCACTCAGGCGAGTTCTGCCACTCCTTTATGCGGGCCTGCATTGCCTGCAGATCTTTCTGGTGCAGTTGCATGTTCTTTTGCATATCGAACATGTTTTGCTGGAAGGCAGTCATGTCCGGGCCTTTGAAGTCCTTCATGTCTATATGGAATGCCGACATGTCAGGGCCCTTGAAGTTAAAGTCGAAGTTGAAGTTCTGCGGAGTATCGGAGGAGTGATTGAGTGCGTTGTGATTTGCGCGGCTGTTGGCGAGATCGGTCTGCACTCTGACTTGATTGAGAGCTTCCTGTACCTGGTGATCGGCGGCCTGCTCTTTTGTTTCGGTAGAGTTTGTCGCAGAAGTTGCCTGCGCAGGTTGGACCAGGTTGTTCTCTGCTGCCAGCGTCGGCTGCACCTGCCATACAGATGTGGCTGTAAGTCCGGCGGCAAAGACCGCGCAGGAAACGGCTGCGCGTGCCAGAACAGCTTTGCGTGAATCGATTCGTTTTGACTGCATCATCGTGCGCATACGTTCCTCCATGACTCCGGTTGTACCGAATAGTTCCAGATTGGAAGTATTTAGTTGTTTGTATCGGCGTGCTGGCCATGTGTCTGCATCCAGAAGGCCCAGCCCCAGGGATGTTTCTTTCGTTGCGGCAGCAGCCCGTTGCATCTGCTCTGCTACGTGAAGCAGTGCGTGGGCGTAGGGTGCTGCTCCAAGATGTGTAACTGCAATTTCGTCGCAGGCCATTTCGCGTGTCTGACGTATGCGCGCTGCAATCCAGTGCGCAACGGGATGAAATGCGAGAGGTAGAAACAGCAGCGAACAGGCGAAATTACCCAGCGGATCGCGGCGGCGAATGTGTGCGGTTTCGTGTGCGAAGACAGCTTCGAGTTCACTGTCGCTCATGCTGGCAACAGCATCCGTCGGCAGCAGCAGCGCGGGATGCAGAACGCCTGCTACCAGAGGGCCGCTGATCTCTTCGCTCATGAAGATGACGAGGCTGTCTTTTTCGTTGGGTAGAGATTGTTTGAATAGAGTGAGTATTCGCGCAGGGATGATACCGGATGCGTTACGGCGCAGTTTGCGCGAGCGATGCCATGCTGTAAACAAACGTACGAATCCCAGTAAGACCACTGCGATGTATGCAGCCGCAAAGATGCGTGCAATCTGCGGAGGCAGGGCAAAGGTGAAAGGTTCCACACCGTGTGAGTGGATGTGGCGATGCAGGATACGCTGCCATGCAGGCTCGCGTTGGAGTGCCGGAAGATTGGCCAGGTCGTCGCCGGCGATGAGCAGGACGCGCCCTGTGTTTTCCTGTTGTGCCCGTGCGGCGCGATAACCGAGTGCTGTGGATACAGCCGATGTGAACAGTGCAAGTACAAGCGTAGTGATCCAAAAGCCGTATGCCACACGCACCGAAGAGCGGCTGAAGCGGATGGCAAGGTATGTGGCGAGAGCCAGCAGCGGAAGCTGCACTGCCGCATGCAGTGCGAATGCGGCAATCGTCTGCGGAATAATTGCCGGGGCGGTCATCCGCGTTCCTCTTTCGTTTCGGCGGTCTGTAATGCCTTGCGCGCACGTTGCAGGTCGTCGGCGTCTACGTGGCCTGCATCAACCATGGCCAGCAGCATGGCCTGCGCATCACCGCCGAACATGCGTTTCAACAGATCGCCAATGGCCGAACCTGCTGCGCGTTCGCGGCTGACAGCGGCTCGATAGCGAAAGGCGCGTCCTTCGGCGATACGTTTCACGCGGCCTTTGCGCAGAAGTACCTGCAACATGGTGCCCACGGTGTTGTACGCAAGATTGCCCTTAAGCAAGGGAACAACTTCAGCCGCGGTGCTGGGCCCCTCGTTCCAGAGGACCTGCATGATCTCCAGTTCAAGCGGTGTGAGTGCGTTTTTATCGGAAGCAGCGGACATGTGTTCTTACATCCTCCTAAATCTTTAGGAGTAAGAGTGCGCCTGCCGGTTGTGGTTTGTCAACTAAAACTTTAGGAGTGGCACGGTGGAGTACCATGCCACTCTCGATAAGCCAATGTGTCGGAAAGCTTTACCAGAGAACACCGTGTTGTGGTTCCACCGGAGAGGGGAGCGAGCGCTCGCCCAGCGACTGGCGCAGGTTGATTTCGATGGTCCGGCTCATGGACGAGAGCGGAATATCGTGGATTGTGTTGTCGAAGGGGTCTTCGAGATCACGTCCGATCTTGTCGAGTGCGAGGAAGATGAAGCCTACCACGGTAGATCCGAGAGCGGTATACCAACCCATGCTTTCCACCAGGCCCAGCGGAAGCAGCACGCAGTAGATTTTAATGAACAGTTGGGGATAGTAGTCGTATTGCTTGGGCATGGGCGTGTTTTTGATGCGTTCCGAACCACCCTGCAAGTCGATCAGGTCGTCCAGGGTTGCATCCAGGGAAGACCATTGCAGACTGTCGATCCACTCCTTTTCCAATGCGTGCTGTACCAGTTCTCCCTGCCATAGATGGAGCGTGAGGGCTACGTTTTTCTGGTCCTTGAGTGCTACCAGATCGTCTTCGGAGAGCAGGTTATGCAGTTCGTCGAGCGGGGGCAGTCCACGGAGTTGCTGACGCAGGGCATGTACCCATGCCATCTGCAGATAGATCATGCGCACCTGTGTATTGCGTATCTCTTCGCGGTCTGCCGGTTTTTGGGGTGCAAGCGTTGATAGCACCTGGCGTGCCCATGAACGTGAATTATTCACGATGCCGCCCCAGATGGTCCGGGCCTCCCACCAGCGTCCGTAGATGCTGTTATTGCGGAAGGCCACGATCAGACCGATGGCCGAACCGAGCACTGCCAATGGCAGGTGAGGCACTGCAACCCAGTGCCAGTGCACCACGTTGTAGATGATCATGATGACGCCGTCCCATAGAAACAGAAGAAGCAGCGGCGTACCAACGTATTCCAGCAGTCTCTGAATTTGCGGGCCACGGGGAACGATCAAGCAATGACCTCCTCGGCAGTGCTTACGGGCAGAAAGCGATTTTGCGATTCATCGAAGATGAGAACCTCTCCATGGCCAATGTCGTAGACCCAACCGGAGATGGTGAGCGTGCGGCGGGCCATTGCCGCAGCAACCGATGGGTGTGTCCGTAGATGTTGCAATTGCAGCAGAACGTTTTGCTCCGTCATGGTCAGCATGGACGGTTTTTCGCCTTCAAGGGTCTCTGCCACGCGCCTGGCTGCATCGGCATTGCGGAGCCAGCTTTGTACAGTAGGCATGGAGCTTAACGCGGTACTGCCGGCCAGGATGCCTTTCATGGCACCACAGTCGGAGTGGCCGCAGATTACGGCATGACTCACTCCTAGCGCATCGACGGCATATTCAATCACAGCAGAGACGCCTCCCATCATTTCGCCGTACGCAGGCACCATGTTGCCCACGTTGCGCGAAACGAAGAGTTCGCCGGGACCGCTGCTGGTGAGAGCTTCCGGGTCGATGCGTGAGTCCGCGCAGGTGATGAGCAGCGTATGCGGCTTCTGCGGATTCGTAGCAGCGTACTCGTATTCGGCACGGCGGGAAGGATATACACTCCGTTGAAAGTGGCGGATACCTTCTTTTAGCTTCTGTAGCGTGTGGTCGATCTTTTCGCTCATGTCAGTTATTTCTCCTGCGGGCAAATCCATGGAACAGATACGACAGATTAAAAAAGCCGAAAGCAACGGCCAAATGTGTTGAACTGTGCATTCACAGAGATTTATTTACAGCATATTGGGCCCTGCAACACTTTAGCCTGCAACAGGCTCTAAAAAGACAAATGGTGTTTGTGACACCTTCATAAAAAGATGACAGTTGAAGTATGTCATCTTGAGACATTAGACGGTAGACAGTACGTTTCTGGTGCCTCATGATACGTGTGAAATTTGGATGAGAGCAGTTGGGTTGAAACAAGGATGAGCAGATTGCAAGAGATAAATGGATTGTTGAGCCGACGCACTTTTCTCGTCGGCGCAGGTGCTCTGGGTGTGGCTGGAGCGATGACAGGATGCGGTGATGACACCGCTCCCTATGTGGACGCTGCGGCGCAACCCGAACTGGATCGATTGAACTTTATCCTGAACTTGGAATATTTGCAGGCCACACTGTACGCCTATGTGGTGACAGGGAAGGATCTGAACAGCACGTTTACAGGAGGAGGGCCTGCGCCGTCGGGAGTACCGTCGCAATTGAGCTTTCCCAATCAACAGATCGCCGATCTCTTTGCCGAGATGTATTACGACGAGATGGCTCATGTGTCCGGTCTGCGAACGGTTCTGGGCAGCCTTGCGATTGCGCGTCCACAGTTGAACCTGGCGGCGATTGCCCCGGTCAATGCGTCGAATGTGATTCAGATTGCCCGTTTACTGGAAGACGTGGCTGTGACGGCTTACAACGGCATTGCGAGTGGGCTTACCGGCTCCAATTCACTCGGAGCCGCGCAGATACTCTCGGTGGAAGGTTTCCATGCCGGAGCGTTGCGATTGATTGCGATTCAGCAGAATGTGGACTATCCCACGGACACCGGTTATGTACCTGCGGACGGGTTCGACGTGAAACCCGGCGATCCGGGGACGACGGCGCTGGCTATGGCTGGTCCCACAACGGCAAACGGCGGTTTCTTTGCTACATCAGCCGCGGGTGTGCCGGGGCAGGCGAATACGCCGTATGGCTTCGCTTATCAGCGCTCTCCCTCGCAGACACTGGCGATTCTTTATCAAAACACCGCTAGTGGAACCGCAAAGGGTGGCTTCTTTCCCAGCGGTGTGAACGGCAATATTGTTGCTGTGTAACAAATGCGTTTCACGAGTGGAAAGAATCCGCCAATTCGGGCGTTCGCATTGATATTCTGGAAGGGTGCGTACGCCCGCTATACTCCTCCTCGCCACACTTGCCATTTTTCCCGCTGTAGGATGCCGCAGCAAGCCCGCAACCGCAGCCGAGGTAACTCGTCAACAGGCTGCGAAGATCGACGAAGCCCGTCGTGATCTGTCGCAGATTCCTCCTCCTTCGAAGAATCTCTACATGGCAATCAACTCGATGGGCGGCTGGCAGAATCCTTCGATCACGGTACAGGAGAACATGGTGTCGCTGCATGTGCTGATGCCGGATGCCAATCCCTCCGATCTGGGCAGGGGAAGCATGCTACGGCCCGAAGCTGCACGACGACAGGTATTGAATGTGCGCATGTCCGATCTTGCGGAGGCGCTGAATGCGATTCCTAAGGAAGCGTGGCCCTATGGTCGCGTGATCGCCGTCGAAGAGGCGCACGATGCACCTGCTTCCGCAGAGCGTCAGTTGCGGCTGAACATGGAAAAGGCGATGGACATTCTGAACAACGTGGGTGTGGTTGCGGATGAATGGAGCAACGGCCGGCCAGTCGGTGTTCGCTAAATCCTAGATTGATGGCGAGAGCAGCGATGTACCCAGCAGCGAGTTCATCTCGCCGCGGTTGTAGCAGTGGGCTACGGCTGTTTCGGGAGTGATGCGTCGTGCGCGCACAAGGTCGGCGAGCGACTGTTCCATGGTGAGCATGCCTTCTTCGCGGCCGGATGTAATGTGCGCACGTATCTGGTGGTCGGCGCCGGTGCGTATCAAGTTGCGAATGGCGTTCGTGGCAATCATGATTTCGGTAGCTGGAAAGCGGTTGCCATTGGTACCGGGAACAAGTTGCTGTGCAACCACTGCCAGCAGAGCCAGCGAGAGTTGCTGGCGCACCTGAGATTGATCGTTGATGGGAAAGCAATCGAGGATGCGCGAAATGGTTTGTGCGGCATCGTTGGTGTGAATGGAAGACAGGACGAGGTGACCTGTTTCCGCGGCGGTGAGCGCCGCGGCAATGGTGTCTCGGTCGCGCATTTCGCCAACGAGAATGACGTCGGGATTCTGACGCAGCACGGCCCGCACAGCCTCTGCAAAACTCGGTGTGTCCTGGCCTACCTGGATCTGCTCGACAATGCTGCTGCGATTGGTGTGCTGGTACTCAATGGGGTCTTCGATGGTGATGATGTGATCGCGTCGGCGCGTGTTCATGCGTTCCACCAGCGCGGCCATGGTGGATGATTTGCCGCAGCCCGTTGGGCCAGTAAGCAATACCAATCCCTGGCGACGTTCAGCCAGCATGGCAAGCGACGTGGGCAGGTGAAGTGATTCCAGCGTGGGGATTTCCGCGGGCAGCAGGCGGATGCTGGCGGCAAGCGAGCCACGTTGATAGTGCAGGTTGGCGCGGAGCCTGCCCGTAGGGAGTCTCAACAATGAGAGATCAATGGAGCGCTGCCGTTCCAGCCGCTCAGCCTGCGCATGGGAGAGCAGTGGGAGCAACATATCGCGCAGTTGTCCGTCTGTGAGCGGGCCGGACGACCTTGCCGGATGCAGTTTCCCATGGATACGCAGGATGGGGGCTGAGCCTGCAATCAACAACAGGTCCGATGCGCCTTCCTTCGCGGCTTCTGTTACAACTGTGTCGAAAGATGTGGACTTTGCGCGCGTCGTTGCAGACGGAACGGAGCGGTTCAGTTCCTCAACGATTCGCGAGAGGTCGTTTTCGTATGTCGACATATTCGCTTGGACGCAGCCTGCAACTGCTGTGTCACAGAAAAAGGTTAGAAGATTTTGAAGTGGATGGTCAGATACTTCTTCGGGTCGCTGCGAATGGTGTTGACCAGGCTTTGCGAATCGACCGCGAGCTTATCCAGATTGTGATACAGCGAGGGGTCTTTCACGAGCAGGCCCGCGGAACCTTCGCCCTTGTCGATGCCCGTGAGGATGCTGTCGAGGCGCGTGACGGTATCGTTCAGCTTACCGGCAAAGGCCTGATCCTTCACCATCATGCCGAGCGCACCTTTACCCTGATCGGCCTCGGCCAGCAGGTTGTTGGCGTGTTGCAGGGTTGAGTTCAGGTTGTTGTAGAACTGATCGTCCTTGAGCAGTTTGCCTGCGGAGCCTTTGCCTGCCTGTAGATCGTCGATCATCTGGTTCAGCCTGGCCGTGGTCTGGTTCAGGTTGTTGTAGATCGTGTCGTCATGCAGCAGCTTGCCCATGGAGCCTTTGCCGCTGTTCAGGTTCACTTCCAGCGTCTTCAGTTCGGCGATGGTTTCGTTGGCGCGCTTGTAGAGCGTGTCGTCGTAGATAAGGCCGCCGACGGAACCCTGGCCCGAGGCGATCTTGTCGACGATGCGGTCCATCTTGGCGAGGATGACGTTCAGGCTTTCGATGGTGCCCTGGCTGGATTTCACTACATCCTGCAGGTTCGGGGTTTCCAGCGTCTTCAACTCGTCGTTGTCCTGTACCAGTGGGCCGTTGGCGGTCTGGCTGTTCAGATCGACCACGGTGTCGCCCAGCACGCCCACGGTAGAGAGCGCCGCTTTGGTGTCTGTATGGAGGTCGCGATGGAATTTTCCATCAATGCGCATGACCACTTGAATCGGTGTGAGCTTGCGCGCAGGATCATTGACCACGTTCACTTGCTTCACCACACCGATGGTTACGCCCTGCAGGTTCACAACTCCGCCTTCTTTTAGTCCCGCGGCGTTTTCAAAATAGCTGTAGAGCGTGAGTTTGCTGCTGAATATGCCCAGTCCCTGCGAGCTTGTGATGAGGAATAGAAGCGTGATCAGGAGGGTCAACGATACAAGAACGAGTACGCCCACCTTTAACTGGGACCACTTGATTTCACTCTGGCTGGGCATTCGCTCGGGTTAACTCCTGACTGCTGGGTTCGCGGCGGCGTTGCCGGTGGGCCCCGCCAATAGGTTTTCTGCTTACGTCTCAATGGATGCAGATAAAAGGCTATTCGTTTCTAAAGTTCGACTCCCCGAACGTTCTACACTTTTTCCTGTTCTCTACACCTTAAGGATACTCGTCATGCTATTCGGGTGTGGCTTCCAGCACAACCTGCGCAATGGCGAGATCGCGTCCGTGGGAGAGGCTCAGGTGCGCGGCTGTAACTCCCATGTTCGCTGCACGTTGTGCGGCGCGGCCATGGAAGAGCAAGGCAGGCCGGCCGCCGGGAAGATGGGTCACCTCAATCTCTTTCCAGAGGACGCCGCGTGCAATGCCTGTGCCAAGAGCCTTGGCGCCAGCCTCTTTCGCGGCGAAACGCGCCGCCAGGCTCTCCGCGGCATGCTTTTTGCGCATGCAATAGGTCTGTTCGCGTTCCGTATAGATTCGGTTGAGAAAACGATCTCCGAAACGATCGAGCGAATCCTGGATGCGGGAGATTTCGCTAAGGTCAACGCCTGTGCCGACGATCAATGACTTGCCCTCTACTTCCAAGATAAAGGTAGCGTCCTGTACTGCGACACTTTGAGCCATTAACGAAGTGGTTAAGCGAACCGATATACCCATTGTGAACGCAGAAAACACAGTCCCGGAAATCACTCTTCGCGGGTTTACCTATCAGGATCGCCCGGAGCTTATGGCCGATCTTGGAGTGGCCGTGGACCTGGCAGGCGGCTGGATTCTGGAACGCCGAACCGTAACCGCGACTGCCATGCAGATACGGATGGAGTTGCAGGCAACGGCCCTTACAGAGGTCTATGCCGCACTGCTGGCATCCGGGCTGGAACTGACGCGCGACAGCCACCGCATGCTGGCCCAGCGTTGTAACTGCGTCCTGTTGATGCCGCCGCGGCGAGGAAACCTGTCGCTGCTGCAACTGGACGTGGAGATTCACTTTCTGGATGCGCCGCCGGAGCCGGTGGATGTAACGCACCTGCTGCCTCAGGTACATGGCACCATGTAGACCGTTTTGCCATCTGAACGGCGGGAAATTCGTCAAAGGGCCTCGCATCGTTGCAAGATAAAGAGCAGATGGATTCGGTTCGTTTGGATAAGTGGTTGTGGGTGGCGCGGTTTTTCAAGACACGCGCGCTGGCGGTAAAGGCGTGCGAGCTGGGGCGGATTCGGCTGCGCGATCAGCCTGTGAAGCCTGCACGCGAGATTAAAGCAGGTGATCAATTGCGCGTGACCAACGATGGCGGTACGTTCACAGTCGATGTACTGGCATTGAGCGATGTGCGCGGACCCGCTGCCGTGGCGCAGACGCTCTATCGCGAGACCGAGGAGAGCATAGCCGCTCGCCTGCGCGAGAACGAGATGAAAAAGCTGAACCCGTGGTTTGAGATGGATCGTTCAGAGCGGCCCACGAAGCGCGATCGTAGAGACCTGAATCGTCTTCGCGGAAGGTAGGTTTTGAAAGGGCCCGGCTTCAGCCGGGCCGTCCCGTTGCCACTTAATTCTCCTTTGTTTTCTCTTTCACCGAGCTCAGGCGAGGTGAAAGAGAAAACAGATACGCGAAATTTTGATATTGGGCAGGCTGAAACCATGTCCTTCCGAAACTAAAAGTGCATACCGCGCTTAGAGTAGAACGCCCGGGTGTGCGTGCAGCCAGTAGAGGATGGCTATGCCGATGACGATGCGGTAGAGGGCAAAGATGCCGAAGCCACGCTTCCGCACCCATGCCAGGAACCACGCCACCACCACGTAAGCCACTACAAATGAAACGGCCATGCCAATGATGAGGACCAGCCAGCGCTCGGTGCTCATGACGAGCGGTGTGAGTGCTTCTGCACCCTGCGTGGCAATGTCTTTTGCGCTGGGGTGGACGGCTTTCAGCAGGGAATAACCGGTGGCCGCGACCATGGTCGGGATGGAGAGCAGGAAGGAAAACTCAAGGGCCGAGGGACGATCCATGCCCGCAAGTTGACCGGCGGCGATGGTGCTCATGGAGCGCGAGGTGCCGGGGATAACAGCGCTGAGTACCTGGCAGAGACCGACCCAGACGGCCTGTCCCAGGCTCATGTCTTCCACATGCGTGGTGGAGGGTTCACGGCGCGAGGCCCAGTAATCGACTGCCCACATGATGATGCCGCCGACGAGCAGTGCAAGCGCGATCACCTGCATATTTTCAAGATTTTCGCCTATCTTCTTCGTCAACAGCTTGGCCGGAATGGCGGTGCAGACAAAGGCAATCAGCGTGAGCGAGATGGGATGCGTGAGCCAGGTTTTATCGCCGCGCTCACCCTTGGGGAAAGTGCGGAAGTAGGCAAGAATGCGCAACAGGAAGAAGAGCAGCAGCGCAAGGATGGCGCCAAGCTGGATCACGATGGTGTACATCTTCCAGAACGGGTCTTCCAGAGGAATATGCAGCAACGCTTCGATGATGCGCAGATGGGCGGTGGAGCTGACTGGCAGAAATTCTGTAAGACCTTCAACGATGCCAAGAATGACAGAGAAAATGTATGCGTTCAATTGCTTTTCACCTGGAAATGGGAAATTAGTCGCGGTCGCTGCCGTAGATGGCGATATCCTGCTCCACTCTGTATATCAGACTGATGGCACGCAGAGTGTAATCGCTGTTGGGGAAATTTTGTACCAGACGGTCGCGGAGTTGATGTGCGCGCTGCGCTGCCACGTCTGCCTTCTTCTTGTTCTCCTCGGCGGAGTACATGGTGACGAGCACGCCCTGGCGATAGGCTGCGTTCCATAATGCCTCGGCAGTTTTTGGGCCATCGGGAAAGGCATCGGCGTATTTGGTGTAGATCTCCGATTCGCGTTCCGGGCATTTGGTGAGCCCCTGCCAGTCGCCGCAGAGTTTCATGTCGAGCAGGTCGTAGGCGGCGAGAGCGGGATATTTTCCGGTGCCGTTTTTCACGATCTTTTGCAGGTCTCTTTCATACAGGCGAGGACGTGTACCGGGATCGGGGTCTTTCCACGAGGGAAGGGTGGAGGCGTCGAACTTGGCCTCCTGCCAGCGGACGTCGGCGCTGCGCCACTGTGCTTCTGCCGCGAGCGGTGATGAGGGAAAATATTCGTAGACGCGGCGATAGAGCAGGTAGGCAGAGCCAGCGGCGGTCTTCGGTGCGTGCGGCTCGGTGGCGGCGGCCTCCCATGTGGCGGCGGCTCCGTAGAGCAGCTTGTCGCCGTTGGGCGTAACGGCGGAGACGATACCTTTATCGCGAATCCAGCCGGAACGGGGAATGGCGGAGTCGTCGGTGCTGAACTCGGGTTGGTCGTCTGTCTCCTGCCGTTCCTGCACGTCGGTGTTGGCGAAGATAGAGACCCAAGGGCCGCTCTTTTCATTCACCACGATCTCGTGGCCGGGCGTGACAGTGCTTACTCGTTGTGAATTCGCGTCGGGTGCAACGTAGACGTCTGCAATGTGCAGAACGACGGCACGCCGGGCGTCGGGCTCGGGTTGTGGCTGCTGCTTTTGTTGTTTCTGTGCAATGGCGACGGCGGGAATTGCAAGGCAGAGAACGGAGACAAGCATACGCATACTTTGATTAGAGCATTCTCTCTGAAGATGTATAGCAAAGGAGATGCTGTATGAGCCGTTTTCCTTCGAAGAAACGGCATTCGAAGATGTTGTTCAGATTGCAGCCTCAGAGAAATACTTTAGACGATGATTGCTCTGTAGGAGTTAGGCGTCTTCGCATCAGCCCTTGATTGTGAGTTCTTCGCATAATGCTGTGGTTCGATTCATTGGTGCGCAGCCTGAAATGTCGTCGAGGGTGACCAGCGGCTCAGTGGGCATGCGACCTATTCAAACTCATTGGGTTGGGGTTCTGCTTCCTCTCCTTTGAGAGGCAGCATGCGAACGGATTCTTCTTTTTGCGTAAAGCCTGTGCAACCGCAGGAAGCGCGGATGATCAGAGATGCCGGGATGCTGGTGCGCACGCCGATGGATGGGCGCTTGGTTGCGATCAGGTCGAGGAGATGCCGTGTTGCCAGTTCTCCTAACTGCGCCATCGGTTGCACAACGGAACTGATGGCCGGCTGCATGATATGGCCAAGAGGAATATCTCCAAAAGAGAACAGCGCCAGTTCGTCAGGTATGGAAATTCCAAGTTCGTTGAGCGTTTCCAGGGCAAGAATGGATGCCGCGCCATTCGCAGGAAAGATTGCTTCAACGGGATGCTTGCCGGACATGAGCCTGCGAATCACATTCTTTGCCGATTGCCTGTCTTCACATTGAACGTAGGGCAGCGGTACCAGGCGGTGTTGCTGCATCGCCTCTTGGTATCCGAGGATGCGCTCGCGAATGGAATGGATCGAGGAGTCCAGCCCGAGGCATGCGATTCTTTGATAGCCGTGCGAGAGCAGATGCTCTACCGCGGCGGAGGCGGCGACACGATCTTCAATGGTGACAATGTCCACCGTCGAGCCACCCACCGGACGATCCAGAGCAACCAGCGGAAGGCCGTCGAGCAGTTGCTTCGGTAGGGTTGTGCGGGGTGAGGCGGTAAGAAGAATGCCATCGACATGCTGGTCGCGCATGCGCTCGATCAACTCCAGGTCGTTCTTACTCTCATCGTTGGTTGCGGCGATCCACACAAGGTATCCACGTTCGTGCGCGGTCTGTTGCACGCTGTGCGCGATGGCCGCAAAGAATGGATTGGCAAGGTTGGGAAGGATCAGGCCGATAACCTTGGATGGCTGCCCCATCAACATGCGTGCCGCCTGGTTAGGACGATAGCCTAATGCGTCGATGGCATCTTTCACCTTGCGCGCGGTCTTTTCCGTGATGTTCGGGTGACCGTTCAGATAGCGCGACACGGTCATCGTGGCGAGGCCCGCTGCGCGTGCTACATCGGCCAGGGTAATGTTTTTCGATGTGCGATTACGCCCTGCCATATAGCTTGATGATAGCGATACCTTTCGATTTTTCCTGATATTTTATGCCAGTTACAGACGCGGAAGTGTCATGCCGCCGTCGAGTGTAAGCACTGCGCCGGGAGCATAGGGGAGATTGCCTGTGGCCAGCATGGCAACCACTGTGCCGATATCGTGCGGTGTGCCCCAGCGTTTTTCCAGCAGCAGGCCGCTCTCGATCAGCGAATCATACTTGCCCTTTACACCCTTGGTCATGTCGGTTTCGATGATGCCCGGACGTACTTCGTACACCGCAATGCCGTGTTCGGTGAGCCGCGTTGCCCATAGCTGCGTGGCCATGCCAATGCCGGCCTTGGCAATGCAGTAATCGCCGCGGTTGATGCTGGCCACAGTTGCCGAGACCGAACTGATGTTGATGATGTAGCGGTTCTTCTGTTGGGACTGTTGTTGCCGGATCATCCAGTTGGCAACGGACTGCGTGAGGAAGTATGGACCTTTGAGATTGACCGAGATCAGTTCATCAAAACTTTCCGTAGAGGCTTCGAGAATGTCGGCACGTACTTTGGGGGCAATGCCTGCGTTGTTCACCAGCACGTCGAGCCGTCCGAAGGTGGAGGCAATGCTATCCAGCATGCGTTGCCGTGCGTCGGCATCGGCGACGTTTGCCTGAACATATTCGATGATCTGAGCGGAGTTTTTGCGTTCGCTGCGAAGCTCATCGAGCGAGCCTTGTGCATCTGCCGCATCGCGCACGCCGGAGACGATCACGTGCATTCCCTTCGCAACGAGAGACTTTGCAATGCCCAGACCGATTCCGCGTGTGCCGCCGGTAACGAGAGCTACATCTGCATCTTTCATGTTCGTGCCCGGCCTCTACTGGAAGAAGGTGTAGTCGTTGTTGTCTGCCAGCTTTGCCAGCAGAAGGCCAAGCTCAAGCGCATGATAGTCGCCCCACATGCTGGACTCCCCGACAGGAACACTTGCACCTTGCGGAATGTAATCCCAGCCATTCGGGCGATGATAGACCGAATGCAGCAGAATGCCTTCGTGGTTCGGCTGCGTTGAGAGATACGGCTCTTGCAGCAACGACTGCGCTACGGTGAGTCCTGCGTCGTAATACTTTTTGCCGCTCTCGCCTAGTGCGCGTCCGAGGCGGATAAGTCCCTGCGCTCCGATGGCGCTGGCGGATGAGTCCACCGGTTCATATTGGTTGAAAGGATCGGCTGCTGCGTTCTGCCAATCGCCAAGCTTGTGAAGCTGAGGTGCGCCTGTATCCCAGTAGCAGATGCCGTCCGATGCGGTTGCCTGATCGATGTAGAAGTCGCAGGTTGCCTGTGCAGCTTCTTTCATCTTTGCGACGGCTTCCGTCTTGGTAAAGCCGGTGTCGCTAAATTCGCTTTCGTCGAGCGTCGAGAGGAACTGCAACTCCTCTGCGTAACCAAGCATTGCCCAGGCAAGCCCGCGTGTCCACGTGGTGAATGGCGAGTAGCCTTGTTGCGATGAAGGGCAGCGGAAGATGCCGCTGGCGGTGTTGAAGACGGCTTCATGTACTGTGCGTCCGCGTAGTGCGGGAAGGTCGTACGCATCGCGTCCTTTGCCGTAGAAGATGTTGAACTCGGCGGATGTGAAGGCGTGGGTAAGCAGGCGTCCAAGCAGGTTGATGCGGCGATCCTGTTCGCCGAGCAGAGCATGGCCAAGCTTGTGTGCCACACCGCAAATGCGCACGGTGCGAATGGTGTCGATGAAGAGCGAGTGAGCGCCGTTGAACGAATAGATATATCCGCGATTGTCGGGAAGGTCGGTCCAGCGCGCTGCCTGTACGGCGCCGCTTGCCTTCAACGCCAGTTCGTAGAAGCGCAGTTCATTTTCGTTGTGCTCGATCTTGCCTTCGAGCATCAGGCGGCGAAGTTGTCCGTAGGTGGAAAGGTTATTGAAGCCGTGGTCGTGCACGCCGACATGAGTCAGGTGCTCGGCCATGTGATGCATGGTGCCCTCGCGGCCATAGCGAAGCAGTTCGCGATCGCCTGTGTGTTCAAAGCAGAGGATGGCGTTGCCGTAGACAAAGCCCTGTGTCCACTGTGTCCACGCGCGGCCAACGTACTTGCCCGCAGCGGTTACAACGGGCGCGCCTGTGTTCATGTCCCAACGGCGCGAGAGTTGCAGCATACGTGATGAGGCCTGCTCGAAGAGTCTGCTGACGGCGGGTGAAAGATTCTGTGGGCTGAGGCCGCTCTGTATTTTCATAACGATTCCTTCTTGCTATACGAGAGTGGTGAAGCGCTCTACTGTGAGCGCGAGCACTTCATCACCGGGGGTATCCCATAGCTTCTGGTTGAAGATTTCAACTTCAATGGGGCCGCTGTATCCAGCCTTTTCAACGGCTAGGCGGAAGGCGTGATTGTCGATCACACCATCGCCCATCATGCCGCGACCGAGCAACATATCCGGCATGGGCACAAGCCAGTCGCATACGTGAAAGCCGAAGATTCTTCCGCGACACTTCGGAATCCATTCGAAGATGTCCGGGTCCCACCAGATGTGAAATGTATCGAGAACCAGCCCGACTTCATTTTCGGAGTATGGGCTCGCCATCTCCAGCGCCTGCTTGGTCATGTTCAGAACAGAGCGGTCACCTGCGTACATCGGGTGCAGTGGTTCGAGTCCTATGCGTACGCCGAGTTTGCGTGCATAGGGAACGATCTCTGCAAGGCCATCACGAACCATCTGCCGTGCATCCGCGATGGGCACTTCGGTGGAAGAGCCGACAACCATCACCAGCGAATCTGCCTTGAGTGCAGCGGCTTCTTCAATGGCGCGGAGGTTGTCGCTGATCCTTGCTCGCCGTTCGTCCGCGGTGGGAGCAGGGAACATGCCTCCACGACACACGCTGGAGACATGCAGCCCTGCGTTCTGCACGATGCGAACGGCTTCATCCAGACCCGTTTCCGCGATCTTGTGCCGCCAGAGCGCAACGGATGGAATGCCGTGACGAAGGCATCCATCCACAACCTGCTGGATGCTCCAGTTCTGCGTCGTTGCCTGGTTAAGGCTTAAGCGTGAGAGGTCTGCCATGTTCTATCAACCTGCTGCGGGTTCTGTAATTGCAGGCACATCGAGCCAGCGGCGTTCGGCCCATGACTTCAGACCCAGCTCAGCGAGTTGTACACCGCGTGCGCCGTCGGTGAAGTCGTGTGGGAAGGGCGAGTCGGTGGCCACGTGCTTCAGGAAGAGTTCCCACTGCACCTTGAACGCATTTTCAAATACACCGTTGTCCGGCACTTCAAGCCACGATTCGCGGAAGTTGATCGGGTTCGGCAGATCGGGATTCCAGATGGGGCGCGGCGTGTTCATGCGGTGCTGAATCTTGCAGTCGCGCAGGCCTGCGATGGCGCTGCCTTCGGTTCCGTCCACGTGCAGGTTGAAGAGCTCGTCGCGATAGACGCGCGTGGTCCACGAAGAATTGATCTGCGCGAAGATGTCGCCTTCAAGCTCGAACATGCCGTAGGCAGCGTCGTCAGCGGTGCACTTGTAGCGCTTGCCTTCTTCGTCGATGCGTTCAGGGATGTGCGTTGCGCCGGTGCAGGAGACGGCTTTCACTGTTCCGAAGGTGTGATCCAGTACGTAGCGCCAATGGCAGAACATATCCATGATGATGCCGCCGTCATCTTCTTTTCTGTAGTTCCAGGAAGGACGCTGCGCAGGTTGCAGGTCCCCTTCAAAGACCCAGTAGCCGAACTCGCCGCGTACGGAGAGGATGCGACCGAAGAAGCCGGAGTCGATGAGCCGCTTGAGTTTGCGAATGCCGGGCAGGAAGAGTTTGTCCTGCACGATGCCTTGCTTTACGCCTGCGTCCTTCGCCTTCTTGGCAAGACGCAGCGAGGACTCAACCGATGTGGAGAGCGGCTTCTCGCAATAGATGTGCTTGCCCGCATCGATCGCCTGCGAAACATATTCTTCGCGCAGGCCGGTGGCTCCCGAGTCGAAGTAGATTTCGTCGTCAGGATTGGCGAGACACTCCTTCAGATTGGTGCTCCAGCGCTTTAGTCCGTGGTCTGCTGCAATGGCTTTGAGCTTGGCTTCGTTTCTGCCGACGAGGATCGGATCGGGCATGAGCACGGTGCCGTCTGGCAGCGAGATTCCACCCTGATTCTGTATCGCCAGAATGGAACGAACCAGATGCTGGTTCAGGCCCATGCGCCCGGTGACGCCGTTCATGATGATGCCGAGTCTACGTTCGCTCATCTACTTCTCCTGTGTGGTTGCGCATGCAACCCGTAATTTAGAAATTTCTATCTGCCTGCAAATTCTTTCGGAGGCTTGACCAGGTAAATTGCGATGGAGCCAAGTATCGCCAGCGTGGACATGAGCTTCCATGCAGGGGTGTAACTGTGCAGGTTGTCGTAGATTCTGCCCGCGACCCACGGCGCCACCCATTGCCCGATGGAGTAACCCATGATGAGCAGCGACAGAATCTTGCCGAGAGAAGCTACGCCGAAACACTCTGCAGTCACCAGCGGAATCAGCATGTAATCCGCACCCATGGAGAAGCCGAAGACAATGGCAAAGCAGGTTGCGGCAACCGGCATGTGCGCGAAGTACAGAACCGGAATGGCAGCTCCCAGCAGAAAGTAAAAGGTTGCCATCGTGTTCTTCTTGGGCAGGCGATCTGCGATATAGCCAACAATGACGCGGCCTCCCAGACTTGCCATCAACAGCATGGAAAGATAGCGCGTCGCCGATCCGGGAGTGTAGCCCTGGCTTTCGAGGAAGAAGATGAAGTGCTGGATCACGGAATTCATTGCGCCGATAACCAGCGACGATCCGATGAGCAGGAGCCAGAAATTCTTTGTGCGAACCGCGTCGGAGAGTTCCACGATGGCGGGTGCCGTGGTGAACTCCATGCTCGTCATGCTGGCGTAATCCACACCGTCGGGATGCAGTCCCATGTCGCCGGGCGTGGAGCGCGTAATCAATACGCCAAGCGGAAGCAGTACCAGCAGCGTGGCAGCGCCGGTGATCTCAAGTGCGTGGCGCCAGCCGAAGGAGTGAATCATCCAGTTGATAGTGGGTGGAGCAACCGTGCCACCTAATCCCAGGCCAAGATAAGCAAAGCCCATGGCGCGCCCTCTGTGTGCGCGAAACCAGCGGGCGATCAGCACCTGGTTCGAGATAGGACCAGCGAGAACATAACCGATCACTTCCAGTACGCAGAGAACTTCGTACTGCCAGAAGCGATGCATGAAGCCCATGGCTATCAGTGGCAGACCGATGAATCCAACGCCGGAGAGAATAACCAGTTTTGCGCCGATGCGGTCGATCAGGATGCCGGTGATAAGTCCGAAGGGAAGCCCCACCGCGAGAAAACCAAGTAGGAAACCCTGCGTTACCTGCGCGCGTGTCAATCCAAGCTCGGAGACCAGCGCAGGATAGAAGACGGGGAAGCCATAGAAGATAATGCCGACCGCAAAAAAGAGGTTCAGGAATGCGGCAACCACGATGAACCATCCGTAAAAGACAGATGGAAAGGCCTGCTGCCTCATGGGAGCTGTTCCTCCAGGCTGGATTGTTTAGGCTGCGTCTGCATTTGGTCTTTCGTTTCTGGAGCGGCACGGGTTAGCTATGATGATAGCGCTAACATTACGGCAAATTAACGTTAGGTTGCCGCTGGATGCATTGTCAAGAGAACGACGAAAATGATGATGAATTTTTTGCTGGTGTTGCGCAATCGACTTCAGGCGGAGGCGAAACCTGCCTGTTGTATGTAGGCGCGAGTTCGTTGCACATCCTGTTGCACCATGGCGATGAACTGTTCTTTCGGAATGCCGAGAGTGGTTGCGCCGTTCTCAACACCGTGAAACTCGGGGTATTCGAAGTGCATCTGCACCGGGCCGGAGAAGCCGTTTTCGCGGATGATGGAGAAGAATTGAACGAAGTCCACAACACCGTCGCCAATAGGGCACCATACCGGTTCGGGCTGGTGCAACTTTGTGGAGTTCTGCTGCGAAGCCTCAGAGGCTTTGCGTGCGGGCCAGAAAAAATCTTTCAGCGCGATGCCGCGCATCTGCGAAGCCGCCAGTCGCGCACTGGTCTGCCAGCCGCCGAAACCACCTTCGATGGTGGCATGGCCTATGTCGTAGTTCATGCCGATGTAGCGCGAGTCCAGACCTTGAAACAGCAGCCATAGATCCCAGATGGGACCGCCGACCATGTTCAGTCCGGAGTGTGTGTGGTCCATGCCGCAGATGTCATGGCTGGCATTCAACGCAGTCAGCCCCTGCATACGCGGCTTCAGTGCGTTCAGTTGCTGGTCTATGGGAAGATGTGCGGTTGTGAGGATGATGCTGTCTGAGCCGTGAACGGATCACTGACAGCCTGCGCAACGCCTGCGGCAGCGATTCCGCGCATAAGGTCGCGACGCGTGATCCCGTGCAATAGCCCTGGCATAGATACATCTTCTCCGTAATGGTTTCGCTCACAGCTGGCGTGAGCTTCCAGACGAATGCCAAAGTAGCAGAGGAAGGCGAGAGTTTGAAAGCGACTGCGGACTTGCCTGTATTGCGAGTCGATCGTTGGTGTACAATCAAGCACATATCTTGGTCTGGATGGAATACATCCTGACCCGGGTTTCATGAAGAGTGGCTGAGGGACGAGCCCTGCGACGCCACGACAACCGGACGAAGCCTGTACCGGTGTCACCTCTCTCCTGGGGAACCGGGGAACATGAGATTCGGAATACAGCCTCCACGTTCACGTGGTTCAGCCGTATGACCGTTTAATCAGACTTCCTGCTTCGGCGTGCGATTTCTGCCGCCAAATCCCACCAGAGACCGTTGCATGCTCGCCTGTCTTCCGCACTCGGAAGAGGTTTCGTATGTCGTCTGTGTCTACACCGTATGAGCTTTACTCGAAGGAATCGGGTAAGAGCTATGGCAACCAGCCGCTTTCCATCTGCGACGAGTCGTTTACCCCGCTGGAAGTTCGGTACGACCTGGAGGCAGCACGCCCCCTCTTTACGAAGAAGGCCATTGAAGCGGGCCCGGACAACATGTGGCGTTATCGCTCGCTGCTGCCCATTCCCGAAGGTTTTGAGCCGGAGCTTCCTGTTGGATTCACGCCGTTGGTAAAGGCGAAGAATCTGGGCAAGCGGCTTGGCTCCACGAACCTCTATGTAAAGAACGACGCTGTGTGTTTCCCCACGCTGAGTTTCAAGGATCGCGTGGTGGCTGTGGCGTTGGCGAATGCGCGCGCGTTTGGTTTTGAGGTGGTGGGTTGCTCTTCGACCGGCAATCTGGCGAACTCGGTGGCGGCACAGTCGGCACGTCTTGGTTTGAAGGCGTGCATCCTGGTTCCGGCTGACCTTGAGCCTGCAAAGATTCTGAACACGCTCGTCTACGGTGCGCGCCTGGTGCGTATCGACGGCAACTACGACCATGTGAATCGCCTGTGCTCGCTGATTGCCGACCAATACAACTGGGGCTTCGTGAATGTGAACCTGCGTCCATACTATTCGGAAGGCTCGAAGTCGGTTGGCTTTGAGATTGCCGAACAGTTGGGATGGAAGCTGCCCGATAACGTGGTGGTGCCGATGGCGGGTGGTTCACTGATTCGCAAGATCAAGAAGGCGTTTGACGAACTGATCTACCTTGGCCTGGTGGAAAAGAAGCATGTGCGTTTCTTCGGTGCGCAGGCTACTGGCTGCTCTCCTATCTCGCAGGCAGTAAAGGACAATACCGAGACGATCACCCCGCAGAAGCCTGCAACGATTGCGCGTTCGCTTGCGATCGGCAACCCGGCAGACGGGCCGTATGCGTCGCGTCTGATTCGTGAAACCGGCGGATGGGCTGAGGACGTTTCCGACATTGAAATCGTAAGTGGCATTCAGGAACTGGCAGAGACCGAAGGCATCTTTACCGAGACGGCTGGTGGTGTGACCACTGGCGTAACCGCGAAGCTGATTGCGCAGGGCCGCATTGCCGCGGATGAACTGACGGTCGTCTGCATTACTGGCAATGGATTGAAGACAACGGATTGCGTGGCCGATCGCTTTACGCTGGGTCGTGCGGTGCGTCCGCGCCTTGCCGATTTTGAAGAGTACATCAACGAGCTGGACGGAACATCTGCATCGACAGAGCCGGAACTGGCACTTGCAGGAGGAAATTAAATTGTCGATTCGAGTGATGCTTCCCACCGCCTTTGCACGGCATACTGCCGGAACCAAACAGGTGCAATCGGATGCGGCCACGCTGCCCGCGCTGGTGGACGACCTCGGCGTAAAGTTCCCGGAGCTTGGAGCGCACATCAAGGACGAAGACGGCACGCTGCGTAAGTTCATCAACGTCTATGTGAACGATGAGGATATTCGCTTCCTCGGCGGCGATGCCTACCAGTTTCAGGATCGCGATGAAGTCATGTTCATTCCATCGATTGCCGGCGGCTGCTAATTTTAGTTAAGCAGGTTAACCATCTAAAAAGGAGAAGGCCGACGAAAGTCGGCCTTCTCCTTTTCCATATAGTGAGATTACTGGTGGGCTTCTGTCGCCGGGCGAATGACTGCCGGAGGAGGCATCTTGCTGCTGAGTGCTTCGGGCTTTTCCTCTTCCAGATTTGGCAGTGGTCCTTCCAGCGCCAGCTTCAGAACGTTGTCCATCTCTCCGACGAAGTGCAGCTTCATCTCGTCTTTGATCAGGTCGGGAAGCTCGGCAAAGTCCTTTTCGTTGTCCTTCGGCATGATGGCTTCGCGAATGCCCGCACGATGTGCCGCGAGCAGCTTCTCTTTTAATCCACCAATGGCCAACACCTTGCCGCGCAATGTGACTTCGCCGGTCATGGCAATGTCGCGCCGCACGGGAATCATGGTGAGCGCCGAGGTAAGCGCCGTTGCCAGCGTAATACCGGCAGAGGGGCCATCCTTGGGAATGGCGCCTTCAGGTACATGCACGTGGATGTCGATGTTGCGATAGAAGTCCTTGTGCAGACCAAGATGCTGCGCGCGGCTGCGTACATAGCTGAGCGCGGCCTGTGCCGACTCCTGCATCACATCGCCAAGCTGGCCGGTGGTGGTGAGCTTGCCTTTGCCGTCCAGCACCTGCACTTCGGTTTGCAGGATGCTGCCGCCTACCTCGGTCCATGCCAGACCGGTGACAAGGCCGACTTCGCTCTTTTCCTCCATCAACCAGTCGCGGAACCTGGTTGGTCCAAGATAATCGCCGATGTTCTTTGCGGTGATGGATTCCTTCTTGTGCTTGTTGCCTTCCTTGACCACGCGGCGCACGGCCTTGCGGCACACGTTGCCAATCTCGCGTTCCAGGTTGCGAACTCCAGCCTCGCGCGTGTAACTGCGGATAATCTCTTTCAATCCGTCTTCGGTGAAGTTTATATCGCTTGCTGTAAGGCCGGTTGCTTCGGTCTGCTTTTTCACCAGATACTGCTTGGCGATCTCAAGCTTCTCGACCTCGGTGTAGCCGTGTAAACGCAGAATTTCCATGCGGTCCTGCAACGGGCCGGGTATGGTGTGCAGAACGTTGGCCGTAGCTACGAAAAGCACCTGCGACAGGTCGTATTCCACGTCGAGATAGTGGTCCTGGAAGGTGGAGTTCTGTTCGGGATCGAGCACTTCGAGCAGTGCTGCAGCCGGATCGCCGCGGAAGTCCGAAGCCATCTTGTCGATCTCGTCCAGCATGATGACCGGGTTCTTTGTACCGGCTTTCTTCATACTTTGAATAATCTGGCCGGGCAGGGAACCGATGTACGTGCGGCGATGGCCGCGAATCTCGGCTTCGTCACGAACGCCGCCGAGACTCATGCGCACAAACTTGCGACCGGTGGCCTTGGCAATGCTCATGCCGAGTGAGGTTTTACCCACGCCCGGAGGCCCGACAAAACACAGGATGGAACCCTTGGGATTCTTTACAAGCTGACGCACGGCAAGGAATTCAAGGATGCGGTCCTTGATCTTCGGCAGGCCGTAGTGGTCTTCGTTCAGAATTTTTTCCGCGTGTTCCACGTTGCGGATGTCCTTGGATTTTTTCTTCCACGGCACAGCCAGCAGCCAGTCAAGATAGTTCCGCGAAACGGTGGATTCGGCGGACATGGGCGGCATGGCTTCCAGCTTCTTCAACTCCTGGATTGCCTTGTCGAAGACATCTTTCGGCATGCCTGCCTGCTCGATCTTCTTCTTCAGCTCGTCCCACTCGGATTTTTCGCCGCGGCCCAGTTCCTTCTGAATGGCCTTGATCTTTTCGTTGAGGTAATACTCTTTCTGCGCCCGCTCCATCTGCCGCTTCACGCGCGATTGCACGGTGCGATCCATGTTGAGCTTTTCAATGGCGATGTCGAGCACGTCCGCAATGCGCGAGAGGCGCTGTGCAGGGTCGAAGATATCCAGCAGCTCCTGCTTCTCTTCAATGGAGAGTTGCAGGTTGGCGGCGATCACGTCGGCCAGCTTGGTGGGGTCGTCCGTGCGGACGCTGGCCACCATCGTCTCGTAGTTCAGCGATTGTTGCAGCTTCAGATGCTGCTCAAAACGCTGCTGCACAAGCTGCATCAGTTGTTCGATCTGGGGTGTGATGACGAGTTCGTTCTTGCCGGTGCGAACAGTCGCAACGAAGAAACCATCGTCGTCGTGCAGTTCAAGCGTGCGAGCACGCTCCACGCCTTCCACCAGAACCTTGATGTTGCCGTCGGGCATCTTCACCGACTGGACGATGTTGCCGATGGTGCCGGTGGTGTAGATGTCTTCGGCTGTGGGCTCGTCGATGGACGCGTCGTGCTGGGTTGCGAGAAAGATTTTGCGGTCGCCGGTAAGAGCCTCTTCCAGCGCATGAACGCTGGACTCGCGTCCCACGACGAACGGTGTCATCATGTGCGGAAAGATGACCATATCGCGTATGGGCATCATGGGGAGCTTGCGGGTTTCGCCGTTGGGTTGATCTATCTGTTTCGGCATGGGTCTCCCTCATTAGACGTCGCAACGTCGCGCACGATGCGCAAGTGCTTTCGGTGATTGTAAAGCCTTATGTCTTGGCTATGTGGATGATAAATAAGTGTGCAGTCTGCGTTACTGCTCTCTTAGCCAAGACAAAACGCAGCGCATGTGCGCTGCGTTTCCTTCTATCAAGGGACAAGCGGCTTTGCAGGACGCAGGCCTTTGGTTCAACCAGCTTTTTCCAGCGGAACGGGAAGGGCAACGGTGCGGTTCTTTACCATCTCTTCCGTAATCTCCAGTTCCTTTACCTTTTTGCTGGTGGGTACGTTGTACATCAGGTCGAGCATCAGCTCTTCCAGGATCATGCGCAGACCACGCGCGCCCACCTTGCGTTGCAGAGCCTCGTGCGCAATGGCCTGTGTGGCTTCCGGGGTCCAGGTGATCTTCACACCTTCAAATTCCAGCAGCTTGGCGTATTGCTTCAGGATGGCGTTGCGCGGACGGGTAAGAATGTCGATCAGTGCAGCTTCATCCAGTTCATCCAGGATGCCCAGCACCGGCAGACGGCCCACAAACTCGGGAATCAGGCCGTACTTCAGCAGATCCTGCGGTTCTGCCTGGCGGAGCATCTCCGTGTCGCGCTGCGCGCGGATCGGCGTTACGTCGCCTTCCTTGCCCTCCACCGTGGCTTTGAAACCAAGTGCCTTCTTGCCGATGCGGCGTCCGATGACCTTTTCCAGACCGACAAACGCGCCACCGCAGATGAACAGAATGTTCGTGGTATCAACAATGGTGAATTCCTGGTGCGGATGCTTGCGTCCACCCTGCGGCGGAACATTGGCAACCGTGCCTTCCAACATCTTCAGCAGCGCCTGCTGCACACCTTCGCCGCTCACGTCGCGCGTGATGGATGGGTTTTCGTCCTTGCGGCCGATCTTGTCGATTTCGTCGATATAGATGATGCCCTGTTGCGCGCGGGTTACGTCGCCGTCGGCAGCCTGCAGCAGCTTCAGGATGATGTTCTCCACGTCCTCGCCCACGTAACCGGCTTCGGTCAGCGTGGTGGCGTCCACAATGGCAAAGGGTACGTCGAGCATCTTCGCCAGCGTCTGTGCGAGGAGGGTCTTGCCGCTGCCCGTCGGGCCGACCAGAAGGATATTGGACTTGGCCAGTTCCACTTCGTTGCCGCGGGTGCGGTTCATCTGGATGCGCTTGTAGTGGTTGTAGACCGCTACGGCAAGCTTCTTTTTCGTCAGATCCTGACCGATTACGTATTCATCGAGAAACGCCTTTACCTCGTGCGGCTTCGGCAGATGGGTCGGCGCGTTGCCCGGAGTGGTCTCCGCGCGGTCATCCTCAAGGATGGAATTGCAGACCGCAACGCACTCGTCGCAGATATAAGCCCGGGGATAATCGGAGGGGGAAGAGATGAGCTTGGATACGGCATCCTGCGACTTATGGCAGAAGGAGCACCGTAGCGAGTCGTCAGAACCCTTGGACGTCTTCATCGAAGTTGACAACTCCTTGCCAGGGGGAAAGAAGACCTGACAGATTTTCAGTTTACACCCCTGCAATACGCCGTGTTGGCCGGCAGGTATCCGCGCAGAGGTCATTTCGGACCAGAAATCCACACCATTCGCGGTGCTTTGACTGAAAAGGTGGGTACCTATTCCAGCTCGTTTCTGCAACCCGAACAAATAAAAGACCCGGCTGGTTGCCGGGTCTTTGTGGTTCTGGGTTCCGTATTTACGAGCGTGGACGGGTGATGATGTCGTCGATCAGTCCGTATTCCCGGGCCTGTTCGGAGCCCATGGTGAAGTCGCGGTCGGTGTCGCGTTCGATCTGGTCGAAGGTCTGGCCTGTGTGCTCGGCCATGATCTTGTTCATGCGCTCGCGAAGACGAAGAATCTCGCGGGCGTGAATGTCGATCTCGGTGGCCTGTCCCTGGATGCCGTGACCCATGATGAGCGGCTGGTGGATCAGGATGCGCGAGTTAGGCAGCGCAAAACGCTTGCCCTTCTTACCTGCCATCAGCAGGAAGGCACCCATGCTGGCGGCCTGTCCGATGCAGAGGGTGGACACATCGTTCTTGATGTACTGCATGGTGTCGTAGATGGCCATGCCCGCCGTGACCGAACCGCCCGGCGAATTGATGTAGAGCTGGATGTCCTTTTCCGGATCTTCGCCGGAGAGGAACAGCAGTTGCGCAATGATCAGGTTGGCAACGTTGTCATCGATGGGCGTACCCAGGAAGATGATGTTGTCGCGCAGCAGACGGCTGTAGATGTCGTAGGAGCGCTCGCCCCGGCTCGTCTGCTCGAGCACCATTGGAATCAGACCCATGTATCTCCTCGTTTCCGTTGTCGCTCTCTGGGGAGTTTCTAGTTTCTAGGCTTCTAGTTTCTGCACCGTACAAGAAACTAGAAACCTAGAAACTTAGAAACCATATTTACGCCTGTTTTTCATACAGCGCGGTTGCGGTGGCTTCGCGGCGCATCTGCTCACGGATACGCTGCAACGTGCCGTCCTGCGTGAGACGCTGACGCAGCACATCCTGCGGCTCGCGTGTCTGGAAGCTCATGATCATCAGCTCGCGGTCCACGTCCTCTTCTTTTGCCTGGATGTTCATGGCGTCGGCAATCTTGTCGAGGATGAGGGATGCCTTCACTTCCTTCACGGCTTCGTCACGCTGTGCGGTGCGCAGGCTGTTGAAGTCGAGCTGCTGCATCTGCTCGCGCGTCATGCCCTGCTGGGCCAGAGCGCGCAGGCCGCGGTCCAGACGAACGTCGATCTGCTGCTGAATGAAAGACTCGGGAACGGGGAACTGGAACTTCTCGACCAGAGCGTCCACCAGGGTGGCTTTGCCTTCGTTGTCGGCGTTCTGCTTCTTGCCTGCTGTGGCGTTCTCGCGCAGCGTGGAGAGGAATGCATCCCAGGTTTCGAAGTCGCCGAGCTGCTTGGCGAACTCGTCGTTCTTCTCGGGATAGTTCTTGCGCTTGATGGCCTTCAGCGTCACGCTGTAGTCGATGGTGAGGCCCGCCAGACGCACATCGCCGAAGTCGCTGGGGTAGTTCACTTCCAGATCAAACTCGGCGCCGTTCTTCTTGCCGCGCAGAGCATCGCTGAATGCGGGCAGGGTGTTCTTGCCGCCCACTTCCACCAGAACGTCTTCGCCATCGATCTCGTCGGCTTCCTGCACGGTGGTGTCGTCGTCTGTCTTGCGGCGGATGCCCTTGAAGTTGATCTCGGCCCAGTCGCCGTTTGCGAGTTCGCGATCCTCTTCCACCGGCTCAATGGTGGCGTGCGAGTCGAGAACGCGGTCCAGCTCGATCTCGAACTCCTGCTCGGTCAGGTCGGCGTTCGGCTTCTCCGCCGTTACGGTTTCGTAGCCGGTGATGGCAAAGCCGGGCATGATTTCGAATTGGGCACGGAAGCGCAAAGGCTCGCCTTCGTTCAGGTTCAGCTCCACGATCTGCGGCTGCGAGATCGGGTTTAGTCCCTTGGACTCCATCTCGGTGCGGAAGCGTTCCTGCACGAGGATGTCCATGACTTCCTGGCGAACTTCGCGGCCGAAGCGGTTGCGGATGGTTGCTTCCGGTACCTTGCCCGGACGGAAGCCGGGGATGCGTGCCTGCCTGGCATAACGCTTCACAACTTTGCCAAAGGCCTTGTCCACTTCTGTGGCGGGCACTTCAACGCTGACTTCCTTGGTCAGCTCGGGGTTCAACGCGGGCGCGTGAACGTGGTTGTGGCCGGCATGGTCGTGCGAGTGCTGTTCAGCCGTCTCCACGGGCGTGGTGGTCTCGGCGGTTGCTTCTACTGTCTCGTTCGGAGTCAAAATCGGTGCCTTCTGGATGGGTCTCTGCGGCGTGCCGCGGCAGGGATGCCGCCGGCCCAAATACCGTCACTCTCAATGGTACGGACAGTGACGAAGAGGGTCAAACGGTTGGGTAAGTAATTCTGTGTTATTCCGACAGAGGAGTGTAGCCGTCGGTGGGAATGGGCAGAATCCGCAGCCGCCATTGCAGGCTGTCGCCCGGATCAATCACGGTTTTGTTGCCGTCGGCATCCGAGCCGAAACGGACGCTGACGCTGGAGCCAGAGCGCGGTGCTTCCAGCCGGATGCTGCGGATACTGGGCGTCAGGGCGATCATACGCAAAGCGTATCCGTCGCCCAGGTTCTTCAGGCGCAGCTCCGGTCCGGTACTCAGGTAGGAGTAGCGTAATCCCGTCCATGTGCGCTGAACAGCGGCTGTGCCAAGGGGAAATTCACTCGTTGCCGAGCGGTTATTTGTGCTTGCCGTTGTGTCGGGCGGCACAATCCGTATGGACTGCATGCCGCTGTCCGGCACTTTGAATTGCGGCGTCCAGGCGATGACAACCGCCCTGGGTTGCTGCGAGACGTTTTTTGCTGAAATGGCAATATCCAGTCCCCGGCTCGACAGCGTGTACGACACGCGCGATTCAATCCCGGAGGGAGGCAGCTTTGTCCCTGATTCAGGGGTGGTTGCCTCCGAGGGGAAGTCGCCGGTAGCACCATTGCCGCCGGGTAGAATGTCGTTCCGGCTCTCCAGAGCGGGGCGTTTTCCCAGGAGTTCTTCGCCGGGGCCGGAACCGTCGGCGGGGTATACCTTCATCGAAAACGGCGCGAACAGCAGCGAGGGTGTGGGTTCATTTTTCTCCGGTGTCAGGCTCTTCGCAACCTCGGCCAAAGGCGTGGCATGGAGCACGTCCATGGTGTCGCCGTCGGGTGTGGCCAGTGACAACTGCAACAATCCCATGCCAACTCCCGGCATGATCCGGGCGTTGCTGAACTGCGGATCGGTGCTGGTCTGGGCCATGTGTTGCAGCTCCAGAAGGTCCTGGCCGCCGGGCCGTGCCTGTGGCTGTGCTTCAGGCGGAATGGTTGTCGTGCTCAGCTTATGTAGTTTGCCATGCAGGTGAGCGTGCCATACCAGCCCTAAAGTCGTCAGGCCCAGTGCCAGTACAAGGGCTGTCAGGAGCCCGGAGTTGGCCAGACTGAAGCGACGGCCGCCACTTCTATTTCCGGATTCACTCACTGGTGTTGCCTCCCTTTATGCGCGTTGCCTGGACAGGGCTCTGGGTGTCCTGTTTTCGAACAGTCCTTCCCACGCTACCATCAAGGGAAGCGTCATGCCATCTGTACAAAAACTGCCAAAATCCGCAAGCGTCTCTGCAAAATCCGTAAAAGAAGAGTTTGCCGACCTGGGCGAGCGCATTATTGCCTGTGAGCGTTGTCCGCGCCTGCGGGAATACTGCAAAGGTCTGGGCGAAACCAAGCGTCGTGCCTACATGGACTGGGATTACTGGACGCTGCCCGTTCCCGGCTTCGGAGATATGAATGCGCGTGTTGCGATCGTGGGGCTGGCTCCGGGAGCGCATGGAGCCAACCGCACGGGGCGCCCCTTTACCGGGGATGGCGCGGGAAACTTCATGTATCCCGTGTTGTACGAGACGGGGTTTGGCTCCCAGCCTGAATCCTATGCGCGTACGGACGGGTTGAAGCTGCGGGGAATCCGCATCTGCTCCGTCTGTCGCTGCGCACCGCCCCAGGACAAGCCGACGCCGCAGGAGATTCGCAACTGCGCATCCTTCCTTGCCGAAGAGATCCATCTGCTAAAGAAACTGCGCGTGGTGGTGGCGCTGGGACGGATTGGTTTTGATGGGTATCTGAACTTCCTGATTGCGCAGGGAGTGATTTCGTCACGCCGCGAATATAGCTTTGCACACGGTGCGGAACATCGCCTGCCGAACGGAGTGGTGCTGCTGGCCAGCTATCATCCATCTCTGCGCAATACAAATACGGGCAGGCTGGATAAAGCCATGTTTACGAAGATCTTTGTGCGAGCCCGGGAACTCGCCGGGTTGGAGTGATTGGATGCATGGAGACAGACGGTAAGAGCTAAACAACCTTGCTGTATGGACTGCTCGTCTCACTATAAGAACTCTGTTTGCATGAAGAAAGCGAGGCACGCACGAATGAGTAATCGAAGTTTCTGGATCGCCTTCATCTCTGGTCTTACAGCGGGCGCCGTGGTGGCGTTGCTGTATGCACCGAATGACGGCAAAACTACGCGGAAAAAGATAGGCCGTGCCTATGACGATGCGGGCGACGCCATGGAGGACGCGGCGGATTACCTGAAGGACAAGACCGAGCGGCTGTCGAAGGAAGCTTCACATGTCTATAAGAAACGCATAAAGCAGTTGGATGAAGCCTATTCAAAAGCGTCGGACGCGCTAACAGATGCGTATGCCGATGCAAAGGACGCGTTGGCTTCCGCGGCGGACACGGCGCTCGACGGAGTGGACAGTGTCGGCAAAAAAGTGCGGTCGCTGGTGTAACCTCCGTTCGCTGCTGAATGTATTTAAGACAAACAACAGACGCCGGGTTTGGAGAAAGCTCCGAGCCTGGCGTCTATTATTTTGCGTAGTTTTTTGAATCCATCCACTGTATTTGCTACTCTCAAAGAGAGCATATGCGCACTTGTTGTTATCGCGACTGTTGTCCGGCCTGTCCTGTGGCCGTGTGTTGTTGCGCGCGCTAGATATTTCCTCGCTCCAATTACACATTCCAGCACTCACACTTTCAGACGCACCACTTATGCGCGTGCGTTTTTGTACACAGGGGAATCATGGCAACATCTGCAAGCCCTCAATCTGTAGCTGCATCGGCCCCGGCTGCGTCATCGCGGTTGAGCCATCTGCGGCTGCTTGAGGCGGAAAGCATTCACATTCTCCGCGAAGTGGCGGCGGAGTTTGAAAAGCCGGTCATGCTGTACTCCATCGGCAAGGATTCGTCAGTCATGCTGCGGCTGGCGCAGAAGGCGTTTTACCCCGCGCCCATTCCGTTTCCCCTGCTGCACGTGGATACGGGTTACAAATTCCGCGAGATGATCGAGTTTCGCGATGCCATGGCGAAGAGCATCGGTGCGGAACTGCTGGTGTGGCGCAACGAACCCGCACTGGCCGCCGGAACCAACCCCATTGCTCTCGACACGAAACGCTGTTGCGGATTGTTGAAGACGCAGGCGCTGCTCGACGGTTTGAACCACTATGGATTTACCGCGGCCTTTGGCGGTGCGCGTCGCGATGAGGAAAAGTCGCGTGCCAAGGAACGCATCTACTCTTTCCGCGACCGTGCAGGCCAGTGGGACCCGAAGAACCAGCGTCCGGAGCTGTGGAATCTGTACAACGGGCGCGTCCATCCGGGTGAAAGCATTCGTGTCTTCCCGTTGAGCAACTGGACGGAGATGGATGTGTGGCAGTACATCCACGAAGAAAATATCCCTGTGGTGGATCTGTATTTTGCCAAAGAGCGGCCGATGTATGTGCGCGGCGACGCGTTGTTACCAACGGAGCAGGATTTTGTTGCGCTGCCCGGCGAAAAGCCGCAGATGGTGAAGTGTCGTTTGCGTTCGCTGGGATGCAGCCCATGCACGGGAGCGATTCGCAGCGAAGCCGATACGATTCCGAAGATCATCGAAGAGATTCTAGGCTTCCGCTCGTCGGAGCGTGCGAACCGCGTGATCGACCACGATCAGGAAGGCTCCATGGAATTGAAGAAGCGTGAGGGCTATTTCTGATGCAGGGTTCCGAGAAGAAAGAACAGGCAACAGCAGTTCTCGCGGCCAACGGCGCACCTGCGGGCGAGCCGGAAGTATGGAATGAAAACGTGGAAGTGTACACGCCGTTGAAGGGCAACACACCCGAGCCTGAACCCGTGTGGGTCTCCGCGGAGTTTGCGGAGAACTTCAACGTCGATACCTATCTTGCGGAAGAGCGCCAGAAAGACCTGCTGCGCTTCTCCACCGCGGGTTCGGTGGACGATGGCAAATCCACGCTGATTGGCCGTCTGTTGTATGACACGCAATCGGTCTACGACGATCAGGTACGTTCGATTGAAGGCAAGGGAACCACTGCTCCGGGCGTGCTCGACCTGGCGTTGCTCACAGACGGTTTGCGTGCGGAACGGGAACAGGGCATCACCATTGATGTTGCCTATCGCTACTTCGCAACAGCGCGTCGTAAGTTCATCATTGCCGATACACCCGGACACGAGCAGTACACGCGCAACATGGCAACGGGTGCCAGTACTGCGGACGTTGCGGTGGTGCTGGTGGACGCACGCAAGGGCGTGCTGGTACAGTCGCGTCGGCATGCATACATCACGGCGTTGCTTGGTGTACGGCATGTGATTGTCGCCGTGAACAAGATGGATCTCGTGGAGTATAGCGAGGCTGTGTTCACTGAGATTGTCCGCGAATTCCGTGCCTTTTTCGATGCACTGGATGTGGACGGACACGAGTGCACCACGCTGCACTTTGTGCCGGTAAGCGCACTCGCCGGAGACAATGTGGTGCATGCCAGCGGCAACATGCCCTGGTACGCAGGGCGTCCTCTGTTGGCTCTGCTGGAGTCGATTCCTTCATCGCAGATCGATGCGGCAACACCGTTCCGCATGGCGGTACAGCGCGTTGTGCGTCCGAACCTGGATTTCCGCGGATTTGCCGGACAGATTGCATCGGGCACGCTGCGTGTTGGTGATGCAGTGGTTGCGCTGCCCTCGGGTAAGAAGAGCCGCGTGAGTCGCATTGTTACATTCGACGGCGATCTGCCGGAGGCCTTTGCACCTCTCTCCGTAACGGTTGTTCTTGAAGACGAGATCGACATCAGCCGTGGCGATACGCTTGCCGCAGCCGGGAGCGCACCCGCACTCGCGCATCAGCTGGATGCTTCGCTGGTGTGGATGAATGAAGAGCCGTTGGACTTTTCGCGTCGCTACCTGTTGAAGCAGGGAAGCCGCGTGGTGCCGGCGCGTGTACCGCAGTTGCGCCATGTGGTGAACCTTACGGACGCATCCGTTGCGCAGGAAGAGACGCTGCGCCTGAATGGCATTGGTGCCGTTGTGCTGGAGACGTTGCAGCCGCTGATCTTCGACCGCTACGCTGACAATCGCCGTACAGGCAGCTTCGTTCTGATTGATCCGCAGAGCAACGCAACTGTAGCTGCGGGCATGCTTCGCGGTGCCGCGGCGGATACAACTACCTCTGCTTTCGAGCATGTGCTCGATGTAACGCTCGACCCGTCGCATGCCCTGCGCTTGCAGGGAAGCGAAGAGGCAATTGCGATTGCGGTGGATGCGCTGCGCAAGGCCAATCTGCTGAAGGAGGATGCGTGATGCAGAACAACGAGTTTGACAACACGGTATCGCGTGAGCACGAAAAGGAAATCCTCCGCGCAGAGCGTGAAACAGAACGCCACGGTGGCGCTCCCGCATTGGTTACAGGCGACGGTGATCGTCCGGAGCTACGCGCAGAGTTGCTGGCGCAGTTGGAGCACGTTCGCGCATTGTTGAAGCGCGAACTCGCTGCGGTTGGTGAAGGCGAAGCATGCCTTACATGCAGCTTCCAGGCAGAGGATGTATTGCTGCTGCATCTTGCGCTGGAACTGCGTCCTGACATTCCAGTGCTGTTCCTCGATACGGGGTATCACTTTGCCGAGACGTATGAGTATCGCGATCGCATTGCGCGCGAATGGAATCTGAAGCTGACGAATCTTCTGCCGCGTTTGACTGTGATTCAACAGGAAGCAGAGTTCGGCAAGCTCTATGAAACGGAGCCGAATCGCTGCTGCGGTTTCCGCAAGGTAGAGCCGCTGTTTGCCGCTGTGGCGAACTACAAGGTGTGGCTTACAGGGCTTCGTCGCGAGCAGGCTCGCAGCCGTGCAGAGTTGAAAGAAGTAGATGATTTTGCAGTAAAGCCCGATGTGATTGTGCGTAAGCTGAGCCCGTTTGCGGACTGGACCACGCGCGATGTCTGGCAGCTTGCCGCGTACTTCAATATTCCGTTGCTGTCGTTGTACGACCGCGGCTATACATCCATTGGATGTGAGCCATGTACCACCCTGCCGACGGACCCGAACGATCCACGTTCTGGCCGGTGGGCAGGCAAAAAGGTCGAGTGCGGCATTCACATTCAGGCCACGGATACGGCCCATCCGGATGCTGCACCCATGGCAGACAGCTCGAAGTAAATAAGCTGACTGCACTTCTGGGGAGCGGTTCAAAGCACGGAAAGTTTTCTTCAATGCATTACGTCATTGGTTTTGTCATTGCGATGTTTATCGCACTGACCGGTGTAGGCGCAGGTACGATCACAACGCCTTTGCTGATTCTGTTTCTGGGTGTACCGACCTCTATAGCGGTCACCACGGGGCTTGTGTTTTCTGCGGTGGTGAAGCTGTTTCTTGTGCCCACGCAGATTGTGCGTAAACAGGTGAACTGGCGCGTTCTCGGATGGATGCTGCTTGGTGGACTGCCGGGTGTGCTGCTGGGCTCGCTGTTTCTTGCACACCTTGTCAGCAAAGGTTCGCAGCACATCATGAATGGTTTGCTGGGCGGTGTGCTTGTGCTGACAGCGATCTACCAGATCATCTTTTCTTTCCGCCCTGTTACTCCCCGTCCCCGAACAAGAGAGTGCCCTTACTGCATGCCGCTGCTGATGTTTCCGGTGGGTGCGGAGGTGGGATTCTCCTCGGCCGGAGCGGGTGCGCTGGGAACGGCCGCACTGCTTTCTTTGACGGATCTTGCCCCTGCACAGGTTGTAGGAACCGATATTCTCTTTGGATTCCTGGTGTCGCTGGTGGGCAGTGGAGCGCATATCTTCCATGGAGCACATGACACGACGCTTCTGAGAGAACTGGTGATTGGCGGCATCTTCGGAGTGTTTGTCGGTACGTGGTCTGCGAAGTTTGTACCCAAGCGTCCCCTGCGTTTTGCACTGTGGGTCTGGCTGCTGATTATCGGTGTGCAGTTTATATATAACAACGCATTCCATCCACTGCATTAATACAAAACACGCTGGAATAAAGTCGGTCACAGGTGTTTTGCTTTGTTTCTCTTATGAAAAACGGCACACTTGGACGCTATCCGAGACCACAGTCTTGCGGATACTGCTCTAAAATTGAAGTGTGCCGAAGTATTCCATCGTCGTTCCGTTCCATAACGAAGAGGAGAATGTTACTGCGCTTTACGACCGCTTGAAAGAGGTTATGGAGCATGTGGGCGACTCCTTTGAAATCATCTTCGTGGATGATGGCTCACGCGATCGGACATATCGGCTGCTGGAAGAGATCGCTGCTGTCGATAGCCGCGTATTGGTGATCAAGCTGCGCCGTAACTTTGGACAGACCTCCGCGCTGGCTGCCGGTTTCGATCACGCCGAAGGCGATTATGTGCTGGCAATGGATGGCGACCTGCAGCACGATCCACGCGAGATTCCAACCTTTCTTGCCAAGTTGGAAGAAGGTTACGACGTTGTAAGTGGATGGCGTGCGCAACGTGCCGATAACTTTGTCATGCGCCGCGTTCCGTCGCGTGTTGCGAACTGGCTGATGGCAAAATTGAGTGGCGTGGAGATTCACGATTTCGGCACGACGTTCAAGGCTTACCGTCGCGAGGTGATCCAGAGTATTCCGCTTTACGGACAGATGCATCGCTTTATTCCGGCGCTTGCATCCTGGTGGGGCGCTTCCATCTGCGAAGTTCCCATCTCCAATCCGCCAAGGGTTGCAGGCAAAAGCCACTACGGAATTACGCGCACCTTCCGCGTGTTCTTTGATCTGCTGACCATTCGATTCCTGTTGAAGTATATGACGCGGCCGCTGCATTTCTTTGGCAGCTTTGGTGCGATGAGTGCATTGCTCGGAATCGTGATGTCGCTGTGGCTGCTGGTGTTGAAGCTGGTAACGCATGCGCATATGCTGGCGCAGCATGGACCGTGGTTCATTGTGGCTTCCGTGCTGATTCTGGCAGGCGTGCAGTTGATCGGCATTGGGCTTCTGGGTGAGTTACAAGTGCGCCATTACCACGCGCCGCAGAACCGCGCTCCATATGCTGTGGAACGCATGGTTCGTCTCCGTTCTTCGGAAGAGTCGATGCTTTCCTGAAACGCTGACATCTTCTCTTGTAGAGAGATGATCCACTTATGCAGGCACTAAAAAGAGCCGCGATTTTTATCGCGGCTCTTTTGTTTTGAGTGCAAGTTAGAAGTTAAACGAGACTTGTCCAGTCACCGTACGCGGTGAGACGAAGTGCGTTCCGCTAAAGGTGGAAAGGAAGTTGTACAGCGCAGTCTTGTTGGTGAAGTTGGTCGCGGTAATCGAAAGGTTTGTTTTCAGATGATTTTTGTGCAGGATGTTATCCCAGCCGGCCTGTGCATCGAACATTGTGCGCGGTGCAATGCGCGGAGGGTTCTTGTCGTCGTCTTCCGTGCCTGGTGCCGGAATGCGAACCAACGGCGAGGAAAGTTGGCTATCGGCGCATTCATGAATCGGATTGGCGATGGTGGCGCGCACATTTCCGCAGGTTAATTGCATCTGTTGTTGCTGATCTGGAGTAAGGCCCAGCACTGTCTCCGCATCGGTTGCAGCGCCTGCCACCATGCCGCTTTCATAACGCCACGTGAGTCCAAGATATGGACCTTGCTTCCACTGGTACTGCACGTTGGTGGATTGCTGGAATGCCTGATCGTGATCGATGCGGAAGACGCTGCTGCTGTTGATTGACGGATCGTTGGAGATTACGCCGCCTACCTCTGGTCCAAAGAAACGCGAACGCGTGTGTCCCAGCGCAGAGTAGGCGGAGATACCGTGGTAAGTCGGCATGGAGATCTTGATGCCGAAGCCGTCGATCTTCGATTTCGCCCACTGGATGGGAAAGGCAAGCGGCGTGTTTAAAACAACGTCAAAGTCGAAATCGCGATCGGTGTACTTCCAGAAATATTCGCCGTTTACCACGACGAAGCGCCCAAAGGATTGCTCGAATCCTGCATTGTACTGGTTGCGCGACGCAGGTTTCAGGGCAACGTCTGTGAGTGGTTCGCCTGCGGTGCTCTGCAAACCGCCAAGACCAGTGCTGCTGCTCACGATCAGGTTTTCGTTGTAGGGCGTAAGGAAAAACTGGCCCCAGCCCAGACGAAACACCGTTCCTGTTGGATGCAGGTGATAGCTCAGGCCAACACGCGGTTCCACCTTGGAACGGCGGCTGATGCCGTTGTAGTTATCAACGCGGAGGCCTGCCTGCAGATTCCAGTTGTGCCACAGGATGTTGTCTTCGAGATAGACAGCCTCCTGCTTTACGTCGGTGTGTCCGTGAAAACGATAGAGCGAGCCGCCGCGTGAAAGGTCGTATGGTGCCAGTCCTGCTGCATAGCCTTCGTTCGCGGTGTAATCGTTGTTTATACCGCACTGCGAAGGATTGGTAATGCTGGAATCCGTTACAGGATCACCGTCTTCATCAACGCATGGCGCATTGAAGGTTGGATCAGTTACACCAAGTCCAAAACCTTCGGTAAGAAACGTGTGATAGATCGTAGCACCGGCCTTCACTGTATGAATGCCTTTGTTCCAGGTGTAGTCGGTGCGGAAGCCAACGTTCTGCAGGCGGCGCGACTGCGACAGCGTCACCGGTGTGTCGTCCAGAATGTCGTTGCTTGGATAGTAGTGAAAATTATCCTGACGGATGTATGGCGCAAACGAGATAAGGCTGTGGTTGTTGATGGTGTGCGTCCAACTTGGCGAAATGTTGAACGAGATGATCTTGCCGCGCTGGTCCTGTCCCGCCTGGTCATACTGGTTGGGCTGCTGGAAGCTGGAGCGCGAGAATGTCAGGTTCAACTGCAACGCATCGGCTTCGCTCGGATGATAGTCGCTGCGATTGAAGATGTTGATGTTGTTGCCGGCGTCATGCAGTGGCTGGTATTCGGGGCTGTCGAGATAGCGTCCGCTGCGAAAGCCGTCGATGGAGAAGAAGTCGCCGATCTTCTTGCCGCCGAAGCCCAGAGCCGCGGATGGAGCTACAGTTCCGAATGTGCCGTAGGAAACGCCGACAGTGCCGGTGGGACGTGTCAGGCCAAGTCCGGAGCGCGTCGTGGTCTCTACGACAAGACTGGTTTTATCGCCGTATTCAGCGGGCGCAATGCCGTTGATAACATTGACCGATTGAATGATGTTGGGCGACGGTTGGTTGCCGAAGACGCGGCTCTGCTGATCGCTGATGGGTTGGCCGTCAATCGCAAAAGTGGTGTCGGCATGCTCGCCCAGTGGATGGAAGAGTCCATTCGAATCGGATGCAATGCCGGGTGTGCTCAGCGTGACCAGGCTCGACAGCGGAGACGATGTGCTGACAAGCGGAAGCCTGGTGAACAGATCGCGGTCGATGGTGGTGGACTGCTGCGCGGAGGTGTTGAGCACATCGTCGGATTCGACAGTAATCTCCTGCGATGCGGAGCCAACCGTGAGTCGCAGATTCAGCTGTGTCGCATTGGCATTGCGTATCTCCGCATCGCCCGTTGCGTTGGAAAAGCCCGCTGCGGATGCTTCTACATGGTAGCGATTGAAGGGTAGATTGGTGAAGGTATAGTGGCCAGCGGTATCGGCGGTTACAGTGCGTTTCAAACCGCTGACGATGTTCTGAATAGTGACTGTTGCATCGGGAATGGAGGCTCCGGTGGAATCAGTCAATGTGCCGTTTAGAGTACCGGTGTTGGATTGGGCGGAAAGTGGCGCAACTCCAGCCAGATATGCTGGTACGGAGAGCAGCAGGGCAATGTGGCCCAGGCGCATGGAAATAACTCCTCATGTTCTTTATCAAATGGCGTATAGTGCCGAAGCAAAACGCTTCAACCGAAAGCGAACAGCAATGAACGCTGCCCCGACGCGATCTAAAGAACAGGAGGAGGTCGGCAAAAAAGGGAAGGATGCCAACCCCAGGCTTCACCGCTGGCAGTAAGCGAGATCGGTGGTCGTGGTTGTGTGCGTCTTGGGGCCGTGATTGCCAGTACAACCAGCACGACCGCAGTGGTCATGGCTACGCAGAGAGCGCAGGCATCCGGCGAATCCAAAGTGGCTGAAGAAACACCGGGATGCTGTGGCGTGGCGGCATGCGGCGTGGGTAGCAGCAATGCGTTTGAGTGGCCAACAGCCGTATGCATCACGGAGAAGAAGAGCAGCAACAGGCACAACACGGCGCACGCACGCTGCATGGGAGCAGATGTTTGCCGGGTTTGTGTGGTTGCGAAAAGCATGTCGTCCTTCTTATAGACAGATTACACAAATTACCTGTTGCCGGCAGGCCGGGCCTTTGCGGACAACGTTTCAAGGCAATGCCGCACGCTGTCCAGTTACACTCAACCCATGCTTGAGTCGGCACTCTTTCAACTGATGACGGTCGCGATCCTGATCCTTGCGAACGCGTTTTTTGTTGCTGCGGAGTTTGCCATCGTCTCGGTGCGGGAGACGCGGCTGGCGCAGATGAATCGTGCTGGCCGCACAGGTGCTGCCACTGCATTGCGTCTCAAGCGCGAAATCGACGACTTCCTTGCGGCCAACCAACTTGGCGTTACGCTCTGTTCACTTGCGCTGGGCTATCTCGGCGAAGCCGCGGTGGCAAACCTGCTTTTGCAGATACTCTCCAACTTCACGTTTCTGCATCGCTCAGGATTTTTTGTTGCGCATGAGCTGGCAGTAAGTCATGGCATTGCCATTGTGGTGGCGTTTTTTATCATCACCTATCTGGAAGTTCTGCTCGGTGAGCAGGTACCGAAGTCGATTGCGCTGCAACGCAGTGAACGGCTTGCCATTGCCGTGGCAGGGCCGATGGATGTATTCATTCGCATTACACGTCCGGCGGTGCTCGCGTTAAAGGCATCCACTGCGTTTGTACTGCGCATCTTCCGCATGCCTTTACGCAGCGAAACCGCGGAGGTGCATTCGCCGGAAGAGTTGAAGATGGTGGCAACGGCCACGCGTCGTAATGGCCTCCTGCCTTCGTTTCAGGAGGAGATGATTCACCATGTGATCGATCTGAATCACGTAAGCGTTCGCGAGATTATGACGCCACGTGGAGGCATCTTCGCATTGCCCGCGGACATGTCTATCGAACTTGCTTCGGCTCACGTGATCGAAGAGCAGCACTCGCGTGTGCCTGTGTACGATCCTGCGCTTGGAACGGAGCACATTATCGGCGTGGTGTATGCCAAGGACATTGCACGGCTGATGCATTTTCGCCGTGACAGCCGTTTGCCGGCAGCAGTGAAAGAGCCCATGGTTCCGCTGCGCAATATCGTCCGCGATGTTCTGGTAATGCCTGAGACGAAGCTCGCTGTGGAGGTGTTGCAGGAGTTTCAGGAGCGGCGCAGGCAGATTGCGATTGTGGTGGATGAGTTTGGTTCTACCGTCGGGCTGGTAACAGCGGAAGATGTGTTGGAACAGATTGTGGGCGAACTTGAGGATGAGTTCGACGTTGCGCCGCGCCACATTGCCATGCCCGATGCGCATGGCAATGTGGAACTGGACGGCACAGTGACTCTGCGCGATCTGACCACACAACTGCACTGGCATTTTCCGCGCGAAGCTGGCATTGAAACTCTTGCGGGATTCATCCTGGTGCAGCTTGGCCATCTGCCGAAGGTGGGCGAGCAGGTGGAGTACGACGGTAGAACCTTCACTGTGCGCGAGATGTCCGGTCGTCGTATCAGCCGGGTATATATAGCTTCGTCATCCATTGCGAAAGAAGAAACACATATACCGAAGCCGGAGCGCGCCGAAGCATGAAGGTGTTATGGCCTGTATTGAAGCGTGTTTTGTATACGCTACCGGTATTGTGGATCATTGTCTCGCTGGTGTTTTTATTGATCCACCTGGTGCCGGGTGATCCCATTGCGCAGATGATGGGCGAAGGTGCGAGCGCTACCGACTTGTCGGCACTGCGTCATAGCTATGGTCTGGATTTGCCGTTGCACACGCAGTATTTTCGTTATTGGAAGGGCATTCTGCATGGCGATCTTGGTACATCGTTGCGCCTGCGCGATTCGGTGACGCATCTCGTATTTTCGCGTTATCCCTATACGTTGCTTATGGCGGTTACGTCGCTGCTGCTTGCTATTGCTCTCGCTGTGCCTGCGGGAGTGGCTTCGGCGCTGCATTGTGGCAAGGCGACAGACCGCGTTCTCGGTGGTGTTTCGCTTGTTGGATTGTCGTTCCCGAATTTCGCGCTCGGCCCCATTCTGATTCTCGTGTTCTCCATTGCGCTTGGATGGCTGCCGGTCTCCGGTGCGGGTACGGGGACGTTGTTTTCTGCGGACACATTGCTGCATCTCGTACTTCCATCCATCACGCTGGGGCTTTCGCTCGCGGCGATTCTTACACGCATGGTGCGTACCTCCATGCTGGAAGAACTGGGGCAGGATTACATTCGCACTGCGCGCGCCAAGGGATTGCCGGAAAGAACGGTTGTATACCGGCATGCATTGCGCAATGCGCTGGTGCCTGTATTGACGGTGATTGGCCTGCAATTCGGATCGCTGCTCGCCGGTGCCATTGTGACAGAAACTATCTTTTCGTGGCCCGGTATCGGTCGTTTAACACTGTCAGCTATTTCCAATCGTGACTATGCACTGGTGCAGGGATGCACGCTGACGATTGGCTTAACGTATCTGGCCGCGAATCTTTTGACGGACCTGCTGTACACACTGGCGAATCCTCGCATGCGCCAGTTCTAGAGCATACAAACGGAATCATGGTGAAGGAGTACATCGCATGAACAAATGGATCTATAGCCTGTGTCCTTTGCTGATGGTTTTGTCTGCAATGGGGCAAACAGCGAAGCCAGTTCATCCGCAGGATTTAAAGGGCTACACCGTGCCTTCGGAACCAGCGAATCTGCAGCCCGCTGCGACGACTCTTAATGATGCGAAGTATCATGTGAGCTTTCGTGTACCTGCCGGGTGGGATTCCGAGCGCAAGGACGGCGTGCTCTCTACCTTCTCTAAGGATGTGCGCAGTGCCAGCAGCAGTTTGATTTTGCGTGGTGTGGCGAGCATCAATTACAACCCCTACCCGGCAAGCACTTTTTCCGGAGCGTTGTTTTATTACTCCATTCAGCCGGGGATGAATGCAGATAGTTGTGCAGCCGTAACTCATTCACGCACTTTGAAACCGGCACCGGACGTGAAGGTGAACAACGTTGCATTTCACCACGGCCATGACGAATACGGTGGAACATGTACAGAAGCGCGCAACGATGTTTACACCACGCTCAGCGGTACAAGCTGCGTGCGTTTCGACCTGGTGGTGAATACCTTCTGCCCGCAATCCAGCGGTGCCATGCCGATCAACGAGAAGCAGTTGAACGATATCTATGGACGGCTGAACGGCATGTTGAACTCCATTCACATTCAGAAGTGAAGTTACTTGCCTGTTGCCTGACATTTATCTGTTTATATCGATGAACTCTGCACGCGGCACTGTCCCTTCCACATGAAGGATGGCCATGGAGATGGGGAGTTGGAAGCGTCGCGGGCCAATGCTTCCGGGGTTCAGGTACATCACACCGTCGCGCTGCTCCAGATGCGGTTTGTGGCTGTGTCCGCTGATGACGACACGAACACCCGCAGCCTGAGGTTGAATGTCCAGATCGTGGACGGAGTGCACCATGTACACCGTGATGCCGCCAAACTCGATCATCTCCGTCGCGGGTAGTTGCGCGCATGGGCCGTAGATATCGATGTTGCCGCGGATAGCGGTCACGGGAGCGATCTGCGCAAGCTGGTTGAGGATGTCGAAATTACCCACATCGCCCGCGTGCAGGATCGCGTTCACACCGGCAAGGTGCGGTAGTACCTCCGGTCGCAGAAGACCATGTGTATCGGACACAACTCCAATGCGCAACGTGGACATAGCAGTTCCAGTTTCACTCGATCCACTGCATGAGACGATGACGAGTTAGATTCCCACCACTCGCATCGTCGCCTGTGTGCCCACATAATCAGTGATGCTATGCAGCAATCCACGCCGAGCAGCCGGAACGCTCAACTCCTGCGGGAGTATATGACGATGCTGCGCGTGGAGAAGGGTTTGCGCCCGCTCACGTGTGACTCGTATCTGCGCGATCTGGAACAGTTTGCTGAGCATCTGGAATTGCACAACGGCATTCTCGCATCGGCTACGCGTGAAGATGTGGCGTCGTGGATGGAGCATCTGCGCATGCATGACCGTACAGACCGTTCCGTCGCTCGCAAGCTGAGCTGCCTGCGCGGTTTTTATAAGTGGATGCTGCTGGATAAACGCATGTCGCACGATCCGACTGTCAACATTGAAACGCCGAGTACATGGAAAGTTCTGCCCAAGTCGCTTGCCGAATCTGAGGTGACGCGCATGCTCGAAAGCACCGGTGTGACGGCGCATCATCCCCAGGCCGATGGGCTGGCGTTGCGCAACCATGCGTTGTTGGAACTGCTGTATGCAGGCGGACTGCGCGCAGGTGAAATTGTCGCGCTGCGTGTGGAGGATCTGCACCTGGATCAGCAGCGTGCGCAGGTTCGCGGCAAAGGCGATAAGGAACGTATCGTGCCGCTGGGCACAATGGCGTGCAAGGCGCTTGAAGAGTATCTACAGCGGGGGCGCCCGCAGCTCGTGGGTAAGGGCTTGCAGCGCACACTGTTTCTTTCTGTTCGCGGCAAAGCATTGACGACGCAGGTGGTGTGGTCGATTGTGAAATCGACGAACTCACAGGCGAGTCCGCACAAGCTGCGGCATAGCTGCGCCACGCACATGGTGGAGCACGGAGCCGATCTTCGCAGTGTGCAGACACTGCTGGGACATGCCGACATCAGCACCACGCAGGTCTATACGCATCTTGCGCTGGGACGGTTGAAAGAGGTGCATCGCCTGCATCATCCGCGTTCGCGCAGACATGCTGCCGGAGCAGGTGCATGAGCGAGAGCTTTGCAGACTTGAGCAACCGTTTCATTGCAGTTCTGGCGCAGGAGCGCGGTGCCAGCGAACACACCGTCCGCGCCTACACGCGCGAGGTGCAAAGCTTTGCAACTTATCTTGCAGAGACACGCGGTGAACATGCCGATATTCGTTCTGTGGAGCACATGCATATCCGTGCGTATCTTGGCATTTTGTATGATCGCGGATTAACTCGTGCATCGGCTGCGCGTGCCTTGGCGGCCATCCGTTCGTGGTTCAAGTGGATGGCGAAGCAGGGCATCGTGGAGCAGAATCCGGGAACGCTTGTGGCCACGCCGAAGCTGCCCAAACATCTGCCGCGTGTGCCTTCGGCGGAAGAGGTAAATCGAGTTCTGGACGCGATTGAGCAGGGTGCATCGAAACCTCGTGCAAAGAATGCTGCTGATGCAAAAGTGAGTAAGAAGTCTGCGAAGCCTGTGGATGACGAGTACACCGGATGGCCCGAGCGCGACCGCGTGATATGGGAGCTGCTTTATGGTTGCGGTATTCGCAACTCCGAGCTGGTCGGGATTAACCTGGCCGATATTCACTGGTCGAACGACGCCATCCTTGTTCGTGGAAAAGGACGCAAGGAACGCTATGTACCGTTAGGCGATGCAGCGGCCCAGGCTGTTCGGATCTATCTGCCACTGCGCGAAAGCAGGTTGCGTGCTGCTGGCAAGGGAGAGCTGGTTGAGAGTGGTGCTTTGCTGATGAACCAGTCGGCGCGTGGCGACGTTCGGCTTACAACGCGTTCGGTGGGAAGGATCGTGAAGGCCATTGCCATTCAGCGTGGCCTGCCTGCGGATGTGCATCCGCACACGCTGCGCCATGCCTTCGGCACGCACATGCTGGAGGACGGAGCCGACCTGCGCGCCATCCAGGAGCTCCTGGGCCACGAACGTCTCTCCACCACCCAGCGCTATACCCAGCTCACCGTAAGCCAGGTGCAGCAGGTCTATGACGAAACCCATCCCCGCGCGAATTGATGCACTTACTCTGCGATTCTGGAGCTTCGTGGAAAAGTGAAATGGGAAGGTAGTCTCGAAGAGATGCGCCGGATGCGCACTTTTAACTAAAGCGCATGGTGATTGTCGATAGTTCCGTGCGGATTGATTTCCTGACGGATCAACCCAGTGCACAGGCGGAATGGCTCCAGCGCGCAATCGGATATCGCGAAATTGCTTTGACCGACCTGATTCTGTGCGAGGTTTTGCAAGATGTGAGCAGCGATAGGCAGTTCGAGCAGGTGAATGCCGCACTTCAACGATTCGACATCTTCGACTTGTCAGGAGTGCAACTTGCCGTTGCGGCTGCGGCGAACCATCGTTTTCTTCGCGGCCGTGGGATCACTGTCCGTTCAACGATAGATTGTCTGATCGCTACGTTCTGTATGGAAAATGGTCATGCGCTTCTACATCATGACCGTGATTATGAGGCATTCGAACGGTTTCTTGGCCTGCAAGTGATTCAGCCGGTGGATGCATAGGTCAACATCCCGGAAGATGCAGATCGCAGTCATATTACATCTTTGCGAAAATGCTTTCTGTCGAGACGGCTGCACCTTTTCAGCGCATCGTCTAAACTAGGAAGCATGCGTTCCCGCACCGCACATTTCGTGTGTCTGTTGCTGCTACTTTCGAGCCTGGCAGTTTCCGACGCGCGTACCGGTCGTGTGGAACCAGTGCGGACGCCGGGTGGCGTTTTCGTCCACAACCTGCTGCTTCATGCTGTGGTAGAAGAGTCCGAGCCTGCAGCACTGGCCTTCGGAGACGAAGAACGTCTTAGCTTTATTGCTCATTCGCAGCCGATTCGCTCTCTTGTAACTTCGGTGCGCGGTCCTGTGGAACAGACAGCGCATGTACATGCCGTGACCGGAAACAGCCTGTAGTTCGAGCCTGATTGCTCCTTCAGTCTGCCGGCTTATCGCGGTCGCTTCCGGCGACGCGTTTACACTATTGCGCCACCTTCCGTACCCAGCAAGGATTACCCCTGTGATTAACAACGTCTTTACCAAGATCTTTGGCACCAGCAACGAACGCGCTGTGAAGAAGATGCAGCCTGTACTGGAGCAGATCAACGGCTTCGAGTCCGCACTGCAAGCACTGACCGACGAACAGCTTCGCGCCAAGACCGTGGAGTTTCGCGAACGCATCGCAACGCGGACGGCTGACATTGCCGACCGCGATGAACGCATTGCCGCCGAAAAAGTGGTTCTGGACGAGCTTCTTCCCGAAGCATTTGCCGTGGTCCGCGAGGCAGGCAAGCGTGCCGTTGGCATGCGCCACTTTGATGTACAGATGATCGGTGGCATGGTGCTGCATCAGGGCCAGATCGCTGAAATGCGTACCGGTGAAGGTAAAACGCTGGTGGCAACTCTGCCCGTTTACCTGAATGCGCTTGCTGGCCGCGGCGTTCACGTTGTCACCGTGAACGACTACCTGGCCAAGCGCGATGCCGAGTGGATGGGTAAGATCTACGGCTTCCTGGGCATGACCGTGGGTGTCATCGTCCACGATCTGGACGACCGTGAGCGTCGTGCTGCCTACGCTTCCGACATTACTTACGGCACGAACAACGAGTTCGGCTTCGACTATTTGCGCGACAACATGAAGTTCGAGTTGAGCGAACTGGTGCAGCGTGGACACTACATGGCAATCGTCGATGAGGTTGATTCGATCCTGATCGACGAAGCGCGTACACCGCTGATCATCAGCGGCCCGACCGACCAGACCACGGACAAGTACGAGCGGGTGAATGTAATTGTGCCGCAATTGGAAGAGGGCACGCTTACCGAGACGCTCGAAGAGAAGACCTACACCGGTGACTACGTTGTAGATGAAAAGCACCGCACCATCACGGTGACCGACGAAGGCTGGGAAAAGATTGAACAGTTGCTCGGTATTGGCAATATTGCTGATCCGGAGAACTGGGACCTGAAGCACCATGTAGAGACCGCCATCAAGGCGCATACGTTGTACAAGCGCGATGTGGAGTACGTGGTGAAAGATGGCGAAATCATCATTGTGGATGAGTTCACCGGCCGCCTGATGCCGGGCCGCCGCTGGTCCGATGGTCTGCACCAGTCGGTTGAGGCCAAGGAAGGCGTTACCATCCGCAAGGAAGACCAGACGCTGGCCACCATCACCTTCCAGAACTACTTCCGCATGTATAAGAAGCTGGCCGGTATGACCGGTACGGCGGAGACGGAAGCGGCCGAGTTCGACAACATCTACAAGCTTGAAATCACGGTCATCCCCACTAATCGGAAGATGCAGCGCATCGAGTACCCGGATGTGGTGTATCGCACGGCGAAAGAAAAATACTTTGCCGTGGCCGACGAGATTGAGCGTCTGCACGCGAACAAGCAGCCGGTTCTGGTGGGCACCACGTCGATTGAAAAGTCGGAGGTGCTTAGCGAGATTCTGAAGCGCAAGGGTGTTCGCCACGTGGTTCTGAACGCGAAGTTCCACGAGCGTGAAGCGGAGATCGTGGCGCAGGCCGGACGTCTGGGTATGGTCACCATCGCTACCAACATGGCTGGCCGTGGAACCGACATTCTGCTGGGCGGTAACGCTGAGTTCATGGCGCGTCAGGAGCTGGCGAAGAGCGGTGTCGCCAAGTCGCTGGCCACGGTGGAAGGCACCATCGCTCCCGTGGCCGCATCGGGCATGTACCGCTTCTATTACCAGAACGAAGAGCATGAGTGCACGCAGGCCGAGTGGGACAGTGCTCTGGCGCACTTTGCGGACGACTGCAAGCGTGAACATGGTGCTGTGCTCGAAGCGGGTGGCCTGTTCATCATCGGTACAGAACGGCACGAGAGCCGCCGTGTGGATAACCAGCTTCGCGGACGCGCAGGCCGTCAGGGTGACCCAGGCGGAGCGCGCTTTTACCTGTCGCTGGAAGACGATCTGATGCGCATCTTTGCGCGTGAGTGGGTAAGCACTCTGCTGCAACGGCTGGGCATGGAAGAGGGTGTGCCGATTGAAAGCGGCATGATCACTAACCGCATTGCCGCCGCGCAGAAGGCCGTGGAAACGCAGAATTTTGAGAGCCGCAAGCACGTTCTCGAATACGACGACGTGATGAACAAGCAGCGTGAGGCGGTCTACGGATTACGTCATAACCTGCTTGAAGGTGTGGACCAGAAAGAACTGATTCTGGAGGATTATACGGTTTCGGCTCTCTCGAATATTCTGGACGAAACCGCTCCTGCCAATGTGCACGCCGATCAGTGGAATGTGGAAGCGATGAAGGAGCGCCTGGTGGATGTGTTTGGAACAGACTTCCCCAGCATCGACTTCAATGCGTTGAATCGCCATGAGCTTGGCGACGCGTTGTTTGAAGGCTTGCAGACGCGCTTCAACGTGAAGGAGCAGATTCTTGGACCGGAGACATTGCGCTACCACGAGCGCGTGATCATGCTGAGCACGCTGGACGGTTTGTGGAAAGACCACCTGCTGGCGATGGATCACCTGAAAGAAGGTATCGGCCTGCGTGGTTACGCGCAGCAGGATCCGCTGGTGGCCTATAAGAAGGAATCTTTCGACATGTTCGAGGCGATGATGCAGCGCTTCCAGGAGGACACGCTGCGCAATCTCTTCCGCATGCAGATTGTGGGGCCGGACGGAACTCCGATTGAATCGATGGAACAGCTTGAGGCGTTACGCGCGGTGGCCGCCCAGCCACAGGCTCCGCCACCGCCGTCGTTGCCACAGGCTCCGCCGCCGATGCGGATGAGCGGTGGCAGTGAAACGGCCGAGGCACAATCCCGGCAGGAGATGCCGCAGCAGCCGATCAGCCGGGGACCGCAGCGGCAGCAGTATGCTCCGCAGAAGGCTACCAGCGGCCAGAAGCCGAAGCGCCGTCGTTAAGGTTGTACCACTATAGCTTCGTAAGGGCATGGCGGAAGCCATGCCCTTACGAAATCTGGTGTTTTCTCTTTGCATGCAGCGAACACCATTTTCTTGACCATGCCAAGTACGGAACGGTAGTCTCAGCGGAACTTAACCTTTAAAGTTCCCGGAGAGTTTGGCCAGATGGCATTTGAACCAACTGCTACGGAAGGGATGCGTTCGCTCCGTCCGGAAATGGCCAGAAGGCCGGATATGCGTCGCCGCTGGTGGGTGATAATTCCGGCGGTCTTTGTGACGTACAGCCTGGCGTATGTGGATCGCGCGAACTATGGCTTTGGCGCGGCGGCAGGACTGGCCGAAACGCTGCACATTACCGATTCGCAATCGGCGCTTCTGGGTTCGCTGTTTTTTCTTGGCTATTTTCTGTTCCAGGTGCCGGGTGCGAGATATGCTCGACGGCGCAGTGCGCGCAGCCTGATTGCGCTTGCGTTGTGTACATGGGGCATTCTGGCTTCGCTTACCGGCGTGCTGCACAGCTTTCGCGCGTTGGCGGCGGCGCGTCTGCTGCTGGGAGCGGCGGAGAGCTTTATTCTGCCGGGCATGCTCATCCTGCTCTCGCGCTGGTTTACGCGTGCGGAGCGGTCGCGCGCCAACACGGTGCTGTTGCTGGGCAATCCGGTTACGGTGCTGTGGATGTCGGCCATTACCGGCTACATTATTCACGCCGTGGGCTGGCAGATGACCTTCATTATTGAAGGTTTGCCGTCGGTGGTGTGGGGCGTGCTTTGGTACCTGCTGATCTGTGACCGACCGGAGCAGGCGCGTTGGACGACGAGCGAAAGCCGCATTGAGTTGAACATGGTGCTGGCGGAGGAGCAGTCGTCCTTGCCCGTGGTGCCGGACATGAAGGCGGCGCTGCGCATGCCCAACGTGATCCTGCTCTGCGCGCAGTATTTGTTGTGGTCGGTGGGAGTATATGGGTTCGTACTGTGGCTGCCGGTAATGGTACGCAAGGGGGCGGCAACCGGTATGGAGGTAACGGGCCTGCTGAGCGCGTTGCCCTATGCGGCGAGCATTGTGCTCATGCTGGTGAACAGCTATTTATCTGATCGCACACTGAATCGCAAGCGGTTTGTGTGGCCGTATTTGCTGCTGGCAGGGGGAGCGTTCTTCGGGTCGTATCTTGTTGCGGACCACAGCTTCTGGATTGCGTTTGCATTCCTGATTGTTGCGGGTGGATGCATGTATGCGCCTTACGGGCCGTTCTTTGCGATTATTCCCGAGATGCTACCGTACAACGTTGCCGGTGAGGTTACGGCGCTGATTAACAGCATGGGGGCGCTGGGTTCATTCCTGGGGAGTTGGCTGGTGGGTTATTTGCAGGGAGCTACGGGAAACTCACGCGCTGGTTATCTTCTAATGTCGGTTTCGTTGTTGTTATCAGGCATTTTGATTTTGTTATTGCGGCCGATTAATCGGCACGCTGCTTGAGCAAGGGAACATCTTGCGTGCCTGATTCGTTTTCGATATTGGCGGGTAGGTTGCGAGCATGTACGCTTGCGGCAAAGCCTGCCGGGAGAATTTCCGTATGATTCGAGTTCGTAATCTTGTTCGCACCTTCGGTGATTTCACTGCGGTGAAGGACATCAGCTTCGACGTGGAACAGGGAGAGATTTTTGCCTTTCTGGGGCCGAATGGAGCAGGGAAATCCACCACCATCAAAATGTTGACCACTCTGCTGCGACCCACCAGCGGCACGATTGAGTTGAACGGGCTTGACCCGAACCGTAACCAGAAGGCGGCGCGCCATAGTTTCGGCATTGTCTTTCAGGACCCCAGTCTGGATCAGGAACAGAGCGCCTACGAAAACATGGAGCTGCACGGTATTTTGTATGGTGTGCCGCGCAAGGTGCGCATTGAGCGCATTGAAAATCTACTGAAAACGTTTGAACTGTGGGACAGGAAAGACGGTTTGGTGAAGACCTTTTCCGGCGGTATGAAGCGTCGGCTTGAGATTGCTCGCGGCTTTCTGCATACGCCGAAGATTCTGTTTCTGGATGAACCCACGTTGGGGCTTGATCCGCAGAGCCGAAACCAGTTGTGGTCGCATGTGAAGCGTGTAAATGAAAGCGAAAAGACGACCGTCTTTCTAACCACGCATTACATGGACGAGGCGGATCGCGTGGCGCATCGCATTGCCATCATGGATCACGGTGCGATTGTGGCACAGGGTACGTCGGCGGAACTTAAGGAGCAGACGAATACGGATTCGTTGGAAGCCGCGTTTCTTGCGCTTACAGGCTCGTCGTTGCGCGATGAAGGTGCTGACGAAAAAGCTGGACTGCGACAGATGGCGCAGATGTTCGGGAGGCGGTAAGCGATGGGTGCGATTTATATTCTCTGGCTTCGCGAACTGAAGCGCTATGTGCGTTCGCGTGTGCAGATTGTGGTGTCGCTGGCGCAGCCGTGTTTGTATCTGCTGGCGTTTGGCGCGGGATTCAGCCCGGTATTCAAACAGGCCGGATTGGGCAGTTATGTGCAGTTCATTGCGCCGGGCATTATCGGCATGACGGTGCTGTTCTCGTCGGTGTTTAACGGCATTGCCATGCTGTGGGATCGGCAGTTCGGATTTTTGAAGGAGACGCTGGTGGCTCCGGTGTCGCGTTTGCAGATTATGATTGGCCGCACATTGGGCGGCGCTACGGTGGCCGTGATTCAGGGCACGCTGGTGCTACTCATCTGCATTCTGTTCGGCTTCCGCCCGCAAAGCTGGGCGGCTCTGCCGTTGGCGTTTCTGTTTGTGTTCCTGGTGGCCATGGTGTTCTCCGCGCTGGGAACGGCGGTGGGGTCGGTTATTAAAGACATGCAGGGATTTCAACTAGTGATGAACTTCCTGGTGATGCCGATCTATTTTCTAAGCGGCGCGCTCTATCCGCTGAAAAATCTGGGCAAGGCGATGACGTTTGTGACGCATCTCGATCCGCTGACGTATGGTGTGGATGGTCTGCGTGGTGCTTTGATTCAGGCGTATTACTTTTCGCCTGTGCTGGATGCAACGGTGTTGGTGGCTGTGGCGTGTTGCCTGCTGGCTCTGGGAGCTTATTTGTTCTCGAAGATCGAGGTGTAACGCGCTTCTGCAAAAAATGCTGGCTCGGCGAAGATGCCGGGCCAGCATTTTTTTATGACACAAAGGTTCCCGTTCGTTGACTCAATATCTTGGGGTTTTCGGGTCGATTTCGCGCGACCACTGTTCGATGCCGCCAGCCATGGACTGTACGTTGTCCCAGCCTTCACGTCGCAGCCACGCTGTTACGGAGAGCGAACGCGCGCCGTGGTGGCAAAGTACGACAATATGGGTATCGGGGTCGAGTTCGTTGTTGGCTCGCGCCGGAATTTCGTTCATGGGGATGTTGGTGCTGCCGGGGATGGCGGCAGTGGCTATCTCCCATGGCTCGCGCACGTCGAGGAGTAGAAAAGGGGTATTGGCTGCGCGCAGTTGCGCAACCTCCGTTACGCTTATCTCATAGGGCAACACAGCTCTAAGCATACGCAAACTTCGCGTGTTCGGGTGCATCCCATGAAGTATCACGCAGGGAAAGGTTGTTAGCAGTGGCACAGACCAAGGTACTGGTCGTCGAAGACGAACCGAATGCACGCGCAGGATTGGCGGAGTTGATCGCCTCCTGGGGGTATCGCACGGACACCGCAGGGGACGGAGCAGCTGGGCTGGACATGGTGGTGCGATGGTCGCCGGACGTGGTGGTAACAGACCTGGCCATGCCGCGCATGGACGGCTTGCAGTTGCTCGACCGCATACAGGACCTGCCGCAGTCTGTTGCCGTGGTCGTGCTGACAGCGCAGGGTTCGATTGAATCGGCCGTGGATGCCATGCGCATGGGCGCGTATGACTATCTGCAGAAGCCGGTCGATCCGCAGCGCCTGAAGATGATTTTGCAGAACGCGCAGACGCAGATGGAAGCCAAGGACGAGATCGCCGCCGAGACACGGCAGATGCCGCCGGAAGAGGTGGACCGTCTGGGGCCGCTGGTGGGCACATCGACCCAGATGCGCGAAATCTTCGGGTTGATTGAACGCATTGCTCCGAACAATGTGAGCGTTCTGATCACAGGAGAGAGCGGCACCGGCAAAGAACTGGCGGCGCGCGCACTGCATATGTTCAGCGGTCGACGGAATAAGCCGTTTGTTGCGGTGAATTGTGCTGCCATTCCGGAGACGCTGATTGAAAGCGAAATCTTCGGACATGAGCGTGGCGCATTTACCGGTGCCCAGGAACGGCGTGCCGGATGCTTTGAACTGGCGGAAGAGGGAACGCTACTGCTGGATGAGATTGGCGAGATGCCCGCAGCCACGCAATCGAAGCTGTTGCGTGTATTGGAAGATCGCAAGCTGCGTCGGCTGGGTTCGCGCGACGAGATTCCTGTGAACGTGCGCGTGATTGCGGCTACAAATAAAGACCCGCATCAGGCCGTGGCCAACGGCGAATTGCGTGGCGATCTTTTCTATCGCCTGAACGTGTTCAACATCCAGATGCCTTCGCTGCGTGACCATGTGGAAGATATTCCCGCAATCGCCGAGGCGATGGTGAAGGAGATGAACGAACGTCATGGAACGCAGGTGCCTGGCATTTCGCGTGCCGTGATGGATCGTTTCATGGCTTACAGTTGGCCGGGCAATGCGCGCGAGCTGCGTAACACGGTAGAGCGTGCCGTGATTCTGGCCTTTGATCACACGGTGGACCTGTCGCACCTGCCTGCGGGCTTTGGCGATTTGCAGCACACACCTCCCGCGCATGGAGCGCATCTTGCGCAGGCTCCGGCAGCGTCTTCCAGTGTGCCTGCGCCGCCGCAGGATGCACGCGCAGTTCATCTGACCGTTGGCATGACGGTGGATGAAGCGGAGAAGCAACTTATTCTGAAGACACTGGAAGCAACGCGTAACAACAAGACACGCGCTGCGGAGATTCTCGGCATCAGTTCCAAGACCTTACAGAACAAGCTGAAGGAATATGCCGTGGATGACGATAAGGAAATCTTCTAACAATGCGTCTTCGCTTCAAGCTCATAGCCGCCACGCTGTTCTTCACCTTTGTGTTGACGGTGGCGCTATCGCTTGTCTTTCTTTCGGAGATCTTTCGCGAGCGCGTGGAGCAGACGGACGCGGCGAACAGTGTTGCTGTGCATCAGATACTCGCCATCACTCGCACTGCTTTGCAGAGTAGGCTGCGCGATCATGCACCCATTACACCGGGCGAAGATGCATTTCATGAAGCTGTGGTGCAGGCGTTGCAGAACGACGGCCCTTTGGCGGATACGCTGAATGGCGTAGCACGTTACTCGCCCAGCGTGCAGGACGCGTATCTGGCCGACGCCAGGGGGCAGGTGATTGTCAGCACCGATCCTTCGATGGAGAATGCGCCGCAACCGCATCGCAGGGATTTTTCCGTGGTGCGCAGCGCTTCATTAATGGAGAAGCGCGCATTGCTGTTTGGTACGCCGGAGGTGCTGGACGCGAGTCTTCCACTCGATCGCAATGGCCACCCTTTCTTAACGGCGCATGTGGGCATTCGCTCCACGCTGCTGCGCAATGCGTATGCACCGTGGTTGTGGAATGCGGCAGTGGTCTGCATCCTGGCACTGGTGGTGGCGCTGCTACTGGCAGCGGCAATTTCTGCGGCAGCGATGCGTCCGCTGGAACAGATCAGTCGCGAACTGGATGTGCTCTCCGGTGTGCAGGAGTTGCCGCAGAGCCGAAACGATCAGGACGCGGTGGAACGTGTCACTTCATCGATCTCGCGTTTGGATGAACGCATTCGCAGCAGCGAACAGACACGCACGGAGATGGCGACCAATCTGAACAGCATGCTACAGACATTGAAGGATGGAGTGATGCTCATTGGTGCGGACATGCGCATCATCATGTCGAGCGATGCGGTGCGTAATTTTTTGCCGGAAGGTGTAACTTCGGCTGCGGGTGTATCTCTGTCGGAGGTCTTCCCCGAAGATACGGATATCGGCGCGGTTCTGACGGATCTCGTAGCCATGCGCCGCAATGTTCGCGGCAAGGCTGTGACTCTATCGGATGGGCGGACAGTAGAGATTTCGATTGAGTTCTTCAGCGGATCGGCATTGCTTACCCTGCATGATGTGGCTGCGCAGGAAGAACTGGAGCGCGAGATTGAAGTGTCGCGCAGGATGGCCAGCATCGCGCGTCTCACTTCGGGTGTAGGTCACGAAGTAAAGAATCCGATCAATGCAATGGTGGTCCATCTGGAACTGCTACGCGGGAAACTCTCCTCTGCAAATACAGACGGCGCGCAGCGCCACGTGGAAGTACTTGCATCGGAGATGGGGCGGCTGGATCGCGTAGTGCAGACGCTTGCAGATTTTTCTCGACCCATGGAGCCTGTACTAAAGGAACAGGATTTACAGGTGATTGTGCAGTCCGTGGCGCAACTGGTGACGGAAGAGGCGCAGCAGGCAGGCGTGTCGCTCTCTGTGACAGATGAATCGCAGGGAACGCCGATGCGCGTGGTCGCCGATGGAGAACTGTTGCGGCAGGCGTTGTTGAACATCGTATTGAATGCCATGCAGGCTATGCCTGCTGGAGGCGTGATCTCTATTCACTGCGCGCGCGAACGTGGCAGTGCTGTGCTTTCCGTGCGCGATACGGGGATTGGTATTCCCGCGGACCGACTGGGCAAAATCTTCGATCTGTATTTCACCACCAAGTCGAGTGGCAGCGGTATCGGTCTCGCCATGACCTATCGCATCGTACAGATGCATGGAGGCGTGATCCAGGTTTCGTCGAATACCGATCCGGGTTCGGTAACGCGAGGAACCACCTTTACCATTCGCCTGCCGCTGGCTGGCAGAAACGGTACGACTCCCGCGGGTAAGGTGGCAGCCGCATGAAGAAGTCTCTGTATCTTTGTGCCGCACTCATTGCCTTGCTGCCATTGTCTGGTTGTGAGAAGAAGGTGGTTATAGCACCGCCACCACCCCCACCTCCTACACTTGCTGTAAGCGTGCCTCCGCCAACGCATCCTACTGAGCCTTTGCCGCAGATGGCAACGATTACGAGTGAGCCGCTACCTATTCCTGAAGAGCCAGCGAAGCGTCCTCCTCCGCGCCGCAGACAGCAGGCTTCGCCGCCGGCAGAGCAGACCGCCGCAGTGACTGTGCCGATATCGGACCTTGGCGAGCTTACAACCGGCGGCGAATCCGACAACGATTCGCTGCGTCGCGAGGCGCAGGATTTAATTCGTTCGCAGAGTCGGCGCCTGTCCGGTCTTCCGGTTGCGGTTGTGTCTTCGCACAAGCACCAGGTGGACCAGGTACGACTGTTTCTTCGGCAGGCCTCGGAGTCATGGAGCAAGCAGGATATTGAAGGTGCCCGTGTTCTTGCCACCAAGGCGAAGGTTCTGCTCGATGAGATACAGGGATAGGGTGTATTCACGTAGAGTTTCCATCGTGTTCCGGGAATTGTTTACTTGACCGTTTTCGGAGCGAATGCATATAGTCCATTCGTCACCTGAAGCATTATTTTTTGCGTGCTGAAGGGGGTTCTGTGCCAGATTTGTGTATATCCGCCTGGTGGACGGAGCGGGCAGGTGAGTTTTAACGACGATCAAACGAACGCGGAACTGCTGCGAAGCGTGATGGAGAACAAAGTGATGAGTGACGAGAAAGACATGCAGAATGTTCAGGCCGGGCCAACACGGAGAGAGTTCCTGGTAAAGAGTGCAGCGGCGGCGACGGTTGCTGCTTGGAGTGCCAAGAGCTATGCAGCCATACCGGGTGCGAATGACCGTGTTCGCACTGCGATTATCGGTGCGGGCGACCGCATGAAAGGCGCTCTGATTCCTGCATTCCAGGAGAACTCAAAGGCGATGAACTTTGAGTTCGTTGCTGTGTCCGATATCTGGAATCGTCGTCGCGATGAAGCTGTTGCTTACGTGCAGAAGGTGTGTGGCACGAAGATTGAGACCTGCCGCAACAACGATGAGTTGTATGCACGCAAAGATGTGGATGCTGTACTGATTGCAACGGCGGACTTCCAGCATGCAATCCTTGGCGCTGAAGCCGTCCATGCGGGACGCGATGCGTATGTTGAAAAGCCAACCGCCGATCGCATGGAAGATGCGCGTCTGTTTCGTGAAGCGGTTCACAAGACCGGCAAGATTGTGCAGGTGGGTACGCAGAGACGTTCTACGCCGAGCTATATGCGTGCATATGACTACATTCGTTCCGGCAAGTTCGGCGACATCAACATGGTTGAGATGACCTGGAATGTGAATCAACCGGGCCGGTGGCGCAGGCCCAATGTGGTGCCGCTGCTGAAGGAAGAAGATACGGATTGGAAGCGCTATCTTCTGAATCGTCCACACGAACCGTTTGATGCACGGAAGTATCTTGAGTTCCGTTTGTTCTATCCGTTCTCTTCGGGCATTCCCGATCAGTGGCTGGTGCACCAGATTGATACGGTTCACTGGTTTACGGGATATCCGCATCCGCGTTCGGTGGTTGCGAACGGCGGCATCTATCAGTGGCGTGATGGTCGTACCAACTGGGATACGCTGACGGCCGTGTTTGATTACGGTCCGCTCGATGATCCGTCGAAGGGCTTCCAGGTTCTGTACTCGTCGCGGCAGACCAATTCGGCAGGTGGAGTGAAGGAGATCTATTACTCCAACGGTGGATCGCTGAATATGGATACGCAGAAGGTCACAGCGGACGGCGGTCTTACCGCGAAGGCTGCCGGTGAGATGAAGATGAAAGCCAACCTGCTGGCAGACTTCTCGCTGGGTGAAACCGAGAAGGTTTCGAACGATGCCAATACCGGCAGCGATCCGATGACCGTGGCCAATATGCGCAACTGGATGGAGTGTGTGCGTTCGCGTAAGACTCCGAATGCCAGCATTGAAGCAGGCTATTCGCATTCGATTGCGCTGTGCATGTGCATTGCTGCCATGCGCACGGGTATGAAGGTGACCTTCGACGATGCAAAGCAGCAGGTGCTTGCCGGTGGCCAGCCTTATGTATAAGTTGCTTGCTTTGACTTTAGCTATGGCTTCGGTTGCAACAGCGCAGGTAAAGGTAGACGTCCACGAGGCACAGCGTCGCGTGGACGTTACTATCGACGGCGCACAGTTTACGTCGTATATCTGGCCAACGACGTTGAAGAAGCCGGTGCTCTATCCGCTGGTATTGAACAATGGCATCACGGTGACGCGCGGATTCCCGCTGGAGCCGCGTGCCGGAGAACGGCAGGATCATCCGCACCACGCAGGCATGTGGTTTAACTATGGCAATGTGAACGGGTTCGACTTCTGGAATAACTCCGATGCGATTGAGAGCGCTCGCGTGCCGAAGATGGGATCGATTCGCCAGGAAAAGATCGTGTCGGCGCATTCAGGAAAAGACTCCGGCGATCTGACAGTGGAAGCTGTGTGGATTGCGGGCGACGGAAAATCACTACTGCGCGAGAACACAACCTTTGTCTTCGCGCATAAGGGCGATGTGCGTACTATCGATCGCATTACGAAACTGACCGCGCTGGACAAGGTTGTTTTTTCTGATGACAAGGAAGGCGTGCTTGGCATGCGTGTCGCTCGCTGGCTCGAATCGCCGAACGAAAAAGGCGGCATCTTTACGGATGCATCGGGCAAGGTAACAACAGTTGAAGGCTCCACCGGGGCCGGAGCAACCGGCGTATACCTGACGAGTGAAGGCACGGAAGGCGATGCTGTCTGGAGCACGCGTGGACGCTGGTGTGTGTTGAATGGTCACGATCCGCAAGGGCACCAGGCTGCGATAGCAATACTCGATCATCCAGGAAACCCCGGCTATCCGACGTACTGGCATGCGCGTGGTTATGGGTTGTTTGCTGCGAATCCACTGGGTGCGCATGTTTTCGATCCCAAGGCAAAACCGATGAACTACACGGTGGAGAAGGGAAGCACAACGACCTTCCGTTACCGCGTGTTGTTGTCGCCACATACCATGACTGCGGCACAGGTGAATGCTGCATCCGATCAATTCACCGCCAGCAAGCGTTGATGCATTTGGCTTCGGCATGCAGTATGCCGGGGCCATGCTTTTCTTTCCTCTGCATAGAGTGCACGCTGTATCGTTTCGCGATGCTTGATGCGCATGTGGCTACAAATAATTTGTAATGTAACGAACAGCCGCTCTTCGAGCGGTTTTTCATTGGCAGATTCCACAATGCATCTTTCTTCTGGAAGTTCGCAGAATTCGGTTTAGTTGCCTCGTGGAACTATAAATATTTATTTTTGCGCGTCATTTTCTGCCCCATTGATTGAGGCATGGGTTTTGCAGAAAACTTTTCACGTTATGAATCGCGTCCATGCTCATAACGCCGTGACGTAGCAAGCCCCATGTAGAGGAATCCCCTCGTCCGCGGCCGTTCTTTTTTCTGCCTCCAAGAAGTTGCGCGTCCCCCTCCGCGCGACCTGGCAAGGTCGTGTGCGGAATCGTGCTGCTTCGCCCATTTATGACTTCCAGGGAGATCGTAGTGTTGATTCGGAAATCCTTTCAGTGGCCGCTTGCATTGCTTGCGGTAAGCGGTGGCATGTTCTCTATGGCCACAGCACAGGTTGCCGGTACAGGCACAATTCAAGGAACAATTACAGATCCATCCGGTGCCGTGGTGCCGAATGCCACCGTGACCGCGATAGCTCCGGCAACAGGCAGAACGGTATCGCAAAGCACATCGTCCGGCGGAACGTATGTTCTCACCGCTCTGCCGCCTGGCACATATACAGTCACCGTAAAAGGCCAGGGATTTCCTGAGATCAAACAGGAGAACATTACCGTAAACGCAGTCAGCGTTGTGGGATTGGATCTGAAGCTGCATCTGGGTTCAGCGGATCAAAACGTAACGGTGACGTCTGCTCCGCCCGACATCAATACAGAAAACGGCGCACTGGATACCACGATTCCAAACACAACCTATACCGCGTTGCCGGTTGCGATGAATGGCGGGCCTAAGAGCCCACTGGGATTTCTTTCGCTGGTGCCCGGCTCTTCCAGCGGCGCGTTTGGCGTGCAGAACATTAACGGCGGTACATCGAACTCGTCGTTCCTTTACGTGAATGGATTACCGGTAACCACGGCTGAGATGCAGGGCGATGCGCGCAATATCAACGGCGCCATGTCAACTGAAGTTGTCGATCAGTTTCAGGTGATCTCAAGCGGTGTGCCTGCGTATTACGCGGGGCAGGGCATTACGAACCTGGTGACAAAGTCCGGCACAAACGATATGCATGGACACGTGTATGAGAATATTCGCAACACGGCGTTCGATGCCGCAGGTTACTTCTCCACCGTTACACCGCCGGAACATCAGAATGAATATGGCGCATCGCTGGGTGGAGCGATTCTGAAGAACCGTCTCTTCTACTACGGCAACTTCGATCGTTTCCGTTACACCAACGGCAATCCACCTTCGTTCTACAGTCTGCCCACGGCGGCGATGCGCAGTGGCGACTTCAGCGCGCTGCCTGTAACCATCTACGATCCGGCAACAACGAAGTGCAATAACGGCGTGTGTACGCGTGATCCATTCCCCGGGAATGTAATTCCTGCGGAACGCATCTCCGCTATCGCGCAACGATTGCAGTCGTATCTGCCTGGAACGCAGAATGACGCGTTACAGAACAATTTTTCCAACGCCTTTGAAGGCGGCACAACACAGAATATGTATCTCGGCAAACTGGATGGTGCCATCACGCCGAAGCAGCATGCGTTTCTGCTGGCACAGTATGGCAAGAATTCACCACTGGGTACACCGCCCAATGGTGGCCCGCAACTGCCGCTGCCCTATGCAAGCACGCGTCTCGGTTACCAGACCATCTGGCTGGGACAGGTGGGGCATACGTGGACGATTACGCCGAACGTGATCAATGTGTTTGGTGCGCAGTTCAACCGCTTTGATACACCTTTCATCAACCTGACTAATGGTGGTGATTATCCGGCGAAGGTCGGCCTGGCAGGACTGCCCGGTGGAGCACCTTCGGATAATTTTCCATCCATTGCATTCTCAGGTCCGAACTCGCCTACATCGTGGGCACAGAATGGATTCACTGCGAACTTCACCGACGTTGCCAATAGCTTTGTTTACCAGGACAATCTGCAATGGGTGACGGGTGAGCACGCGCTTACCTTTGGCGGACAGATCATTGCGCAGCAGGAGAATGTCTATTCTCCCAACACGCTGGGTGGCATTAACTTCAGCAACAGCGAAACGGCGGGATTCGCCAATAACGGCGGCGTGTCTTCGCTTGATGCAACCAGCGGGAATGCGTATGCAAGCTATCTTCTGGGTGCGGTCGATAACGCATCGCTGACAGAAACGTCCGTGCAGGAGACAGGTGCGCGGTATCGCAACTATGCGATCTATGCGCAGGACGATTGGAAGCTCACGCCGCGATTCACATTGAACATGGGACTTCGTTATGTGATTGCGAAGCCCTTTGTGGAAGCGAAGAATCGCAGCTCGTGGTTCAATCCGAACATTGCGAACACTGCTGTTGGCAACTATCCCGGTGCGATACAGTTTGCAGGCAGCGGTGCCAATACCTGCAATTGCAGCACGCAGGTGGAGACGCACTACCTGACGTTCGATCCGCGCATTGGCTTTGCATTTTCCGCTACGCCGCGCACGGTGCTGCGCGGTTCATTCACCATCAATCACTTCAACGCGGGTAGCCTGGGCGGCAATGCGCAGGCACAGGGAACAGGGCTGGTCGGCTATGTATCGAACCCAACCTTTACCTCTCCCGATTCCGGCATTACACCGGCGTTCGATCTGGAGAATGGTATTCCGTCATACTCGCGTCCGCCGAACTTCGATCCGACGTTGAACACGGGTTACAACACCACAACCGGTCCAACGGGCGGAGCTGTTACGTATAACCGTCCTGATACGGGAGGTCGTTCTCCTTATACAGAGAACTGGAACCTGACGGTAGAACAGGCGCTGACAAATTCACTTGCATTGCAGCTTTCCTATGCAGGCAGCCAGTCACACTTCATTCCGGTAAGCGGTGGCATGGGAATTTACTCCGACCAGATTGACCCGCGATACATGGTGTTAGGTGGCCTGTTGCAACAGAACCTGACACCCACTGTGTTGGCGGAAGCGCAAACCCTGTTTCCGGAAGTGAAGGTTCCCTATGGCAACTTCCAGGGAACGCTGGGACAGGCACTGCGTCCATTTCCGCAATACACCAGCATGAGCGATCCAAACGCAAACTTTGGCAATGCCAGCTATCACAGCCTGCAGGTTCGTCTGCAACAACGCATGACGAATGGCCTGTATTACCTGGCTTCGTATACGTGGTCCAAGAAGATCGATGAAACGGGTGGTGTCATTAGCTGGGCTCATAACACAGCACGCTCTGCCTACAACCTGAAGGCGGAGCGCTCCGTGGCTGATGACGATGTGCCGCACATTCTCTCTGTGGCTTTTGTATATAACCTGCCCTTCGGCAAAGGACATGCATTTGGCCAAGGCAGACTTGCAAACGCATTGGTGGGCGGATGGAGCATCTCCGGCATCACGCAATATAGTTCTGGTGTGCCGCTTGGGCCTATCTCTGGCGCATGCTTAGTGCCCTATGCTTCAGGTTGCTATGCCGATTACGGTACCACGAGTGTGGCACGCATCAACGGAGCTTTCGGCAGTGGAGGCAACCCCACCACGACGGCTTACATTGATCGCAATGCCTTTGCCGATGCACCGAGCTTCACCTTTGGCAACACGCCACGCACCATGGCATATGGCCTGCGCAATCCGTGGAATCTGAATGAAGATGTAACGACCGGTAAGGACATTCACTTTAGCGACCGCTGGGTCTTCCGCTTCCAGGCAAATGCGTTCAACGTGTTTAACCGCACGATGTTTGGCGGCATCCAGACGAACATCGACAGCGCCAGCTTTGGCACGGTCACGTCGCAGGCCAACGCACCACGCAAACTGCAGTTCGAAGGCTCAATTCGCTTCTAAATCAAACCGCAACGAATCTGTGCCGATGATCCTCTTTAGCACCAGGGACACGGAAGTTACCAATGTACTTTTGTCTGCGTTAGAACAGAAGTTGCACGAGGTCCCACAACCTCGTGTAACTTTTTTATTTTTCTTCCGAAAAAAGTCTCTATCAGAACAAGAAGAACTACAAAAGTATTAATAATCAGCCCGCAACAGGACAGGTAATTGAAACTCGTCCGCACACCTCCTGCACAGCCGATAGCTGGTGCACCGATGCATTTAAATTTTTCTCATCGGACGATACACGTGTTCGTCCCAATGTGGCCGTCTATCGAGCAAAACTGAAGAAAAGTTAAAACAAGTTTTAACTGATGGAACTATGCAAGACAGCATTGACGTTTAATTCCTGTTGCGATGGTCAGAGCCGGAAGATGCGGCTATAACCAGTTCCTTTAATGCGGGAAGGAAAACGAAGCGGGTTGAGGCGATTCGTTTTTCTGCATCGGTAAGGACTGCGAATTGTCTTGTGCTCCAGCCTTCTGGTGTCTGCATTCCAAGATCGAGATATGAGAGTGCCTCCAATCCCATCTGTGCAAGCTGACCAAGTTGAACGACGCGCGGTTGCGCATCTACCATACGCGGTGAGCGATTGACCTGCACCATCAGCTGCGGAACCGAGTTCTGCCATGACTTGAATCGCTGCATCAAAACGTTGCGCGCTGCCTGATCGCCTGCAATGGCACGCTGCACTTCTTCGTGAATTTCAAATCGCACGGCGGGATCGGTGACGGTTGCTTCAACGAGTGTATCGAAGACACTCGCACCGGTAGCAGGGCCGGAGAACTGAGGTTCCAGCAGTGAAGTGAATAGGTCGAGTGCTGCCGTGTCTGTACTTCCGGCCAGACTGCGTTTCATCACCTGCATCCCTTGAATATGGGTGACTCCTACAGCTTCAAGCCGTAGAGATGTTATTTGAAGACGGCGATACATGGACGCAGTATCTGTAATATCCGCAGCTGACCAGAAGCGCTCTGCAACAGCCGCAGCTCGTGGCCATACATGGGAGTCGACTGTAAGAGGGCTAAGGCGTTCGCCCCACATGCAAGCCTCTCCGCCAAGAATGCGCGACTCTTCCTCGTGGGTAAGTGACAGCTCTTTTGCAAAGGGATCGTTGGCATACATCTGGTCTGTCTCACGGCCTGGGCTTAAGTAGTATGGGCCGGAAAGAATGCCCTGATACCCGTCGCGTGCCGCGTGTGCCAGGGAGGACGATCCGCGCCACGACTGGATCACAACATCTTTCGGAAGACCGGGTGTAAGTACCTCATCCCAACCGATCATATGTTTGCCGTGTTTCTGTACTATGGCAAGCAACCGCTGATTGAAGTACACCTGCAGAGCGTCGGTATTTTTAATTCCTTTGGCCTGCATGAAAGCAACGATCCTGGCGTTCGTCTGCCATGCGCGTCCGTTGCTTTCATCGCCGCCGATATGAAAGTACGCATCCGGAAAGATAGCTGCCATCTCACCAATAAATGCATCGAGAAATTTGAAGGTGCTTTCGCGCGAAGGATCAAGCGCTTCATCGTGTACTCCGAAGACAAGAGGCAATCCCGTAGGTGGTGTTGAGCTACTTAGTTCCGGATATCCCAACAGCCAACTCACTGCATGACCGGGAACATCGAACTCAGGCACAACACGAATGCCTCGCGCTCTTGCATAGGCAACTACCTCGCGCATCTGCTCCTGTGTATAGAAGAGACCGCCTGATCCCATACCGGTTAACTTCGGATAGATTTTGCTTTCTGCCCGGAACCCCTGATCGTCGCTCAAGTGCCAGTGGAAGACATTCATCTTCACCATGGCCATGCCGTCCAGCGTGCGTTCAATAACGCTTACAGGTTCGAAGTGCCTGCCTACATCGAGCATCAATCCACGCCAGCGAAAACGCGGTGTGTCTTCAATGTCGATGTGAGGCATGCGGCAAGGTCCGTGTTCGCAATCGACAATCTGCAACAGTGTTTCGAGCCCGTGAAGCGCGCCCACTACGGTTGTAGCGGTTAGCGTAATGCCCTGGCCGGGTACCTGCCCCGTAACTTGTAAGTGATAGGATTCATCTTCATCCAAACCTTGAACGACTCCTCCAGCTCCCTGTACATCGATCTGCAAAAGGTCAGAGTTTTCGGGATAGTCCTGAAAGGTGGATTGCGACATACCCGTAAGAAAACCCATGCGCTCCATTGCACGTGCAACACCGGCTTCCAGTCGATCATCATGAAAATGCGTATAGGCAATATGCATGCGCGACGTTACTCGAACATATCCCGGAGTCTGCACCACCTTGCTCGGAACTGGCATCAGGACAGGTGCAATCATCGCTGTACGGGTCTGAGAAAACATCGCAGAAGCGGTGAGCAGTAGTGTGGCAGCAGTTATGCGTGGCAGATGAAAAGGCATTTCGTTTCTCGCGTTGAAGCCTGGTTATAACTTCGAAATTATGAAGGTTAGCGAAGGGATAAGACGTATCGACATTAGCGAAATAAGGCATACATCGGACATGTAATCGCAAGGCGGTGTATTGGGCCTTCAAGAAGTCCTGTCGTTGCACTTCGTCGAAACGTAGTCATGCAATCTGAGCCGCCATTGCTGCACAGTATCCATCGTCCGCTGGGATCGATCACAAAGTGCCGTGGTGTTTTGCCTCCACTGTGAACACTTTGCAGAAATCCGGGTTGACCTTGTCGATCGAGCTTAAAGACAGAGATGGAATCGTCTCCGCGATTGCTCGCATAAAGAAAGCGCGCATCCGGAGACAGGGCAATCTCCGCAGCCGCGTTTACCGCATGCTTGATCCTACTCTGCGGAGAAATTGAAGAGAGCGACATCCCAGTAGGAGTAAGCTTTCCTGTTGCTTCGTACCATGCGAAGCTGCGCAATGAGGAGTCCAACTCGCACAGCACATACAGCAACGGCTTGTGCGGATGAAATACCAGATGCCGTGGTCCGGAGGCCGGAGGAGTCGATACCCGTTGATGCGGTATTGTGCTTAGTCTTCCTGTTGCATCTGTCGTAAAGACGTCCAGTGAGTCGTTGCCGAGGTCGTTCACAATTGCGAATCTGCCGTTGCGGCTAAAGAGAATGGAATGCGGATGAGGCTTTACCTGTCGTGCATCAGGCCCCGCACTTCCAAAGAGCGGACTCGAATTGAAATCAAGCACCTGCATCGGCGGTTTGATCGAACCATCATTCTCGACCGCGAATACAGAGACCGTTTCACCGTGATAGTTCGCGGTATAAAGCGTTTTCGTCGCGGAGCGGCCCACAATAAAACACGGTCCATCGCTGCGTGAACTGACGCGATTCAACAACTGTAGCCCGTTTCTTGTGAATCTAAGTGCAGACACTGCTCCGTTGCCTTCACTCAATTCATTCACGGCATATAGAACATCGTCTCCACTTCGAGACCGCATGGTGGTAAAGAAAGATGGCCTTGGCATCTTGGCAGCTAACTCCGGCTGAGATAGCGTGCCATTTTCTGTATCGAAGGTCGCCTTGTAGATACCGTTTGCATTGTCGCCCGGTTTACATGAACCGATCCATACGGTTCGCGTCGCCTGTGAACCTCTGCAAAGGGTTGGAGCGGAGAGCAGGGCGAATGCAATCATTTCTCTGCGTGTCAGTGTTCTCATACGATTGTCTGCACTTTGCAACATGGGTAAATCCGCATACCGGACACAGGCAACTTCGAGCTTTCAACCGAAGCTGCGGGAGTTGCATCTATGAAAGTCTACGAGTATTTATCCCCAGTTGTTTCATTCTTGTGGTAATGTTTCAAAATAATTGAATACGGTTTCATAATTTATATTCGATCTACTCAAGGAAAGCATAGCCATGCAACTCGCTCGTCCTTTTCGGGGTATTGTTCCTCCGCTCGTCACACCCTTGCTCGGTCCTGATTTATTGGATGTAGAGGGGCTGCATAGGCTGGTGGAACATGTTTTAAGCGGTGGAGTCCACGGGATCTTCGTTCTCGGAACGACAGGTGAAGGTCCAAATCTGAGTTATCGGCTGCGTCGCGAGGTGGTGGATCGTGTGGTTCGCCAGGTGGATGGACGCGTGCCCGTGCTTGTAGGGGTTACCGATACTGCCTATCAGGAGACGATGGACATGGCTGCTTATGCGGCCAAAGCTGGAGCCAGTGCTATTGTTCTTGCTCCGCCTTATTATTTCTCCACCAGCCAGCAGGACCTTCTGCGAATCGTCCGCGATCTGGCATTAAAGAGTGAGCTTCCTCTTTTCATCTACAACATGCCCAGCATGGTGAAGGTCTCGTTCGCACCCGAAACAGTAGCAGAAGCGGCTCTCATTCCCAATGTGCATGGTTTCAAAGACAGCTCGGGGGATATCGAATACCTTAAGCAGGTTCTTGCTCTGGTTGAGAAGTATGAAGATTTTTCTGTGCTTCTTGGCCCCGAAGCGTTGCTGGCCGAAGGTATGCGGCTGGGTGTAGAGGGTGGTGTGAACGGCGGTGCCAATCTCCATCCTCGTCTTTATGTCGATCTGTACAACGCGTCACTGGCAGGAGACGCGGCCGCGATACAGCGACTACAGGCAGAGTTACTGGCTCTGGGAGAAGCAATCTATGAAGAAGGTGATGCGGAGTACCGTTACATTCGTGGCCTGAAGTGCGCTCTGTCTGTCCTGGGAATTTGCAGCGGGCTACCGGCGTGGCCTTATCAGCCGGCCAGCGATGAGTTGCGCCGCAGCATTACGGCACATCTGAAGTCCACGACTCTGTTGCCGTCCTGAGTATTCTTGTCCGCATCAGGTATAAAGAATGGAATAGTTTTCCCATGCCGACGCAGATAAAAGCCAGAAGAAAACGAAAGACGCCGACGGAAACAACAGCGAAGGCCGAAGAGAAGCGCTTTCCATCGCGTGCGGTGGCAAAAGCATTCGGTCTTCTGCGTGTGCTGGGGCGCGAAGGCGAAGCGCTTGGTCTTGCGCGTCTCTCTGCTGAGATCAAGCTGAACAAGAGTTCCACGATCCGTCTGCTGCAAACGTTGCAGGAACTGCATCAGGTCACGCAGGATAGCGAGGGGCGCTACTCTCTTGTAGAGGATCGTTCCAGTCGTTATGTCCAGGTGGCCAGCGCTATCATTCCCATTGCGCGTCCGTTCATGCAATCGCTACAGATGCGTTTCAAAGAAACCGTAAGTCTTGCGGTGCTCTTCAATAACCACATTGAAGTGATGGCAGTGATTGAAAGCCCGCACATTGTTCGCATGGCGAATACTGTCGGTCGCATCCTGCCACCACATGCCAGCTCGCTCGGCAAGGCAATTACAGCCTTCCAGCCGGATGCGGTAGCGCAACAGCTTTTCAAAAGCTATGGTTTGCCGAGATTGACTGCTGCAACACTGACAGACGAAATCGCCATTGTGCAGGAGATGCAGGCTACCCGGCAACGAGGTTACTCTCTTGAAGTCGAGGAGACGGTTGCAGACGGCTGTTGTTTTGGTAGCCCGGTGATGGGTTCCTCTGTAGCGGTCGCAGCGATGAGTATCTCAATGCCGAAATCTCGTGCAGTACAAGGCAAAGAGCGCGAGCAACTACTCAAAGCATTGAATGAAGCAACAGCAGCAATTTCCGCTCAGCTTTGCTCCATTTTGCAGAGTCCTGCTTAATGTCTGTTCTGCTTTCGTGGCTACTACGAAAGCAGAACAGATGTTGATAATATTTCCGACATTTACTTCGTCTGCGGCATCAGCCAGACCTCCGCAACCTGCAAGCCGCGTCCACCACCGCCGATACCATTTGGCCTTGTCCACTTCAAGTCGAGCGTGCCGGTTGCTGTTGCAGCCTGGGGTATGTCGTACTCTACGATCTTAGGATTGGTATCGCGTTTCAATGGAGCATGAATCTCCATCGTATCGTTGGCCACCAGGCGAATTGGTACGGTGTAGTCTTCGCCACCATAGGTGATGCGAATACGATAGTGCTGTGTTTTATCCAGATTGTAGTAGATCATTTCAATCGGATGGTCGTAGAGTGTCTCCGCATAATTGATCCAGGACACGCGCAGATTATCGTCAGGAATCTTATCGGCAATACCGTTAATGGTGGTGTTGTAGAGCTGCGGATCGCCCTTCCAGCCGTGCCCCAGAACAAGATGCGGTTCATGCGAAATGTCACCAAGATCGTCGTAGAATCCACCCGGTCCCGGATCGGTATAGCGTGCGATTTTGTGAATCGCTTCGAGACGCAGCGTATCGTCTGCGATCTTTGCCGCAGCGTTCAATTCGTGCAGCATCCACGCTCTATCATTCAAATCAACATCGACGCGATCGAGGTTCGCTCCGCGTTCGATGCCCGATGCTCCATACTTCTTCACACTGAGTTGCAGACCTACATCGCGAAACAGGTTATCCGCCAATGAGAAGATGCGTGTACGAATCTCTGGATATATCGGGCTTGCAGGAAGCGCAATAGCCTTCTCGGCATTGTGAATGGCTGTCATACTGTTAGCCTTGTCGGCAGCCAGCAAAATCGAAAGTGCCTGTTGCTCCTGCGAAGTCTGGGCAAGCAAACGATTGCGCGTATACACGTCGTAATACGCGCGATACAGTGCAGACTCAAAGCGCCAGTTGCGCAACTGTTCCGGTGATGCGGATTGCTCCATCTGCTGAAACTGGGTAAACGTTTCGTTCACACCGGAGTTGGTCAGCAGTGGACCAGCCCAGTTTCTTTCGAGCGCAAGTATTCCCTGGGCAAATGCCTCGGTGTTGTATTGACCTACAGCCCCAATGAAATAACGGCTGTAATCGCGCAATGTATCGATCGGTTCCGACTTCGCGGACCATCCAAGCTGATCCCAGATCATCTTGTTCACGTCGTCGTTTACACCTTCAGAGTATGTGATAAAACCACTATGCAGCTTTGCAAAGTAGCGATAGATCTCTGTTTCATCCATAGGACGAGGATTCATCGGCTCACGTCCTTCTGAAAGCGAGTACGCCGTATCCCATAGAGGAAGTGGAAGCTGCGAATGCATGGCATGCGCAATATCGGGATAGGCCTGTAGTTTGTATTGCATGGGAATCTTCGCACGCTGACTGGCAAAACTCTCACGCGATTGCGGCCCAACAAAGAAGCCGGTAATGTAGTGCGGATGTTGTGTGCGCAGTATTTCGTAAAATTCGCTATACCAATCTTCTTTGAAACCCTGTGCCGAAATCCATACAGTCGCCTTCGGATGATATTTGTGCAGGATCGCGGCCTGTTTCTCAACTAACGACAGCAGATACTTTGGCTCCGTATGTCCTGGATCGCCACCGGGCACATAAAACGCATCAATGTGCGGGAACGCCTTAAATAGTTCCTCTGACTTCACCAACTCTGCCTGCACAGTGGCAGGGTTTGAGTAGTCCTTCGCCATTTCCGGGTAATACAGATCGAAGTCCATGCCGTAGGCCATTGAGGCCTTGCAGATTCCGATCAGCGTATCCAACGCGGGCGCTGGATACAGCGGGCTTGTTTTCTCATCGTCGGATTCCGGCGCAATTACCTGGATTGAGTTGTTACCAAAAACCGCAAGATCACGGATGTGCTGCTCGAACATCGACACTGTCCATGCATCGTAGGTGTTGTTCTTGAACCGATAGCCAATCTGGTGTCCGCGCACCGGATACTGTGGCGCCGTCGTGATGTCGATCTTCTCTGACAGTTCCGCGTGCCCTTTGGTGAAGGAGATCTTGCGCAGAACGTATCCAACGCCAAAGAGCACGCCGCGGCTGTCATTGCCTGCAATGATCAACACACGTATGTTGCCAGTAATCTCCTTCACCGTAAAACCTTCTGTGGGAAGAGAAGCCTTCGCAGGAGTTGAGGCCCATTGTGAACGTGCTTCCACCGGCAGAAGCGAAGATATCTGGCTGCGTCTACCAACAATGATTAGCGGTGCGTCTGCCGCGCTGTGTGTCGTCTTCCAGCTTTCTCCTGTGCGTCTGGCAGCCTCTTCAATCAGCATTGACACAGCTTTTTGCTCTACAGCCGTTGAGTCCCGAGGTGTGACCACTGTGGCTCGCGTCCAGTCGGCGGCGTGAAGGGAGAGAGTCGAAAAAACGAACACAATAAGCGCGAAACGGCGTAGCGGAAAGAGGTGGGCGGAAACAAGGTCGTGCATTTGCGTGCTCCGGAAGAAACTGAGAATGAGAGGATCATATCGGTTCTACCTGTCATTTTTTAAAAAAGTTAAACGCTGTGTCGTTTTTTAGTTGATAGTGTCGTGAAAGTGGATTAGCGTTGCTTCATCGAAACTTCGCGTGTTTGCCTTGAGCGTGCCTTTGAGGGCACTGGGGTGTGAAAGCGTGAAGTTCTGAACTTGGAGGCAGCATGTTTAAAAAAATGCAGCAGGGAGCCCCTTTTCTGGTGCTACCGCTGGCTCTCATTGCCGTAATTCCTGGTGCCGCTCAGACTGTTACGGGCGACATCACAGGTGTTGTGAGCGATGCCACCGGTGCGGTGATTCCAAACGCAACGATTACGGCCACGAACGTGGCAACTAATGTCTCCTCTACGGCGAAGTCAAATGAGACAGGACAATACATACTTCGGTTCCTGCAGATTGGCACTTACAAGGTCACCATTACCGCTCCTGGCTTTGCCACGCAGACGCGCCCGCCTTTCACGCTTGAAATCGGTCAGGTTGCAAAGATCGATGCGAAGTTGAATGTTGGTTCGGACCAGGTGGTTCAGGTCAGTTCCGATCTCGCGCCGATTCTGAACACGGAGAACGGCACGCTGAAGACGACCATCTCCGAGACGCTGATCAAGGATCTGCCGATTAACGGGCATAACTTTCAGACGCTGGCGCAGTATGCACCGGGTGTCAATGTAGCTGATGGTAACCAGTGGAACGGTGCTACAGGATCGCCGAATAACTCAGGCGAACGTACGCAGAGTTTTGCCACATTGCCGAACGTGAACGGCAACCGCACGTATGCAAATAACTATCTGCTCGACGGTATCAGCATCATCGACAGCGGAGCCAATATTGCAAACGGCTTCGGTGTTCCGGCATACAACCCGAGCGCCGAGAGCATTAAGGAAGTCTCTATCGTTACGACGAATCCGCCTGCTGAATACGGTGACGCAACCGGCGGCCAGTTCATCCAGGTGATGAAAAGCGGTACGAACGACTTCCATGGAAGTTTGTTTTTCTACCTACAAAACTACCTGATGGACGCCAACACCTTTGGAGCAAAGCGTTCAGTTCCATTCACGCCTCGCGGCCAGTATACGCAGAAGATTTACGGCGCTACCTTCGGTGGTCCAGTCATCATCCCGCATCTCTTCAATGGCCACGATAAGCTTTTCTTCTTTGTGGACTATCAGGGATACCGCAAACCTTCCGGTGGTATTGGTCAGACCAACGTTCCGCTGAATGCATGGCGTGGAAACACATCTGGGGGCACCAGCGTAGATCCCAGCTTTTCTCCGCTTGCTGGTTACGCTTACTTTGGCCAGACACCTTCTATCCCTCAGCTTTACGATACCCAGAATGGCAATACGCCCTTTAACCAGACGATTAACGGTATTACTTATCAGAACCTTGTTCCGATCCGGAATCCTGTAGCGAAGTATCTATTTGCGCACCCTGAGCTATGGCCGTTGGCAAATCATCTACCATCTACTGCGCCTATCCAATACAACTATCAGGCACCGACTCGGGGTCTGCAACGTAACGATCAGGCCGATATCAAGGTTGATTACAAAATATCCGCAAAGGACAGTCTCTTTGTTCGTGTTTCTGGTGGCGAGGCATGGGACGGACAATCTGTCCCGATAACGCCCATCTCTTTTCCTGCACAGAACGACTTTCCCTTTAAGCAGTTTGTAGGGAACTACACACGCATTATCACGCCTAACATCGTCAACGAATTTAGAGCGGGTTATACGCGCATCGCGTATCAATCGTTTAATCAGGATGTTTCCGGACTTTTCAAAAGTGGGAACTCGTTGGTTGGTATACCTGCATCAGGGCAGGCTATTGCTGGATTTTCTGCGCAGACTTTCTCGCAGAGCAATAATTCCACAGGTACTTTTTCTGTGGGTACGGCAGCGGGTGGAAACATCGCTTTTGACAATCACTTCTATTACGCCGATACAGTTACGGTTTCACATGGTCTTCACAACATGAAGTTCGGCGCGCAGATCTTCCGCATCCAGAACAACTTCTATCTGAACAACGGAGGTCTTCTGGGTGGTTATAGTTACTCGGGTTCATTTACGGGTAACCCGAAAACAAGCCAGGCGCTCGGTTATGACTTTGCCGACTTTGTCCTCAACTATGTAACGGGCCGGAATATCTCACTTCAGAGTGGAGACGTGGGCGAACGTCAATATCGTTTCGCAATCTTCGCGCAGGACGACTATAAGATGACGCCGAAACTTACGGTCAACTATGGCCTGCGGTGGCAATACGACCAGCCTGTTTACGAAGTGAACAATAAGATCGCGAATGTCGATCCGCACACGGCTGCTGTTATCCTCGCAGGAATCAATGGCAAGAGCCGCTCACTCTACGATCCACATTACGATCAGTTCAATCCGAGGCTTGGTTTCTCTTATCAGGCAACACCGCGCGCGGTAGTACGTGGTGGTTTCGGTATCACCACCTTTACCGATTACAACGTGCTAGGACATACCGGCAATGCGCCTTTCCACCTTACCGTTTCGCAGACTGCAGTTACACCAACCACCAGTTCAGCAGGAACTCCATTTGATGTGACGCAGGGCTTCCCGAACAATGGCAGTTCCACCTATACCGCATGGGGAGACCTTAGACCGCAGTGGGTTCCGCAGTGGAACCTTACCACGGAATATCAGGTGAGCAATACCGCATCGGTTGTTATCGGTTATGTGGGAGAAATAGGTCAGCACCTTTCCGACATCCGTAACATCAACCAGTACAAACTGGCCGGTGTGCCTTCATCCGCGCCGTTCTATAGTGTGGTCGGCAACAGCACGGTCAAACTGCTTGAGACGGAAGCGTATATGAATTTCAATGCGCTTGAAGCTCAGTATCGTCAACGTCCGCTGAGAGGTCTGGAGTTTACAGTGAACTATACCTACTCCAAAAACCTCTCCGATTCAGGGGGGCCTATTGCAGTCAACGACACAAATACCAGTTCGGGCTATCCGCAGGATAATAACTGCCTGCGTTGTGAGTATGGTCCTACAGGCAGCGATACGCGTCACATGTTTAACTGGACGGCTCGTTATGAGTTGCCCTTTGGCCGTGGACGTCACTATCTTGGAAACGCAAACTTCCTGGTCGATGAATTACTTGGTGGCTGGAACATCTCGGCAAACTCTGTTTTGCTGAGTGGCTTCCCGAATACCATCATCGCGGCAGGCTCTGCGAATGTGGGTACGGCGGGCGCTCTGCATGCAAACCACTATCGCCATATGGTCATCAAAAACCGTAAGTGGGGCTTCAACACTTATCAAGCTGGTGCAACAAACCAGCCTGCGATTGCTGGTGGCTGGGGTGATGACCCAAGCGCAACACATTCCGGTTACACCACGCCAAATGCCGCACAGATCGCTGCGGGTGCGCAGACTCCGAACTGTGCCACCGCCGGATTTGACGATGGTGTCTGTGCCTATGGTCAGCCTGCTGCTGCAGTCACAGGGCAGGCACCTATCTTCGGTAACTCAGCATCCGGAACAGAGCGTGCCCCGGGATATGTGAACTACGACGCTTCTGTTGGTAAGTTATTCCGTATCTATAACGAACACGCACTGGAGTTCAAATGCTCTGCCTACAATGTGGGGAACATTTCGAGCTATAACAATCCCGGCCGAGGTATAGCTGGTAGCAGTACCTGGGGATTGGTGCAAAGCACACGTTCACAACAAAGACAGTTAGAACTGCAACTCTCTTATAAGTTCTAACTAATCTAAGCCTGCCGAGAAAGACCTCGCTCGGCAGGCTTCTTTTTGAGAGACAAATGAAACGTGAACTCTATATTTCCTTGGCTGCCAGCGTGGTTACCGCGGGCAGTATCCTGCTTGCAGAGGATATCTCCTCTACTCGGCTACAGAGCGAACTCACTCGCTGGCAGGATGCAGCTTTTCATGCGCGTGATACCGGAGGCAGTAAACAATTCCTGCATCGTTCTACTGGAACGCTCTCCGACCTTGATGTGCATCTCACCATTGTGAATCCTGGGGCAAAACTACCTGCACCTATACCTGGAAAGAAGGAAGAACTGCTCATCATGAAAGAGGGAAGTGGTGAGGTCTTCTATCGGGGCGAGTGGACATCTTTCCCCGCAGGTTCTGTCTTACTGAATGCTTCCTATCAGCAACACGGTTTTCGCAATACAGGAATTACACCAGCCTCTTACTACCTGATTACTTGGACTCCACCTGAAGTTCAAAAGTAGAAAGGTCAGCATGAATCTCGCAGGGAAAACAGCGCTCATCACTGGTGGAACCAGCGGCATAGGACTTGCCACAGCTCTTGCAATGATTCAGCGCGGTGCGCAGGTGATTGTATCCGGTAGAACGGAGCGCTCGGACACTCTTGCTCTATTGCATCGCGAAGCTCGCAACGGCGGGAGTGCGCATTTCCTGAAGGCCGATGTTTCTAATAAAGAGGAATGCAAGCGGCTTGCAAGCGACACTCTCGTGAAATATAAGGCCATAGATGTTCTCGTCCATTCCGCTGGTGGAGGAGTTCCCGGAAGCCTGATGGATATCTCAGAACCTATCTGGGAACAGGCCTTTGATATGCATGTTCACGCAATTTTCCACCTTGCGCGTGCGGTTGTTCCTTCAATGAAGCAGCGCGGAGAAGGTGCCATTATTCTTATCTCGTCCGTTGCGGGGCTCCGTGGCGTTCCGGGCATCGTCGCTTATGGAACGGTAAAGGGCGCATTACCTCAAATGACACGCATGATGGCGCGCGATCTTGCCGATGCAAACATTCGCGTCAACTGCATTTCGCCCGGCATCATTCGCACGCCATTTCACGATCGCATGACAGCGGAACAGAAAGAGAACAACCTGAAAAACCGCATTCCGCTGCATCGTGAAGGCACTCCCGAAGATGTAGCTTCCGCCATTATCATGGCCTGCGAGAATGACTTCATGACAGGCGAAAACATTGTCATCGATGGAGGGATGACGATGCGTATTGTCTGACCTTCGCATAGCGTGTGTGTTGTTGCTTTAAGAATGGAGAGATTTCAGTGCAACCCTTCCTTCAATCATGGTCTCGTCGCAAACTTCTAAAAGCAGTCGCTACGGCTACGCAGGGAGCAGCTATCTCTTCTGCCTTTGGTGCAGCACTCGATGAAAGTTCTTTCTTCGATAAAAGCGGTGCAGAGTATTTGCACGTCAAACCAGGAAGTTTTCCTATGGGAGAAGGCCGACGGATACCTCTATCCATGTGTGAGCCGCTCGCATATATGACTCGCAACGAATTGCAGGCGATGTTTCCCCATGGAGATCCTGCACGTTTTGTTTTGTCAGACGTGTTGTTTCAGGATGGAGATTCTGACGAGAAGCCTGTAGAACTCACCAGGATTACCCGGCCTTTCTATCTTGCAGCAACACAGGTAACGAATCGTGAGTATGAACGCTTCGCACCGGAGCATCGCAAGATACGCGGTAAGTTCAGTTTTTCTAAAGCAGACGATGAAGCCGTGATCTATGTAAGTTGGCATGAAGCGGAAGCGTATTGTCAGTGGCTCGCAAAAGAGGAAGGGAAGCCATTTCGTCTTCCGACTGAGGCGGAATGGGAGTATGCAGCACGTGCAGGAACCGCCTCTCTTTTTTCTACAGGAGACACGCTGCCTGATTACTTCGTAAAAAACGCACAGGTAACAGACTTCACTTCTCAAAAAGAAAAAGTAAGTTTGAAGGTTGGTATGACCCCACCCAATCCATGGGGCTTATATGACATGCATGGGAACGTAGAAGAGTGGGTAAGTGATTGGTATGCGACCTATAAAGGCGACAGAGCGGCGGGTGGTCCTTCGCAAGGATTATTCAAGGTAACGCGTGGCGGAAGTCATGGAACGTGGGCATGGTATCTGCGTTCGGCAAACCGTTCAGCTGCGCTCCCCGAAACCAGAGGGTTTACTATCGGCTTTCGCGTTGCGTGTGGTGAACTGCCAGAATCACCAGCGCATGCGGACGCTCCTATCGAAGTGCTTCGACACGATATAAAGCAACGAACACTTGCTCAGGTAAAACGTGGTCCCGATCCATCGACGCCCTATTTCAAAGGCCCGCGTATGTTTGTAAAAATTCCATCGAACGCAAAAGGCCCACTGTATCACTACCACAACCACGATACCGGTCTGGCTGAATGTCCCAACGGTGACATGCTCGCCATCTGGTATAGCTGTGCACGCGAGCAGGGAAGAGAACTGAGTGTTGCGGCAAGTCGTCTTCCGTTTGGATCTGATGAATGGGAAGAAGCTTATTTGTTCTATGACACGCCGGATCGCAACGACCATTGTCCAGCACTTTCATTCGATGGTGATGCTACTCTCTATCATCTGAATGGAACAGCGCTCTCCCACTTCTGGGAGCCTTTGCAGGTCATCCTGCGTGAATCGAAAGACAGTGGTGTTACATGGTCGAAACCGCGTTATATTGCTCCTGATTTCGGACTCCGTAATATGGTCTGCCAGCCTATTGTCATTCTTAAAAATGGATGGTGGATCTTTGGAGCAGACGCTCACCCACAGAGTTCGGCTATGTGGCTAAGCAAAGACAAGGGAGAAACCTGGGAAGATACAGGCGGTAGTATCAATGGAATTCATGCTGCCATCATCGAATTAAAAGATGGCAGACTCATGGCTCTGGGACGTGGCAACAATGTGGATGGCTATCTACCGATGAGCATCTCCGAAGATTATGGGAAGACATGGAGAGCACAGGCTTCTGAATTAACTCCCATCACTACTACGGAACGCTTCTCCATGACGCGTCTGGCTGAAGGTCATATTGCACTTGCTACTTTTCTTCCTGACGTTGAACATCTGGGTAAGCAAGCTAAAACAGATCGTGAACTGGCAAAGCTCTGTATCTGTATCTCATATGATGACGGTAAGACCTGGCCTGTGCGGCGCATACTTTCCAATGAAACGCAGGACCGCGGCGTTACTGGTATGAGTAATGGACGTGTATACCTGGGGCCAGGAAATTCAGAGCCTACGGGGTATGTCACCATTACTCAGGCTCGTAATGGTCTGATTCATGTTGTAAGCAGCATGAATCATTACGAATTCAATCTGAAATGGGTTGAGAGTGGCAGCAAAAATGTGAGCGCAATGCCAATTGCAAAGCCTTTGTTATCGAGAACACATCTCGCTGATGTAGTTTCAAAAGCGCAGATGGATACCTGGCGAGTTGCTCGTTCCATGTGGAGCAACGAACGAACAGGAGCGCTGGACAAACTCGATATCGAAAGAGGGTTTTCAGTCGAAGCAATGATTGAAGCCATGAAAAACCCGGGGGATGAGTTTATTCTGCGTGCCTTTATCCGCAGTGGATGCACCATGTGTAATCGTTACTGGATTCGAGTTACATCGAACAGCCTGAGTTATTGGTACGCTGGTGAGTGGAAAGAAATTGCAAAGAATAATGCGCCTGTTGCTGGTACATATCGTCTCTCCGTACGAGAAGATACATGTGTGCAGATCTATTGCAATAGAAATCTCGTCGCTACATTTCCAGCCTCGTATGAAATAGGATTTGCTCCACCGACCAGAGGGAACTGGATCGAATGGGAATCAAACCTGCTTGCTGAGGAGCCCCATGTCCAGGCAATCAGCTTCGATTTAGAAGGTAGCTTCGCGCCATAAGTTACAGTGCGATAGTAGTTCATAAATTGTATGCGTTCGTTTCCAATGCCAATGTGGTGGGTTCAGGTAAACCGATCGCGGTATACAGGAGGAGATGCTTACCTGTTGCAATGCGCTGTGCAATCTGGATCAGATTCCCACACGTGTCGTCGAGTACTGCCGTGGTAACAGGCCCCATGGCAACCGGAGGTTGCGTAAACTCCACGCTGTAGACACCAGCCCAGCTGACTCAAGGATTTCGAGGTGCTGCGAGATGCCTTGCCGAGTTGCAGTAATCCCATGCTTCATGGCTAGCCGACTACACAATTCGAACAAGGATTGACCATCCCGCTCATAAAGCTCGTCCATAATTGCCCGCCGGATGGGCGCCGAAATGGCTTCAAAAACGTCGTTCACTAGCTGAACAACAGGCAAGCTGTAGATTGCCTGTCAAGCTTTGTTTTGTGCCAAATAATCTTTGCAAATGTTTTGCAAACGTGATTCGTTCCTACCCCCTACTCCGATCGGATGAAAGCACCGTTCGGCCGCCTGTTCGTCTCGGCTCATCCCGATGTGTTCGCCCGACTCGTAGATTCGTTCGGGCGATCGTCAAGGAACGGACTCTCCGTGCCATTCGAGTCCTGTTCCCCAGCCTCCTCGCTCTCTCCATTGCGACTGTCGCTCACGCTCAAGGAACGATGGACTTCTCCGGGGCTCAAACGCTCATGGGGACATTCAATCCGATCATAACCACCTTCTTAAACTCCAGAGGATGTGATCCCTCGGCTGTTCAAAAGGCGGCAGTTCAAACTGCTGCATGCGCAGCGACGGGCGGAACGTCCACGACAGCGTACAGTGAACCATAACCAGATGGGCCTCCGTGGTAAAAACGGAAGCCCATCTGGTTTAGTGTGCGTCGAGTTTACAAACTGCTTATGGCATTCGGAATACGATACCGGCACCAGTGGTGAAGTTGTTTTGTGCTCCTGTGTAGGCGTTTGGCATCCATGTACGGACCCAGTGCGCCTGGAGGAGACGCATAGCGAAGTGACGACTTACTGTCAGGTCGGCACCGCCACCTATTTGTAGTGCAGTCCCCATTGCATTGGCTTGAACGCCCGATGGATCTGGAAATGCGCTACCCAGGCCATTGACAATTCCACCCGTTGCTTCTCCGAAGAACCGCAACTGCCGCGACGAGTTCTTGCTTGCGGGAACTGCCCACGTGTAGAGCGGTCCGAAAGTGGT